>Ga0209707_1000116_pt1 | contig 53427 bp, 51 predicted proteins | sample EN4Hudsemesocosm_FD_184630 | JGI IMG/M metagenome (GOLD analysis project Ga0209707, IMG submission 184630) | Methane-oxidizing microbial communities from mesocosms in the Hudson Canyon - EN4B Hudson Canyon (SPAdes) (version 2) | ecosystem: Environmental > Aquatic > Marine > Cold seeps | place... | reverse complement strand
TTGAGACTTAAAAGAGAGAGACAAAAACTTAACCATTACAGCTTTGAAACATTAAAAATCATGAAAACACTATTTTCGCTAGCAATTTGTATTTGAGTAGCGTCTAACAACTAAACAATATAATAATTTTATAACAGGAGTAAGTGAATTATGTATGCGAAGTATTTAAAGCAATATTCGGTAGTCATTGTGGTAATGAGTATTTTTACCTTGGCTGGCTGTATGACAACAAAAAATAAAGCGTCACCAGAAGTAGAAGACCAAGCTACAGCATTTGATGATTTTAAAGAACAGCTAGTGTTAACAGTAGAGAATTCGAAACGAGAAGAAATACTACTTAACACTATTGATGCACTAGAGCTTGATATTAACGCACTATTAGCCGAAATCAAAAATAGAAAGCAAGGCTTTAAAGAGCTAAATGCCAACTATAATGCAAGTAGAGAAGAATTCGATGCGTTTTTTGATGATGCAAACCGTAAAATCCAATTACAACGAAAACAAACTTCAATACAATATAGACTCATACAGGAATTGCTGACAGAGCAAGAACAAAAACAGCTAAACAGACATAACAATAAACTGATTGAATCCTTTATCAATTCATTAAACGCTACATAAGAGAAGATACTATGATTACTATGACCATTATTTTAGCACTCTCTCTCATGGGTGGAGGCTCTTTCGGCTTATTAGATTTTATAGAAGAGAAAGAAGACCAAATTGCCGAAATAGTCCTTGAAGAAGTCCGTCGAGAAAATTCATTGGAAATTATCGAAACAATAAAGTCTAAAGCAAAAGAATTTAGAGAAGTGCAAACATCTACTGCTGAAGCACTCCAACAAGGTATAGAAAACAAAGCAAGTGTCGAAGTGGTTGATGACATATTAGCGGATCATTTTAAAAAATATAGTCACTATAACTCTGAAATGCTTGACTTGCGCTTTGAGCTTAAAGCGCAAATTACTAAGGAAGAGTGGCTCGCTATATTTGCCTCACATAAGCAGTAGCGAAAGCCAAGGTTGTATATAATCGCGGATCATTCCTATACCCTCTTATGATTCAGTAAACAGGGAAGATCTGCGAGCATTTATCGCATGCCTATGAGAAAAATTTCAGAAGACAAAAGCTGGCTTAAAAAATATTTTCATAAAAAATTGGTCATTTCAAAGCCTTGATCCTTTAGGAACCTCTTGATTAAGCCCAATTATTTTTAATTTTTTTGAAATTGCCGATATTTTCCACGAAGTACGGAGCAGTAGAGCGACTATTGCATCTCATTTCATGAAAAATAGCGACATTTTTTCTGCGCTAAATCTAACCAACTTAACCAGAGACTCCTTAAAGGAGAAGCCCCAACGTTTATCTTTATGATCTAAAACTAACTAACTAACTAACTAACTAACTAACTAACTAACTAACTAACTCAAGTGCAAGCATCACAGCATCTTCCCTATAACCATTCTCAGCAGGGTAATATCCTTTACGAATACCTATTTCATTAAAACCTCTCTTTTCATATAAAGATATGGCAGCTTTATTTGAAGGCCTAACTTCTAGAAATATAGTTTCTGCTTTTTTAGTTGCCAATTCAATCATATATTCTAGCAACTTACTTCCAACGCCTTGCTTTTGAACAGCTGGATCAACACATATATTCATAATATGAGCCTCTCCCGCCATGATGGAGACAATACTAAATCCAGTGATGACATCCATCTCTTCACAAATTAAACAGCTATAATTGCCCGACTTTAAGCAATCTTTAAAAATGCCTTCACTCCATGGGAATTTATAATTATTACCTTCAATAATAAGCACTTCAGGTAAATCTTCTTCCCTCATCCCTCTTATTCTCATTAAATCTTTTCTCTCTACAGAGTCTGGAAACACTTTGGCATAAAACTCTTTATCAGCATCGTAAACCACCAATGCTTTAACTTTATCTACTAACTTCCATATACTCATTTTTATTGTTTTTCTTGATATGTTTTTAAAGCCAACTGTAAGTCTTGCCAAGCTTTACGCTTTTCTAGCAAAGATCTCAGTAAATAAGCTGGATGATAAACAACCACTACTGGAATGTTATCCATGTAGTGAACAGTACCTCTTAATTCTGATATTGCTTGCTTTGTGCCGAGTAATGCATGGGCAGCAACTCGCCCTACTGCAAGTATAATTTTTGGCTTAACTAATTCTATTTGTCGTTTTAAATAGTCGTCACAAGATTTTAACTCATTTACTTTTGGGTCTTTATTATCTGGTGGGCTACATTTAACAATATTAGTAATATAAGCCGATTCCCTTTGTACACCCATTGCCCGAAGCATTTCTGTTAATAAAAAACCAGACTGCACTACAAATGGTTTACCCACTGAATCTTCATCTTGATTAGGCGCCTCTCCAACCAACATCCATTCAGCATTTACATCCCCCTCACCAAAAACAATTTGCTTCCGAGATTTAGATAAATCACATTTATTACAGTCGGTAACTTGTTGCCTTAGCTTATCCCAGCCTAAAGTAAACGTATTATCTATATCTTCGGTAGAAATAGGCTCATTATCAGCAACAACCTGATTGTTCTCATTTTCGACGGCAGCTTGCTTTCTGGAAACCCATACATCGATTCCCATTGCTTCAAGATATTGCAATCGTGTTGAGTTATCCATCAGAAATTTCCACAGTAAATACTTCGCGCGGTCACGAATGCGGTTTTCTATCGGTTGATTTTTGCCGATAGACTTCGTTACTGAAACCGTTGCGTAGCTTGCTAAGCGCCCGTTTCAGTGCCTTGCTATCGACAAAAATAAACTCGCTATAAAATCCACATCCATGGCTGCGCGAAGTATAGATACAAAAAAAGGTAAGGTTTATCACCTTACCTTATTGATAAACACCTTAGCCTTTAAACATCCCCTTTTTGTGGATGTTTACGCTGCTCAGGTGTTTGTAACTTGCTCACCGCATTAATATAGGCTTTAGCAGAAGCAATAACAATATCTGTATCTGCTCCTTGTCCATTCACAATTCGACCAGCACTTTCTAAGCGAACAGTTACTTCACCCTGCGCATCCGTACCATTAGTAATACTATTAACTGAATAAAGCTCTAAAGTAGCATTGGATTTAACCAGGCTTTCAATTGCTTTTAAGCTTGCATCAACAACCCCACTACCTTCTGCAGTACCTGTTAATTCTTCATCATGTACTCGAATAGTGACTGTTGAACTAGGCACTTCACCTGTTTCTGAACATACTTTTAAAGCAATCAATTTAATATGATCTTCACCCGCATCAGAATTTACTTCAGATATTAATGCTTGTAAATCTTCATCAAAAATCTCATGTTTCTTATCAGCTAATTGCTTAAAACGGTAAAAAGCATCATTTAACTCTTCTTCACCACTAAACACATGCCCTAATTCCATCATTCGACTTTTGAACGCATTACGACCGGAATGCTTACCCATCACCATACGATTTGCTGACCAGCCTACATCTTCAGCTTTCATAATTTCGTATGTTTCAGGATTTTTTAATACGCCATCTTGATGAATACCCGATTCATGTGCAAATGCATTTGCACCAACAATTGCTTTATTGGGCTGCACAGGAAAACCAGTAATAGAGGAAACCAGTTTAGAACAGGTTAAAATTTCTCGTGTATCAAGGTCAGTTGAACAAGGAAATACATCATGTCTCGTACGAAGAGCCATAACCACTTCTTCTAATGATGCATTACCAGCACGTTCACCTAAGCCATTAATGGTACATTCAACTTGCCTCGCACCGTTCATAACAGCTGATAAAGAATTTGCCACTGCAAGGCCTAAATCATTATGACAATGCACAGAAAATATTGCTTTATCCGAATTAGGAATACGGTTTATTAAATTAGCAATGGTTCCACCAAATTGATGTGGCACACTATAGCCAACAGTATCTGGGATATTTAATGTTGTTGCACCTGCATCAATAACAGCTTCTAAAATACGACATAGAAAATCTTCATCAGATCGCCCTGCATCTTCAGGTGAAAACTCTACATTATCAGTATATTGACGTGCGCGTTTAACCGCTCTTACTGCATATTCAATAACTTGTTCTGGCTCCATCTTCAACTTCACTTGCATGTGAATGGGAGAGGTTGCAATAAAGGTATGAATTCTAGAGCTATTAGCACCTTTCAATGCTTCACCAGCTCTATCAATATCCTTATCTAATGCACGTGCAAGACCACAAACGGTGCTGTCTTTTACTGCATTAGCAACTGCCTGAACAGCTTCATAATCACCAATACTTGCAGCTGGAAACCCTGCTTCTATGACATCTACTTTCATACGTTCAAGTGCTTTCGCAATCCGAACTTTTTCGTCACGTGTCATTGATGCGCCAGGACTTTGTTCGCCATCACGCAGGGTTGTATCAAATATAATTAGTTTGTCTTTCATGAGAACTCCATTCATGAAACATTCTCAACGTAAACGTTGATTTAAAAAAGGGAAATTGTGTGTGTGTTTGAATAAAAAGATTATATGCCACTAGGGCAAAAATCTTGATAATAAAGAAATAGCAATAAAAGAAGACAGACATACAAAACTCTCACCAAGAACAGGTGATTGATAGTTATGTATGTTGTTAAATTGAATATTCATAGCAAGCCACTATACTGCAATGTTATAAAGCACTCAAGAAAAGTTTAAACCTTTCTATTTTTCCGTTTTTGCCTCAGCATTAGCAAGGTAATAATAGGTCCTGATATTGCATACCCCAAAGCAATCACAAATAACATAATTTCTGCTTGAGCCATAACAAAGCCAATACCTAGCATAACAACAATAGCGACAACAAAAGGCACTCTACCTTTTAAATCAATTTCCTTAAAACTGGAATATCGAAAATTACTCACCATTAATAAACCAGTACTTATAGTAAGCACTAATACCAAGTATTTAATTGTCTCAACATCGTAGCCTAATTCAAGACTAATCCACAAAGCACCTGCTAAAATTGCAGCCGCAGCAGGACTAGGTAATCCTTGAAAATAACGTCTATCAGCCACTTCAACTTGAGTATTAAACCTAGCAAGTCTAAGCGCTCCACCTGCTGTATGAACAAAAGCAGCAAATAAACCTAATTTACCTAGATCCCCAAGCGCCCATATATACATCACTATCCCTGGTGCCACACCAAATGAAACCATATCTGACAAACTATCATATTGCACACCAAATTCACTTTCGGTGTTCGTCATTCTGGCAACACGACCATCTAATCCATCAAGAATCATCGCTACAAAAATCGATATTGCTGATGTTTCAAACCTTCCATCCAATGCAGATGTTATTGCATAAAAACCAGCAAACATTGCCCCTGTAGTAAACAGGTTAGGCAATAAATAAATTCCACGTTGACGAATTGAACGTTTTTTTTCAGTCATGTTTGATAATATTATAGTTTAACGCTGTTAGGAGTATGCACTATTAGCACATACCCCTACACCTTAAAAGTTCTAGTGACTTGTTTCTACTTTTGCACCTTTAGCTTGACCCAAATTAGCCAAAACTTCAGTAAACCAAGGCGTATCAATATCAAAAGGTTTTCCGCCTTTAATACGAGGAAACTCAATCGCACGTAAAACATAGTTTTGGTCATCATCGTGACCAATAACACCAGCTTCACCACGTAAAGCACACTCAACGGCTAAGTCAGCACATGATTTAATTAAACGAATATCTTCAGCATTAGCCGCAGATGCACGCGCATAATAACCTGATTTTTGAATCAATGTTTTTTCTGCACCAATCATTTCAGCAAACTGCTCACCAAACCAAGCACCTGGATTTACAGCATCTAACTTAACATGCCCAAATGCATCTCTAGGCACATCTTGTCCTTTAGCTTCCATTTCAGCAACGATAGTTTCTACACCAGCCCCTTCTGAAACAAAGATATTAACACAATCAACTTCGTCCATAATTTTACGAAGACGTTTAGCTTCTGCTGCAATATCAAACCCCATTTCAGGAATAAAAATACCGTGTACTTCATAGCTATCACGGCTTAAACCTAATGAAGGTAACCACTCACAATTATCAAGAATTTTACGGTATTCAGTAGCTGTAGCAGCCGTTAACCAACCACAACTACGACCCATTACTTCATGTACGATCAACATACGTGGGTTTGAGTTATTTTCAGCCACAACATTTTTAAAGTAATGTGCACCTTGCTCTGCCGCTGTCCAAGCACCTAATGATTGTTTGATAGGGAATACATCATTATCAACAGTTTTAGGTAAACCAATCACGGTTAAACCATAATCATTTTCAGCTAGGAAAGCCGCTAAATCAGCTGCTGCTGTATTAGTATCATCACCACCAATTGTGTGAAGAACATCAACACCATCTTTAATTAATTGATCAGCCGCTACTTTTTGAGGGTCTTGACCTTCTTCAACTAAGCCACGTTTAACACAATCTGCAACATTAGTTAATTTAACACGACTGTTACCAATAACTGATCCACCAAATTTTTGTAATAACCCGGCTTTTTCACGCATTTCTGCATCTACTTTATACGAGTCACCTAACAATAAACCTTTATAACCACTGCGGTAACAAATAATTTCGATTGAAGGATCAATTTCGTTATAGCGTTCGATAAGACTACCAATCGCTGAATTTAAACATGGCGCCAATCCGCCTGCTGTTAGAAGTGCTACTTTTTTTGGCTTACTCATAATAATAATGACTATTAATGTTTATAAAAAATGAAATAAATTGTGTCGAATATAACATTTTGCTCAGATTGTTAAAACAAAAAAAGCCCACCATAAGATGAGCTTTCTTTATTTAAGTCAAATAAGCTTAGTTTTTAGCTTTATCAACAATTTGGTTTGCTTTGATCCAAGGCATCATTCCACGCAATTTCTCGCCCACAACTTCAATTGGATGCTCTGCATTTAAACGACGTTTTGCAGTCATTTCTGGATAATTAGTCATACCTTCAAGGATGAATTTTTTAGCATATTCACCATTTTGGATATTTGCCAATGCTTCTTGCATTGCAAAACGACTTTCTTCGTTAATGACTTTAGGGCCAGTAACATACTCACCGTACTCTGCATTGTTAGAGATTGAGTAGTTCATGTTTGCAATACCACCTTCAAACATTAAATCAACAATCAATTTCAATTCATGTAAACATTCGAAGTATGCCATTTCAGGCTCATATCCACCTTCAACTAATGTTTCAAAACCCATTTTAACCAACTCAACCGCACCGCCACATAATACAGCTTGCTCACCGAATAAGTCTGTTTCTGTTTCATCACGGAAAGTTGTTTCAATAATACCTGAACGGCCACCACCAACTGCTGATGCATAAGCTAAACAGATTGATTTTGCTGTACCTGATGGATCTTGGTGGATAGCAATTAAATCTGGAACACCGCCACCACGAACAAATTCTGAACGTACTGTGTGACCAGGCGCTTTAGGTGCAATCATAATGACATCTAAATCAGCACGAGGCGTAACTTGGTTATAAAGAATAGCAAAACCATGAGCGAATGCTAAAGCAGCGCCTTGTTTGATATTTGGTTCAATTTCTTCTTTATACAACTGACACTGAAACTCATCAGGTGTTAATAACATAACAACATCAGCACCAGAAACAGCATCCGCTACATTCTTGACTGTTAAACCACACGCTTCAGCTTTTGCTATTGAAGAAGATCCAGCACGTAAACCAACGACAACGTCAACGCCAGAGTCTTTTAAGTTGTTAGCATGAGCATGGCCTTGTGAACCGTAACCAATAATCGCTACTTTCTTCCCTTTAATGATCGAAAGGTCTGCGTCTTTATCGTAATAAACTTGCATGAATTTTCCTGTTTTCTTTTTAAAATAAACTGTAACAGGTAATTATAACTTTTTTCTTAGTTGCTAAAAAGATATTTTTACAAGAACCAGAGGCCAATTAGGCTATTTTGATGAATCTATGATTAATTTAGTTAGAATTTATCTGTTGCAATTTACCATTTTTCTATAGATACTCCAACTACTAACCCCCCCTGCTGAAGAAAGCGGGGGGGGTTGGAGAGGTTGGCGACTGAAAGTCGAGATACAGGGCGAATAGCCCTGTTATTTCTGCTCTCCATACTCCGTTTTAAAATTATCATTTGGGCTTGCTTCAAAATGATGCTCTAAGTAATTCTTCACCATTTCTTCTGTCATTTGTCCCACAGTGACACAAAAATACCCTCTAGCCCAAAAGTGCTTTCCCCAATAGCGCTTTTTTAATTCAGGAAATTCTTCAAAAAGCTTTCTTGCGCCACGCCCCTTTACCTTTCACATTATCTCACTTGAAGCCAAGTTCGGTGGTGCTGAGATAACCACATGCACATGATCCCTACTTACAACTCCTGACAAAATCTTAATTTCAAATGCTTCACACGTTTGCCTTACCAACTCTCTTACTCGTAGGCTAACATCACCCATTAAAACTTGATATCCATACTTTGTCACCCAAACAAAGTGATATTCTATGTTGTAGACTGTATGACTTCCATAACGATAATCCATACCTTAATTATAACATCGGTGAAAAATCTGTTCGCCTGAAAGGCGAAGGTTTTAACCTTGCGAATGGAAAATAAACCTTAGCTGGATAATATTGACAAACATAACTCTTTTGTTAGAATGAATTGTCTTAATAACAATAACAATCACTTCCATTTACAATAAGACACCTTTTCGCTTAACAACAAACAGAGGTACTGTTATGTTAAAACTCAACTTCTCAAAAGCCCTCACCTTCTCTCTCAAAAAAAACATCTTTTACTCGGTAAATAAAACAGAAAATATTTATTTCAGCTCAATATGCAGCTTAATAATATTCTCATTACTTATGATGCTATCTTTTAATATTAGCGCTAGCATCTCATTTAGCCCTGGCTCATTAGTATTTGAAAGTCATTCACAAAGTATATGGGGGACTGGAGCCGCCTTTAATAAAGAAGAGTCAATCTTTTTAGGTGGGCAATGGAACAATAAAACTGCAACATTGGGTGGCATTGCAGGCACTCAAAACCAACTTATTACTCCCGAAATTCCTAGAACATTACTGACTCCCGAAATTCCTAAAAAATTACTTACCGCCGCAGTCCCAAAGAAACTACTGACTCCTACCATCCCTAAAAAACTACTTACTCCTGCCATCCCTAAAAAACAACTCACTCCAGCAATCCCCAAGAAGCTAATTAAACCAGCAACTTCTGCAGTCAGAGACCCTATCTGGGGACATATCATTATCCCCGCAACAGTAGCCGTTTATTCTCCCGCAGTTCCTGCTGTCTACTCTCCTGCAATTCCTGCCGTTTATTCCCCTGCAATTCCTGCCGTCTACTCTCCAGCAATTCCTGCCATTTATTCCCCTAAAATACCCGCTGTTTATTCCCCTAGAATACCTGCCTTATACGGTGACACTCGCACCGGCGCAGACTTAAAAATAAATAGCTCAGGGAAAACAGGAATTGAATTTGGGTACTCAATAAATAGCGGCTCAATTGACTCCAAAATCAACTATTCTACTTCCATCCAATTACCCGATACCCCGATTCAAAAAGATTTTTTTATCAGCCTAAATACGAACAGTGTTTTTGATAGCGGAACCATACAAACACAATCCCCTAAAATTGAAGCATACATGAGTGCCATTTTAGAACTATCAGGTTCGATTAATGCTTCTGGATGTGCCATAGGCTTTGGTTGCACTTCAGGCTCAACATCACTACCCACAGTTTCAGTAGATCAACGCATTCTATCCATCGACCCCAATAGTTTAAAGCTTCTTGACGGCATATTGCCAGGTGACAAACCCCTTGCTCAAATACCTATCCTTAATCAGTCTGTCACTTTAGCTGGGGGGGCTACAATTGCCCCGCCAGTAGTTGGTTACAAAGTAAAGGCTGCTGGAGTAACAGTATTTGACACTTTACCTCCCACGCCCTCACTTTCTGTGGATCTTGCGAGCATTGAGGTCAAGGTTCCTGACATTACTACAAATGGATCAAAATCTGGAAATTCAGTTACTTCAACAGGACGTGACGACATCCTATCAGCCAAGATTGATATTGATGGTGTTGCCTCGATTAATGGCGTATTACCACCGACTGGAATTTCTTTCGACCTCATTGACAAAGGAAGCATTAAGATTGGTGGCAGTTTAGACTTAATCGATGTTGATGCTGGCCCTGTTCTGGGAATCGCGCAAGATTTTAAACTAACGCCAACATTAATGGTTAACCTTGATTTCAGTGAGTTAGTTAAAATCCAGGAAGATACTGAAGTTTTAGCAATCACAACAGATAGCTGGACAGGCTTATGGAGTGATATTCCTGATTTGGCTCTGTTTGGGACAACAACAGTAACACCCACTTTCTGGATCGAAGCCATATTAATGACTGGTATTGATTTAGATGTAGGCTTAGAGGGAACACTGGACTTACTTAAACTAAGTGCAACGGGAACGGTTGCAGGTGTTGATATAATAAAGTTTGGACCATTAACTCTAAATGACCTATTAGGGATAGATAATAAATTATTTGAAACGGATAAACTTGAATTTTCTATCTATGATGATGAATTTAAACTAGCAGGTTTCAATTCTGTAATAGGTGACTCCTTCGTTCTTAAAGTTGTTCCAATCCCTGGTGCTTTTTGGTTCTTTTTTGCCAGCCTTGGCACAGCTCTATTTACACGACACAAGCAAAAAATCATGTCTAAAAATATTCATGGAACCTCTGATTAAGTTGATTGGAATTTAGCGCAAAAAAAACGATTGCTATTTTCCACGAAGTGAGACGCAACAGTCATTCTATTAATCGTTCCAAAAGTTCTGGCAGTCTATTTCACCCTCATCCCAACCTTCTCCCTCTAGGGAGAAGGAGCTACATGCGAAAACTTTTGGAACAATTAATATTACACTGATCTTCTTGGAAAATAGCGACAGTTTTATAACAGTCTCAGCCCTAACGTCTATGCACTCAACAATTAGAGATGCAATCCTTTCTCGCCACGAGACATACCCATGGGCCCAGAACGGACAACCTCAATAACGGCATCCTCATCAATTGCCTCAACAAAGGCATCCAACTTATCTGAAGGACCCGTCATTTCAATAACATAACTCGTTGAGGTAACATCAATTATTTTTCCACGAAAAATATCGGATAAACTTTTAACTTCTTCACGATACGCTTCTGCAGCCTTAATCTTAACCAGCATTAACTCACGTTCAACATGCACGGCTTCAGCTAAATCAATTAACTTCACTACATCAATTAATTTATTTAATTGCTTGGTGATCTGCTCAATAACCTCGTCACTACCATGAGTAACTACCGTCATTCTAGACAGTGTTAGATCTTCTGTTGGAGCAACGGTAAGAGATTCAATATTATAACCACGCGCAGAAAACAACCCTGCAACACGGGATAACGCACCTGCTTCATTTTCCATCAGAATAGAAATAATATGTCTCATTATGCCAAATCCCTGTTAATTGGAGTGCCTGGTGCAACTCGTAACTTCATTTCATTATGCGCTTTTCCAGCTTCAATCATTGGATATACGTTTTCTGTACGGTCAGTCATAATATCCATAAATACTAATCGATCTTTCATCGCAAAAGCTTCTTCCAAAGCAGGCCTTACATCTTCAGGCTTATCTATACGCATTCCCACGTGCCCATAAGCTTCTGCCAACTTAACAAAATCAGGAATAGTTTCCATATACGATTGAGAATACCTGCTTTCGTAACTAAACTCTTGCCACTGCCTTACCATCCCCATATATTGATTATTCAAGTTAATCACTTTTACAGGTGTACGGTATTGCGTTGCAGTTGCTAATTCTTGTATACACATTTGAATACTTGCTTCACCAGTCACACAAGCCACATCAGATCCTGGGTGAGCTAATTTAACACCAATAGCTGCTGGCAAACCAAAGCCCATTGTGCCCAGCCCACCAGAGTTAATCCAACGACGCGGCTTATCAAAATGATAATACTGCGAAGCAAACATTTGGTGCTGACCAACATCAGAGGTTACAAAAGCATCACCTTTAGTTACTTCATAAAGCTGCTCAATAACATATTGAGGTTTAATTAACTTAGAATTTCTATCGTATTCTAGACAATTAACATCACGCCATTTATTAATCTGATTCCACCATGACTCTAAAGCTGTTTGATCAACTTTAATATCACTCGATTTTATCAAATCAATCATTTCTTTTAATACAGTAGTGACTTCACCCACAATAGGCACATCAACTTTAACTGTTTTAGAAATAGATGAAGGATCAATATCGATATGTACAATTTTTGCATAAGGACAAAACTTTTCCAGAACACCTGTTACTCGATCATCAAATCGAGCACCAACAGCGATAATTACATCACTTTCGTGCATGCCCATATTAGCTTCATAAGTCCCGTGCATACCCAACATTCCAACAAATTGTTTGTCAGTTGCAGGAAAACCACCAAGCCCCATTAAAGTATTAGTTACAGGGTAATTTAATAACTTTGAAAACGCTGTTAACTCCTCGCTTCCATCACCCAAAATCACTCCGCCACCTGCATAAATCATAGGTCGCTTAGCTTTTAACAATAAATCAACAGCCTTCTTAATCTGTCCTGAATGTCCTTTAACAACAGGATTATAAGAACGCATAGAAATTTCCTTAGGGTAATCATAAGGAATTTTAATATTTGGCGCAGTAATATCTTTGGGGATATCAACTACAACTGGCCCAGGCCGACCCGTTGTAGCAACATGAAATGCTTTTTTCATTGTTACAGCAAGGTCTGCAAGGTTTTTAACCAAAAAATTATGCTTTACACAAGGACGCGTAATACCAACCATATCCACTTCTTGGAAAGCATCACTTCCTATAACAGGCGTACCGACCTGCCCAGAAATAATGACCATAGGAATAGAGTCTAAATGAGCTGTTGCAATACCTGTAACAGCATTTGTTGCTCCAGGCCCTGATGTGACTAAAACGACACCAGGCTTGCCCGTAGATCGAGCATAAGCATCAGCTGAATGCACAGCCGCTTGCTCATGTCTCACTAAAATATGTTTAACTTCTTCTTGATGAAATATAGCATCATAAAGATGCAAGACCGCACCGCCAGGATATCCAAAAAGAAATTCAACACCTTCGTCTTTAAGACTCTGGACAACTATTTCTCCGCCACTGAGCTCCACACTAACACCTCAAAATCCAACTCAAGTTCAAAGCAAAACACATGCATTTATAGCCAGTTCTGCCAGTAAACCGAACATTTTACTTGGTTATTAGATAAAATTATAGCTTTTAGAGCAGAGGACTTAATATCTTCAATTATTTCCTGAAAATAACGCCGCATACAATTAAGTTTAATCTGCCAATGAAAAAACCAAAACACTGCCACCACGAGGCGCATTAATCTGAGCATTTCCACCAGAAGCAACAGCTATATACAATTGTCCATCTAAACGATAAGCCATGGGCGCAGCATTAACACCCGCACCCGACTGAAATGACCAGACTCGCTTACCTGTTTTAGAATCCACCGCAAAAAAGAAACCATCAGCATCACCAGAAAAGACAAGATTGCCCGAAGTTGCCAAGACACCACCAATCATTGGTTTTTCGGTTTTATGCTGCCAAGCAATTTTTCCATTATCAATATTTACCGCGGTTAAATTACCTGATTGTTTTTCGCCTGGAATTACTTTAAATGCACCTCCCAACCATAACCTTCCCTTTCTCCACGGGACAGAACGGACTTCATAATACATTGGCTGATGCAAATTGGCATAAAAGCTCAAACTTTTCTTTGTATCAACCGCACCAGGCGACCAATTAACACCTCCGTTAGCTCCAGGCAACATCACTGTTCCTTGACCCTTTGTTGGAATTGCAAACAGGTTTTTCTGTTCAACCATGGGCTCAGAACGTCTAATTAATCGCCCATCTTTGCGATCATGCACATACACCCAACCTGTTTTTCCTGCATGAATCACCACGGGTATATTTTGCCCTTTTTCATTTTTAGCCTCGGTCAAAATAGGCGGTGAAGCCGCATCTAAATCCCAAACATCATGCGGTAAATACTGATACCCCCAAAGCAATTTTCCAGTTTTACTTTCCAGAGCAACAATTGAGGCTGTCCATCGGTTATCTCCAGGCCTTACTTCACCATCTAAATCGGGTGCAGGATTACCAATAGTTGCATAAATAATACCGGTCTCTTTTTCAATAGTCACAGGCATCCAACTAGATCCGCCCCCATGCTCCCAAGCATCGTCAAATTCACCTGAAGCTATCGCGGCTTTTTCGGCCTCAATATTTCTATGTAAATCATTAATACCATCTGCTTTTTCTGCAAAGACCCCAAACCAACCTTTGGTTCCATCAGGTTGTATTTCATCTGGCTCAGGAATGGTATACCAGCGCCATACTTTTTTGCCCGTCTTAGCATCATAAGCCGTAATAAAGCCGCGGATACCATATTCTGCACCTGAAACACCAATAATAACTTTATCTTCAAAAACAATAGGCGCCCCAGTTTCCGAATAGCCTTCATCGGCTTTGGCAATTTCAATTTCCCAGGCAAGCTTACCTGTATTTTTATTAACGGCAATTAACATAGCATCTAAGGTAGCCATATAAACTAAATCACCCTTTATAGCTGCTCCTTTATTATTAGGCCCGCAACAAAAAATAGTCGCGCCTAACTTATGTCGATAACGCCATAATCGTTTACCTGTTCGCGCATCCAAAGCATAAAGATGGTTATAGGGTGTAGTGATATACATCACCCCGTCTTTTACAATAGGTGTATTTTCAAACGAACCTACAATCCCTGTTTGGAACATCCATTTCAGTTTTAACTTATTAACATTTTTGGTATTAACTGAGGAATCATCAACATATCTTAGTTGCTCCAAGCCTCCACCATAACTTGGCCACTCTAATGGTTCTGCTAAAGAATAACAGCTAGCGCCCAACAAAAAAAATGCACTAATATATTTGAAATACTTCATAATTTTTTAATTATAATTATTTTACATGACTCTATACAAACTACAGGTTTATAAAAAACTAGTAAATTCCTGAATTATTTTATCGGTAGGAGCGGCCTATGGCCGCGACCAGAACAAGATCAAGTGCTATCGCGGCCATAGGCCCCTCCTACTTTTTCGACAACCTTTTTAAACCTGTGGTTTGTTAATAGCCATTTTATTTTAATTACCCATGAGCTTTCGCCATTTTAAAACAAGCAACCACACAGTTCGTCCAATTTTCACAGAGTATAAAGTTAATATCACAAGACTCTTTCCTCATTTATTAACTTAACCTATTCAATCACCCAGTTAGTTATTCCGTACGCACTCCTAAAACTCTCTCACAAACCTTTCAAATTCTTTCCTTGGCAAAGGTTTACTATAAAAATATCCTTGTATATATCGGCAATTATTTTGTTTAAGAAAGTTTAACTGATCTTCAGTTTCAACGCCTTCTGCAATCACCTTAATCTGCATTTTTTCAGCCAAAGTCAAAATGGTTTCAACCAATAATGCATCACTAGGGTCGGTACTCAGATCATTGATAAACTCTCTATCAATTTTCAAAATATCAACTGGAAATCGTTTTAGATAGCTTAAAGAAGAATACCCTGTTCCAAAATCATCTAATGAAATCTGCATGCCTAATTTTTGCATCTGCTTTAGAGTGCTAATATAACTTCTTCCCGTTTCCATAAATACAGTCTCAGTAATTTCTACCGTGATAAGCGATAAAGGCACCTTATATTTATTAAATATATCATTCCACGCTTCATCACAAGTCTCTTTTGAAAACTGTGCTGGCGATTTATTTATCGATATATGCATTGGGGATAACCCTTGCTCTTGCCATTGATGCATATCTTGCGCAACCCTTTGCACTACCCAGTCGCCAATAGGTCTAATTAACCCCGTTTCCTCAGCCAAAGGAATAAACTCAGCGGGTGAAACAAAACCCAATTTAGGCTGATTCCATCTAATCAATGCTTCGGCACTCGCCACCCTATGCCCAACGACATCTATAACAGGCTGATAATAAACAGAGAACTCTTCTCCGTCCAAAGCTTTCCGCATATAATTAATTAAAACCAGTCTACGTTCAGCCTCAGCTTGCATCAAAGGTGTAAAAAAATGAAATCGATTGCGACCTTCATCTTTTGCCGAATACATTGCACTATCTGCATTCATCTGTAAGGTTTCAACATCTTCACCATCATCAGGGTAAATGCTAATCCCAATACTACTTGAAATAAAGACTTCATTACCTTCAAATATGATAGGTTCCAAAAAAGAGGTAAAGATTTTCTCAGCAATAATTTCAGCATCCACCCCTTTTTCTAGCTCAGGCAATATAACGGTAAATTCATCCCCTCCGAGCCTAGCAATGGTATCAGAACCTCGCACAGCCGCCTCTAACCGTCGCGCAGTTTCTTGCAATACAAAATCACCTGCTCTATGTCCCAAGGTATCATTTATCCATTTAAAACGGTCTAAGTCCAGCAACATTAAAGCCACAAAAGTATTTGATCGTTCAGCTTTTTTAATGGCACTTTGTAGCCGGTCCCCAAACAAATGACGATTAGGCAAATCCGTTAAACTATCATAATTTGCCTGATACTTAATTAATTCTTCACTTTCTTTGCGCTTACTAATATCACTAAAAATAGACACGTATTGGATTGTATTATTATCATCTCTAATGGCAGTAATAGATTGCCATGTAGGAAAAATATGACCCTCAGAATGCCTGTTCCAAACCTCCCCTTGCCAAGCCCCCTTTTTTTCTAAATCTACCCACAAAGCATGATAGAACTGTTTATCATGATATCCAGAAGACAAAATACTAGGGCTTTGTCCTAAAGCTTGTTGCTCGGAATAGCCTGAAATTACTGTAAATGCAGGATTAATAGAAGTTATCACGTTATCAGCATCCGTAATAAAAATTGCTTCTGTTGTTGTTCTATAAACAGTTGCCGCCTGCTTTAGCCTTGCTTCATTCTGTTTTTGTTCAGTAATATCCTGACTAACACCAAAAATACGAACAACTTCTCCTTTGTTATTCACATCAATCTCAGTTAAAGCCCGAATATATCGAATTTCATCATTCTTTAATAGCAATCGATAAACTAGTTCGCCTGCTTTTTGTTCAGATAAACACGTATTATTATGTTGTTCTACTAACGGCCTATCATCAGGGTGAACAGCTTCAATATAGTTTTTATAAGACGGCTTCACCTCATCTGGTTGAAAACCATTATTACGAAACTCTTGGTTTGACCAGCTAACCAATTTTTCAGCTGGAAAATGCTCCCAACTTCCAATTTTGGCAATATACTGAGCTCTCTGTAGATTTTTTCTACTATAAATTAAAGCTTGCTCCGCTAGCTCTTTAGCTTTACGTAATTGAACTTTTTCTAAAACATTCTCAATACTAACTAATAATAACTCGCAATAATCCCCCACTTCTTTAACGACATAGTCCGCACAGCCTAGTTTCATTGCCTCAATAACGATCCTAATATCATGGCTTCCTGAAACCATAATAATAGCCGGCTTCACGTCTTTTCCAGACAGTTCTTTTAATACCTCCAAACCATTTAATTTGGGCGTTATATAGTCTAATATCAAAATATCATACGAAAGCAGACTAAGTTTTTCTAAACATTCCTCGCCGTCACTTGCCAGTTCAACATCGTAACTATCTCGCTCTAGTTTTCTTCTAACTAGAGCAGCCAGAGGAATATCATCTTCTAAATATAAAACGCGTATTGATTGACTCATCCGAAACCTGGCATTTTAGAAACTTTAAGAAACAAACCTAATTCAGCCATTTTTTCTACAAAATCAGTATGTTTAACAGGTTTTGTAATATAAGCATTACAACCAATTTTATAGCACTCATCGATCTCTTTAGGCTCATCCGTTGTTGTCAGCATAATGACAGGAATATGCCGCGTTATTTCCGATTGTTTTAACTTTTTTAAAACACTAACCCCACTGATACCGGGCATATTAATATCTAAAATAACAACTATCGATGCGCATCGTATTTTCCCTGCAAACTCGCCTTCTGAAAAGATAAAATCCAAAGCCTGCTGACCTGATTGTAGTGAAATGATTTCATTACGTAGCCCTGATTTTTTCAAGCTTCGCTTGATTAACACAGTATGCGCTTCATCGTCATCAACTAATATTAGGGTAGTTTTATTATTGTTCATAACAAAAAAGAATAGCTTATATTTGTAATTTTTAAACTACTTTTTTGCTTTTTAACGCTTTGGAATTGAAAAGCTAAAAGTTGCCCCTTCCCCCAAAACAGACTGACACTCTATTTTCCCTCCCAGCCGTCTAATTAATGTTTGCACATAAGCCAAGCCCATCCCATCACCTACCATTTTTTGCTCACCCACTCTTTTAAACAGCTTAAAAATTTGCGACAAATCCTGTTCAGCTATACCAATACCATTATCTTGAATATAAAAAAACACTTGAGTTTTATTCTCTTCACACCAAACATTAATAATGCCATTACGATCAGGTGAAAGATACTTAATTGCATTCCCCAATAAATTACCAAAGATCTGCTCCATAGCAAGTTCATCTACTTCCAATATGGGTAATTCAGCAATATCAACCACTGTATTAGATTGCTCTATTTGAAAAGCCATAGCCTGCAAATTGTTAACAATCAATTGTTTAATGTCTACTTTTTCATAAACCAATGTCCGCCCGCCTATTCGAGATAATGTGAGAATAGAGTTTATTAAACGATTCATTTTATCTGCTGCCGTTTCAATATAATGCAAAGACTCTGGGATTGTTTCATTCAAAGCCATTTTTACATCTCTATACTCATCCTCCGCTGTCTCGCCTAAAAACTGGCTAGCACAGTTAGATAATATCTTCATATCCTCATTCAACTCGCCCGTAAACCCTGTAATACTAACTAAAGGGGAACGTAAGTCATGAGATACAATATAAGCAAAGTCTCTTAATTCTTTATTAACGTGTTCTAATTCAATGGTTCTATCTGCTACCATCTCTTCTAAGTTATCTCTATACCTTTTTAATAAATGCTCTCTTTGTTTTCTCTCAGAAATATCATGTGCAACTCCTCGATAACCAATCAGTTTTCCTTTTGAGTTGAGAATATATTCTGCACTCATTTCAACTTCAACAATTTCCTGCTTATTATTGATAAAAGTACATTCCAAAGCATGTATTGAGGTTTTAGTTTTACTACTTTGCTCAATCACATCTTGTACATTTTCCACATCAATAGATGTCATAAACTCATATAAAGAGTGCCCCACAACTTCATCATAACTATACCCAATAATTTGACTTACCTTGGGACTGCTATAAAGTAGCGTCCCAGACACATCAACCTCCCAGATCCACTCGTTAATATTCTCAACTAAATCTCTAAATTTTTGTTCATTTTCAATTATTTTATTAGCTATTGGCTTTGTTAATCGTCGAAAGAAAAAACTACTTATAAAAATAAGTACAACAGTCACAAAAGAAGTTATAAATCCAGCTCGAATAAAAGGTGCTTTAACTTCATCCAGACTCACTTTAGCAACAAGTCCCAAATTCAATACATCAATAGGTTCATAAGCAGCTAAAACGATTTCACCCTCATAATCACGTCCAACCATTGAACCAGATAAAGAACTCAGAGCTCTACGCATAGGCTCAGCATTTTCGCCATCAAAAGGAACAGTAAAAGTTTTCTTATTTAAAGATTTTTTATGGCTCAACAAGAACATAATTTGACTATTTTCTATACCTGCAATCAAGATCTCACCCGTTTCACCAAAACCTTGGTAATGCTTATGGGCATCATAAATTTGGCTAAAGGTATCAGCACCTGCACGCATCGACAAAAGAGAGGTTGGTCCACGTTCACCAATCGGTGTTTCCCACTCCACTCGATTATGTTTCATATCAAAACGGGCAATGGCTTCAATCAATCGCGCCTGACTCTGAACAATATGAACCAAATCTGTTCGTTTTTCCTCAATCGCTGTGAGCCATAAAATATAGTATGAAACGACCATAACAATCAGTACTAAAACAGTCATCAATCCAGCAAGCCAATAGAAATTCTTATTTGTCTTTAACATAACTTACTTAATTTTTATCGCACTAGGATGACGAACTAACAAATTGTAGTTGCCCTTATATTTGTTAATCCAGCCCCTCACTTCAATTTCTTTACCTTCATACTTTTCTAACTCGGGAAAGAAAATAAGTGCTTTTTTATTTATCTTTATAGAAAAATTATTAGACAGTTTGAGGTAACTATTTTTACGCGTATGGTGAATATCACTTACCTTACCTACCACACGTTGCCAGCCTTTAAATCTGCCTTGTTTTATTTCTTCGACTTGTTTGGGGACGTATTGCTGATATCTCCATATTCCCAATTGATTTTGCTCGGCCTGCTGCTCTGCTTTTAACAATTGTTGAGTATATTTAAGGTTGGGGGGATAAATACTAACACTAGCCAAACCTTGTTGAACCAATTCAAGGTTTATATGTTGCTTATCTTCAGTAAAAATATGGGCTAATAATCGACCATACTTATCCTTTTTTTCTACATCAACATCTAATCTAACTTTTCTATTTCTTAATCGCTGAATAAGCCAGCGCTTAGCCTCCTCCCCACCCGCTTGTTCAGATTTGTTTCGGCCCTCTACTTCAGGTGTATTTATTCCTAAAAACCGAATCTTTTTCCCATTTGTTAATAAAACCGTATCTCCGTCATAAACTTTTTTAACTTTATGATAAGTAAAGTTTTTATCTAGTTGAAATACTTTAGCCCCTTGATGAGGTTTATCAGAAAAATATCTCTTTCCTTCGGCATCAGTCCATTGAAAAACAGCTGCATATGCAGGAATAAAAAAAGTTAACAAGAAAAAACTAAACAATAACAATCGACTTACTTTATGATTCAACAAAACTATAAAATTAAAAACCACGGATATACATTATAGTCGCTTGATTTTCAAATGTATCAGGTCCCGTTACAGGTATCTCCAAACCTAATAAAACATATCCACCAGATAGATGTGCCCTAATACCAGGAGTCAAACTCACATAAACATTACCGTTAGCTCCTCCTCCCATTGGTACTTTTACAGTCGTTACCATATTAGGAGTTAAGTCGCCTAAAATAGCATTGTGCGAGGTCATCGTCCGACCAAAACCAAACTTTCCCGTTAATGCTGTATCTGCCTTAGAATTTGATTCAGGTAAAATATCAAGTAACACACCACCTTGAAAAGAGAAAGCATTACCAAGATCTTTGAAAACATCAATATGCGGAGTTATACGCCAAATCTCCCCCCCTTGATGCTCTTTATCCCCCGTTGCAAAATAAGTATCAAACCCTGCTGAAATAGAAACATCCTGAGTTTCATATAACATCCCTTTTAATGTTAAACCAAAATCCCCTATGCCTGTATCATCACCATTATTTACAATAACAGGTAAATCAACCCCCATAGCAAAACGACGAGTCAATCTTTTTTGTATATGTATAAACCCTGTGAAGATATCACTAGCATTTTCATGGCTATTTGTCCCAGTCATTCCCACATGCCACTCTTCATTAAACCAACCATCCAATCCATTCACCCAACCTTGTCTTGCTGCCCCACTAGAGCTATATGAAGGAGCTGCTGATGCTGAATCCCACCATTGACTCGTTAAATTGGTTATTGGCTCAAATGCATTGACAATATTCACCACCCAACATAAAGAAAAAATAATGGCTATTTTTAAATTGTTATTTTTCACCCACATTTCCCTCACTACCTCCCAATAGTCTCAATAAAACTAAGGGATTAACTATACTATTAAATGAGTATAGTCCTGAAACCAATAAAAACTACTTTGTTATAATCATGCATACTTTTAATTTATATTATTTCCGAGCAATGCTAACCATTATCCAGCGTGTTACCCAAGCCAATGTTGTTGTTAATAACATAACTCTAGGCAAAATAGAACAAGGCCTTATGGCTTTGGTTGCAATAGAAAAAGAAGATTCAGAAAAAGAAGCTAAGCGCTTATTAGAACGTATTCTTAATTATCGAATTTTTGCTGATGAAAACGATAAAATGAATTTAAGCTTACGCGATATTCAAGGGGGGCTACTCATTATTCCCCAATTTACCTTAGCCGCCAACACCCAAAGTGGTAATCGTCCTAGTTTCTCAACTGCCGCCTCACCTGAGAAAGGATTATCCTTATATAATCATTTCTCTGACTTAGCTAGGCAAATTTACCCTTCCACACAATTCGGTGAATTCGGTGCCGATATGAAAGTCTCATTAACTAATGATGGCCCTGTTACCTTTACTTTAAAAACTTCCGTATAAAATTAGTATTATTTTTATGGGATTTACAACAATAGGTAACGCCCTTCATTTATGATATAACGTCTATTTTTTTGGAAATTTCCCATGTCCAAAGTTTGGTTTGTTGGCGCCGGCCCTGGCGATCCTGAATTAATAACACTAAAAGCTCAGCGGCTTATTCGTGAGGCTGATGCTATTTTATATGCTGGCTCATTAGTCTCTGAAGCGGCGATGACCTGGGCAAGTGAGTCTTGTGATATTCAAGATTCCAAAGGCATGACGCTGGAACAGATTTGCGATTGGTTAATCAGTAAAGCCACAGAAAATGCGACTGTTTTACGCCTACAAACTGGTGACCCAGGATTATATGGTGCTTTAATTGAAATGATTCAACCTTTAGATAAAGCAGGAATAGATGTCGCTGTTGTACCAGGGGTTACATCAGCGATGGCTTCTGCCGCCGCAGCCGCAGAAACTTTAACGCTACCAGAAGTAACTCAAACGGTTATTTTCTCTCGTGTTGAAGGCCGCACCCCCATGCCTGAAGGTGAATCTTTAGACGAACTTGCTGCTCATCACTGCACATTGTGTTTGTATTTATCCATTACGCTAATTAAAAAGATCCAAACCTCTTTAATAGCAGCTGGCTGGTCTGATCAATCCCCTATATTAGTTGTCTATAAAGCCAGCTGGCCAGGTGAAGAACAAATCATTCGCGGCACTATCGAAAATATTAGAGAAAAATGTAAACAAGCAGGTATTAACAGTCAGGCAATGATTATTGCCAGCCCAACGATTGGCTCTAGAGAATGGCCTGAATTAAAAAAATCTAAACTTTATGATGCTGGTTTTAGCCACCGTTTTCGTAAAGCTGAAAAAACTTAATGTAGGGCGGACTTTAGTCCGCTAACCTTACCTGATCATTGCGGACTGAAGTCCGCTCTACAAAAAATACTGGAATACATGTGAAAGAAACAATTTTATTAGTCGGCCATGGTTCACGCGACCCCAATGGAAATAAGGAAATAGAGCAGTTTTCAGTTCAATGGCGAGCACAACACCCCGAATGGAATATTGAAGTTTGCTATATCGAGTTTGCTGATATTTTATTAGACGAGGGATTTGATAATGCGGCTAAACAAGCCTCAAGAGTTTTAGTCATTCCTTTAATTTTAAATGCTGCGGGCCATGTAAAAATGGAAATCCCTGAACATTTAGAAAAAGCCAGACAACGCCATCCTAATGTTGAGTTTATCTATGGTAAAAATTTAGGTGTCAGTACATCTTTATTAACCGCTGTTAAACGTCAATTAATACAAGTTATGGACTCATTGGCAATGCCTGATCCAAAAACGACTGGTGTTATTATTTTAGGACGAGGATCTTCAGATATTGTTGCCAATGGCGAAGTTGCTAAACTAGCGCGCTGGGTCTTTGAAGAAAGGGAGCATGAATTAGTGGATATTGCTTTTACGGGTATCACCTATCCTCGCCTTGAAACGGTAGTACAAAGACACGTTAAACTAGGCATGATTCAAATTGCTATTTTGCCTTACTATTTATTTACTGGCACTTTAATTAGCCGTATTGCAGAGCAACATAAACATTTGCAAACGCAATACCCTCAAATTCGTTTTGGTTTAGGTCATTACTTAGGGTTTGAACCTGAAATATTTAAGCTACTTGATGACAATGTTAAAGCCCTACAGCAACCTGATAAAAAACCAATGATGGAATGTGATGGGTGTAGTTATAGAGCTTTTGCACAAGAACACGGTCATGGGCATCATCACCATTAAATTAAATTTTAATATCCAAAAACTGATTTAGGATATGGAAGTGGTCTTCAAAAAGACACTCTTCCATATCTTTTAGTTTTTCAATAGACACCCAAGCCGCTTCTTGCAAATCATCTGCTGCCTGTATATCTGGAATATTTTCGCCTGTTAAATCAAAAAAATGGGCATGAGTAATAAAACGTCCTCGACAGGAACGATTAGGGTGGTCAAACACTTTGACAGACTTAAAACCTCTCATCAAAATGTCATTACTTAAGTTTATTTGAGTTTCTTCTTTTAACTCTCTTAAGGCAGCATGCAAAACATTCTCATGCTGTTCAATAAAACCACCTGGAATCGCCCACAAACCCCTTCCTGGATGATACTTTCTTTTCCCAAGTAAAACATGCCCTTCTATTTTAACGATAGCATCAGAAGTACTAAAAATCACATCATAAGGACTGCCCTTCCATAAAGCTTTATCCTGTTTAACCTTATCGTGTTCTTTAGTCAGTTCACTGTATTCTGGCTTTAATGACCATGCTTTTAAAAACAATTTAACGGGAGGTAAAATCAAATCATTGACTGATTTTAATGACTCTTCCACATCCTCAGCTTCAAAATATACTTCCCTTATTTGAGCCGCATTGATTTTATAGGTTGATTCAACCCCAATATAAGCCCAATCCGAAAAGTTATCTAAATAATAAGTATCTTTATCCCCTGCTTTTTTATGCCCGACTAATACAACATCCTTTTTTGAAAAATCACTAACAATTCGTTTGACCTGCGCATTCCATTTCTCATCATTATAATAATCTCGTATTGGACAACAGAATATACGTTGTTTTTCTTCATCAGACAGTGTGGAGAGAATCATATCTCTACGTTCTTCCCAATTAAAAGGATTCTTCGGGCTACGCGCTTGAAAAGAAGATCCAAGAATAACAACTACCTGATCAGCAACATCCAAAGCTTTACGTTTTAAAAGCTCATGTCCAGCATGTGAAATTTGATGCCGACCTATGATGACTGCGAATTTATACTGCTTCATTATTGATTTTCTCTTCTTCAGGTTTTTTAGCTAAAAACTCCAGCATATCTTCATTTTTTACACGATGATAAACATCCTCTACCGCCAAAGTTAATTCTATTGATTCAAATCTAACCTCATCACCCAAATAATAATGCTTTGATTGCCAACCCTCGCTACGTCTAATTACTTCAATATCAACGAAGTCTTGCTCGATCAAAACATATTCTTGCAGGCTTGGTAAATTAAGATAGGCTCTCCGCTTAATAGTTTGATCTGTCTTGCGAGTAGACCTTGATAGAACTTCAACAATAATAACGGGGGTTTCAGTGTAATACGGTTTTGACTCATCAAAACCACAATCTACTGAGACATCAGGATAAAAGAAATTTAAACCCACTTTTACCTTCATATCAGAACCAAAGGGTTCACATGGAAGGCTTTTTAAATGCTGCCTAATCTCTGCATAAACATTTCCAGAAATTCGTTCATGGTTAGCATGAGCTCCAGCCATTGCATAAGCATAACCATCAATTAACTCATGCTTCACTTCGGTCGCTAACTCGCCCTGCAAATACTCTTCTGTACTAATTAAATTAGTTTGTATGACTGTTGACATAATTCATTACTCCAAAAAAATACAGCTGCTTTGGTAGAAAGCCAAGCAAAGTATTATACTGTATCAATTTATACATTCATCAATAGCCCATTATGAGCCAAAACACCGTTACCGAGCAACTGACCCAAGCAGGTCAAAAAATTGAACATGATTCCTTTGCTATTGTTGATAATGAAGTAGGTGCACATAGTTATACTGATGCACAATGGAATATTGTGCGTCGGATGATCCATGCCACTGCGGATTTTGAATTTAATGGCTTAGCCCGTTTTCAAGACCAAGCTGTTGAAGCAGGACTTGCAGCTATTTTAGCGGGTGCACCTATTGTGGCAGATGTTGAAATGATCTGCGTGGGTTTGTCTAAACCTCGTTTAAGTCATTTTGGGGTTAATACCCATCATTTTATTTCTGATGCTGATGTGATTACGCAAGCTAAAGCAGAGAATACAACCCGTGCTGTTCAAGCCATGCGTAAAGCGCATAAAGCAGGGTTACTAGAAGGCAGCATTATTGCAGTGGGTAACGCGCCAACCGCTTTATTGGAAGTGATTCGTTTAATTAAGGAAGACAATCTTAAACCCGCTTTAATTGTAGGTATGCCGGTAGGCTTTGTTTCTGCAGCAGAATCTAAAGCAGAACTTGAGTTATTAGCTGATGTTCCGTGGGTTATCACGCATGGCCGTAAAGGTGGCTCTACATTAGTTGTTGCCGCTATTCATGCTTTATTAGCTTTAGCTGAAGCACAAAGTAAGTAACGCTTATGCAAGCCAAGAAAAAAAAGGGTACGCGTAAAGGCTATACCACGGGGGCTTGTTCAGCCGCCGCAGCTCGTGCTGCGGCTATTGGTTTAGTAACAGGACAAGTTCCTGAGCAAATTGAATCGATGTTGCCTAATGGCGAACGTGTAAACTTTAATGTTATTGAAGGTTTTTGTGACTCAAACAGTGCCCATGCAGTCGTTATTAAGGATGCAGGCGATGATCCTGATTGTACAGATAAAGCTCATTTAACAGCAGATGTAGAACGCCTTTCTGAAACGGCTAACCAAGTCATATTAGCAGGTGGCCAAGGTGTAGGGACTATTACTATGCGCGGCTTAGGGCTTAAAGTAAATGGCCCAGCCATTAACCCTGTCCCTCGTAAAAACATTGAAGATAATGTGCGTGAAGTTGCTGAACAAATTCTGCAACAACAAAGTCTAAAAGTCACTATTTCTGTGCCTGGTGGCGTTGAAATGTCCAAAAAGACTTTAAATGATCGCTTAGGTATTATCGGTGGGATTTCTATTCTTGGTACCACGGGAATTGTCCACCCATACTCCACAGCTGCTTTTCGCGCCAGTGTAGTACAGGGTATTGAAGTTGCAGCTAACCAAGGCTTAGATACTGTAGTGTTAACCACAGGTGGTCGTACAGAAAAATTTACTATCCGTGAACGTACTGATTTACAGCCTGCATGTTTTGTACAAATGGGTGATTTTTTAGGCCCGGCTTTAGATGCTGCTAAAGAAAATAGTATTCGTCAGATTATTATTGGCGGCATGGTGGGGAAGCTTACTAAAATTGCCCAAGGTGAAGTCATTACTCATGCCCGTAGGAATCCGGTCAATACTCAGCTTTTAGCCGATATTGCCAAAGTTGCTGGTGCACCCGAAGAAACATGTATTGCAATTAGTCAAAATGAAACTGCACGTTTCGCTGGAGAAGTGATGCAAGAGCTTGGCTTAATGAGCGAGTTTTACCAAGAACTATCTAAGCGCGTAGTCGGTACTTTAAAATCTCGATACCCCGATAAATTTGATTACAATATTTTAATTTGTGATTTTGAAGGACAAAAACTGTCAGAATATGAGGAACATAAATGACATGTAAAATTATAGGTGTGCTGGATAATGGTGTACATGGTTTAACCGCTGATACACTTAATATTATTCAGTCTGCCAATCTTGTCATTGGAGCAAGCCGTACTTTAAAGTTATTTGCTGTACAAATAGCCCATGCAGAACAAAAAGATTTAACGGGTCATTTGAAAAATGTACCTATCTGGATTACTGAAGCCTTACAAGCTAATCAGCAAGTAGTGGTTTTAGCCACTGGCGACCCTTTATGTCATGGTATTGCCAGTTATTTATATAAAAAACTTCCTGCTGATCAATTACAAATAATCTCAAACATTTCATCAATTCAATTAGCCTTTGCACAAATTGGATTATCTTGGCAGGATGCAAAAATTGTCTCAGTACACAGTAAAGATGCTAACGAATGGACTAAAGGGGCTGGACCAGATCATGATTTTTACCCCCTATTACAAGCTATTTTCAATTCAGATAAATTAGCTGTTCTAACAGGGCCAGAAAACTCACCTGACCGTATTGCCAGAATGATGCTAATTGAGAATATAGCTGAGCAATTTGAAATATCAGTGGCTGAAAATTTATTGTGTGATGATGAAAAAGTAATACACGGTGAGTCAGTCGCCTTTATTGCTGAACAGTCTTTTAATGGTAACGATGTTGTTATTTTAAACCGTAAACAGCCCAATCAATCCAATATTTTATTTGGCCTGCAAGATAGTGATTTTCACCAACGTAAACCCGATAAAGGCTTAATTACCAAACGTGAAGTACGTGCTGTTTCACTTGCCCGTATGCAATTAAAACCAGACAGTATTGTTTGGGATATTGGTGCAGGCTCTGGTTCAGTGGGGTTGGAAGCTGCTCGTTTATGTCAGAAGGGCTATGTTTATGCAGTTGAAAAAAACACGGCTGACTTTGAAATAGCAGGAAAAAATTCGGATCAATTAGGCGTCTATAATTATCACCTTATTAATAACAAAGCCCCTTTAGGGTTAGAAAACTGGCCTACACCTGACGCTATTTTTGTTGGAGGAACAGGAGGTGAATTAGCCGATTTAATTCACTTATGCTTAAACCGTTTAAGTCCTGAGGGCTGGCTAGTAATGAATTTTGTCACTATTGAAAACATGACTACCGCTATTGAAACTCTAAAAAAACTTGATACCCACTGGGATATGACGCAATTACAAGCTTCACGAAGCCACGCTATTTTACACATGTATAGAATGCAAGCCGAAAACCCTGTCTGGGTTGTTTCTGCACAAAGGAAATCAATATGACAGGTCATTTATACGGTGTTTCTCTAGGCCCTGGTGATCCAGATTTAATAACTCGCCGTGCCTGGTCTTTATTACAATCTGATGCTTACTGGACTTATCCGGTAAAAAAGAAAAATGGCACCAGTTACGCTTTACAGATAGCTTTACAAACGGGCTTAACTGAACCAGAAAATAGCAGCGCACTTATTTTCCCTATGACTCACGATAAGGAAAAATTAGCTAAATATTGGTTACAAGCGGCTCAAACTGTTATTGAAAAATTACAACAAGGGCATGATGTGATTTTTTTAGTTGAAGGTGATGCTTCAACTTTTTCTACCTTTCAACATTTAGCTAAAACGGTAAAAGGTTTAGATGAAACTATCACTGTAGAAACCATCCCTGGGGTCACATCGTTTAATGCGGCAGCAGCGCGTGCTGAAATGCCTTTAGCTGATACAGATGATACTGTAGCCATTATCCCTGCTGGCTACGGTCTTGAAATGATTGATTCTCTACTTAATGATTTTGACACCTTAATCTTATTAAAAGTAAAACCTATCCTTGATGACATTATTGAGCTTTTACAAAATAAAGACTTATTAAGCAATAGTTGTTTTATAGAAAAAGCAGGTTCACCAGAAGAACGTATTATTCATGATGTTGCCAGTTTGCAAGGTGAAAAGGTTAATTATTTATCGTTGATTATGATTAGTGGCAATCATCATAGGCAACGCGGGGAAATAATTCGAGGTTGTCGCAAGAAAGTTCTTTCATAGAAAAATGATAGTAGTTAAAATTCAAGCTAATATTTTGAATATATAACCACGATCAAACCATACATTAACAGACTGCTATCAATCCTGTTCAGCCAGCCAGAAACCCTATTCAAAAAAATATTGTTTTTCACTTAACTCTCAACATTGATACAAACTCTTCTGCTGGAACAGGTTTGCTTTTAATATAGCCTTGGTAACTATCACAACCAATCATTCGTAAGAAATCTAATTGTTGTTGATTTTCTACTCCCTCTGCTAATACTTTATAACCTAAAGCATGACCCATTGCATTAATCGTTGTAGCAATTTCCACATCATCTTGGTCATGTGGAATATCATCAATAAAGCTTTTATCAATTTTCAATGTATCTAAAGGAAAACGTTTCAAATAAGATAAGGATGAATATCCTGTACCAAAATCATCAATGGCTAGGAGAACACCGAGTGATCGTAAATTATTAAGTAGCTCAACAATCGACTCCTGCTGTTCCATCAACCCACTTTCAGTCATTTCCAGCTCTAACTGTTCAGCAGGAAAGCCTGTTGTTAATAAAGCCTTTTCCACTACATCACACATATTAGATCGTTTAAATTGTTGAGCAGAAACATTAACAGCTAAAATAATCGGTAAAAATCCTTCATTTAACCACTGCTGCCCTTGTCGACAGGTTTCTTGTAAAACCCATTCACCAATATCCTGAATTAAACCTGTTTCTTCTGCGATAGGTATAAATGTATTGGGGGGTACTAAACCTTTATCTTTAGTCTGCCAACGAACCAATGCTTCAGCACCGATAATTTCTCCCGTTATAATATCAATCTGAGGTTGATAATAAACACGTAGCTCATTATGCTTAATAGCTACACGCAAATCCATTTCTAGTTTTAACCGTTCACGTACGTTGCATGTGAGAACCTCTGAAAAGAAAGAATAACGACCTCTCCCCTCATCCTTTGCTTGATACAACGCCATATCAGCATGGTCCATTAATACTGCAACCGAACCTGCATGCTCTGGAAATAAACTGATGCCAATGCTTACCCCTATTTGTAGCTCGTTTGTTTTATTTAATATAAAAGGAGTTGTAAGTTCAGCTACAATCTCATTAGCAACACGCGCAGCATCATCAGGATGATTAATATCTTCCAATAAAACTACGAATTCGTCTCCACCCAAACGAGCTAACAAATCAGTACTCCGTAACCGTTTGTTAACACGTGAAGCAACTTGCTGTAACAATTCATCACCAGCTAAGTGCCCAAAGTTATCATTAACTGCTTTAAAACGATCTAAATCGAGCATCAATAATGCTAATTTTGTACCCTCTCGTAAACTTATTGAGACACAATGATCTAAGCGATCTAACAATTTCCTGCGGTTAGCTAATTGTGTTAAAGGGTCATAATAAGCAAGATGTTTAATTTTTTCTTCTGCAGCTTTAAACTCTGTAATATCTGTAAAAATAGCAACATAATGAGTAACTATGTCCTTTTTATCCTTTCGAGCTGTAATGGTTAGCCATTCAGGATAAATCACACCTTGCTTGTTTCGGTTCCATATTTCACCTTGCCATGATCCTGTTTCATTAATCTTTGCCCACATGGCTGAGTAAAAGGCTTTTCCTTGTCTGCCTGAATTAAGAACTGAAGGTTGCTTCCCTAAAATGTCATCCATGGAATAGCCGGTAATTTTAGTAAAAGACTTATTTACTCTAAGAATCTTATTATCAGCACCTGTAACTATGATCCCCTCTTGTGATTCAAAAGCAATGGCTGCAATACCCAATTCAATTTCAGCTTGTTTTTTCTCAGTAATATCTTCTTTAATTGCCAGATAATGTGTTATTTCACCATTTTCTTGTCGTATAGGTGAAATAAGCGCTGATTCAGTATATTCGGTTCCATCCTTACGTTGATTTATTAGTTCCCCTTGCCATGTTTTACCATTAGTTAAACATCCCCACATACCTTCATATATTGCTTTTGGTGTTTTATTTGAGCTTAATATTTTGGGGTTTTTCCCTATTATTTCATCAATCGTATATCCCGTTATTTTTAAAAACGATTGATTTGCATATTCAATATTGGCCTGAATGTCGGTAATAATAATCGAACTTGGGCTTTGCTCAACAGCAAGTGAAAGTTTACGTAATGAACTTTCTGTATTCTTGACCTCACTTAAATCACGAATAAATGCGCTGAACTCAATGCCTTTGGCCGTTTTTACTGGAGAGATAGATAACTCAATGGGAAATTCATCCCCATTTTTGTTTAATGCTTCAATCTCAGATCGTGTGCCAATAAGCTTACCCTCACCCGTTTTTAGATATGTTTTTAAACCTCTTAAATGTAATTTTATGTATCTGTTCGGAACAATTAATTTATGTATTTTCTGCCCCTCAGCTTCACTCCTTGTCCAGCCAAATATAACTTCTGCCTGTCGACTCCAACCAGTAATGATACCTTGAGAATTTATTTGTATAATAGCATCTAAGGCTGAGTTAACTACGGCTTGCAAACGATCTTTAGCCTCTAAATGCGTGGCTAATAAATCATTAAAACTATCAGCCATTTCATTAAAGCTATCCCCGATTCGTTTAATATCATCCTTAGTTTTTAAATGAATTCGTTGCTTTAAATCTCCATGGGTATATTTATTAGCAGAACGAGCAATAAGATGAATATTGCCAAGTGTTGCATAGTAAATACCAAAAAATAAATATTGTGTTAGAAGTGTTAACAGCAAAGCGCCTCCAACACTAAACAGTAATTGTTCCTCTACCTGATGAATTCGATCATACAAAAGTGTTTCTAGTGTAGGTAATAAAGTTTCATATATCTGGGTATAACCTGTATTTATAACGGTTGTCGAAAGTTCAAAAAACACATAGGGATCAGTAGAAAATTGTTTCGCTAAAATATCTGAATGAACTAAGTGAGTAATTATTTCAGATGATCTTTTTATCTCATCAGATGCTATTGAAAGCTTTATTTTTATTTGGTCATTATACTGACTAGTTTTTTCTAAATTGATAGCAAGTGAGTCAAACGCACTTATAAGTGTTGCTATCAGTGAATACATTTTGATTTTTTGTTGCTCAGAAAGATCCTTCTTTGCTAGAATTCCAGTTCCGTATGCTCGCATTTGCCCTAACTGCTCCAGAGCTAGCGGCATATCTTTAATTGTTGTTAAAATAAGATAATAAGAAGAAATATCAGGGTCTAGAGTCAATGTATGCTGATCTGCAAGATTGATTATCAACTGTTGCAAGGCCGCAATAAGATGAATATGAGCTGAAAAATTATCAGTTTTAGTCCAGTTTAAACCTGAAGATTGAAGTAACTTATAATCTGCCAATATATCTAGCCAAGATTGGCTGGACAAAACCTTAGCAGGTAAGAATGCTTCTAGTGTTTTAAACGAATTTTTCAAAACAATGGCTTCTTTAGTTAAGTCATCGGAAAGTTCCTTACCTCCACCCAATACACCTGACGATAAACCTCTGTGTCTTTGTGTAGTTTGAATTGTTTTTAGAATAGGCTGGATTAAAGCAATACCATCTAATTCATTTTGAGTCGCTTGAATATCTTTGCTTTGGTGTGTATAAACAGCATAAATAACCAAAGTTAAAGCGACAAAATTTATCAAACCTAATAGCATTAGTTTTTTAGAAAAACCAAGCTTATTCATGATAATGATCGCGGGATAAAATATATTTTTCATTTGGCTTAAAGCAATTTAATCTGAATTTTTTCCATTATAAATTAAGCATAATTATAATGTGTTTTAGCTGCTACTATCAAACTAGGAGGCTGTCCGAGAATAGTTAAACCTAATCACCTCCAGCTCCACACAAAAACAATCTCTTTTATAAACGTATCGTGAAACCAGAACCTTTATCTTTAAATACTCCCCTTTGTTTCATTAGAAACACTAAATACGACTAATATTGATATTATACCGACTAATATTATTAGTATAAGGAACCCTCCGTGGTTTTAGATAAAGCACCCAGTTGGCAGTTAGCATTAAAGGATGAATTTAACGCGTCCTATATGCAGGTACTTAAAAAATTCTTACGTGCTGAAAAAGATGCTCAAAAGATAATTCATCCTCATTCGTCAAATTGGTTTCATGCTTTAGAAGCCACAGCTTTAAATGATGTGAAAGTGGTAATTTTAGGACAGGACCCTTACCACCAAGCGGGTCAAGCTCATGGCTTATGTTTCTCTGTATTACCAGGGATAAAAACACCACCCTCATTAGTTAATATGTATAAAGAGCTGGAAACTGATTTAAAAATCACACCAGCAAATCACGGTTATTTAGAAAGCTGGGCAAAACAAGGCGTATTGTTACTGAATGCCGTTTTAACCGTAGAAGACTCAAAAGCTAATGCTCACCAAGGTAAAGGTTGGGAGCAGTTTACCGATAAAATTATTGAGACTGTTAATACAGAATGTGAACATGTGGTTTTTTTATTATGGGGAAGTTATTCTCAGAAAAAAGGCAGTATTATTGACACCTCACGGCACTTGGTATTAAAAGCCCCTCACCCCTCTCCCTTGTCCGCCTATCGTGGTTTTTTTGGCTGCCAACATTTTAGCCAGACTAATGACTATCTTATTCAATATCATAAACAAGCTATTGAATGGGAATTACCCTTAATCATAGAAAATTAAAGGCACCCAGCCTAACAACTAACACAATCTTTTTTTGCCCCCCTCTTGCACTTCAATAAGAATTAGCTAGACTTATAAGAAATTAAGCCTTATTTTACTCACAAAAAATGATAGATGATTTACTAGACCTCGCTACCGAAGCTCATATTCTAATTATTAGTGAAGAACATTTAGCGGAAATCACTACCTTACTCAAAGATAATCACTTCCAAAAAGTAAAGGGGACTAATAATTTTCAGATGGCAATGGAATTATATTTAGAAACCTCTCCATCTCTTATTATTTTAAGTTCTCTGGCAGATTTATCATTAAAAGAGCTTATCGATAAGTTAGCTACTTTTTCATCAGATATTGATTTACCACCAGTCCTTTTAATTAACGACCATACCACCTGCGTTCCGAAGACTGACGGAGTGATAAAAGACTTTATCAGAACACCTATTAATGATAATGAAATATTATTTCGCATCCATAATTTATTATCGACATTCCTTTCCTTTCAAGAACTTAATGATTATAACCAATCCATCATTAAAGCAATTAAACACCGAAGCCAAGAACTAAAAGAGTCTCAAATAGAAATCATAGAATGTTTAGGTTATGCCGCTGAATTTCGTGATTCAGAAACAGGTATGCATACAATTCGCGTAGGTCACTACTCTCAATGCCTAGCGAAAGCCATGGGCATGAGTGATAAAGAGGCAGAGTCATTGCTCTACTCTGCCCCTATGCATGATGTGGGAAAAATAGGCATTCCTGATAAAATTCTATTAAAACCAGGTCGTTTGGAAGGTAACGAATGGGAAGTCATGAAACATCATGCCACTATTGGTGAAAGCATCTTAAACCGCTCATCCAACAAACTGTTAAAACAAGCCAGCATTATTGCATTAAACCATCATGAAAAATGGGATGGAAGCGGTTATCCTCGAGGTCTTAAGGGCAATGATATTAACATTTATGGTCGGATTGTCGCTATTGTTGACGTTTTTGATGCTCTGACCATGGAGCGCCCTTATAAAAAAGCCTGGAGTATTGATAGCGCTGTCGAATTAATAAACTCTGAATCTGGCAAACACTTTGACCCTTCTTTGGTTGAACTTTTCATCAACAACCTTAAGGACATTCTTGTTATTAAAGAGACTTATGCCGATAAAGACGTTAACAATGACTTACTTAATGAATACTTGTCTCATTAAAGAATTTCTCTATTTGAAACTTTGAACCCAGTTGTTAATACTGTTACTCTGAAGTTTTAGCTCATCAGGCATTTTTTATGGACTCAGATATTGATAATTTGCTTTGTAAGATTCGAGCTTTAGAAGATGAGTTAATCAAAGAAATTCAGAAACAGCAAAACACCTTTGACGATGATCTACATAAAGATATTCTATGTAAAAATCAAGAAAGACAGCACCTACAACGGCTACTAAATTATTTAAAAAAAGCCTCCATTAAAAACATTCTTAGTACCCCTGTCATTTGGGCTGTAATAATTCCAACCCTATTATTGGATATAGGTGTTAGCTTATACCAGACTATTTGTTTTCCTATTTATGGTATCCCCAAAGTTAAACGTGCAGACTATCTTATTTTTGATAGACAACATTTAAACTATCTCAATATTATAGAAAAAATAAATTGCGCTTACTGTAGTTATTTCAATGGCATTATTTCTTATACTCAGGAAATAGCCGCACGCACAGAACAGTACTGGTGTCCAATTAAACATGCTCGACATATTAGTACTTTACACAGTCGTTACCAACATTTTCTAAGCTATGGTGATGCAAAATCTTATCGTCAAAATAAAGAAAATGTTCGTAAACAATTTGATGATATAAAAAACAATTAAAACCAAAAAATAAATCGAATCTTTACTTAAAAACATAGTCATATACTTTGCAATGTTAGTATTTGCTAATTATCTAAACAATAATTAAACATATACTACCCCCTTCCCTATATATGGAGTATGTCATGAGAAGAATATATTTTTTAGCACCCAACATTCAAGTAACTCATAAAATTGTTGATGAATTACGCTCTCTGGGCATTAAAGACAATCACCTTCATGTCTTAGCCAAAAGAGATACACCACTTCAAGACTTACCCGAAGCCAATGAACTACAAAAAACAGACTTTATCGCTGCTGTAGAACGCGGTGCTGCATTAGGTGCCTCATCTGGTTTGCTCGCAGGTTTAGTAAGCTTACGTTTTGCAGGATTTGCAATTGCTGGAGCCCCCTTATTAGGCATTTTAGTCTTTGGAGGAACAATTGGTGCGATGATGAGCGGACTAGTAGGATTACAGGTAGGCAACTCAAAAGTAAGGAAATATGAAGAAGCTATTGAAAATGGGGAATTATTAGTTATGGTTGATATTGCCAAAGATCGTATCGATGAAATTAGTCAATTAATTATTAAACATCATCCCAAAGCAGAATTTGAAGGCATAGAACCACTACTTCCTCCACTTTATTAATCCTTTTTATATTTATCACTAAAGAAATTTCAATAAACTAGGAAAAACAATGAAAGTTATAAACACCATAATTGGTTTTATCCTTGGTATCATCGTAACAGGTATAGCCGTATGGCTGATAATGCCAAACATGATGCTATCTGAACAACTCAGCCCCTACAGTGTAGATGAAACAGTTGAAAGAATTTCAACAAATGCAAAAGCTGAAGGCTGGGTTATTTCAGGTATTCAACCTCTGCATAAAGCTGTAAAAAAACATGGTGCTGGAGACTTAGACCCTGTCGTTTTATTAAACCTTTGCCAAGCAAATCATGCCTACAATATTTTAAAAGAAGATGCTAACAAAGTAATTTCAGTGATGATGCCCTGTACTATTTCTGTTTATCAAAAAACAGATGGCCGTGTTTATGTTGGTACCATGAACGCGGGCCTACTTGGCACTATGTTTGGAGGAACAGTTGCAGAAGTTATGGGAGGTACGGTTGCCGCTCAGCAACAAAAGTTCATATCATTTTTAAATGATTAAAATATCAAACTATCCTTATTATTAATCGTCCCATTAGTTCTGGCAGTATTATCCCTTTAGGCTGTAGAGACAAGGTATGCCTTGTCTCTTAGAACAATTGACACAACAAATTTATGATAAAAAAAGCACCTTTTTCTCTATTATTCCTTAGTATTTTTATAATTTCAGCTTGTACAACCACTCAACCTAAGATTGAAAATACCTTCATCAATACACCTGATAATCTGTCATTAACAACACCCAACCTAACAGGCACATGGGTTTTAAATAGAGAACTAAGCCAAAACCCTCTTGAACAAAATAGGAAAAAACCCAACAATACCCAGAGTAATAAAGCTATGAAAGGCAATGGAGAGCACAAAGGTTCTGGCAAAGGTAAAGGCAAAAATCGCAGTGATAACTATTCTAAAAATAAAAAGAAAGCAGGACGTAATTCTCTACCACCAAGTTTACAATTCTTTTTAAATGTATCAGAAAAGTTGACTCTAAAACATGAAGAGCCTTTACTTATTATTGGTACAGCAGAAGGCCAAGAGAAAGTATATACAGATTTTCGCAGCTCTACAATTTCTACTAATAATGATCCAGACCAAAGAATAACAATTGCAGGCTGGGAAGATAACATACTATTCTTAGAAAGCACTCTTAGTGCAGGTCGAGTTATCCAACAATTCAACCTTAAAACTTCATCAGATCAGCTATGGGTTAAAACGGCTATTTTAATGCCTCATTTACCTAAGTCAGATCGCTTTAACAGAGTTTATGATCGTGTTGATACTTCTGATAAATAGCTAAATAGATGATCTTACCCAGCGAATAATATCCTCCTCACTCATCACTCCTGCCTGACGTGCTATTTCTTTACCCTTTTTAAAAATAGCTAAGGTAGGGATGCTACGAATATTATATTGCCCTCCTAATGCTTGTTCATTCTCTGTATTAACTTTTGCCAGTCTAAAAAGAGGCTCAAGTTTTGCGGCAGCTTTTGCATATGCAGGAGCCATCATTTTACATGGCCCGCACCATGGAGCCCAAAAGTCCACCACCACCGGAATATCATTACGACTAATATGTTGGCTAAATGTTTTTGCAGTTAATTCAACAGGGTGCTTATTAAAAAGAAGTTGTTTACAGTGCCCACACTTAGGGTTATCACTCAGTCGTGTAGTCACAATACGATTAACAGAATTACACTGTGAACAAACAATATGAGATGAACCTGACATTTCCTTTTCCTATTAAAATAGTTGATTTAACAAAGATATTACTCTTATTCTTATTTGTTATACTGTCATATACCGAAGCATGTAACAATAGATAAGCGCTATTCCTGACTTAAATACTAGGTTATAATCTTTTCCTTTTATCTTCTTGCCAAAATGACCACAACAGAACCAAAAATTGTTCTTATCGCCATAACCAAACATGGTGCAGGACAAGTTAAATCATTAGCAGAAAAACTTCCCGAAGCGGATGTTGTTGTTTCTGAAAAATTTGCGCCATTAATGACTGGCTTGAGCAATAAAGTACGTGCTTATTCTGGCCCTTTCAGAAATGAAATTTCAGCTTTATTTACCGACTACGACCAACTCGTTTTCTTGGTTTCATTAGGTGCTGTGGTAAGACTTATCGCACCTTATCTAAAATCTAAAGATGAAGATCCTGGTGTGATTGTAGTTGATGATGCTGGACAATTTGTTATTCCTGTATTGTCTGGTCATGTTGGCGGAGCTAATGCCTATGCTGAAAAAATTGCTGCATTAACTCAAGGTACTGCTGTTTTAACAACGGCATCAGATGTTGGAAAAACAATTCCTGTTGATATTTTAGGTCGTGAACTAGGCTGGAAAGTTGAAGCACCAAAGATAAATATCACACGCGTATCTGCTCACGTGGTTAACGAAGAACCTGTTGCATTTGTACAAGAAGCGGGTGAAAAAAACTGGTGGACGCGCCCTACCCCTTTACCTAAAAACATTCATTTATTTGATCGTTTTGAAGATGTCGATTTAGCTCATTTTAAAGCCGTGTTATGGGTAACTCATAAAGATATTCCTGACTCTACTTGGAAGCAACTAGAAGAAAGACTGGTTGTATATAAACCTCAAAAATGAAAGTAATTCTCGGCATAGGCTGTGACCGTGGTACACCTTTACAAACTTTAGAAGATGTTATTGATCTTGCTTTAAGCTCAGTAAACTTAAAAAGGCAATCTGTACAACAACTAGCGACCATTGATAAAAAAAATGATGAGCAAGCCATCTTGCAATTATCCGAAAAATATCATTGGCCTTTAATCTTTTACCCTGCTGAACAATTAGCTCAAGTAGAAGTGCCTAGCCCATCAGCAGTTGTTTTAAAATATATGGGTACACCTTCTGTATCAGAAGCGGCTGCATTATTAACCGCTAATACTGATATGAGTAATTTGATTGTTGAGAAATTTAAACACCGTGGAAGTGATGGCAAAAATGCTACTATTTCTATTGTAAAACTAATAAAGCTGTAGCCTTGATGCAACGAAGTGGAATCAAGGTTTATATACAATCCCTTGATTTCGCGTTGCTGCATCAAGGCTACATAGATTTGATTGTGGAGAAGCAATAAATCTATAAATTAATGGGGCGCAGGCTTTAGCCTGCAATTCTCGCATTCACAAAGCAGGCTGAAGCCTGCGCCCCAAGAGAATCAAATATTCTAATAAATCCGTAGGTTGAACATTACCTACCCATACCCAATATTAAAATAAATCATGAGTGGAAAAATATTCTTAGTTGGTTTCGGCCCAGGTGCTGAAGAACACATGTCATTTAGAGCTAAAAGCGCTATTGCTGAATCTGATGTTGTTATTGGTTACACAACCTATATCAAACTAGTCAAAGATCTATTAGACGGTAAAGAAGTCGTCAGAAAAGGTATGACTGAAGAAATAGATCGCTGTATTGAAGCTTATGAGCAAGCCAAATTAGGTAAAAAAGTTTCCCTGATTTCTTCGGGTGATATTGGTGTTTATGGGATGGCTGGCCCAACTTATGAAGTTTTACTTAAAGCAGGCTGGACACCCGACAGTGATATCACTGTAGAAATCATACCAGGAAGTACTGCTCTTTCAGCTTGTGCCTCATTAGTTGGTGCACCATTAACCCATGATTTTTGCTCTATTTCACTGTCTGATTTATTAACACCATGGCCAACGATTGCTCGTCGCTTAGATGCTGTTGCTCAGTCTGACTTTGTTATCGCTTTATATAACCCTAAAAGTGGGCGACGCACTCAGCAAATTGTTGAAGCACAGAAAACTTTTTTAAAATATCGTGATCCAGCGACACCTGTCGCTATTGTTAAATCAGCCTATCGTCGTAGACAAGCGATTCAATTAGTAAGACTTGATGAAATGGCTGATCAAGATATTGGCATGTTAACTACTGTACTTATTGGTAACTCTACAACTTATATTGACCAAGGTTTAATGATCACACCCCGTGGTTATTCCAATAAATATAACGATATAACAGGTGATGCCAAAGAAGGTGAGCAAGCAGGTCGATCATTAGCAATGGGCTTAGAAGGCTGGAAAGCTTGCCTACGTGAATATTTATCTCAACACCGTGATTTAACTTGGGAAAAAGCTGCCGACTATTTTAATGTTCCTGTTGCTGAAATACTCTCAGCCGTTGCACAAGCACCCGAAGAAAACAGCTTAAATCATCAAGCTGTAAAAGTTGATAATAATGATTTAACACTAGCCTTAGAAGCCTGTAAAAAATGGGGGCGTTTACGTGGCGTTATTCGGACTGACTCTGGCGCAGTAGTTGAATTATTTTTACAAGGGGAAGATTTTAAGCAAAAAGCTGATTGGCTGAGTATTGAAAATGATGCATTCCATCTACATGTCAACTGGAGCAAAGTGAGCAGCGCTTATTTTGCTAGCAGAGAAGACAAGACTTATGGCCTACATTTCTTTGATCAACACGGACAATTAATTTTCCGAATTTTACTTACCAAACAAGAGGGTGAATTCAATTCAACCCTATTAAATGCTTTTCAACAAGATTCGCAATTATTAGGCAAAAGAGAAATACAGGAATAATAGTATGACTGAAGTTATCAAACCAAAAATGATGGATTACCATCGCCACCTATTAGTCTGTGTTGGAGATAGATGCACAGAAAATGGTGAAGGCCAAGCTCTTTATGATTTACTGAAAGACAAATTAAAAACAGCTGGTTTAGATAAAGGTGAATTACGAGTTAAGAAAACACGAGCGACTTGCTTTGGAACCTGTCGTTCAGGCCCTTTATTATGCGTACAACCCGATGGTATTTGGTATTACGATATTAATAGCGAAAAGCTAGACAGAATTATTGCTGAACACTTCTTACAAAATAAGCCAGTAACAGAATATATTCATCACCAAACTTAAAGTATCTTTTTAGCCTCGCTACAAAAAGCGAGGCTAAAACTAAATTCTAATGACAAGGAAAACCAGTGCTGTGACGCGTATCATGCGTTGCATTATGGATGACTTCAATCGGCGCAAAGCCAACAGCCATTAAAACCATTATTCCCAACAAAGCAGCTCCCAATATTTGGCGGCTTTTAGCTTGTGAAGAAACGCTAATTACATTTTGGTTTATTGAAGAAGTTTGAGACATTTTCTTACCATTGGTTAATCAATTCTATTTTTTAGATTTTAGCACACTTAAAGACCAGCTTCTGATACAAATTAGCCCCACCCATAAAACAACAGCTATTTGAACTAAATTATTCCAATTTAGCCTCCTAGGTTAAACTATTACCCATACAAATAACCTTACTTTACCTGCTATGAAAAAGATTCTATATACCATTGCAATTGTTGCTGTAGCTTATATCGTCGAACAAAAAACTGGTATTTCACTTCTTGATAATACTGCACTCAATTCCAATTCTATTACAGCGACTCAATCATCAATTGAGCAAAAAAAGAGCAGTTTTCAATCCCAGACTAATCATGCTATTCAATCTGCATATGCCAAGCACCAAAGCGATGTTCAAGTGAAGCAACAAGGCGTGGTAGCAAAAGTATTAGCTGATGACCTTAAAGGATCAAGACACCAAAGGTTTATTTTAAGAATTGACAGACTCTCCATCCTTGTCGCCCATAATATTGATTTAGCCCCTAAAATTGATGATCTTCGTGCTGGAGATACCGTGGATTTTTATGGTGAATATGAATGGAATAAAAAAGGTGGTATTGTTCACTGGACACATCGCGACCCAGGTGGCCGACATATTGATGGCTGGTTAAAACATAAAGGTAGAACTTACCAATAAATTCTTCATAAGCACTATTGCCAACTGAGAAAGTTAAATCAAGGAGTCATTTTTCTATCAAAAAGGAGGAATACTTCAATATTTTTTACAAACCACTCCAAGCCTCATTCCACTCAACAATAAAAAACCTTCTTTACAAGGAAGGCTTTTGTGTATTCCCCACAATATATGAACTAGCTAATATTAAAATGTTTATTCTTACGAGATCACCCAACTAACCCTAAAACCCCAGACCCCATCAGCCAGAAGTAAAAGCTGTAGTTAATAAAAAAGTTAGTGTGTCAATAATTGCAAGAAAAAGAACTCATTTAGCAAAATCAAGTCGTAATCATTAATAATGCAGCAGATTCGAATATTTTACTAAAACGACTATAAACCCATAATTTATATTTTTCATTCATTATTCCTTTGAAATACTTAACGTTCTCAAATATCAACATTAAGAATTACCTAAAATGAGAATACCCCCCACAAACAAAGAAAAACACCCACAGATTTACTCAATAGAACGCTATTTTTAGGGCTGTTTTTTTCTAAAATAATATACAGTGTAATAATAATCATGGCGGTTATATTCATTACACCGACTGCAAACATAATCAGCATTTGAGCCCAGCAGCAACCAACACAGGTTCCTCCGTGAACAATGCCCATCTTAAAAGCCCCCCAACGTCCATTTTGCCAAAAATTTAATAAGAAACTTAGAGGGGATCGACAATAGTTTAAGCAGGCATTTTTTATTGCAGTGAATTGGTAAACACCCGCAGTGATAAATATGGCTGCTGAAACGAGTGTGTGGCTACTTTCCATCCTACTAGAAAGCCATTGCAGATTATGAAATTGCCATTGCAACAGTGTTAACGCGATACTGAATACCAACCAAACTAGTAAATAGGCTGAACTAAAAAGCATACTGAACGGTAGATCATTACCATATTTTTTCTGACATGTCTTACCAAAGACATAAATCATAGGCATTGCTGATGGTAGCATCATCGCTGCCATCATGACTGCCCACATGATATAGACCACAATAAAGTCACTGGTCTGCCATTGCCAGGTTAAACCTTTAGACATCGGCATTTGTGACATTTTCCCATGCTGATAAAAAAGAAAGCTCCAAGCTAATAAGCTAACAACGATGAGTAATGTTAGCGTTTTGGGTATTCGATCATTGATATTTTTAAGGCTCATAAATAAACGGGGAACAATAGCCATTTCGATCATTAAACTCCCAGTTTTTATCATAATCTTTATAGTGATATTGCTTAGACTTAGCCACTGTCGCAGGGTGGCTAGTTACAACACATAAAGGAGGGTTAGTGATTAAAGATTGGCCTCCGGTAATTCCTTGAATATTTTCTATTTCTACTTGGGCAATGTCAGGAATGGAAAGGAAATGCTTTCCACTTTCTGCCCTGTAATCAATTTTTACCTTTTTGACCCCTAAAACTTCGCTAACAAAACTCATTAGAATTTCTAAATGTCCACTTTGTTGACCGCTAAATATTTGTGTAATCGCATCAAATTGAGCTGCATTAGCACGTTCGTCAATATACAAAGCGGCTTGCCAGTTTCCTTCTTTCATATTACCAGGGGCGTAACAAGCCAATGCAACATTAAGATTGTTTAATGATTGCTCTGCAAAATACCCCTCGTCTATATGCCAAGCAACTAATAATTTACAATCCCCTTCTGAGGGCGGTTGCAACCAAACGCAGGGACATGCCACTTCACAATTACATGTTTCAAAATAACTACCCTGTAATTTCCAGTTAATCTTTTCACTCATTATGATTCCCTAAAAAGGCTCTTTAAATGGCCTTAAATCAAATTCATGTGTCCAGGCACTTGGATGTTGACAATGAATTGACCAATAAGTCTCTGCGATGGCTTCCAATTCTAACAATCTTTCTTTGTCTTTGCTTTTGAAGTATTCTGAAAATTGTTGTTCAGCACGTTCCCCATTAATGACACCATCAATAATAGAATGCACGACATGAATACCTTTAGGGGAAAACTCTCTAGCCAAACCTTGAGCCAATGCTCTTAAACCCGCTTTAGCAGAAGCAAAGGCAGTAAAAGGTGGTTTTGCACGTAAAGAAGCGGTTGCACCGGTAAAAAACAAAGTCCCTTGTTGTTTAGCCTTCATCATTTTTAGGGCTTCTTTAGCAAACAAAAAAGCGCCTAAACAATTTTGTTGCCATAACAGAGTGAAGTCATCAGTTTCCATATCAATAATGGAAGATGGGATATTGCTGTCTACATTGTAGGCAGCAATATTTAATGGTAACCCTTCAAACTGAATGGTTTCAAATAACCGCTTGATATCATATTCAACAGTGGCATCAGTAACAACAACCGTTGCTGTTCCGCCGTTATTTACTATATTGTCAGCAATGAGATTCAATTTATCTTCACTTCGACCTGCGATAAAAACGTGTAGGCCTTTGGCTGAAAAGTGTTTTGCGAGTGTAGCGCCCAGACCACGTTCTGGTCCAACGCCTAAAATAACGGCTGAACATTGTTGCTCCATTATGATAATTTTCCTTCTTCAGTAGCAGAAGGTACTTCAATTAAGCCGCCCGTTTTAACATCATATATATATCCATAAACTGGAATATCTGCTGGCACTAAAGGGCTGGATTTGATTCTAATGACATCTTCGGTCACACTTTCTACTTGATCTTTAATGGTTAACCAATCTATATACTTGGCTTCTGTTGAACCATGGCCTTCACAACAATCATGCCAACCAGAGGCATCTACTGATGATGTTTTTAAACTACTAGCTAATAAATCACGCATGATTTCATCGGTAAAAGTTTCCATTCCACAATCTGTATGATGAATAACAAACCATTCTCGGGTTCCCAATAATTTATAGGAAATCACTAATGAGCGAATAGCATCATCACTAGCACGCCCCCCTGCATTACGAATAACATGGGCATCACCTTCTGCTAAACCTGCATATTTTGCTGGATCTAAGCGTGCATCCATACAGGTTAATATGGCAAATTGACGGCCTGGAGGCATAGGTAAATCAGCTTTATCAAAGTCGTTGCTGTATTCACGGTTAGCGAGTAAAACTTCATTAAGTATTTTTGACATCTTTATTTCCTCTTGGTGTTTTTAATATTTCTTTCTGCCAAATATCAGCGAGAAATTATTAACAGGCATATCAATTTGTTCTTTTAATTCCAACCCATGCCTTGCCGCAGCTACTTTTAAATCTGCTACATCTTTAAGTCCCCATTCTGAAACTCCTGCAGAACTTAAGGTATCGTGAAATTGTTTATTTGATTCTGTTGTACATTTCCCATCTACTTGAAAGGGGCCATAAATCAGTAGAAAACCGTCATCAGTGAGAAAATGATCGGCAGATTCCATCATGCCATCAGCGATTGATATAGGGGCAACCTGAAAAATATTGATACAAAAAATAGCCTTAAATGAAGCAGGCAAACCAACATTAAACCAAGTTTGTGGCTTCGTTAAATCCAAGTGTACGGGATCTGCTATATTGTCATTAGAATGGTCTTCAGTAAGTTTTTTGATATTGTCAAAAACCTCTTCATCTTTATCTGAAGGATGAAAATGTAAATGCTCAAAGTGCGGTGCGAAGAAATTTACATGCATCCCACTGCCACTGGCCATTTCTAATACTTTGCCTGATGATTTAGGCATCTTGTCTTTGAACACCCCCAAAAGAGGGTCCTTATTACGATTACCTGCCCAGGCAACATATTCACTTAAGGGGTGCGGGTCTAACTGGGGTTTGTTATCACTCATTTTGTAACCTCGGTTTTATTATATTTTTCTGACCTTAAAACAAGAAGTTGATAACTCATGCACAAAAAACTTACACAAAATAAAAATTATCCTGCCTTATGCAAAGTAATAGCAGGTAACATGCCATTTATTATTATTTAAAAATACACATTAAAAACAACAACATAACTTTTATTCTTGCTACTAAATTGAAGCTGTGATTCAATTAAGGAAAAGTAACTTCACAAGAAAACTATGAATGAACTATCTCTCTCGGATCTAACCCCTAATATTTTTTTACAAACATTTATTCTTGAGCTAATGCACGCCAGCGAACAACTGGGACCAGAGCAAAGCCAGCAACTTATTGAACAGATTGCTAAAACAGCAGGGTGCTTTTTTGAAGAAGTATATCGATCTGAAAAGAAAAAAAAAGAGAATGCTCTTGATATTGAAAGCTATATTGAATTGATATTAGGCCTTAAAAATAACATTGGTGGAAATTTTTCATTATCTTCTAGCGACCAAAACAGTATTGCCGTGTGTAATAGTCGCTGCCCGTTTGGTGAAAAGGTTGTCAATTTCCCTGAACTATGTGGCATGACATCCAGTGTATTTGGTGGCATTGCTGCTAGAAACTTCGGTTATGCTAAAGTTGAAATTGCTAAGAGTATTGCTCAACATGATGGTTGCTGTGAAGTTTATATTCACATTGACCCAGAAACAGCAAAAAATAAAGAGGGTATTGAGTATCGGGATACGATAAATAGTCCTTCTAATAAAAATGACTTTGACGCACTCCATTCACGCATAGAAGAAAGCATGTTGAATATTTGGCGAAAACAAAGTAAGAAACAAATTAAAAAAAATGAACCCCCTCTGATTGTTGCTGACTCCGAAGCTATGAAAAAAGTTTTACAGTCAATAGAAATTGTTGCTCCCACCTCAGCTACTATTTTAATAGAAGGGAAAACGGGTGTGGGTAAGGAATTAGTTGCACGGGCAGTCCATGCAATGAGTGATCGTTGTAACAAACCATTCATACCTATTAACTGTGGGGCCATACCAGAAAGTTTAATAGAAAGTGTTTTATTTGGTCATGAGAAAGGCGCATTTACGGGTGCTGTTGAAGTGCATCATGGTTTTTTTGAAAGGGCCGAAGGAGGAACACTATTTCTTGATGAAGTAGACTCTTTATCTCCTGCTGCACAAACCCGATTACTGAGAGTAATTCAAGAAGGTGAGCTTGAGAGAATTGGTGGAAGACAAACAATTCTTGTTGATTTACGGATTATTTCGGCAACTAACATTAATTTACTTGATAAAGCAGAGCAAGGTTTATTCCGAAAAGACCTATATTACCGAATTAATGTGATTAAATTAGAAATACCCTCACTTAATGAAAGACCCAATGACCTACCTGGCTTAATAAAATTAATTTTACAGCGAAAAAGCCAAAAACATAATAAAACCGTTAAATCCGTCAGTCGAGAAGTCATGCAAAAAATTCGAGCCTATCACTGGCCAGGAAATGTTCGAGAATTAGAAAACACTCTAGAACGCGGCCTATTATTTACTAAAGGATCAGAAATTACAGAATTAATGCTGGAAAGCAGTTCAGCACAATGTGAATCTATTAGCTGGAAAGCACTAAAGACACAGGCTATTGACGATGTCGAGCAAACCTTCTTAAAAAAAGCTTTGCAAGAATACCAAGGAAATATCAGTGAAATTGCTACCTGCATGGAAATATCAACTAGGGCTGTCTATAACAAATTAAATAAATTCCACATAAACCCTGATAACTATAGAAAGTAGTTTTTAGGTGTTAATCAAAATATCATTACTTTTGATATATCAACACCTTTCTATACCATTTCTTAATCTAACTTACTTTTCTTTCAATGTTGTATTTTTATTTGCAAGAGATAAGCTAAAATGAAGATTCTTTTTTATCATTTTATAACTCATGAGCACAGTTTCAAGTGAACACAGCTTTCCAACCATAAATATGCGACAGCTGGTCAAACAATTATTATGCATTCTGCCTCAGAGTTCTATCCTGTATCAAGAAGAAGATTTACGACCTTATGAGTGTGATGGGCTTTCTGCTTATCAACAACTGCCTTTTGTTGTCGTTTTACCTGATACGATTAAGCAAATACAGGAAATTCTACAACTTTGTCATGCTATTGACTTGCCCGTAGTTGCCCGAGGTGCAGGGACAGGACTTTCAGGTGGGGCCTTACCTCATGAAAAAGGCTTATTATTGAGTCTGGCAAAATTCAATAAAATTATCGAAATAAATGAGCAATTAAACATAGCAAAAGTACAGCCAGGCGTTCGAAACCTTGCCATATCTGAAGCCGTTGATCATTTAGGTTTGTATTATGCGCCCGACCCTTCTTCACAAATTGCCTGCACCATTGGTGGCAATGTCGCTGAAAACTCTGGCGGCGTTCATTGTCTTAAGTACGGCTTAACTGTCCATAATATTCAGCAATTAAAAATCATCACTATTGAAGGTGAGCTGGTTACATTAGGGGGTGAAGGTCTCGAAAGTCCTGGTTATGATTTATTAGCCCTAATGACCGGTTCTGAAGGTATGCTGGGCATTATTGTTGAAGTGACCGTTAAACTTTTACCTAAGCCAGAAAAAGTACAAACTTTGTTGGCTGCATTTGATGATATTGTCAAAGCTGGACAGGCTGTTGCCAATATTATCTCTGCTGGAATTACGCCTGCAGGACTTGAAATGATGGATAAACTCGCCGTTAAAGCCGCTGAAGATTTTGTCCATGCAGGCTATCCCGTCGATGCTGAAGCTATTTTAATCTGCGAATTAGACGGAATTGAAGAAGATGTATTACAACAAGTCAATCAAGTCCATACTACTTTAACTAACAGTGGCGCGACACAAGTCCGCATAGCGCAAGATGAACAAGAACGCATTAATTTTTGGAAAGGTCGAAAAAATGCATTCCCTGCTGTAGGGCGTCTTTCAGCGGATTATTATTGTATGGATGGCACAATTCCTCGTAAATGTTTACCTCAAGTTTTACAAGCTATGTCTGATATGTCAAAAACTTACAATTTAGCAGTAGCCAATGTTTTCCATGCAGGTGATGGTAATTTACACCCCTTAATTCTTTATGATGCCAGTATACCTGGAGAGCTAAAAAAGGCTGAAGAGTTTGGTGGCAAAATACTAGAACTTTGCATTGAAGTGGGCGGCACTATTACGGGAGAACATGGCGTAGGCATGGAAAAACTGAATCAAATGTGCGTGCAGTTTACAAAAGAAGAGCTTACACAACTTCATGCTGTAAAGGCTGCATTTGACCCTAAAGGTTTATTGAACCCTGGTAAAGCCGTACCCACATTACACCGCTGTGCCGAGTTTGGTGCAATGCATATACATCAGGGAAAGCTCCCTCATCCAGAATTGGAACGTTTCTAATGACTGATAATGACATTGCTGAATCATTACAGAACCAAGTCAGCCAGGCAATTGAAAAAAATGAACACTTAATCGTCAGGGCTGGCGGCTCAAAGGATTTTTATGGTAGATCAGTTGAGGGAAATGAATTAAATATAGCCAAACACCAAGGCATTATCAATTATGAACCCACCGAACTGGTCATCACAGCACGAGCAGGCACCCCCTTAAAAACTATTGAAAAACAGTTATCAGATAACAATCAGATGCTTGCTTTTGAGCCCCCCAGATTTTCTAATAGCGCCACGCTTGGCGGTACAATTGCCTGTAATTTGTCTGGTCCTCGCAGAGCGTACAGCGGAGCAGCTAGAGATTATGTATTAGGTACAAAAATAATCAACGGCAAAGCAGAGATATTGTCTTTTGGTGGTGAAGTGATGAAAAATGTTGCAGGTTATGATGTCTCTCGTTTAATGGCTGGCTCAATGGGAACTTTAGCTGTCTTACTAGAAGTCTCATTAAAAGTAGTTCCTAGACCAGAAACTGAAATAACCTTGGTACAAAATACAAATATTAAGCAAGCTTTGGAAAACCTTCACCATTGGTCTAACCAAGGCTTACCTATAACTGCCAGTTGTTTTCATCAAGGCCAACTATCTATTCGACTCTCTGGAACAGAAAAAACAATCAACACCATTCAGCAATCATTAGGCGGCGAAATATTAAGTCATTCAAATAGTTTTTGGCACTCTATTAAAGAACAATCGCACATTTTTTTTGATTCTAAAAAAACATTATGGCGAATTTCATTAGCGTCTAATTCAGCTGTCTTTTCAGCTGATAAAGAGACGCTTTATGAATGGGGGGGCGCATTACGCTGGGTTAAAAGTGATTCTATTGAAGATCAAATATCTGATTCATTAAATGGGCATAGCACTCTATTTCGTTCGTCAAGTAATCGAGATAAGGTTTTTCAAGTTTTACCCAAATCTATATTACAAATACATCGTCATTTAAAACAAGCTTTTGATCCTCACGGTATTTTTAACATAGGCCGTATGTATCCTGAAATTTAGGTGAAATAAATAATGTAGCCTTGATGCAAGGAACTGGAATCAAGGTTCAGCAATATTAGCCCCTTGATTCCGCTCTGCTACATCAAGGCTACCTATTAATATTGATATTTAATATCCAAATAATACGACAACCTTTTTAAGCTGATGCAAACCAAAACAACTGACTATTTTTTAAACACCGCTCAAGGAAAAGAAGCTGATGCCATTATCCGCTCCTGTGTGCATTGTGGTTTTTGCACAGCAACCTGTCCGACTTATCAATTATTAGGTGATGAATTAGACAGCCCTCGTGGTCGTATTTATTTAATGAAACAAATGTTGGAAGGCCACTCAGTTAGCCGTAAAACACAAGTGCATTTAGACCGCTGCCTTAGTTGTCGCTCTTGTGAAACAACATGTCCTTCAGGTGTTCAATATGGTCGACTTATCGATATTGGACGAGAACTCATTGATCAACAAGTCACTCGCTCCTTCTTCATTCGCCTTCAACGTTATGTATTGAGAAAAATACTACCCTACCCTAAACGTTTTTCATGCTTACTCAAACCAGCTCAATACTTTAAGCCTTTATTGCCAACATCAATAAAACAAAAAATACCTCACAAACAAAATAATACATCTTGGCCTGCACAAACTAAATTACGAAAAATGCTAGTTTTACAGGGCTGTGTACAATCAGTCACTACGCCTAATACCAATAGTGCGACTGCAAATATTTTGAATAAACTGGGAATAGACCTAATAACAGCGAAGGAAGCAGGATGTTGCGGAGCTGTCAGTCAGCATTTATCAGCTAAACACGAAGCCTTGGATTTTATGCGTAACAATATTGATGCTTGGTGGCCATTTATTGAACAAGGTGTCGAAGCACTTGTTATGACAGCCAGTGGGTGTGGTGTGATGGTTAAGGAATATGTTGATTTACTAAAGAATGATCCAGAATATGCTGATAAAGCAAAAAAAGTCAGCGAACTAGCAAAAGATATTAGTGAGATATTAACTGAAGAAAACCTGACTAAAGATCATTTTAAACTATCGACACAGAAAATAGCCTTTCAAAACCCTTGTTCGCTGCAACATGGCCAACAACTCAACGGCGTAGTTGAATCTTTACTTAAACAGTATGGTTTTACGCTTACTCAAATTGATGATGCTCATTTATGCTGTGGATCAGCAGGAACCTATTCCATTTTACAAAAAAAACTATCACAGCAACTACTTGATAATAAATTGGCAACACTACAAAAACACCAGCCCGATCTCATCGTTAGCGCCAATATTGGCTGTCAGTTGCATTTGCAATCCCAATCCAACGTTCAGGTTAAACACTGGGTTGAGCTTCTGAATGAGCATTTAAAAGTTTAATTTGTAGTGACTCAAATTTGATCGGACACATTCAATATGCCAAAGTTTTTATGAGAAAGCCGTGCTCCCCTTCGCTATTATCCCTTCATTAAAACAGCAATATGTAAGCTAACACAGTCCGCTAAAGCATATAGATTGTATCCGCCTTCTAATATTGAAACTATTTTACCTTCACAGCAATCATCAGCTATATTCATAATTTTCTTAGTCAACCATTGATAATCTTCTTCTATTAATTGTATAGAGGCTAACGGATCATCTTTATGTGCATCGAACCCTGCCGATAATAATATTAAATCAGGATTAAACTGCTTTAATGCAGGTAAAATTTGTTGTTGGTATTTTTCCGAAATTCAGGCCCTTTTTCACCTGCTGTTAAAGGTACATTAACGATATTACCTACCCCAGTTTCTGATGCATACCCTGTCCCTGGATAATTAGGCATTTCATGAGTGGAGGCATAAAAAACAGCGGGATTATTTTTAAATGTAGCTTGCGTTCCATTGCCATGATGTACATCAAAATCAATAATCGCAACACGTTTGATATTTGCTTGCGTTAAAGCATAACTGGCTGCAATGGAAATAATATTAAATAAACAAAAACCCATAGAATCTTTGGGTTCTGCATGATGACCGGGTGGGCGAACAGCACAAAAAGCATTATTCGCTTTTTTACTATTAACCTTATCAACAGCATCACATGCAGCACTTACAGCCAAAAGCACTGCATTTGCAGAACCTTCCGACAGTACGGTATCTGAATCTAAAGGAACATAATTTTCACTCTCTACTTTTTGTAGCACATAATCAGTAAGGCCTTGGCTATGAACTAAACGAATTAATTCTAAATGATCCTTTCGTATTTCAGGCGTAACCTTGATTAGTGAATTAAATTGAGGATCTTCTATAGCTGCATTTATGTGTACTAATCTATCA
>Ga0209707_1000115_pt1 | contig 53447 bp, 40 predicted proteins | sample EN4Hudsemesocosm_FD_184630 | JGI IMG/M metagenome (GOLD analysis project Ga0209707, IMG submission 184630) | Methane-oxidizing microbial communities from mesocosms in the Hudson Canyon - EN4B Hudson Canyon (SPAdes) (version 2) | ecosystem: Environmental > Aquatic > Marine > Cold seeps | place... | reverse complement strand
TCCACACAAATTGCATGATAACTAATTGTTAAAGAACGTTAAGTCGATGACTTAACCAAAGTAAAATCTCATTCGCTTTACTTCGTTGCTCCAAGCCTTGCCTGAAGCGAGATGCGCATTCTACGCGCCTCAGTTTTGATGTCAACGTTTTATTTGAGGTTTTTGAATTAAATTTCAAAAGTCATTTTAAAACGTTAAGTTATCCATTTAGCTCTGCTCTTTATTAAAGGAATAGAGGAGATAACTTATCAAAACAGCTCTTTGGGTTGCCCCTTGGAACTGGATGCGCATTCTAGAGTGTTTTGATTTTTCGTCAACCCTTTTTTGATGTTTATTTCAATTAAATGTGTGAACGATTGGTTTTCATACAATCTACATCTCTATTGATGATTAAACAAACAACCAAAGTATTTCCACTAATTAAGCAACTAGCAAACTATTAAGTTTTGATGCTGTTTGATTACAAAATTGTTTCGCAAATGAAAAAAGCCAACCGCCAACTTTTTTATTTTAGTTTTATTATTCATAATAATTTCACTTCACACCGATATCATTATCAGCATTTTTTATACAAGCAAACGAGAAATATAAGAAAAACTTGTGTACACTAAATCTATTGTCACAATAAACTTCTATATATAAGGTTATTCAAGACTGGTAATTAGTCATAGAATAAACTAAAAGATTAGGATCGGATAATGCGTGTAAAACTTTTAAGCTTTAGCATTTTACTCATGGCAACTTCAGTACTTGCATCGGACGGCACAATTTATAAATGGGTTGATGATAAAGGGATCGTACATTTTAGTAATTCACATCCTGCAAATAAAAATGCAACAGAAGTAGATATACAAGTGGCTTATTCAGCGTCTGTTGATGATGTTAAAGAGACAGCTTCATCAACAAAAACTGAGGATGCCGCAGATCAGGAAAGTAGCGAACTTGCAGAAAAAAATGCAAAAATGTTTGCTGACAACTGTAGATCAGCACAAGCTAATAAAAAAATACTTACTGGCTTTAAAAAAATACTCATTCAGGATGAAAATGGGAATGATAAACTGTTAACAGGTGATGATGTAACAGCTCAACTTGAGCTCACAGATAAACATATTGATATCTATTGTTCAGTAAATAAGAAATAAGCTTATTTCTTATTTAGTAAGGTTGAAGAATGAAGACGGCTCTGTTAATGGCCGTATTCTAACTTAAAGAAATATCAGCTCACCTTCACTAACATCAACTTTTATGATTTCACCTGCCACATAATCACCAGATAATATCTTTTGAGCCAAGGGGTTTTCAATTCCTTGTTGAATTGCTCTGTTTAGAGGCCTAGCTCCAAATATAGGATCAAACCCAGCATCAGAAATAATTTTTAAAGCTTGTTCTGATACTAATAGCTCAATATTACGTTCACTTAACCTCGCTGCTAATGCATTTATTTGAATCGATGCAATTTGTTGTATTTGTTCAGATAATAACGGATGAAATACGACTGACTCATCTATTCTGTTAATAAACTCAGGTTTGAAGCTTTTAGCAACTTCGATCATAACACTTTGTTTCATAGCATCATATTGTCTATCATCACCAAAACTTTGAATAACATCAGAGCCAATATTTGATGTCATGATAATAACTGTATTTTTAAAATCTACGGTTCGACCTTGCCCATCAGTTAAGCGCCCATCGTCTAATACTTGCAGTAAGATATTAAAGACATCAGAGTGTGCCTTTTCAACTTCATCCAATAAAATAACTGAATAAGGTTTACGCCTGACTGCTTCTGTTAAATATCCGCCTTCTTCATAACCAACATAACCAGGAGGCGCACCTACTAACCTCGCAACCGAGTGTTTCTCCATAAACTCTGACATATCGACGCGAATCAGAGAACTCTCATTATCAAACAAAAAGTTAGCTAATGCCTTCGTTAATTCTGTTTTTCCTACACCTGTTGGGCCAAGAAATAAAAAAGAACCAATCGGTTGATTGGGATCTGACAAGCCTGCGCGTGATCGCCTTATTGCATTTGATACAGAGGCAACAGCTTCAGATTGTCCAATAACACGTCTATGAAGTTGTTGCTCCATATATAATAATTTGTCGCGTTCTTCTTCTAACATTTTTGCCACGGGAATACCTGTAGCTCGACTTAAAACATCAGCAATTTCAACATCGGTGACTTTATTGGTTAATAATGTCATTTCCAGCATTTCAGCTTGGCTCGCCAAATCTAACTGGGTTTCTAATTCAGGCAGTTTACCGTATTGCAATTCGGCCATTAAGTTTAAATCACCAGCCCGCCTTGCGGCTTCTAGATCTATTCTAACTTGTTCTAAATCTTCTTTTATTGCTTGAGTACCATGTAAAGCTGCTTTTTCAGTATTCCAAACTTCACTTAATTCATCATAACTTTGCTGTGAATTATCAATTTCTTGAGAAATAAGTGAGAGCCGCTTTACTGAAGCATCATCTGATTCTTTTTCTAGTGACTTTTTTTCAAGTTTAAGTTGAATTAAACGCCGTTCTAATCGATCAAGATCTTCCGGTTTGGAATCCATTTGTAACCGAATACTTGACGCAGCTTCATCAATAAGGTCAATAGCTTTGTCTGGTAACTGCCGATCACTAATATATCGATGGGATAATGTCGCGGCAGCAACTATTGCAGGATCTGTGATATCAACATTATGATGTAACTCATAACGCTCTTTTAAGCCTCGTAAAATAGCAATTGTATCCTCGACACTCGGCTCATCGACGACAACCTTTTGAAAACGACGTTCTAAAGCAGCATCTTTTTCAATATATTGGCGGTATTCATTTAATGTTGTTGCACCGACACAGTGTAAGTCCCCGCGGGCTAATGCTGGTTTTAACATATTGCCGGCATCCATTGCACCGTCAGATTTTCCAGCACCAACCATAGTATGCAATTCATCAATAAAGAGAATAATATTACCCTCTTCTTTTGCTAATTCATTAAGTACCGCTTTTAAACGCTCTTCAAATTCTCCACGATATTTAGCGCCAGCAACAAGTGCTGCCATATCTAATGATAAAACTTTTTTATTTTTTAAACCTTCTGGCACTTCATGGTTAATAATTCGTTGTGCCAGTCCTTCAACAATTGCCGTTTTCCCAACACCAGGGTGACCAATTAAAACAGGGTTATTTTTAGTACGGCGCTGTAATACTTGCAAGGTACGACGAATTTCATCATCACGGCCGATAACAGGATCTAATTTACCTTGCTCGGCAAGTTCAGTTAAATCAATAGTGTATTTAGATAAAGCTTGGCGGTTATCTTCTGCATTTGGCTCATCAACACTTTCACCTCCTCTAATATGAGTGATAGCGTCTTTGATTCGTTGCTCATTGGCCCCTAGTGATTTTAATGCTTGTCCCAATGCCCCCTTGTCTTCAAGTGCAGCAAGTACAAATACTTCAGAGGATATAAACTTATCTCCCAACTTTTGAGCATATTTATCACATAAATTCAGTAAATTCCCTAATGAAGAGGATAACTGAACATCACCACCAACCCCCTCAACTTGGGCTAAAGAATCGACTACAGACTCGATTTGTTTACGTAAAGAGCGAATATCTAAACCCGCACTTTTAAACAAAGGAATAACGGTATTAGCATTTTGATTAAGTAATGCCAACATCAAATGAGCAGGTTCAATAAATTGATGATCTCGACCGAGTGCAAGAGAGTTTGCATCAGAAATAGCGACTTGAAGTGATTGAGTAAAACGGTCTAAGCGCATAAATACCTCTACTGTAATTTTATCTAGCTAATATAATAAATAGGGATGATTAGGAGTTTTTCAAGCAATTGCTTGGTGATGTTTTGATTTAAAACAATAAACACTTATTACTGACGACAAATAAGCGTAGCCATGCGCCCTGTTTGACTGTCTCTGCGGTATGAAAAATATTCCTGCTCTCGACTGAAAGTACAATGGCGTAACTCGTTAATATCAAAAATTCCAAGCTGATTAAGTTGTAACTTAGCGATAAGTGACAAATTTGCCAAGTATTTGCTTTCTCCACTCTCTCCTTTGCTATCAAATAAAGGTTCTTTTAAAATAAAAGCTTGCTCATATACAGTTGATTTTTGCACAAACTGTGTTTTAACTTCTTCACCAACTTCAAAAACATCAGCACCAATACAAGGCCCTAACCACGCAATAATATCCTTATTAACGGCAGTCATTTTATTTACTGTCTTATTGATTATATTTTTAATAAGTGGTCTCCAACCTCCATGAATTGCCGCAATTTCATCACCTTCTTTGGTTGATAATAATATGGGTAGACAATCCGCGGTCATTATAGCCAGAGCAATGTTTTTTTGCTTCGTTATAGCAGCATCTGCTACCACCACATGCTCGGAAAATGATTCAATTATAGCAACATTATCCCCATGAACTTGTTTAAACCACTGAATTACCGAGTCTTTGGGTAACAAATTAAGCAGGCTGTTGCGGTTATTTAGAACGTCTTCATGCTTATCACCAACATGATCACCTAAATTAAATGCTGAAAAATTTGAAAGCTTGTTGAGCTTATCTGATGTTAATGAAGGGGAATGGCGTGTAGTAGTAAAAGCCAGCACATTTTGTGCTGGCCATGAAGCATAGTGTAAGTTGGGGTTAATATTCTTCAGTGCCATTTAATTTAGTATCTTCGCGTAATACTTTAGCGAGGTTTACTAAATCATCAGGAATGTCTGCATGCCATGTCATTTCTTCACCTGTAATGGGATGAAATAAAGATAACATTGCCGCATGAAGCGCTTGACGCTTAAAAGCTCTAAGTGTGTCTATCAATTCAGGTGTAGCGTTTTTAGGTGGTCTAGGACGGCCACCATAGTTAGGGTCACCTACTAAAGGATGTGATATATGTGACATATGAACACGGATTTGATGAGTACGCCCAGTTTCTAGTCGTAAACGTAGCCGTGTATGCAACCGATATTTCTCTAGAACGCGATAATGTGTCACTGATGGGCGACCAGTAAAACTTACCGCCATATTTGTGCGCTTTGTTGAATGTCGGCCAATTGGCTCATCAACAACACCACCTGCAGTCATCAAGCCACTAGCAATGGCTTCATACTCACGAGTTATTTCTCGAGCTTGCAAAGATTCAACTAAATTAGTTTGAGCAGCAATAGTTTTAGCTACCACCATTAATCCAGTCGTATCTTTATCTAGCCGGTGTACAATCCCGGCACGTGGTACAACCGCTACTTGCGGACAATGATGTAGTAAAGCATTTAAAACAGTACCATCGGGATTACCAGCGCCAGGGTGAACAACAAGGCCTGCGGGTTTATTTATTACCAATATATCGTCGTCTTCATAAACAATATTCAACGGTATGTCTTGCGCTTCAAAACGCGCTTCAGCTTCAACTTCTGCATTAATTGCAATTTGTTCACCGCCAAACATTTTTTCTCTTGCTCGAGTTAATACTTCACCATTAACTTGAACTTGACCGGCTAGAATCCACTCTTTTAATCTTGAACGTGAATAATCGGGGAACATTTCAGCCAAACTTTGGTCCAAACGTTTTCCCAAACATGATTCAGGAACAGTATCTTTATGTTGTATTTTTTCAGACATTAAACTCTCTTTACCTTTCTTTAGCTTGGTTTCGTTAATCAAATTGGCATTAGCGCTGTGCAAGGAAAGATTGCTGGGGTAGAATGCCAGTGATTATTTTACCCGTTTATGCGGGTGTTTGATATTTATTTTAACTAAAACAGTGTAGTGATACGAAGAATATGGCAAAAATGACAATAAAAATTATCTTTCTAGTGTTATCACTAGCTCTAATTGGCTGCTCTTCTTCTGAGAGTGAAATTGATAAAGTTCCAGATAAATCAGCACAGGCGCTTTTTGTTGATGCTCGAGAAGCGTTGGATAATGGTTTATATCAAAAAGCAATTCAAACGCTTTCGGCAATAGACTCAAGATTTCCCTTTGGCCCTATATCACATCAAGTACAACTTGATTTAATATATGCTTATTATAAAAGTAGTAATGCGGATCAAGGCATTGCTCTTACTGATAGGTTTTTAAAATTAAACCCTAATCACCCAAATATTGACTATGTTTACTACATGAGAGCATTGATTAATGAGTCTTCAGAAACTAATTTATTTCAAGATTTAGCTGGTATAGACCGCTCTGATAGAGATCCATCTTCATCAAGAGAAGCGTTCAGTGATTTTAGAAAGATTGTTGATGAATATCCTAGTAGCAAATACGCAGCAGATTCTCGTAAGCGTATGATCAAAATAAAATCAAGACTCGCCCAATATGAATTATCAGTTGCAAGATATTATATTAAACGTGAAGCCTTTGCTTCTGCTGCAAACAGGGGTAGATACATTGTTGAGTATTTCTCACCAAGCCTTGAAGTTGAAGAAGCTTTAGAAATTATGATTGAGAGCTACGACCGATTAGGTTTAGAAGATTTAAAACGAAATGCTTTACAAGTATTAGCTGCTAATTATCCGAATAACTCTTTAATAAATTAATATTCAAAAAAATAAAAAAGCCGATAGCCATTGTCATTGATTGCTATCGGCTTTTTAATATCGAGAACAAAAATTAAATTGCAGACTCGTTTTCTTCTCCGGTTCTAATTCGAATAACTCGCTCAACGTCGGTAATAAAAATCTTACCATCACCAATTTTTCCTGTTTGAGCTGTTTCTAAAATGGCATTTACACAACGTTCAACATCTGCAGCAGGTACTACAATTTCGAGTTTAACTTTAGGTAAAAAATCAACCATGTACTCTGCACCACGATATAATTCTGTATGACCTTTTTGTCGACCAAAACCCTTCACTTCAGAAACAGTCATACCAGTAATACCAATTTCACCTAATGCTTCTCTTACATCATCCATTTTAAAAGGCTTAATTATCGCTTCAATTTTTTTCATAAAAAGTTACCAATGCTGTTAATAGTTTATGCTGTTAAGGATATAGAAAATATTCTTTCGTTTGTAGCTATTTTTTATAGAAAAAACTTTATTAGCTGCGATTAGTTATCATCAAATACAATTGTATTTGTTACACTAGTCCTTTATTCAAAATAACGAATTCAAGGCTCACCATGAATCAGCAATTAATTATTGCAGAAATGAAAGTTTTACCTGTTATCGATGCTCAGTTTGAAATATCCCGCCGTATTAGTTTCATCAAAAGACAATTAACAAATTCAGGTTTGAAAACTTTAATTTTAGGTATTAGTGGTGGCGTAGACTCATCAACTTGTGGGCGATTGGCTCAGCTTGCTATAAACGAGCTTAATCAAGAATCTGCAGGTGAGCAATATCAATTTATTGCAGTAAGACTGCCCTACAGTGTTCAAGCCGATGAAGATGATGCTCAATTAGCAGTAACTTTTATCCAGCCAAATAAATGCTTAACAACAAACATTCAAAAGGGTGTTGACGGCATACATGATGAAGTTATTTCTGCTTTAACTTCTGTTGGATCACTAGAGCAAAGCGAGTCACAAATTGACTTTTCAAAAGGAAACGTAAAAGCTAGAGTTAGAATGGTAACACAATACCACATTGCAGGCATTGTTGGTGGCTTAGTTTTAGGGACTGATCACTCAGCAGAAAATATTACTGGTTTTTTCACAAAGTGGGGAGATGGCGCTTGTGATTTAGCACCACTATTTGGCCTGTCTAAAAGACAAGTAAGACAAATTGCAAAATCATTAGGGGCGCCAAGCGCACTTGTTGACAAAGCTCCGACAGCAGATCTTGAAGAACTAGCACCAGGTAAAAAAGATGAAGACGCGCTAGGTATCAGCTATAACCAACTTGATGACTTCCTAGAAGGCAAAGCTGTACCGCAAGATGTGAATGACTTAATTATAAATATTTATAATAAAACTCTTCATAAACGTAATGCTATTCCAACAATTTATTCCTAATAAGTACTTTCAATAAATATAATTTTTGCATCCACCAATTTGATGTCTATAGTTAATATGTAGGAATTAATTATAGTCATCAAGGAATGGTGGTTTTATGAAAAAATGTAAAGGATTTACATTGGTTGAACTAATGGTATCTATTACCATATTGGCCATATTATCAGCGATAGTTATTCCAAATTTTAATGAGTTCGTTATTAAAGTGCGTGTGGATAATGAAATATCACAATTACATCGATTATTACTTGTCGCTAGAAATTCAGCTATAAACTCCAACAACAATGTTACCGTTTGTCCTCTGGATAACGATTTACAGTGCACTACTGAGTGGCAAGGTACTATTTCTGTGTTTATTGATAATAATAATAACGATCGTCTTGATACAAATATTAATGAAACTGTAATTCGTCTTAAAGAAGCGGTAAAGTTAGGTGATAAGTTACAATACGGATTAAGACGGTTTCGATTAAAATACGCCCCCACAGGTAGAACAATAGGTTTCGGCTCAAACGGCACCTTTAAATATTGCCCTAAAAATTATGAAGATTTTGCTAGGGCAATCATTGTATCAACTTCTGGGAGGATATACGCATCAAGCGATATCGATAATGACGGTAAAGATGAAAATAGGAGCGGTGTTGAAATTATATGCCGAAATTAGTTATCACTACCTTCTAGAACAAGATTTTAAAAACTTGAAATACTAGCCTCATAAGCTAATAAATGGTATAAATAATCTAGATATTTTGTATCAATAGGACGTTGCTAGTTATCTTATGTCAAAATCACCCAAGTTTAAAAAATCACATCTGAATGACTCATACTTGAAAAGCAGTGGCTTTACTCTTATAGAATTAATGGTGGGTGTTGCTGTACTCGGAATTGTTACAATGGTGGCCGTGCCTAACTTAGGAAAGTTCGTTACTAAAATGCGAGTAGATAATGAGATTTCAGAATTACATCGATTAATTCTAACCGCTCGAAATAACGCCATTAATTCAGGTCACCGAGTGGTACTGTGTCCTCTTAATGCTGCAAATGTATGTACAAATAATTGGGGAGATACATTAAGTGTTTTTATTGATGTTAATCAAAACAACATCTTTGAAGCTGTAAACCCACTGGATCCAAATCCTTGGGTTCCAGGGAACCCTAATGGCGATACTCTACTTAAAACTAAAGCGGCAACTTCTAATCGTGACAACCTGACATTTTCTGGTGGCAATAATCTAGCATATTCTGCGACAGGATTATTAGCCGTAAATAATGGAAATTTTAGCTTTTGCCCTATTAATGATTTAGACAGAAGAAGAGGTATTTTAATTACCGCTAGCGGCAGACCTAATACCTCAAGTGATATTGATAATAACGATATAGATGAGTTTCGTGATGGTACGGCAATTGTTTGCCCTTAAATTTTTCTTTAAATAATGTATAGTGCTTTGAATTTTAAAGCACTATACAATTAAAAGGATAATTAGCGAGCTATATCTTCATCAAGGATATTAGAACGTTTATCTATAAATTTACTGTATAGATTAGTGCATTCAGTTACGTTGTATACCTTCATCTTATTTTTTGAAAGTCCTGTCATTATTTTTTTACCTACTAACAAGCCTTCTATTTTCCTTGCGCTTTTTTCTTTCGAGCTTATAAAATGAATTGTCTGTAACCCACCTAAAAGTTCAACATGACACTTGTACTCAATTTCTGTCGAGTGGTTACCTTTCTTCTCTTTAGCCAACGTATTAACACTTATTATCGATAGCAATATTGCCAATACACCATAATTTATACTTTGTATTTTTCCATAGTTCATATTATTACTCCCAACAGTCATTTACAGGGGTTCTAAGCCCAGCTTCTGTTATCGCTAAAGGTGTACAGTCAGTATCGGCAGCTTGTATTCCTAGAGCTGTGGCCGTTAAGGTAAAAGTACGTCCAATAACCACAGTTGATATACTATATTTCCCTGACTCTGTTATATAAGGGGTTGCTGGAGCTCCTAACAGAGTCATGTCTTGTGTATATATCCGCCGGTCAACAAACAGCTGCTCCTGCATATTTGCTAACCTTATTAATTCTCGTTGTGCCTCAGTACGGTTTGAGCGTAACACGTAGTCGGTGTACGAAGGATAAGCAATCGACGCTAATATCCCGATAATAGCAATAGTTATCAGCATCTCAATTAAAGTAAAGCCACTTTTATTTGCTGACTTTACTTTTATTAGTTTTATCATTATTGATTCTCATCTATGTATAGGTGTGTACGGATCGTTTCGAAATCGGATGCAGGGGGCTTCAACAGCGTTGGTACTAACAACCTTATTGGACCATCGCTTTCATCTTCTTCTTCACACCCTTCGCCTTCACACGGAGGCTCACAATCTTCACCTTCACACGGAGGTTCAGGCGGTACCGTGACAATAGTAATATCTGTTACTGGGTTTAGACTAGTTGTTATTCTACGCCAATCATATAAATTAATCCCTAAAGCTAAATCAACGGCATAAAGTGCAGACCCCCCAACTTGAGCACTACAGCTTTCTTCATCAGCAGCTGAAGCAGCTGGCGTATATGATGTAAAAAACACAACGCCTGAGAGGACAAGTGCGGGCGACATGCTTTTTTCACCAGGATCGGTATTTAAACTGATAAACCAACCTGATTTTTCACTAGCATCTAATTGTTGAGCTAATAATTCAGCAGAGTCCTCAAGCAACCCTTCAAAAGGGTTTAAGGTATAATCTTTCAAATCAGGCAAAGTTATAATATCGGGTACCAAGGCTCCAGTCAGCGATTGGGTAATGACGTTTTCATCTTTAATCATGAAAAACATATCATTAGTATCTGAGCCCAATGGATTAGATATATCGCCACTACCTAAAAGCACTGCATCATAAGGTTTATCATAACGGTCAATAGTAACTGTTGAAACACCATCTTCAATAACCGTAGTTTCTAAGGTTTGAGTGATAAGAGCTCTAACTACCGTTGGCTGATTGAAGAAACGTCTATCGTTTGCATTATCCCCAGCGGCATCACTACCTAAACTAGCTAACTTGACAACGGTCCAATCTGAAGTTGCTATGCCTGGCATATCTACACGCCATACATTGCCACCCGTATCACCGGCATATAAGCGATCGATTAATCCATCAGAATCACTGTCCAGCACTTCAATTTTAGACGGGATGCTATCAGTGCCGGGAAATGCAGGGGTGGTATCAGGTGTTAAACTCCATAATATATTCCCCGTTTCAGCATCAAGCATATACATACCACGACCACTGTAGTCTGCAGTTCCCACACCTGCACTATCTTTACCTGTAGAATAACCTGCGCCAAACACTAATACCGGTTTAGCATTATTACCACTCATATTAATTTTAGAAAAAGTTACTTTTGGCTGCGACCATGTTTGTCCTAACTCTGAAAAACCTGCCGTTGAACTATCAATTTTCCACATTAAAGATGGTGCAGAAGGATTGCTAACATCTATAGCATAATAAGAGTCGCCACCTCGACGAAGACCAAAAAATATCCAAGCTTTATCACTGCCATTTATCACCCCATCGTTATTGGCATCGTAAATATAAGAGCTAACAGAGCCATCAATACCGTAAACTTTATTTGTTGAAGTAGAGCTCTCTCTTAAAGCAGAAATATTGCTAAAAAACTCTTCAGGCATAAACGCCCATGTTTCATCAACCGTATCACCGTTATCATCAAACATATGCAATATGCCGGTATTTGTGCCAACAATAACTCTAATGTCTTGATCAGCCTCACTAAGGCCACCATAATTAATCACTATCGGCTTAGAGTGTAGTGGATCGCCAAAAACATCCTTACGAATATCTGTTGTTAACGTATCTTTATCCTCATCATCAACATCAATACCTTTAGCCCAAGCGAGAGTGTTATCAATTTCACTTTCTATAACATCAAGCCCTGTCGCTAACAAAGTGCTGCTGCCATAAAAACTTTCTGCATCACTTCGAGTAAATTGAGTTAGAGGGCCACTACCATTTAAATTGCTTAAAAATACTCTGTTAGTTTTCAGCCTTAACATTTGGGCTACACCGCCCTGTTCAACTTCTCCGCCATCAGCAGGTCCTGTTGACCAGTATGTTTGAGCTGTGTCGATAATATTACCATCAGCATCAATAGCCTGATTATTAGCTCTATCAAGAATTCCACCACCAGTAACCTTAAGTTTCTTTAAATTACCTGGCCACCTTGGGCCTCTATCTGGGGTAAACATTGCATAATAGACTGAATCAAGTGTTTCTGTTCTATCAAAATTATTAGTGGAAACGGCAGGAGGAGTAAATGTACCACTAACCTCTAATATATTATAAATAGCCTCTTGCATTGATAATAATAAACTATCAGGGTCATTCGCTGCATAATATGACCCACCACCTTTTAATGCAGCTTCCTTAAGCAGTTTTACAGCATCGGGTTCTACATAATCAGGATCCTCAGCATCAGCAGGATCCACTAAACCAAAGCCAACTGTCGATAACAAAGAATTTCGAATAGTAGTTAAATCACCATCCACGGCTGCTTCACCAGTAATCAAATCATGGGTTCTCATCCAGCCAGCTAGTTCAGCTAAATAATTACCTGTGCCATTAACACTAAATGACGAACCAACACCATCCAATGGTGTTATTAATGCATCAGCAGCTAAATCTCTTGTTGGTGCGCCATCTGTAATCATTAAAACGTAAAGCTCTTTCGTACAGCCATCAAACGGGGTTAAATAACTACCACCATTTTCAATGGATGTATCTCTAGGGGGAGTATTACCAACATAACTACGATCTCGATCCGAATCGTCATCGCCAAATTTAACTGGCTTACCACCAAAGTATTGTGCAGCTTCATAAAGCGTCTCACACAGCGGTGTATTAGTTTCAGCATCAACTTCATCTTGAACTAGGTCAATTAGATTCTGGCGAGCATCAAAATCCATATTTTGTATACCAAAAATCACTCGGCCACCATCACGTGTAAATTCACCTGAATGGTTATGGTTAAAAATTTGCATACCAAAGTCTACACTAGGTGTTGATTCTATTAAGTTAGAAATGGTGTTTTTAGCAATGGTTAACCGAGAAAGTTCAACTTCACCAATATCCTCAGATGGGGCTTGATTCCAGCGTAAATAATTATCTCGATATAAAGTTACCAGCTGCCCTTGACCAAAACCAATTTGACTGGCATTTGAGAGTGCAATAGCTGCATCACCCGCGTCACCATCCTCTCCTGGCGTATAATAAATAGGGTTTCGACTTGTGCCTAACCCATTGATAGGATATCCATTTTCAAAAACATCATCTGAGCCTAACAAGGCGTTATCAGATCTTTTTTGAGTAATGTCATCCATACAGTCAACAACCTGAATATCAGCACCATTATTATCAGGTATCTCTTGCCAAGAGCCCGATTGCCCTCTAAACCTATATTCACGAATGTAACCCGTATAAAAGCCAACGGTATCTAACCGCTCTTTAGCAATGGCGCAGCCATTAATTTCATCTAAAAAACGACGTTGTTCACTAGGACTATCAGGAATAGGAATAACACCATCAACGCCAACCCCTTTGGTAAAATAAATAAACTTATCAGATAACGAGTTATAACCGCCAATAGCAGGATATGGTTCATCTGGATCATAGGGATCTTTAACTGTTTGTACCGTATTCATACTACCAGAATTATCAAAAATAATGAGTAACTTAGGCTTATTACCTACCCTCTGTGTGGCGTTGCCAACATAAAGTTCGATATCTTCTGCAAATGAAAAACATGATGCAAGCAATATACTTCCTAAAATTAACTTTTTCATCCTTATCCTCCTGATGTATTTAAGACATGTTGAATAATGCCTGCATTGACCGTTATAGAACTTGTTTGATTGTTACCATAAGTTTTAATAGCTTGTACAGAAACCGTGATACAACCGATTTTACCCGAAGAAGGTTTAAAGCTTGCTGGGCACTGAACAACTAAGCTGTTGATATTGGGATTGGTAATATTAGCATCAGTATTTTCCGCGGTTACAGCAACAGCCTGTGGAAATACTGGCCCTTTAAATAAATTATCACCACCCGCTGGAACTTGTAACAGAATAACCTCATCTACTGAACTTACCACTTCTTGTAGTGCTATAAGCTTTTCTTGACTGGCGCCTGACATTTTCATGTCAGAAGTTGTATTTAACATTAATGCTGAAGCAACTGCAGTTAATGAAATTAAAAAAACTAAAGCAACAAGTAATACAACTCCCTTTTGTTTTCTTATATTTATGGTGTCCATGACTGCACCCCCGAGTTATGTAAAGTGACTGTGGATGTTAATAACAAACGACGGAAGTTGTCATTAAACGCTGGCAGTAATACATCCCCTAATTGGTAAGTATTTGTATTTATATAATCATTGTCTGGTAAGATATCCCTAGCTAATATGTATACCTTCACCGCTAATACCTTGGAGGTATCCCAAAAAGCATTTGTCATATTAACTGCTGAAATATAACCATTTACGACACCATCATCGTCATTATCAACCCCATACATGAACTTAATTTGTTCAATACCGTCTATTAACGGTTGGAAATTAATGGCATTTCCAGCACCAACATTTCTTAGTCTTCCTTGCATAAGAACAGGAACATTATTCCCTCCTTGTGCCTGGTTTGTAACGTAATATATATGATGTTGATACTCCCAAACCCTGCCATTATTAATCACAGGTGTTATAGCTCCCCCTGGAAATATTCGTCCTTCTCCTGCGTTTGCCACTAAATAGAAACGAGAAGGGTCCGTCGCGCCGACAATAGGTAATGATAGAACACGTTTAATTTGCAAGAGATCTGAACCAACAACTGCATTATTAATACAAGCGATGGGTGATGTATTAATAGCGGATACCCCCCACAAGGTTCTATAAGCACCAACCGCAAGTGGAAAAGTGGCATTATTAATCCCCTGACCAATACAATCATTACCCACAGCGATTACAGGAAGACCAACGGCAATGGTATTATCAAAGCTAACTGATAAGTTTAAATCACCCCAAAAATCTTGCCGCATTAAGTCATCTGTAACCACACTTAATGCAAATCGAGCATTTTCTTGAAGGGCACCTAAACTAGTTGTTTCAGAGGTTGTTGTTCTCATACCAATAAAAATTGATATAACACCAGCAAATAGAAACAAACCAATTGATAGGGCTATAACAATTTCTATTAAAGTAAAGCCATTTTGTTTTGTTTTCATAAACCACTCTTAAAATATAAATGCTTGCAAAGCAACTTGACGTCTTCTGTCACTGTCAATGTCAATTCCACAAGCTTGGGAGGTAGCGTTATTAGCTGCAGCACCATCTTGTGAACTAACTCGTCCTTGCCAACTAATAGTTATTGTAACGAAATTAGGATCTGCTGGATCGAGCGCTATACATCCAATTGCATCGATCAAACCTCCGGCATTAGCACCTGCATTAAGGGTATCCCCCCCTCTTAATGCTTGGGTCCATTCAAAGAGATCATTATCCTTTAACTGAACAGGGGTATTGCAAAGAGCTCCAGGAGTATTACATCTTAAGGCTGGGGCTGGTTCAATGCCATCATATATTCCTGCATAAAGTGCCAAATTTGTAGCATTGTTACCTCTCATTCGCTCTAAAATATCTTGAGTTAATGAGGAAGCAAGTGAGCGCTGCAGTGCATCGAAACTGCCTTTTTTAGCTGAAGCTTGCATGGCAACAGCCCCCAAAATACCAGTCACTAAAATAACCATAGCAACAAGAACTTCGATAAAGCTCATGCCTTTTTGTCGATTTCGTTTTGAAGAAAATAACGCTTTAGGTGTCATTTGACCTCCTAAAATAATAAGTATGATCTTGATATAATGACATAATTAGGGGGATAACGTAGGATTTTTTGCACAACAACACAAACAGGGCTAATTTTGCTTGTGCAAAAGCCCCGAACAATTGACTATATGTGTTAAAAAACGCGAATGATAACCGCATTAACCCATATCCTATATCCATATAATGAGTAGCCAAATTCACCTAAATTGTACTTATAAAATAAATATTACTATCTATTAAAAATAACATTAAAGTGCACAGTTACTACCCACGGTCGTTATTACAAATTGTAAAATGAAGAAGTGATAAACCGAAAACTGTGTTCTGTTTTGCTTAACTTCTAATCAATCTTTAGCCTAGCGCAATTCTACAGGTACCGCAAATACAATATCCTCTTTACGACCTGGGAATTCGATAACCTGATGTCCACCAAGGCTTTTTAGTCGTTCAATAACTTGTTTCACTAAAATAGCTGGAGCAGATGCACCTGCTGTAACTCCGATCTTATTTACCGGTAACCAGCTTGTTTCAATATTATCTGCAGTATCAATAAGATAAGCTGTTGTGCCCAATTTTTCGGCCACTTCTCTTAATCGATTAGAGTTCGAACTATTTTTTGCGCCAACCACTAATAGTAGATCAACTTCGTTAGCAATTGATCTTACCGCATCTTGTCGATTTTGTGTTGCATAACAAATATCGTCTTTACGAGGTCCTTCAATATTGGGGAATTTTTCCTTTAGCGCATCAATAACGTCGCTGGTATCATCAACAGATAAAGTTGTTTGACTGCAAAAATAAAGTTTATCTTCATTTTTCACGGTCAACTTTGCAACATCACTCGCAGACTCAACTAGATAGATACCTCCTTCTTCACTATCATATTGTCCCATAGTGCCTTCAACCTCTGGATGTCCGGCATGACCAATAAGAATACATTCCACATTTTTGCGGCTTGTACGAGAAACTTCCATATGAACTTTAGTGACCAATGGGCAAGTTGCATCGAAAATCTTTAACCCACGCGTTTTGGCTTCACTGCGTACTGCTTTAGAAACTCCATGGGCACTGAATATTACCGTGCTATCATCAGGAATTTCATCAAGCTCATCCACAAAAACGGCACCACGAGCTTTCAAGCCATCAACAACAAACTTATTATGTACCACTTCATGACGAACATAGATGGGGGAGTCAAACAAATCTAGCGCACGATTAACTATGCTAATCGCACGGTCGACACCGGCACAAAAACCTCTAGGGTTGGCTAATATAATTTCCATTACTTTCTCATTAAGTTTGACTAAACCAAGTGTGTATATTTACTGAATTTCAACAACATCAATAACAAAAGTGACTTCTTGTCCAGCCAGCGGATGATTAAAATCTATGGTGACAGATGTACCGGAAACTTCTCTGATAACTCCAGGTAATTCAATATTACCTGGTTGAGTGAAGGTAATAATATTACCGACTTCTGCTGGTACATCACTATTGAATTTATCAATGTCCATGTAATGAATATTATCAGGGTTCGATTCTCCAAAAGCATCTTGGGCGCAAAGCGAAAACTCTTTAGTCTCTCCGGCTTTCAACCCTAAAAGTTGAGCTTCAAATGCAGGAGAAATACTTTCATCACCCATTATGATTTTTGCTGGTTTGTTATTAACTTTAGTACTGTCGGCAGCTGAGCCATCGACAAGTTTCATGGTGATGTGCACTATGATTTCAGAGGTACTTTCAATTATTTTTTCTACTGTATTTGTCATTATATTTTCACTTGTTCTTTTGTTTTCACTAACTTGTTAGTCGACTTCTATAGCTATTTTTTTGACTCTTCATTTTTAAAAGAGTCGATGATCATTAAAGCTGCACCAATAAAAATCATTGAGTCTGCAACATTAAACGCCGGCCAATGTTTATTACCTACATAAAAGTCTAAAAAATCGATAACGTAACCAAACAAGACTCGATCAATTAGATTGCCCAATGCACCACTTAACATTAAGGCAAAAGCAATATTTAACATAGTTTGAGCTTTAGGTGTTTTTGCTAACCATACGGTAAAAACAATACTGGCTATTGCCGCAACTGCTGTAAAAAACCAACGTTGCCAACCATCTTGGTCTGCTAAAAAACTAAAAGCTGCCCCGGGATTATGTACATAGGTTAAATTAAAGAAAGGTAATACGTTAACGGATTGAAATAATTCAAAGTTACTTACAACTAAGTGCTTGGATACTTGATCTGCAATCAACCACACTAAGGTTAACCATAACCAACTCAAGCCACTATTTTTAACTGAGAAAGATGCAGTCATTTAATTATCGATTTCCTGTTTTAAAATCTAAATTCAGGTTAAATAAGCTGGTTATGGAACCTGAAGATTAGTACTCATATTGGTAAGTAAAAAGAATAGCCTAAGTATTGATATCCTAGGCTTTAGCTCTTAAGTTAAGCAAATTGACGAGTTTCGCCATCACCTTCTACATTGGTGATACATCGTCCACACAAATCTGGATGAGTTTCATCTTGGCCAATATCATCCGTAAAGTGCCAACAGCGCTCACATTTAGTACCGTTTGATTGTGCAACAGTCAGCCATAAACCTTCTACGTCGGTACCTACCGCATTAGCCGGTGCTTGCGAAACAACTTCTACCGATGCACCAGAGGTAATTAAGACAAACCTTAATTCCTCACCCAATGAAATCAGTTTATCAGCCAAGTCTTGAGTGGCGAATAATGTTACTGTCGCCTCTAATGCTTTACCGATAACTTTTTCTTTACGGGCAATTTCAATTGCGCGGTTTACTTCAGCACGAACAAGTAACAACTCATTCCAATACTCATTATTTAATTGGGTATTCTCACTCAATTTTTCTAAACCATCAAACCAAACACTGGTAAAAACGAACTCTTCACGTTCTTGTGAGTTTGCTGCAGTAGGAAGTGCCTGCCAAATTTCTTGTGCGGTAAATGAAAGAATTGGCGCCATCCAACGAGTCATACCTTCAGCTATCAAATATATTGCAGTTTGACATGAACGACGAGCAACACTGTCACCTTTGGCGGTGTATTGTCTGTCTTTAATAATATCTAAGTAGAAACTGCCAAGTTCTGTGGTACAAAAATTCATTATCTTATGTACTACCGTACTGAAGTCATACTCATTGTAAGCCGCTTCAATGTCTTCTTGTAGTTGTGCTGCACGGCCAACAACCCAGCGGTCAAGGGCGACCATGTCGTCAAAGGCAACAGTATGTTGTGCTGGTTCAAAACCATTTAAATTCGCTAATAAGAAACGTGAAGTATTGCGAATACGACGATAAGCATCGGCTTGGCGTTTAAATATTTCATCTGATACGGTTATTTCTTGAGTATAGTTTACCGATGCAACCCATAAACGAAGAACATCAGCTCCCATTTTACTAGTAATTTGAGATGGCGTAATAACATTGCCTAACGATTTAGACATTTTATGACCTTTAACATCAACAGTAAAACCATGAGTCAGTACTTGCTTATAAGGTGCTTTACCGTTCATCGCTACTGATGAAATCATTGACGACATAAACCAACCACGATGTTGATCTGAGCCTTCCAGATATAAATCAGCAATACCATCAAATTCTTCACGAGCATTAACAACAGAAAAATGCGTAGTACCAGAGTCAAACCAAACATCTAAAGTATCAGGTACTTTAATATACTCTTGAGCATCATCACCAATAAGTTCAGCCGCATCCATATCAAACCAAGCTTGAATACCTGATTGCTCAACACGCTTTGCTACTTCCTCAATTAAATCAATACTACGAGGGTGTAAAGCACCGGTATCTTGATGGATAAATAAAGCCATAGGTACACCCCAAGTACGTTGGCGTGAAATACACCAATCAGGACGACTTTCAACCATTGATTCTATACGACGTTGGCCCCAATCAGGAATCCATTGTGTTTTTTCAATTTCATTTAATGAGTCTTGGCGTAACCCTTTATTGTCCATGCTGATAAACCACTGAGGTGTTGCACGGAAAATTAATGGCGTTTTATGGCGCCAACAATGTGGGTAAGAATGCTCTAATGCATGGTGGTGCAATAACGCACCATGTTCTTTTAGTGTTTCTACAACATTGGCATTCGCTTTAAATACATGTTGGCCAGCAAATATTGGGGTATCTTCTAGATACACACCATTGGCACCAACAGGATTTGCCACTTCTAAGTTATACGTCTTACCTACTTCAAAATCTTCTACACCATGGCCGGGAGCAGTATGAACACAACCAGTACCTGAATCAGTAGTAACATGTTCACCTAATATCACAGGAACAGAAAAATCATAGAAAGGATGTTTTAGTTGAACAAGATCTAATTCACTGCCTTTACAGAAACCTAATGCATGGTATTTATCAATACCAAATCTATCCATACATGCAGTAACAAGGTCTGAAGCAATAATTAACCGCTCCTTACCTTGCTCTGATTCACATTGAACTAAAGTGTATTCAACATCAGCATTTAATGAAACCGCACGGTTAGCGGGTAAAGTCCAAGGTGTTGTAGTCCAAATTACAACTGAAATATCACCTTCACCTTGATGATTCTCAGGATGATTGAATTTATTGGCTACTGATTGCTCAATAACTTTAAATCTAACGTCAATGGCTGGTGATTGTTTATCTTTATATTCTACTTCAGCTTCAGCTAAAGAAGAGCCACAATCTGTACACCAATGCACAGGTTTAAAACCTTGATGTAAATGGCCGTTTTCAGCAATTTTTCCTAACGAACGGATAATATTCGCTTCAGTACCAAAGTCCATGGTTAAATATGGCTTTTCCCAATCAGCAAAAATACCTAAACGCTTGAAATCTTCACGTTGACCATTTACTTGTTTAGCTGCGTATTCACGACATTTTTCACGAAATACGCTGGCTGATACTTTATGACCAGGCTTGCCAACTTTTTTCTCAACCATTAACTCGATGGGTAGTCCATGACAATCCCAACCTGGTACATATGGCGCATTAAAGTCAGATAGCGTTTTTGATTTAACAATAATATCTTTAAGAATTTTATTAACTGAGTGTCCTAAGTGAATATCACCATTTGCATAAGGAGGCCCGTCATGCAAAATAAAAGATTTCTTGCCTTTTTTAGCTGCTCGAATTTGACCATAAAGATCTTTACTCGCCCAGTCTTTCAGCATCTGTGGTTCACGATTTGCCATATTTCCTTTCATTGGGAAACTGGTGTCTGGCAAATTTAAGGTATGTTTATAATCACTCATTTAAATCAATATCCGTTGTCGTTTAACGTGTTAATTTACTGTTATTTATTAATAAATCTAATTATGCTCTTCATATTCATTTTCTAAAAAGCTACGTGCTTGTTTACTGTCTTTATCAATTTGATCAGTTAAGGCATTAATAGATTCAAACTTCATTTCATTTCTTAACTTTTTCAACATAATCACCTCAATATGTTGACTATACAAATCTTTATTAAAATCAAAAATATGTACTTCTAATTGTACTCTTGTACCTGAAATTGTTGGGCGGCTACCGATATTTGCCACACCATAGTAGTCACCATCTATGGTTTTTATTTTTACAACATAAACCCCTGTAATAGGAGAAACTTTTCTTTTCAAAGACACATTGGCTGTTGGAAAACCTATTTCACGCCCACGTTTATCTCCATGAAATACTCGACCAATGATCGAATACGGACGCCCAAGCATCTGTTGGGCATCAGCTAACCTATCCTGCTCTAGCGCATGCCTTATTTCAGTGCTACTTATTCGGCAATCATCTAGTTTAAAACTTGCCGTATCAGTAACCGAAAATCCAAATTTTTTACCTGCTTGGCGAAGCATGTCAAAATTACCTTGGCGATTTTTTCCAAAATGAAAGTCGTCACCAATAATTAAGTGTTTTACCGATAAACGTCTGACCAGTAAGTGCTCAACAAATTCTTGAGCTGATTGATTAGCAAATTTACGATTAAAATTAACACAAAGTAGACGATCAACACCTAATTTTTTTAATAAGCTGTATTTATCTCTTAAGCGACAAAGTCTAGAAGGAGCGGTTTCAGGCGAAAATAATTCTTGCGGTTGTGGTTCAAAAACCATCACGACCGATTCACAATTTAATTTTTTAGCTTGGTCTACCAGCGCGGCAATAACTCGGTGGTGACCTAAATGTACACCATCAAAATTACCGATAGTCAATGCACAGCCTTTTTGAAAAGACTTTTTACCAGAGCTATCACTCAAGCCAATGTTATGTATTCCGCGCACTAACTGCATTTAATCCAAATAACTTAATAAATTATTAAGCCCTATAAATCGCTAAAAAAATCTTAGAAGAAACCTTTTGTAAATAGCTCTACAAACCAAACTATAAAAAAGATAAAAATAAAACCGGAGAATTATATATTACTCTGCGCTAAGAATCAGCACCCAAATGGTATTAGCTAGTGCTTTTTTATATGAAAATCACTAAAGCGGATGCCTAAAAGAATAATTGCACCAAAATAGCTTAATGCTCCAAGTGAAATACAAATAAATAATTGCTGAACTTGAGCAAACAATGTCAACGTTAGCCAAGTGTCAAAACTTGGTGATAAATAGTAAACTACACCAGCCATTAGGATGGCAGAAAAGATTAAGCGTAAAATAACCAGTAGTGTTTTTTGATCTAGTTGATAAACACCTTGAGACTTTAAACCTCGGTATAATAAAAATGCATTAAGTGAGGCAGATAAACTAGTTGCTAGGGCTAAACCAACGTAACCGAAAAAAGGTGCCAGCATCAAATTAAATACCATATTTGCGATCATTGCTTTAATACCTATTTTTACAGGTGTTTTAGTATCTTGCCTAGAATAATAGCCTGGCGCTAAAACCTTAATGAGCATAAAACTCATCAAACCAGATAAATAAGCAAATAATGCAAAGGAAACTTGTAAAACATCACTATGACTAAATTCTCCTCGCATAAATAACACCATAATAATGGGTTGAGCAAGAACCATTAAACCGGCTAGTGCTGGCCAACCAAGTAAAGAAATCACTTTAATAGCCCAGTCAATGGTATCGCTAAATTCGTTGGTATTTTTACGGGCATGTAAACCTGACAAACTAGGCAAAATTACCGTAGCGATACCAATACCAAAAAGCCCAAGTGGAAATTCTAGTAAACGGTCAGCGTAATAAAGCCAGCTGATAGATCCTGTTATTAATACACTGGCAATCACGGTATCAAGTAATAAATTAATTTGAGTTACTGAAACACCAAACAAAGCAGGAATAATTAATTGACGAATTTTAACAATGCCTGTTGCTTGCCATGCCCATTTAGGTTTAACCAGTACACCTGCCTTAATCAAAAAAGGTATTTGGAATAAAAATTGCGTTAAACCACCTAAAAACACTCCCCAAGCTAATGCATAAGCAGGGTTTGATAGTTGTGGAGATAAATATATTGCGGCACCAATAATACACACATTAAGTAATACAGGAGAAAATGCAGCGACTGCAAAACGCCCCATGGTATTTAAAATAGCCCCTGAGAGTGCAGTAAAGCTGATGAACCATAAATAAGGAAAAGTAATTTTTAATAACGTTGCTGCTAAATCAAATTTAACAGCACTTGGGCCATCATTTAACCAATCGTAAAACCAACCGGGTCCAAAAATCATGACTATAAGAGGAGAAGCAATAACACCAAACAAAGTAACCAAGGATACAATAACGCCTAATGTACCTGATACCTGGGCTATTAATAACCGAGTAGTATCAGTGCCATCTTTTTCATCTACTGCCTGAAATTCACTTAATACGGGCACAAAAGCTTGAGCAAACGCTCCTTCTGCGAATAGTCTGCGTAAAAAGTTAGGTATTTTGTTTGCAAATAAAAATACATCCGCAGATGCTCCGGTGCCCATCACATTTGCAATGACAACATCTCGCATTAACCCTAAAACACGTGAAACCAAGGTCATAAAACTGACAATAACACTCGATTTAATTAATTTTTTACTCAAAAAAACGTCCTTTAAGTTGCCGTCAAAACAAGGGCATACATGCGATAACATACATACGGTTTATATTTATCAGGTATTATGTATTGTTTTTATCGCTATAAACAAGTGATTAAACGGCCAAATTCATTTATAATGCGCGCAGAATTAAAACATTAATTTAACTTAAGCTTTGTTCTGCTTTTGAACCTCCTTGCTTTTCATCTATATTAGATTAAATATCTGATTAAAAGATTTGACAATGGCTTCAAAAACAGGCATATTTCATCGCCTTAAATTTAGGCTATATTTATTCACATTTTAGGAGTTCACCTTGGCTAACTCAAAGCAAGCTAAGAAACGCGCAGTACAATCTGAGAAGCGTCGCCAACATAATGCAAGTCGTCGTTCATTGATGCGCACTTTAACAAAAAAAGTAATCGCAGCTATTGAAGCCGGTGACAAAGAAATTGCAACTAAAGAACTAGCAGCTGCTACACCGATCCTTGATCGATACGCAACTAAAGGTCTTATTCATAAAAACAAAGCTGCTCGTAGTAAGAGTCGTTTAAACGCTGCAATTAAAGCGCTTTAGTTTTTAATACGAATTAAATTTAATGAGTGTTTAACACTTAATTAAAATGTAAAAGCCGGCTTCAAGTCGGTTTTTTTATGCCTAATTTTCAACAATACCTGCCCATAAAGTTAATTTAAAATAACAATTTTTAAACTTTTACTTGTACAAACTGACAACTTTTTTTAGTCTTCGTCAGGTATTATTTATGAGACCAATAAAATGAACTTAATTAAAATAAAAAATAAAAAAATAAAATACTCTAAAATTGCCGCTGTTATCTTATCAGCGACAATCACTTTAACGGCATGTAATGAACAAGGCGATACTCAAAAAAGTCAATCATCTTCATTATTACCACAGCATCAAAGCCGTTTAGACATTTACAAAAGCGTTACATTAAGTGCTGATTTAAGCCATTTATCAACTAACCAACGAAAAATGTTAGCCTTGTTAATTGATGCTTCTAAAATCATTGATGATCTTTTTTGGCAACAAGCTTTTGGACAAGATAAAAAAAGCTTTTTAGCTAGTATCAAGGATCAAAAAGTTAGAACCTTTGTTAACGTTAACTATGGTCCTTGGGATCGCCTCAATGGCGATACTCCTTTAATAGACGGTATAAAAGAAAAAGCACTAGGAGCTCAATTCTATCCTGCCGATATGTCTAAAGAAGAATTCGAAAAAGCAACTTTCGCAGATAAAGATGGGTTGTATTCATTAGTACGCCGAGATAACGATGGAAAATTAATGACAATTGCATACTCAGAAGCTTATGCAGACCAAATTAATCGTATCGCCGCTATTTTAGAAAAAGCTTCTACGTTTGCTGATGACAAAGAATTTGCCAACTATTTAATTCTAAGAGCCAAAGCATTACGTAGTGATCAATATCAGGAGTCTGATTTCGCTTGGATGGATATGAAGAACAATCCTATTGATGTTGTCATAGGCCCTATCGAAAACTACGAAGATCAACTTTATGGTTACCGCGCAGCTTTTGAGTCTTATGTATTGATTAAAGATTTATCTTGGAGCGAAAAACTCGCAAAATATGCGGCATACTTACCCGAACTACAAAAAAACCTCCCTGTTGCTAAAAAATACAAACAAGAGGTCCCAGGCTCAGATGCCGATTTAAATGCCTACGATGTTATTTATTACGCTGGCCATTCAAATGCAGGCAGTAAAACCATTGCTATTAACCTTCCTAACGATGAAAAAGTTCAATTAGAAAAAGGAACTCGCCGCCTGCAATTAAAAAATGCCATGAGAGCGAAGTTTGATGCCATCATGTTGCCAATTGCTGATACGTTAATTGTACCTGAGCAACGCAAAAACGTTACTTTTACCGGTTTCTTTGCTAACACCATGTTTCATGAAGTTGCTCACGGTTTAGGGATTAAAAACACGCTCAATGGTAAAGGAACGGTCAGGCAATCACTCAAAGAACATGCTTCAGCACTTGAAGAAGGTAAAGCTGATATTCTTGGTCTTTACATGATTAAGCAACTTATCGAAAAAGGCGCTATTACCGAAGGTACATTAGATGAATATTACACAACATTTTTAGCGGGTATATTCCGATCGGTGCGATTTGGAGCAAGTTCTGCTCACGGTAAAGCAAATATGGTTCGTTTTAATTACTTCAAAGAACAAGGCGCATTTACTCGTAATGAACAAGGTTTATACAGCGTGAATATGGATAAAATGACGCAAGCAATAAATAGCTTGTCTGAATTAATATTAACTTTGCAAGGCGATGGCGATTATCAAGGTGTTGATAAATTGGTAACAACAAGTGGTATTATCAAAACGAATTTAGCTACTGATTTAGCTCGTTTAGAGGCTGCTAAAATTCCTGTTGATATCGTTTTTGAACAAGGTAAACAAGTACTAGGTTTGTAATTTTAACTACCTAGTTTTCAAAGATAGAAACCGAGTTAATAAAATCAACTCGGTTTTTTATTGTCAAAATAAAAGTAAAACCAATAGAGTTCTACTTGAAAAACTATTGAAATTCGTCGATAGTGGTCTGACTTGTTGTTAAAAAGGAAAAATAATGAATACTTATGACTTTATCATTGTTGGAGGCGGTTCTGCAGGGTGTGTTCTTGCTGAACGTCTGTCCGCCTGCGGAAAACATCAAGTTTGCTTACTTGAAGCAGGACCAAAAGATAAACATTGGAGTATTCATTTACCACTTGGCGTTATTGAGTTGATGAAAAGTAAAACACTCAACTGGCAGCTAAATTCACATCCAGAGAAAACACAAAATGGAAGAAAAATATTTAACCCTCGCGGTAAAACCCTCGGCGGCAGCAGTTCAGTAAATGCCATGTTATATACACGAGGGCAAAAAGAGGATTATGATCATTGGTCTGAACTAGGTAATAAGGGCTGGAGCTATAAAGAAGTATTACCCTATTTTAAAAGCACTCAACATCAAGAACGTGGAGAAAGCGAATACCACGGTGTTAATGGTGGTCTAAATGTTGCTGAATCACGCTCTAAACCTCCTGTAAACGAAGATTTTTTTCTTGCTGCAAAAGAAGCTGGTTTCCCGTTAAATAACGATTTTAATGGTGAACATCAAGAGGGCATTGGTTACTATCAGGTCACACAAAAAGATGGTTTACGTTGTAGTGCTGCTAAAGCTTTCTTAACGCCTAATCTCGATCGTTCTAATTTAACGGTTTTAACTGAAGTCTTGGTTGAAAAAATCGAGATTACCAATCAAAAAGCTACCGGTATACACTACAAAAAAAATGGAAATCATTATCAACTTCATGCCAATAATGAGGTTATTCTTAGCGCAGGAGCTTTTAACTCACCTCAAATATTAATGCTTTCAGGTATTGGCGATAAAGATGAGCTGGACAAGCACGACATTAACGTAATTCATGAACTTAAAGGTGTGGGGAAAAACCTACAAGATCATGTTGATACTTTGGTGGTTACTCATCATCACCGCCACGACTTATTATCCTTTAGACCTCAAGGAATTTGGTGGGCAATTAAAGAAGGGGTAAAATTTGTTAAAAACAGAACAGGACTGCTGACTTCTGTTGTTGCTGAATCAGGCGGTTTTATCAAATCAAGTTCCTCGATCAAACGCCCTGACTTACAACTTCATTTCATACCTGCAGCAATGGATGATCACGGCAGAAACATGAAGCTTTTATTTAACTATGGTATCGCTTTACATGTATGTTTATTACGTCCTAAAAGCAGAGGACAAGTGAGTTTATACGGTAATAATGCAACACATCACCCTAAAATAGTGCTTAATATGCTAGACCATCCAGATGATATAAAAACAATGATAAAAGGGGTTAAAATTGTCCGAGATATTTTTAGTAAATCACCGTTAGTTGAAAACAATGGACATGAGATATTTCCTGGTACAAGTTGTCAAACAGATGAAGAAATCCACGAATTTCTTAAAAATAAATCTAATACAATTTATCATCCGGTTGGCACATGTAAAATGGGTAGTGACGATATGAGCGTCGTTGACAATCAATTAAAGGTACACGGAATTGAAAATCTAAGAGTTGTTGATGCTTCAATAATGCCGACACTTATTAGTGGTAATACCAACGCACCAACAATTATGATTGCAGCCAAAATAGCTGACTCAATTTTAGCTGAACATAGCTAATCTTACACCAATACACAGCTTAACAGCTGTTTACTATCATGAAGACAAAACAGAAAAACATAAAAAACCGGTAGTTTAGAAAACTACCGGTATTAAATCTAATTAACGATTGATATCGATTAAAAAATAGATCTAAACGATGAACCACCACCTCGACGAGAAGAACGACGAGTTCTCATCCGACTATGAAGATCACGACGCTTAGCGCCTAACCATTCTTCACGAGTGATAGTATTGTCACCAGCACGACCTTCTTCGCGTTCGCGGTAGGCACAGAACTCTTCAAAAGCATCAATGTCATCTTTAAACTCAGCAGCGACAAGCTCTATCATAATGGCATCATCTAAAAATCCTAGCACTGGAATATGATCTGGCACTAAATCTTCTGGCTCACTGAAATAAGCTAAAGCACTTATCACTTCAGAGCGCTCTTCATCAGGAATTTGCCATTCATCATCTTCTATAATCGCCACCATAGTTTCTAACTTTTGCAAACGATCACTAACAAACTCTGGTACAGTCCCTTTAACATCAGCACTTAATTTTTTTGCATTTGCCAAAATAGAGTTTTCGTCAAAATTCTTAACATTGCCTTGTGCTTGTTTCATTACTTCACGAAAATGTTCAAGATCAGAATCATTTAGGGTAAATTTAACTTCTATTGACATGGTTTATCTCCATATTATTTTACTAATTATCATTTAGATCAAAAAACTTACGATCAACCTACTCACTATAGATTAAAAATGCCATTTAATTAACCCTTTAACTTTCATTAATAGCTAAAAATGTTAATAAAAAAGCACCCTAAGGTGCTTTATAAACTAGAGTAAGACAATTTGATTAATTATTCAGCTTCTGGGCGCATATGAGGGAATAAAATTACGTCTTTAATTGTTGGAGAATCAGTGAACAACATTACTAAACGGTCAATACCAATGCCTTCCCCTGCTGTTGGCGGTAAGCCATACTCTAAAGCGTTGATATAGTCAGCATCATAATGCATCGCTTCATCATCGCCAGCATCTTTTTCAGCCACTTGCTTTTGGAAACGTTCGGCTTGATCTTCTGCATCATTAAGCTCTGAGAAACCATTGGCTAATTCACGGCCACCAACAAAAAATTCAAACCTGTCGGTTATGAATGAATTTTCATCGTTACGGCGAGCAAGTGGTGAAACTTCCCATGGGTATTCTGTGATAAAGGTTGGTTGATCTAATAAATGTTCAGCTACTTCTTCAAATATTTCACAAATATATTTACCAGGGCCCCATACTTTAGATGCCTCATTCTCTTTTACGCCAACCGCTTTGGCCATCGCTTTAATTGCATCAAAGTTATTTTCTGGATCACGTAACACTGCTTCATCAAGGCTTGCTGCTGCGCGATGGTCTTTACCGTAAGTCAAAATAGCATCAACCATTGATAAACGAGCAAACGGCTTGCCAAGGTCGTAGAATTTCTCTTCTATTACTTCGCCATCGCTATTTTTAACAGTATTTCGAATAGTGGTAGTACCCAATACATCTTGTGCAATAGTGCGTAACATTTCTTCGGTGGTATTCATCAGATCATGGTAATCCGCGTAAGCTTGGTAGAATTCAATCATAGTGAATTCTGGGTTATGACGTGTAGAAATACCTTCGTTACGGAAACTACGGTTAATTTCAAATACACGGTCAAAGCCACCAACCACTAAACGTTTTAAGTTAAGCTCTGGCGCAATACGTAAGTACATATCAAGATCAAAAGTATTATGATGCGTCATAAAAGGTTTAGCGGTTGCGCCACCAGGTATGATTTGTAACATCGGTGTTTCAACTTCCATAAAGTCACGCTGAGTTAAGAAGTTACGAATGCCAGCAACAATTTTTGAGCGAACTTTAAAAGTATTACGGGTATCTTCATTGATAATCAAATCAACATAACGCTGACGGTATTTAGTTTCTTGATCTGATAAACCATGGAATTTTTCAGGTAATGGACGAAGTGACTTGGTTAATAACGAGTACTCTTCCATGTTCACGTAAAGATCACCTTTACCTGATTTATGTAAAATACCTTTAATACCAACAATATCACCAATATCTAATGACCCCCATTTAGCACGTATCTCTTTTTGTACTGTTTTTTCAGCGTAACCTTGAATCCGACCAGATGAGTCTTGTATCACTAAAAATGGTCCACGTTTTGCCATAACACGACCGGCAATTGCATAAGTAACTTGTAATGCTTCAAGCTCTTCTTTGGTCTTTTCACCGTGTTCAGCTTGAATATCAGCGGCTAAATGTTCACGGTTAAAATCATTAGGGAAACCATTAGCAGAACAATTAGAGCGAATCTTTTCAAGTTTTACACGACGCTCAGCAATGAGTTTATTTTCATCTTGTGCTACAGGTGTATTATTGGCTTTATCTGTCATTTTATTTCTCAACGTTATCTGTAATTTTTCAATTATTTAAATTAATTATTTTACAAACCAGACTTCAAACTGGCTTCTAAAAATTTGTCTAAGTTACCGTCTAATACGGCTTGCTTGGCTTATACTGATTCTACAAGCCTGATTTCAAACTAGCTTCTAAAAACTTGTCTAAATCACCGTCTAATACAGCTTGGGTGTTTCTATTTTCAACACCCGTTCGTAAATCTTTAATACGGCTATCATCTAATACATAAGAGCGGATTTGACTGCCCCAACCGATATCTGATTTACCGTCTTCTAACTCTTGTTTGCCTTCATTTTGCTTTTGCATTTCCATTTCATAAAGCTTTGCTTTAAGTAACTTCATCGCTGTAGCACGGTTTTTATGCTGAGACCTGTCTGCCTGACAAGCAACCACAGCCCCTGTAGGTTCATGGGTGATACGGATGGCAGAATCTGTTTTGTTAACGTGCTGACCACCTGCACCTGATGCGCGAAAGGTATCAATACGCAAATCAGCAGGGTTAATATCTATTTCAATATTGTCATCAATTTCAGGGTAAATAAACGCTGAAGCAAATGAGGTATGACGGCGACCTGAAGAATCAAATGGCGATTTACGAACAAGACGATGTACGCCAGTTTCAGTACGCAACCAGCCAAAAGCATATTCACCAGTATATTTAATCGTACAACCTTTAATGCCAGCAACATCACCATCGGTAACTTCAATAGCTTCGGTTTTATACCCGTGAGCCTCACCCCAACGTAAATACATACGCATCAGCATTTCAGCCCAATCTTGAGCTTCGGTACCGCCCGAGCCAGATTGAATATCTAAATAGCAGTTATTGGCGTCTTGCTCACCACAAAACATTCGGCGAAACTCTAGTTTTTCTAAAATAGCATCTAAATCGTTAGCTTCCGACTCAGCTTCATCAAAAGTTTCTTGATCTTGTTCTTCAACAGCCAGAGCCACTAATTCTTCTATGTCGTCACAGCCAGATTCTAGCTCGACGATAGTATTTACAACTTCTTCAAGAGAGCTACGCTCTTTGCCTAATGCTTGTGCCCGATCAGGCTCATTCCACACATCAGGTAATTCTAATTCACGACTTACTTCAACCAGACGTTCTGCTTTAACATCGTAGTCAAAGATACCCCCGAAGTAATAAACTACGTTCGCGGATCTCTTTTACTTTATTTTTAACTGGATTAATTTCAAACATAACTATGCAAATATAACCTTAATAACACCTAAATTTGTGGTGCTATTATCTAATCAATTAGGGGAATAAAAACAGTCGCGAATTGTAGCTTAAAAACGTGGGTAAATAAACGTCTAAGCGCCATTGCTTGTGTTTTTCAAGTGAAAAGGTTTATCTTTGACTAACATTAAGAAAATAGCCGATGAAATACCTGCACACGCGAACACCATACACATCACCATGATCTGATAACGTGCTGCAATAAAAGGAGAGACTCCTGATAATATTTGTCCTGTCATCATCCCAGGTAAAGAAACGATACCGACAGCAAACAAAGCATTGATATTGGGTATCATTGCCGTTTGAAATGCTTTATTTCTCGCTTGGAGGTAGCTAGATTTGTTTGATAGTTCGGCATAAAACCGTTCGCCAGATATACTCACCGAGTTCATGCAACTGGCAAAAATCATTCCAGATAAAGGTAATAAGGTTTGCGGTTGATACCAAGGAGTAAGCTCTAAAACACCTTGAGTGACGACAAAAATGGTAAAAGCTGCACTAAGGGTAATTGAAATAACAGCACTTTTAGCGAGTTGACTGATGTCGACTGGTAAATTACCAAGAGCGATCCAACTAGAAAAAAGCACCATAACAACTAAAATAAAGACAACTAGATAAGCACTATCTGATTCAAAAATATAAACTAAAAAGTAACCAATCAACAAGAGTTGAATTAACATACGGGTAATTGCAATCACTGCCCGTTTACTACTTAACGACCACTTAGCAAGAATCAAAAACACCATAACAACAGGGATAAAAGCATAAGCAAGATTTTGCAACGAAATTGTATTTACTGTTTGTTCCATCGCTTTGTCCTAACATTTGTTTGAAATGTACTTTTGACTTTACACTGTCGTAATGCTTTCAACCATTAGTTGTACCGTTCGCTTGCCTCTGAACTCATTAACATCAAGGCGATAAGCAAGATGTATTTTATCAGCCCTAGCATTGGGCCATGCTTTAACATCAACATTAAAGGCTATGCCATCAAAGACCTGCCCTTGCTTTTGCACAACTAGCTTTAAATGTTTCTCACCCACTATGCGGTGTTGCACTAGAGAAAATTCATCATCAAACATTGGCTCAGAAAAATTTTGCCCCCAAGGACCAGCTCCCCTAACAACCTCGGCAAAATCTAAGGTCATTTCATTCACTGATAGCTCACCATCAGATAAAATAATGCCGGTAAGGTCTTCCTCTTTTAGCCATTGCCCTGATAATTCATCAAAAGCAGTTTGAAATATTTCAAAGTCTTTTAATTTTATCGACAAACCGGCTGCCATAGCATGACCACCAAACTTATTTATTAAATCAGGATGTAGCGTTGAGATGTGCTCAAGTAAATCACGAATATGTAGGCCAGGAATCGAACGAGCAGAGCCTTTTATTTCCTGTTCACCTTTATTAATTTCATCTTCTTTGGCAGGAGCAAAAACGATGCTCGGACGATGAAATCTCTCTTTCAATCGACCTGCTACAATACCAATTACGCCTTGGTGCCAATCTTTTTGAAAAAGCGCAATAGCACTAGGTAGATTTTCATCATCAAAATTGAGTTGTTTTAAAATATTCTCAGCCTCTAACTGCATTCCTTGCTCAATTTCTCTTCTCGATTTATTTAAATCATCAAGCTCAACAGCCATTACTCTAGCTGACATCAAATCCTTTGCTAACAAGCAGTTAATACCAAAAGACATATCATCAAGGCGGCCAGCTGCATTTATTCTTGGACCAAGTGCAAAACCAAAATCACTGGCCACTAGGCGTTGTTGATTACGACCTGAAATTTCAATTAATGCTTGTATACCAGGGCGAGTCTTCCCTGCCCTAATACGCTTTAATCCTTGCTCTACTAATATTCGATTATTAGCATCAAGAGAAACCACATCTGCTACGGTGCCCAAAGCCACTAAATCTAATAATGTTGCTAAGTTGGGCTCTATTATTTTTTTTTCTTCAAACCAGTTGATATCACGTAGGTACTTTCTCATGGCCAACATAAAATAAAAAGCAACCCCAACACCTGCAAGTGCTTTACTGGCAAATGAGCAATCATTTTGATTGGGGTTTACTATAGCATCAGCAGTAGGTAAGGATTTCCCAGGCAGATGATGGTCAGTAATAATGACTTGCAAGCCTAACTCTTTTGCTCGATTCACCCCTGCCAAACAGCTAATACCATTATCAACAGTAATTAATAATTGAGCTCCTTGGTTAGCGGCAATATCAACAATTTCAGGTGTTAAACCATAGCCATATTCAAAACGGTTAGGTACTAAAAAATGGTGATTACTACTGCCTAATGCTGTTAATGCTTCCATCATTAATGCCGTACTTGTGGCGCCATCGGCATCAAAATCGCCAACAATAACAGTGCGTTTATTAGTTAATAATGCTTGATGTAGCACCAAACAAGCTTGCTTAAGCCCAGCTAAGGAATCAATAGCATGTAATTGAGCAACTTTCAGATCAATTTCTTGGGCTGAAGAAACGCCGCGCGCGGCATAAATTTGTTTGATTTTTGAATGAAGGTGATTAGGTAAGTGGTTGTCAACAACCGTTTTTCGACGCACAACTTTCTTTAACAACGTTATTCCTTAGAGATAAAATAAATACTGTTAAGTTTAAGGCCGAGCGTTAACTCGACCTGACCTAGATTACATACTTTCTAACAGTTGAGACAATTTATCAGGGTCTTGATATCCTGGTATCATACTGCCATTTTCAAAAATAATGGCAGGAGTTGAATTTATGCCTATTTGGCGAGCAAAGTTAAATTCTTCTTCTAGTTTTTTATTACAAATTCTATGAGCAACACTTGAGCCAGCTTTCGCTTTAGTTAACGCTTCATTTGGATCTTCACTACACCAGATAGAGCGAAGGTCTTGGAAACCTTGTGACAAACCACCACTTCGATCATAAATACCTGAACGGGGATAAGGCAAATATCTTACCGTAATGCCTTTAGCATTATATTCATCCATTTGGTTATGTAATTTTCGGCAGTAACCACAAGTAATGTCGGTAAATACAGTGATGACATGTTTTTCATTTTTTGCAGGATAAACAATCATGTCACTTTCAAATTTAGAGATACCTTCTAAACGAATTCTCGACAAACTAGCATCAGCTAAATTGGTCACCGTTTCTCCAACTTGGTACACTTTACCTTGAATGAAAAACTCACCATCATAACTTGCGTAAAACAATCCTTGGTCGGTAACAACTAAGGCAATTCCAGGTAAAGCAGTTTCAAGCACATCATCAACGTTCAAGCCTAAAGAACTCTTAAGCTTCCTTTTTAATAATGCAACATCTAATGATAATTCACTTGAGGGTGACTTAGCGACAGAGCTAGTAGAGCCTGAATCACCCGCCATAACATAAAAAATTGAAAAACAACTAATGACACTCGCTAAAATAACGGCAACACTTTTTTTGAACATGAATTTAAACATCAAAATACCCAACAATAATCAATAAAAAACCATAAACGGTCAATACTCACTAGACCGATTAACACACAGTATAATTGCAGCTTACCATGTTTAATTTGATAAATATTGACTAAATTGTGTCTGATATTTACATTTAGCCGCTTTGAAAGTAGCGCCAAGCTTACCGATTCTGTTAAACTGCGCTCAAATTTTGTTTCACTTTACATACTACCACTATGAATATTGGTTTGTTTTACGGCTCAACAACTTGTTATACCGAAATGGTTGCAGAAAAAATTCAACAGGCTTTCGCCACTAATAGCCAATTCAATGTTGTGCTTCACAATATCAAAGATGACCCTTTGTCTTTATGCCAAACCTATGACTTTTTGATCTTCGGCATTTCTACTTGGGATTACGGCGAATTACAAGAAGACTGGGAGTCAGGCTGGGCGGAAGTTGCTCAACTTGATTTATCAACAAAGATAGTGGCTTTATATGGTATGGGCGATCAAGTGGGTTACAGTGAATGGTTTCAAGATGCACTGGGTATGTTACATGATCAACTACAACCCTCTGATGCTTATATAACCGGCTACTGGCCTAATATTGGTTATGATTTTATCGCTTCAAAAGCCTTAACTGAAGATCAACAGCAATTTGTTGGTTTATCACTTGATGATGAGAGCCAATATCAACTGACTGATGAACGCATTGAACAATGGGTAAAACAACTCGAAGATGAAATTAAAGCTATTTTAGCGACATAATTTAGCCATATATAGTGGTGATTCATCGATATTACAGTATAATTTGCCTGCAGTTGGTATCAACCGATATCAATCTATATCACCTAATTAGTTAATGGATAGTGAAAAGTATGTTTGAGCAGTTTGATCTTGACTCTGAATTATTGGCAGCAGTAAAAAATAATGGTTATAAAAAGCCAACTTCAATACAAGAATTAGTCATTCCTGAAGCGATGAAGGGTAAAGATGTTTTAGCATCCGCGCCAACAGGTACCGGTAAAACGGCTTCATTTTTACTGCCCATTGCTCAACACTTACTTGATTACCCAAGAACAAGCCCGGGTTTTCCTCGAGTACTTATTCTTACTCCTACTCGTGAACTTGCTATTCAAATTGGTGAGGACAGTGAAAAATTAACGGAATTAACTAAAATTAAAACCGGGGTAATTACTGGTGGAGTAAACTACGGAAGTCATAGCGAAATTCTAACCAGTACCACTGACATTTTAGTCGCAACTCCGGGACGCTTATTAGAATATATAGAAAATGAGCAGTTTGATGCCCGCGAGATTGAAATTTTAGTTCTTGATGAAGCAGACCGTATGTTAGATATGGGGTTTAGCGAAAGTATTAATCGTATAGCAGGTGAGGCTCGATGGCGTAAACAAACCATGTTATTTTCTGCTACTTTACAAAGTGGTGGCGTCAGCCGCTTTGCTCGAGAAGTATTAACTGAACCCGTGTTTTTGGAATCAAATCCTTCGCGCAAAGAAAAAGCAAAAATTCATCAATGGCTGCATATTGCTGATAACTTTGATCATAAACTTCAACTTTTGTATAACATTCTTAAGCAAGAAGATGTAACCCGAGCTGTAGTTTTTGCTAACAAGCGAGAAACTGTACAAACCCTTTCAGGCAAACTTTACGCTGAAGAGCTACCTTGTGTATGGCTTGAAGGAAAAATGCAGCAGGACAAACGTAATACAGCCATTGAACGATTAAAAAATGGTCAAGTGAACGTTTTAGTAGCAACCGATGTTGCTGCTCGTGGTTTAGACATTGACGATATCAGTCATGTCATTAACTTTGATATGCCACGTGCTGTAGATGTATATATTCATCGAATAGGCCGTACTGGAAGAGCGGGCAATAAAGGCACTGCATTGTCATTAGTTGAAGCTCATGACATGCCAGTTATTGCTAAAATTGAACGTTTTCAAGATGAACGTTTCCCAAGGCGCGTGATTGAAGGACTGAGGCCAAAAAATAAAGAGTCTCGAGTGGCAATGAAAAAACCCAAAATTAAACGCACAACATCTCAGAAAAAGGCTAAAGCGAAGAAACAAGCAAAGAAGTCAGCTAAAAAGTCAAAGAAATAGTTAATGAAGTAATTTCCTATTATATAACAGCTTGAAACCAAAGGATCATGCGATTCTTTGGTTTTAAGCTGCTGCTTATTATTCACTTTTCAAAAACATCTACCTCTGATAAATGTTATTCTCAATAAAACATTCACTTATTAATCATAAACTATTTAACTAAACTCAATTCATCTACTAAACTGTTAACTATGTGAAATTCATTGAAAATGGATTAAGTTAGATGACAGAATGTGAAAATTCTTTTTTGCTAAAAAAGAAAATTATCCTCAACCTTCCCTTGAAATTTATTTACGCTTACATAATGGTTACTTGTTTGCTTTTAAATCAAACCTTCGCTTTACCACAAAAAAATAAGCAGCCAATAAAGGCACTCTATATTCCTTTAGCTGATCACTATGCTGCAATCGTGGCCTATGAGCTTTACCGACACAAAATGAAGTATGCTAACTTTGAATTAGAACAAATGAAAAGTTGGGATTTATTACGTGCCTATTTTCAATCTGAAGAAGTTGATATGGCATTTGTTATGAGCCCACTTGCCATGGATATGTTTAGCAAAAAACCTCACTTTCGCTGGATTGGGTTAATGCACCGTGACGGGAATGCTTTAGCGATAAATGATCAAATCAATCAATATGTACAACTACCCCTGTTAAGAAAAGATAGAAAGCCCGACGAAAAAGTAGCGCTTGCATTAAAAAAAATATATAAACAAATGCAACAGCCTATTGAAGTGGGTATGCCACATCAATTGTCAACTCACACAGTAATCCTTTATCGATACTTAAAAGAACATGGGCTTAACTTGAGTTTATTGCCCAATGAATCAGCAGAAGTCTATGCGATAACCATAGCGCCACCTAAAGCCCCCGCATTTATCAAAGGAAAGAACAATCGAGCTCAAGCTGCAGCATTCGAACAATCATTACCCTGGGCTGACATTGTAGAAACCGGAGGTTTTGGCCATGTTGCATGGTATTCAAAAAATGTAATGCCCTGGAAACATGGCCATGTTGAATGTATCGCCTTAGCGACTAACAAAGCAATTAGTAGTAAAACAAAAGCTATAAATGAAATTATGTTTTATATCCATCAGGCAGGCCAAGATATTGAAATAGCAAGAAATACAGGAGGCCAATTATTAGAGGATATTGTAAATATTGTCCAAAAACATATTCCATTACATAGTCGACAAGCTATTATCGCTAGCTTAAATCCTGATTTAAAAGTAATCAATTATCAACACCTCAATATTGATAAAGCTGGTTTAAAGCAAATAATGGATTTTGCTGTTGAAGGAAAAATCATAAAAAATGCAATTAATATAGATGAATTTGCTGATGAACAATTTATTCAAAAAACATTAACGACTACCAATAAATAAAAACAAACCTGAGCTATTTAACTTTTCATTCAAGACAGAGAATTGCAAATGGAACGACCTGAAAAAAATAATAATTTTTCATCTGCTGACAGTAAAAAAACATCATCTTTGCAACATCGCTTACTTGCTTGGTTTTTAATTATCACCCTTATACCACTAACGATTATTTCTTGGTTTAATTACCAACAAAGTAAAGAAAGTATAATTGAGTCAGCAATTACATCATTAAAAAACTCATCATTGGTCAATAAAAGATTCATAAATAATTGGTTTGATTATCGGTTTATGGATATTAATGCTCAAGCAGAAAGTCAAAGTAATTCTAAAAAATTAGTAGAATTAATAGCAGGGTTGCAACAGAGTAAAAAACCTTTATCCGATTATATAAAAAGTTATTCTTGGGCAATAACTAGAGATTCTGTAAGCGATGACCTACTAACAATGCGTAGACGATATGATTATATTCACGACCTATTTTTAATTGATAAGTCTGGAAATATTTTACTAAACTTATCGAATGAGTCTGATCTTGGCACTAATATTATTAGTGGCAAATACAGTCAGACCCTCTTTTCACATACGGTACAACAAACCTTAAGTACAGGAAAAACATTATTTTCGGGCATCGAAAGATATAAACCATCAAACAATGTTCTTTCAGGTTTTATCACGGCTCCATTAACTAATGCTATTGGTGAGTCTATTGGTGTATTTGCCATACAAATCAAACTAGATCGTATTTATAATTTACTTGATAATGACACGTCATCATCGGTAATTCACTACATGGTGAATGAAGATTCAAAACTTCAAACACCCATCCATGGTAATTGGCAGCAAGTTCTAACAAAATCGATCGATAACAAAAATGTTAACCGTTGGCAAAATTTAAGGAAGGAGAATGGGAGTCAGCGTACATATCCAAATAACGCAGAAGAATACCTAGGGATAGAAAACATCAAAGTATTAGGGTTTCATCAAGCTATTAATATTGGTAATGTTTCTTGGCTTTTAGTAAGTGAAATTCATTATGAAGAAGCATTAGTCCAAGTTGCATGGCAAGCAAAACTGACCCTGTTTTTACTGGTTGTCACAGCTTTAATCACTGCTTTTATTGCATTAGCTTTAGCCAAAAAAATCACTCAACCAATTAAAGATCTCGCCAAGGCAAGCTTAAAAATTGCCTCAGGAGAAACTAGTTTACCGGTAAAACAAAGCACCACAGATGAAATTGGTCAACTGACCCATGCATTTAATTTCATGATTGAAACTCGGCAACAACAACAAAATGAACTTAAAAAAAATGCCAAACAGCTTTCATTAGTCGTTGACAATACAGGTGTAGGAATATGGGACTGGAACATAAAAACAGGAACCGTTGAATGTAATCAACGTTGGTTTGATATTGTCGGATACCAAAAGGAAGAATTACAGCCATTTAACGTCGATACTTGGTCTAACTTATTACATCCCGATGATTTAGCCAAAACAATGATGCTAATTGAAAATCATTTTTCAGAAAAAAGTGATAGTTATACTTGTGAGTTAAGGCTAAAGCACAAGTTAGGTCACTGGATATGGTTACATGATAGTGGGAAATTAGTAGAGCGCAGTCAAGAAAACGAGCCTATGAGGATGATCGGCACGGTTATAGATATAAGTGAAAGAAAAAAATCAGAGTTGGAGCTAGCTCGAAGTGAGGCTTTTGCAAGAGGTATATTTAATTCTGCTGCCGACGGCATTATCAGCATTGATACACGAGGGGCAATTCAGTCATTTAATCCCGCTGCTGAAAAAATGTTCGGTTATAGTCAAGAAGAGCTTAAAGGGAAAAGTATTACTGAAATAATGCCCCCTAGCTATCGCCCACGACATAACGAGGGCTTTAATCGTTACTTAACCACCAAACAACCAAAGATCCTCAACGGCTCTATTGAAGTGGAAGGCTTAAAGAAAGACGGCACTTGCTTTGCTTTAGAGTTAACTATAACTCAAGTAAACATAGGTGATGAACTCTATTTTACTGCTATGTCTCGTGATATCACTATTCGAAAACAACAAGAGAAAGAGAAACAAAAACTTCACCAAACCACTCGCACTAAATTTTTAGTGTCCAATGCACTAATGCAAGCCAGAACATTAACTAAAAGAATAGATGACGCTATTGATCAATTATTTACATTAGATGACTTACATCATTACTCAAGAGGTGGTTTATATCTGTTATCAAATACCCCTTCAGAACTTCAATTATATAGTAATAAAGGAGATAACGCAGAGCAATTATTAAAGGATGAACAAATATATGATTTATGTAATAAATCAGTTCAATCAGGTGAAATCATAGTCAACAATGATTCTTTTGATGACCATGGACATTACATTATTCCATTTATTGATCACAATGAAGCTAGTACTAAAGTTATTGGTGTTATATTTCTTTATACTGACAAAAATTCCGATATAAGCGAAGATCGCCTCACCCTGTTAAGGGAAATAGGTGAGCTTTTCAGCACCTGCATTATTCAAGAAAACGCTCGAAACATGTTAAAAGAAGCCTCAAAAACAGCAGAACAAAATAGCCAACTCAAAAGTGAATTTTTAGCAAGCATGAGCCATGAAATACGCACACCAATGAATGGCGTATTAGGCATGCTAGGCTTATTACTTAACAGCGAATTAAATGATGATCAAATCCATAAAACCCACTTAGCAAAATCAAGTGCAGAATCTTTATTAACTTTAATTAATGACATTTTAGACTTTTCAAAAGTTGAAGCAGGTAAAATGGAGTTAGAATATTTTGATTTTAATTTACGTGAAATGTTAGGTGATTTTACGGAGTCTATGGCTTTTAAAGCTCAAAATAAAGGTTTGGAAATTATTCTTGATATAACTCAGGTCGAACAATCAATGGTAAAAGGGGATCAAGGCAGAATCAGGCAAATTTTAACCAACTTAGTCAGTAATGCGATAAAGTTTACAGCCAATGGCGAAATTATTATTAGAGTGGCTACTTCTGACGCAGGGAATAGTAAATTATTACTGCATTGTATTATAGAAGATACAGGTATTGGTATCCCTCAAAACAAAATACCAGGCTTGTTTGAAACCTTCTCACAAGTTGATGCTTCTACCACAAGAAAGTATGGCGGAACTGGATTAGGATTATCAATATGTAAAAAACTATGTCAACTAATGTCTGGCGATATTAGCGCTAGAAGCATTGAGGGTAAAGGTAGTACCTTTGAATTTAGTATCAGTATTGAGTCAAGTCAGCAGTCTCAAAAGGTTATGCCCACTATTGATGTAAAATCACTAGAACTTCTTATTGTTGATGATAATTCAACCAATAGAGAAGTCTTGCGAGGACAGTTAGAGCATTGGGGAGCAGAAGTTACCGAAGCAACTAGTGCTAAAGAAGCAATTAATATATGTGAACAACGCATACTTAACGTGCCCAAGTCCCCTACCTTTGATGTTGCTTTTTTAGATATGCAAATGCCAGTGATGGATGGAGCCGAATTAGGCAAGTATTTTCGTGCAGAACGTCGATTTGATAACATGAAAATGGTGATGATGACATCAATATCACAAGGTAATGAAGCTAAGTTTTTTGCTGAAATTGGATTTGAAGCATTTTTTCCAAAACCAGCAACGACATCGGACCTCATCGATGCTTTAGCTGTTGTGATTGAAAACGGTGACGCCCTGCACCAAGCCAACCCGATAGTGACTCATGACTACTTACAAAGCTTATCGAAAGAATCCCGCTCTAAAACTTCCTATGCTGTAATAGAAAGTGAAATTAAATGGCCAGAAAAAACTCGCCTCTTAGTTGTTGAAGATAATAGAATTAATCAAATGGTTGCTTTAGGTATATTAGAAAAATATGCCTTATCAGCCGATATTGCAGCTAATGGACTAGAAGCAATTAAAGCCATAGAAACTGCTGAATCAGGGGACTTATACACTTTGATTTTAATGGACTGTCAGATGCCAGAAATGGACGGTTATCAAGCAACAAAAGAAATTCGCTTAGGTGCCGCCGGTGAGATAAATAAAAACATCCCTATTATCGCCATGACAGCAAATGCGATGCAAGGCGATAAAGAAAAATGCCTTAATGCAGGAATGAGTGATTATTTAAGTAAACCTATCGAACCAGAGTTGTTATTAGCAAAGCTGAAAATCTGGTTGATGACTTCATCTCAAGTTAGCTTATCAAATAATGTAACAGACATTAACATTACTGAAATTAATGAGAATTCCGTTAATACAAGTACAGTTAAGGATAGTATCAAAAACAACAACCAACAATTAACCAACCAGGAACAAGAGGACCCCATTCCTGAAGAAATAGAAAGTTGGAATAAAGGCACTTGTTTAAATCGAGTACGTAATAATGAAAAATTATTAAACATGCTAATTAATACATTTTTAGAAGATATGCCAGCTCATCTTAAAGGTTTAGAAAAAGCGGTGATAGACAAAGATTTTTCTCAAATTCACTATTATTCACATACCATCAAAGGGATTGCCGGCAACTTGAGTGCTTTAAGATTATCCCAACAAGCCAATATAATAGAGCAGGCTGCCAAAGAAAAAAAAGAGAGTGAATTAAGTAATTTATATAGTGTACTTTTTGATATTTACCAAGTATTAACTAACGAATTCTCAAATTATTTGAACAATAATAAAGAATCTATCCAACCTAAATAGCATATGCTTATTTTGAAATGTTATGAGCAAGTATTAGACATTGTATGTAATTCAAGTTACTTATAGAGATACAATAAACTTTCTTGACTATGAAACAATGACAACAAACGAAAAGCTATCTACTGTTTTTGTTAACTATACAAAAAGTATTAGACGTTACATCAGCCGATTCGTTAATCCTAATGACATTGATGATATTGTCCAAGAAACATTTATTCGCAGTTATGAGGCCGATTTAAAACAAAAAATTAAATACCCAAAAAGCTATATGCTAAAAACCGCAAAAAACATTGCTTTAAATCAAAACGCAAAATGGGATAATAAGTATAATGATTCAATAGAGGATTTTCTTGAGCCACCTGTTGAACTTATAAGTACAAAATTTGAAGATGATTTTGAGTCGAAAGAGCGATTTTTATTATTTTGTCGAGCAACTGAGCAACTCTCATCGCAAGTTCGTAAGTGTTTTATTTTAAAGAAAGTTTATGGACTTAGTCAATTTGAAATAGCTCAGTATTTAAAGATTAGTGAAAGTACTGTTGAAAAGCATGTAGCTAAGGGGCTGTTAAAAAGTGTACAATACATGCAGGTGAGTGAATTTAAAACCAGAACGAAAACTGATTCGCAATCACAGAGTGAACAAGAAAAATCAATCCAAAGAAAAAGAGTGAAACGGTAAATGAGTAATATAAGCCAATTCCATAGTAAACAACGTATCCAAGAACAAGCATGTCTTTGGATAAGTCGTATGGATCGTGGTTTATCAACGGTTGAAAAACAAGAGCTAACAATTTGGATTAATCAAAATAAAGCACACCATAAAATACTTTTAGATATGGCATCTTACTGGGATGACCTTAGTGTACTAAATGAATTAAGTGGTTTATTTCCTCTTGAAAAAAGCCCTCAAAAACCAAATAACAAATTGTATGCCTTCGCAATTGCCGCAAGCTTTGCTGTACTCTCATTACTAGGTGCCAGTTTTCTTCAAGGCAACTCTTATTTTCCATTTAACGACCAGCAGCACTTAGTTCAAACTCAAACTTTTAAAACAAAGATTGGTGAGCAAGCTAGCTTTTCTATGTCGGACGGTTCAAGCATTCAATTAAATACCAATAGTATTGTTACCGTTGATTTCACTCCTTCACATCGACAAATTACATTAGTGCGTGGAGAAGCACGTTTTGATGTTGCCAAAGATAAAACACGTCCATTTACAGTCACTGCTGGTGAACAATCTTTTACTGCGCTAGGAACAATTTTTAACGTTCAAAAAGATAATAAGCAAGCAATGGAATTAGTGGTAACAGAAGGTAGGGTTTTAATTACTCAAGCAACTGAGTCTCTTGCTAATATCACTAAAGCATTTAAAGCCCCTTTAGATAAACACTTATCAGGCACACTCGTCGTTTCTGGCGAAAAATCAACAATTACTAATAACAAAGCAACGCTGGTAACAAAAATCTCTTTAGACCAAGTGCAAAGAGATTTATCGTGGCAACAAGGGATTTTAATTTTTGAAGGCGAGCCTCTTAATGAAGTACTTGTTGAAGTAAGTCGCTATACTGCTACCAAGTTTACATTATCAGATACAGACTTAGCACACTTAAAAGTAGCAGGATATTTTAAAGCCGGAGATATAGATGGGCTTTTAGCATCATTACAAAGTAATTTTAATATTAACGCAACACGAGTCAACAGCAACATTATTTTACTTGCTTCAGCAATCAATTAACAATTATTCAATAACCACCATCCAGAATACTTTATTTCGATCCCTCCAATACAATATAACTATTCAATAAAACCATATAATTATAAATAAATTAAAAATTGATAGAGGATTTTTAATTAATAGCTGTTTATTACTATTGCCCAGTAGCTGATCATCAATAGTCAATCTATTGATAAATTAAGCAAAATCAATTGACTTCATATTTGTCAAATACAAACTGAGCATAATAACTATAATAATCATGCTAAGAGATAAATAATAATGAATAAATATACCGTTTCAAAACTTGCATTTTTACCACTTTTGTTAGGAGCAGCAAGTCAAGCAGCTCTCGCGCAAGAACCAGCCCAAGTGACAAGTGATGACATTGAAAAAATTTCAATCATCGGTTCTCGCAGTACTAAAGAAAGAACAGTTGCCGACTCACCCGTACCAGTGGACATCCTATCAGCAGACGACTTAAATGCTGTTGGTGGTACTGCTGATATGACGGATAGTTTAAAAGCACTGATTCCAAGTTACACAGCGACACCAGCAACAGGTGATGGTAGTGCCTTTGTTCGTCCAACTTCGCTACGTGGTACAGCTTCAGATCAAACCTTAGTATTAATTGATGGTAAACGTCGCCACCGCTCAGCTTTAGTACAATTCTTTGCACCAGCAGCTGGTAATGGAGCTCATGCTCCGGATGTAGGAATGATCCCTTCTATCGCATTAAAACGTGTTGAAGTACTACGAGATGGTGCCGCTTCACAATATGGCTCAGATGCAATTGCTGGTGTCATCAATTTTGTCACAAAAGATGCATCCGATGGTGGGCTGGTAGAGTTACAGTATGGCCAACATTTTGAAGGTGAATCTAGCATGAAGTTAGCTCTCAACAAAGGGTTAGCACTAGGTGAAGATGGTTTCTTAAATTTCAGCTTAGAATATGCTGACAATGATGCATTATCACGTGGTGTGATCAGACCGGATGCGCAAGCTTTAGTTGATGCCGGAGTACAGGGCGTTGGCGCTGACTCCCCATTTGGTGACGCTCCTTTTACTCAAACCTGGGGCCGACCTGAAACCGAAGCTTTGCGTATGTTTATTAACTCAGGAATAGAACTCGATGGTAATAAGCAACTATATGGCCGATTTAGCTACGCCGATACATCAGGACGTTATCGCTTTTTCTATCGTAACCCTGAAATCCCATCTATTGGTAAGGATGCCCATTCAGCTATTCAACCGTTACTAGACTTAGGTTATGACGGCGTGATCGCTGATGTTGGTTTCACTCCCTTCCTTGATGGTGAACAAACAGATTTTAGTGCCATTATTGGTCTAAAAGGTGAAATATTCAATGATACCACTTATGACTTTAGTGTGGGTACAGGTTCAAATGAACTGAACTACTTCCTCAATAACTCGGTAAACCCTAGTTTAGGTTTAACGGCAGATTTAGATATTCCACAAATGGGCTTTAACACCGGCGGCTACAAACAAGAAGAAATGAATGTGAACATTGATTTTTCTACGCCTGTGGGAAATAACTTTAATATTGCTTATGGCGCAGAGTGGCGTGAAGAAACCTATACAAGTATGGCGGGTGAACTTAACTCTTACTCAGACGCTTCAGGTCAGCCAAGTGGTGGCGTAAGCGGTATGCGAGGCATTGAAGCTAAAAATGCAGGTTCTTTTTCTCGAGACAACGTAGCTGTTTATATTGATGTTGAGCAAGATGTTACTGATGAACTATTAATGCAATACGCATTACGCTATGAAGACTTCTCAGATTTTGGTGGCACTACTAATTGGAAGGTTGCTGGTAACTATAGCTTAACAGACGACTTATCATTACGTGCGGCAGTTTCTACTGGATTTCATGCGCCAACACCCGGACAAGCTAATGTCAGTAGTATTATTACAACCTTTGATGGTACCGGCCAACAACAAGAGGAAGGCTTGATTCCTGCAACCTCACCTCTCGCTATTGCCTTAGGAGGTCAAGAGCTTAAAGAAGAAGAATCAACAAACTACAGCATAGGTTTGGCTAGCAATTTCGGTGAAAATACCACGCTAACTTTAGACTTTTATCAAATAGCAGTGGATGATCGTATTTACCGTACTGGTAATATTGATGTACCTGACAATGACTTATTTGATTCAGTTTCATTTTATACCAACGTATTAGATGTAGAACATTCAGGTATAGATTTAGTGATTTCATCTAGCTTTGACTGGAGCGCTTCAAGCGTGACAGATGTAGCTTTTGCTTATGGATACAATGAAATTGAGGTAGTAAATGTTCGTGAAGTTAATGGCAATAAACCGGTTTCAGACAGTACCGTTGAAGATATAGAAAATAACTTCCCTAATCATAGATTTGTATTAACAACGAATACCAGCTTTGGGGATAATTGGAACTTAATGGTAAGGGCTAACTTTTATGGTTCACACTATGATGAACGAGGTGAAATTGGCGCAGCTGAAAATCCAAGTGCTAAAATTGGCTCTACAGTATATTTTGACGCCGAGCTAGGTTACCAAGTAAATGATGCAATGCGTGTAAAAATGGGGTTCTCTAACATCTTAGATTCTTACATTGATGAAATTGATGAGCCTAATGCTAACCGTCAAAGTGTTGGCCTACAATACCCACGTCGAAGTGCAGCAAACTACGAAGGTGGCAGCTGGTATTTAGGTGTTTCATACGGTTTTTAAGTTAAGAATTTGATTCTTAAAAATGACCACATAAAGGTGGTCATTTTTTATTTTCTTCAGGTTAAGTTTTCTACTGGCTATTTTCTCTCATTTATAAGAAAATCAATTAAAAAAGAGAGGAATAAACTTTCTGAACTGCTTATCAATCTTGCGCAGTTGGCGAGTAATCATAAGCCAACAATCAAACAAAAATCAGCTAAACTTTTCATTTACTTCATGTTTACTAATGATTTATTTGTTGAGCACTAATGCTTATGCCGAAGATTTAATTCGTTTTGATATAAAGCAGCAGCGCGCCGATAAAGCATTAATTGCTTTTGCTAAAACTACTAACCAAACTATTATATTTCCATTTGATCTCACTAAAAAATATCAAGCCAATGAAGTCATTGGTGTTTATCAAGCCAAATATGGTTTAGAAAAGCTATTAAAAGGCACTGATTTAATCGCAACTGTTAATAATAATGGGCAATTTGCTATTCAACTTAAAAGAACAGTAGATAAAATCCACCCTTCCTCTATTGCCAATGTTCAAATCCCTTCAATTAACACCATAACAGCACCTCCGATTGAAAGTGTCGAAAAAATAACGGTCATTGGCAGTAGAGTATCGGTCCGTTCATTAGACGATTTGCCCGTACCAGTTGATATCCTCGATGCAAATACGCTGATCAATACAGGTCAAACTGAAGTAGGTAGAATGTTGCAAACCGTTGCACCATCTTTTAACTTTTCCAGCTCAGCAATCAGCGATGGTACTGACGCTTTCAGACCTGCGACATTACGAGGGTTAGGACCTGATCAAACCCTCGTACTCGTTAATGGTAAACGCCGACATCAAGCAAGCTTAATACACATTAACAGCTCTGTTGGCAGGGGGACAACGGGAACAGATATGAATGCTATCCCCGCTGCAGCCATTAAGCGAATAGAAATACTTAGAGATGGGGCTGCAGCGCAATATGGTTCAGATGCTATTGCGGGTGTCATTAATATTGTTCTAAACGACAGCAACGATGATGGCTCTGTTGCCGTTTCATATGGAGGATATACCCAGGGAGATGGTGAAACCACAAACATTAATCTTTCTAAAGGTTTCACTTTTGGGAAAGGTGGTTTTATCAATACGACAATAAACTATCGAGAAAGAGGTTTTACCAATAGAGCTGGTTTACATGGAACTTGTCTATTTGAAGGCTGTACAACTAATGACAATGGTGATTTTATTGCTTACGATCCCCGAGAATTAACAGCCACAAGAAATACATTTCGTGTTGGCGATGCTCAGTCTCAACAATACGCTTTAGCAACTAATGTTAAGTTTCAATTAGAAAATGGTCACTTGTATGGTTTTTTGACCCTATCAAACAGAGATAACGAGTCTGCTACTTTCTTCAGACAAAATAACTCGTTTGATAACCCAAAATTAGCTGATGGCGATGCTGTCATTCCCATGGGTTTTTTACCCAAAATTAATGCAGACATAAGAGATATTTCTTATAACGTTGGCTATCAACAGGATTTGAGTCTTGATTCAGTTTTAGATATTTCTTATACCTTTGGTAAAAATACTATCGATTATCGAACCAGTGATAGCATTAATGCCTCTTACGTTAATGCTTTGCAATTCCATGATGACGAGTTAACTAGTGAAGTTGTCAGAGCTAGAACACCACGAGCAGCAGATGCTTATGGCTTAGCTCTGACATTACAAACCCTCAACCTAGATTATAGTCATCAATTTGAGTTTTGGTCTTTAGCTATTGGCAGTGAGTTAAGAAAAGATGAATACCAAGTAACTCCTGGTGAACGATATTCCTATTTTGATTATGACAGTCAAAATGGTGATGAGTTATTATCAACAGATAACAGTGCAGGAATTCAGGGGTTTAGAGGTATTTCCCCTATATCTTCATTAGAAGAGTCTCGTGATATATTCTCTTTTTATGCCGAGGTAGAATCGTCACTCAGTGACAACATAAATATTAGCACAGCTATAAGATATGACAATTATGAAGGATTTGGTGATAGTACTAACGTAAAGTTAGCGGCAATATGGTCTGCACATCAACATGTAAAATTCAGAGGGGCGATAAGTACAGGTTTTAGAGCTCCTTCTATGCAACAACTTTATTTCAATAATATTAGCACCCAATTTGTAACTGACCCACAAAACCCTTTAGGTGATCAAATACCTATCCAAGTAGGAACATTCAGGAGTGACAGTACACTTGCTAAAAACATCGGGATACCTGAATTGAACGAAGAAAATGCACTCAACATTAGTTTAGGCTCAGTTATACAATTTACCGAAAACATTAATTTAACCATTGATTATTATAAAATTAGTATTAAAGATCGTATTGTAATAAGCGACAAATTAACCGAAGGACTATCAGATAGATTAGACAACATTTTAGCGATATCAGGAGCAGGGGCAGCTCAGTTTTTTTTAAACGGCGCCGACACTGATACAGATGGTATCGATATAATTAGCACTTGGAACACTAACTTATTCAGTGGTAAGTTAAACTTAACCTTTGCTGCCAACTTCACAAAAACAGAGGTCAATAGCCTATTTAGCCCTATCGACAGTGATTTAAATGATATTGCACCTGAACTCATCTTTTCAGAACAAGAAATATCCATTATCGAAGACTGGCAACCTCAAGATCGCATTAGCTTAAGTGCATTTTATCAATCTAATCAATTCACCTTTAACTTAGCCTTTAATCGCTATGGCGAATATACGATTCTTGATGGTCAGCAGCAAACATATGGAGCAAAAATATTAACTGATATACGCCTTAATTATCAATTAAATAATCAGCTTTCTTTTACTGTCGGCGGCAATAATATATTTGATGTTTATCCTGATAAAAATACCATTGGTAATTCACGCTCAGGAAAGGTTATAGATAGTAATGGAAATGTAATTGTTGATAGCTCTGGGATATTTACTTATTCTCGTAGATCTGCACCCTTTGGCTTTAATGGCGCTTACTTTTATACTGGATTAGAATATTCTTTTTAGCTCTATAAGAGGAATCTAGCTTCACAATTATAAATCTAAATCTGAATCTAAAAAAATAAGTCAATGCTAAACATAACTTACCATATGTTAATATTTCAATGCCGTTACTGCTTTATAAATTTAGCCTCAATAAATCACCTACAAACTCGCTACGCTAGAACTTTTGGATTATTTACTGAGGTATTAAGTACATCGTATCTTAGTTACTCAAGTTCTTTACGAGTAAAAACCCAGTCATTTCCTTTACTTAATTCATTGCTGAATTGATAACCCGCCAGATCAAAGTTTTTTAGCTGTTCGACATCACTAACTTGGTTTTCGATAATATACCTTGCCATTAGCCCTCTAGCTTTTTTAGCAAAAAAACTGATCATTTTATATTGGCCGTTTTTCCAATCTTTAAAAGCTGGTGTTATTATTGTCGCATTTAACGATTTTTTCTTAACTGATTTAAAGTATTCATTGGAAGCTAGGTTGACTAAAATGTCATCTCCTTGCTCTTTTAGTGCTTGGTTAAGCTCATTGGTAATTATATCTCCCCAAAATTGATATAAATTATCACCCCGGTCATTTGCAAGCTTGGTACCCATTTCTAATCGATAGGCTTGCATTAAATCTAATGGTTTCAACAAGCCATACAAGCCAGACAAAATGCGCATATGCTGCTGAGAAAAGTCAAAATCTTTTGCTTTGAAAGAAATAGCATCAAGACCGGTATAAACATCGCCATTAAACGCTAATACAGCAGGACGAGCATTATCTGGTGTAAAAGGAGTACTCCACTCACCAAATCTTGCAGCATTTAATCCGGCTAATTTATCACTAATACCCATCAAAGAAGATAATTGAGCGGGCGCTAATTTAATACAATCACTAATCAACAGTTTACTATGTTCAAGCAAACTGGGCTGGCTAAATTTGTTGGTTGCAATTGGTGAGTCAAAATCAAGATTTTTAGCGGGGGAAATAACAAGTAACATTGGTTAATCTTTTTATCAATATTAGGATATCGGTACTATAACATAAGCAAAATTCAATAAAATCACTTCAAGGAGAATTGATAAAATAGTACTGGAAGGAGGGTTATATCAATTAAAACTAACTTAATGACAATAAACTATAAACTAATCGCTCATTCTTACTTGCTAAATAATGAAAATTTGATACAAATAGGACTAATTAAAGAGTAAATCACGCAGATATTGTCAATTTATAGCAGATTCCATCAAAAATGTTGTAATATTTCATCATTGCATACTCATCTCACACTCACTGCCCAGCAAACAATATTAAGGCAATATTATGACTAGCCAATTAGACCAATTAAAAACAATGACCACTGTGGTTGCCGATACCGGTGACATTGAAGCTATAGCAAAATTTCAACCACAAGATGCCACAACCAATCCTTCGCTATTACTTAAAGCTGCAGAGATGCCTCAATATAATCAGTTACTAAAAGATTCTGTAGCATGGGCAAAAGAACAATCTACAGACAGCCAACAACAAGTAATTGATGCTGCAGATAAACTGTCAGTGTTAATTGGTTTAGAGATTTTAAAAATTGTCCCTGGTCGTATCTCAACAGAAGTTGATGCAAGACTTTCATTTGATACACAAGCCTCAATCACTAAAGCTCATAAGCTTATTGCCATGTATAATGAAGCAGGCATTAAAAATGATCGTATATTGATCAAACTAGCGTCAACATGGGAAGGTATTAAAGCCGCCGAACAATTAGAGCAACAAGGCATTAATTGCAATTTAACGCTTTTATTCAGTTTCGCTCAAGCCAGAGCTTGTGCTGAAGCGGGTACTTATCTAATTTCTCCTTTTGTTGGTCGAATTCTAGACTGGTATAAAAAATCAACTGGTCGTGCTGACTATCCAGCAAACGAAGATCCTGGTGTAATTTCAGTCACTGAAATTTATAACTACTATAAAACCCAAGGCTATAATACGGTAGTCATGGGCGCGAGTTTTAGAAATACTGGCGAGATTTTAGCATTGGCAGGTTGTGATCGCTTAACGATTAGTCCTCAACTAATGGAAGAACTTGCCAACAGTGAAGAGGTGATTGTCCAACAATTATCAGCAACGCCGCCATTAAACACAAATGAATCGCCTTTGGATGAATCACAATTCCGTTGGTTAATGAATCAAGACGCGATGGCGACAGAAAAATTATCAGAAGGCATTAGAAATTTTGCCATTGATCAAGAAAAGCTTGAAAAACAGTTAACTGAAATGCTTTAAAACTCATTTTGAAAGTCATTTTTCAAACAGTCAGCTCAAAAACGCAACATTTTGTTAAAAATATAACCACAAAATGATGTTATTTACTGCAAACCTATGATATTAAAAAGGGGCAGTTGTAGATAATAAAGGAGCGTTTCATGAATAAACTTCAAGAAGTAATGACTACTCAACCTAAGTCTAAAGCAAGTACTAATAAAAAAAGAA
>Ga0209707_1000114_pt1 | contig 53720 bp, 50 predicted proteins | sample EN4Hudsemesocosm_FD_184630 | JGI IMG/M metagenome (GOLD analysis project Ga0209707, IMG submission 184630) | Methane-oxidizing microbial communities from mesocosms in the Hudson Canyon - EN4B Hudson Canyon (SPAdes) (version 2) | ecosystem: Environmental > Aquatic > Marine > Cold seeps | place... | reverse complement strand
CCTTTTGCTCTTATAAAGAGAAGATAACTTATCAAAACAGCTCTTTGGGTTGCCCCTTGGAACTGGATGCGCATTCTAGAGTGTTTTGATTTTTCGTCAACCCTTTTTTGATGTTTATTTCAATTAAGTGCTTGAGTGCTTGGTTTTCATACAATCCGCGAATTTATTGACGTTTAAACAAACAAAACAGAAGAAGTTAACGTCTACTTTTATTGATAACAACATTGTAATAAGAAAACCTTATTTTAATTATCACCAGCTAAAAAGCATTAATTGAAGCAATATTACTTAAATTTGCTAAAATAACTCCATATTTTAATTATGTAGATGGCTCTTGGGATGTATTTATGGATAAAAGTAACTTAAGTAATACTCAGATAAGATCTTACCGCGGAATTACACCATCAATTGGTAGAGATGTTTATATCGATCCAGCAGCAGTATTAGTCGGTGATATCTCACTCGCCAATGACGTTAGTATCTGGCCATTAGTTGCTGCTCGAGGTGATGTTAATACCATAACAATTGGCGCAAGAACTAATATTCAAGATGGTACAGTGCTCCATGTTACACGTAAAAGTAACAGTAACCCAGATGGAAATCTTTTAGCTATTGGGGAAGATGTTACTGTTGGACATAAATGTATGTTGCATGGCTGCGTACTTGGTGACCGTATTTTAGTTGGTATGGGTGCCATCATAATGGACGGTGTAGTAGTTGAAGATGATGTTTTTATTGGCGCAGGTTCTTTGGTGCCACCATATAAAGTATTAAAGAGTGGCTATCTTTACGTTGGTAACCCAGTTAAACAAGCTAGGAGACTTAAAGACAGCGAGGCTCTCTTTCTTAAACAATCAGCTAAAAACTACGTTGAATTGAAAAATGAGTATATTGAACAGGAAAGTTAAGAAATAAACATTTATCTCATATCAATGTGGATAACATTACCTTCAATTTCATTTTTTTCTAACCAAAGTTCAGCCACTTCCTCTAAATCAAATTTAGTGCAGTTATCAATTTTTCCTAATTGTTTTAACTGCATTGAATGAAAGTAGATAGTAATAGTCTCTCCAGATAATTGTGCAGTAAAAGCCCAAGCATCTTCCTTTATATTAAATTTTAAGTCATCATTAAATAAAATTGCTTGGTTCATCGTTATTCTGCTGCGAGGGACTTTCTTAAATGAGTAATTACTGATTCAACTTCTGGTTTTACACCTCGCCAGATAGCAAAGCTTTCTGCAGCTTGACCAACTAACATACCTAAACCATCGATAACGTGTTCTGATCCCTTATTTTTGGCCCAATGAAGGAATGGCGTTAGTTCCTTACCATAAACCATGTCATAACATACAACATCAGGTCTTATAAGTTTTTCAGGTATTGGTGGTACATTACCACTAAGGCTGGCTGATGTTGCATTGATAATCAGATCAAAATTATTATTTTCAACATCCTCAAAACCACACGCCGTCAATTTGGTTTCCTTTTTATCAGTAGTAAATTGTTCACAAAGATCTTCAGCCTTGCTTATTGTTCGGTTAGCTATAACAATAATTTCAGGTTGCTGCTCAAGCAAGGGTAATACAACCCCTTTTGCCGCGCCCCCAGCTCCAAGCAATAATATCTTACTATTTTTTAAATTAACTTCATTACGGATTAAGTCTTGAACTAAACCTAAACCATCAGTATTGTCACCCAGGATCTTACCCTCTACAAAACTCAAGGTATTAACGGCTCCAGCTAACCTTGCTCGTTCACTAAGATGATCACAAACTGCTAATGCTTGTTCTTTAAAAGGCACTGTGATATTTGCGCCCTTTCCCTGTTCATTAACAAATTGTTCTATTTTTTTATTAAAACCATCTATTGCCACAAGTTCACTTTGATAACTCAGCTGTTGCTGTGTACTTTTAGCAAAGGATTGGTGAATAAGTGGTGAGCGAGATTGTTTTATTGGGTTACCAAATACACGATATTTATCCATAAATCACTTCTTACTATATTCTACTGATTAAGCCAATTTTGAGGATACAAATATTCATTTAATTGTGATTCAGCACTACCATCTTTAGGCTGAAAGTTGTATTCCCAACGAGCAAGAGGAGGCATAGACATTAAAATGGACTCTGTACGTCCACCCGACTGCAAACCAAAGAGAGTACCTCGATCAAAAACTAAATTAAACTCAACATAACGCCCTCGACGATATAACTGAAATTGCCTCTGCTTGTCTGTATAAGGTGTTTCTTTACGTTTGTTAATAATTGGCACATAAGCATCGATATAACCTTGGCCAACCGCTTCAATATATTTTAAGCATGTTTCAAAATCCCATTTATTGAGATCATCAAAAAACAAACCACCTACACCACGAGTCTCATTTCGATGTTTTAAATAAAAATACTCATCACACCATTTTTTATAGTCACTATAAACATCATCGCCAAATGGATGACATAAATCACTCGCCGTTTTATGCCAGTGAATAACATCTTCTTTAACTGGATAAAATGGTGTTAAATCAAAACCGCCGCCAAACCACCATACGGGTTCTTCTCCCTTCTTTTCTGCAATAAAAAATCTAACATTTGCATGAGAGGTTGGAATATGAGGATTTTTAGGATGAATAACTAATGATACACCACAAGCTTGCCAAGTACGGCCAGCCAACTCAGGTCGGTGAGCCGTAGCCGATGGAGGAAGTTTGTTCCCAGAAACAACTGAAAAATTCACTCCTCCTTGCTCGACAACAGTTCCATTTGTCATAACTCGGGTACGTCCACCACCACCTTCTTTACGCTCCCACTTATCTTCAATAAATCTTCCAGAGCCATCAGCTTGCTCAAGCGATTGACAAATTCTGTCCTGTAATTGCTTTAAGAACTCTATAACTTGAGCAATATCAGGTATTTTTTTATTGGTGGTTGCTTCATTCATGATCGGATCACAGCTCCAGAAAGTGCATTAATAATAGTTGAAGGTTTGTTCAGACCCTGAGTTTGACCTTTAAGAATAAAATCAAGTTGATGGGGGAATTGTTGCAATACGTCTTGCCAAGTGCAAGCAGTAGGTTCACCAGATAAATTAGCGCTGGTAGAAATAATTGGTTTACCCGTTTGTTTACATAACTCAACAATATCAGGATGATCAGTAATTCGTACTGCTACGGCATCAAAGGCACCAGAAATTAATGGCGATATATTCTTATTTACTGGCAATATTTGAGTAACAGGCCCAGGCCACCTTGATAACACGGTATAACGTTTATCTTGAGGAATTAAGCTGTCATCAATATAGGGTAAAACTTGAGAATAATTACCCGCAAGTAAAATAAAACCTTTATCTTTAGATCTTTTCTTAAGTGCGAGTAGTTTTTTTATTGCTTGTTCATTATCAGGATCACAACCTAAGCCAAATACAGCCTCTGTTGGGTAGGCGATAATACCGCCTTGGTGAAAAACATCAACAATAGAAGCTTCTGACATTTAATGATCCTGAATATTAACTAATAACTAAGATAGTTTAGCTTGCATCGCTTCATCTTTAGCTAATAAAGCAGCTGCATTTGCTACACGCTCAGCTTTCACTTTATCTGCCATAGATTGATCAGCCACGCCTAGGATTTGTGCAGCTAAATAACCTGCATTTTTAGCGCCTGCTTTTCCAATAGCGACAGTTGCTACAGGGATACCACCAGGCATCATTACAGTAGAAAGTAATGCGTCGTGGCCTTGTAGTGGTCCACAATCTACTGGAACACCAATTACAGGACGAGTTGTCATACCAGCAACAGCACCTGCTAAATGAGCAGCTAAACCTGCAGCACATATAAATACTTTACAGCCTCGTTCTTCAGCATCTTTAACATATGCTTTCGCAGCATCTGGTGTTCTATGGGCACTACGTACGCGAACTTCATGAGTAATATCAAATTGTTTTAATATATCGATGGTAGCTTGCATTACAGGTAAATCAGAATCTGATCCCATTAAAATGGCGACAAAAGTTGATGACATAATAGTTCTCTTAAAGGTGAATAAAAATTAATGCCGAGGATTATATAGGTTTACTCTTGTAGGTGCATTTCTTTTCTGGACAAACTAATACCTCACCATTTGCCATATTACGTTTAATTAAGACTGGCCAATTACACTCTGGGCAAGATTGAGCGATAGGTGGATGATTTAATACGTATTTGCATTTCGGATAATTATTACAAGAGTAAAAAGTTTTACCATACCGGTTAGTTTTTTCAAATAACTCGCCATCCTTACCCTTATTATTGCACTGAGGACAAGCAACATTAACGTCGTCTTGTTGATGTATTTCTTCTATATGATGGCATTCAGGATAGTTTGTACAACCAATAAACATGCCAAAACGACCTTGTTTAACAGCTAAGTTATTGCCGCATAATGGGCATTCACTGCCTGCAAGTATATTGTCTTCCACACGTTCGTGTTCAACAATAGGACGAGTATATTGACAAGTAGGATAATTTGAACAACCTAAAAATGCACCAGATTTACCATGTTTAATAGTAACCTCTGAGCCACAATCAGGACAAACTTCATACGCTTTTTCAAGCGCGTGTTCATGACGGGTAAATAATGTTTTATCTGAATCTGACATAATATCCTCAACGTTTAACAACGATATTATGTCATGAATTAATCTGCATTATACATATATTAGTGCAGTGGACCTTCCTGCTCATCAAAAATCAAATCTTCCATTTGAGAATAAGCATTTTCTTTTCCTGGTACATTAAATAGCACCATAAGTACTACCCATTTCAAATCTTCCATAGAAAAATACTGAGTATCAAGCTCCATTACTCGATCTATAACCATTTCTCTGGTACTAAAATCAAGTACATTGACTTGTTCTAAGAACATCAAAAAGCCACGACACTCGGTATCTAAAAGTTCCATTTCTTCACTGGTATAAATTCTAATAGATTTACTTGTTGTACGGGTTAAATATGGATAAGCATCATTATCTTGCAAAGCTGCAAGTTTCTCTAACCAAGTAAGTGCTTTATAAATTTCATCTTGATGAAATCCAGCGCGGGTTAACTCATCGGTAAGTAGGTCATGATCAACCATTACCTCTGCTTCACTATGAATATAGTTTTCAAAAAGGTACATCAATATATCAAACATAACTAGCCCCTATTTAATCGAATATAGCCTCCGGGAACAGCCACAACTTGTCCCTTTAGCTCAAGCATTGTTAATCGGGTTAGCACTACCTCTGTCGGTAGTTTACTCCGAGAAACCACAATATCAATTGGAGTGACTTCATATTCAACACTAGCTAATAATGGATCGTTAAACAAGTCCTGTTGACAATTATTTTCTTGATTAGTAGATACCTTAGCTTGAACTGTTGATACTGTAAGTTCTTCAACTATATCGGCACATTCTTCTACAAGTTTAGCCCCTTGTTTAATTAACCAATGACAGCCTTTAGCTAAGGGGTTGTTAATAGAGCCCGGTACAGCATAAACATCTCTCCCCTGCTCAAGCGCGCAACGAGCTGTAATTAATGATCCGCTCCTAATTTCAGCTTCAACAACCAATACCCCCTGACTTAATCCACTAATAATTCGATTTCTTTTAGGGAAATGGCCTGGCTTTGGTAAAGTGCCTGGAACAAATTCACTAATAATAAGACCACCCGCCTGTAATATGTCTTGATTCAATTGTTTGTGCCTTGAAGGATAAACCTTATCCAAACCGGTTGCTACCACAGCAATTGTACTGCCAGTGCCTCTAAGAGCTCCTCTATGGGCTGCAGCATCAACTCCTAAAGCCAAACCACTAGTAATGACTAAACCCTGCTCTGTTAATTGCTCAGCAAGTTTGCATGCGATATCTCGGCCATTAATCGTCGCCGATCTACTACCAACAATAGCAATTTGCTCTTTATTCAGGAGGTTAGTATTTCCTTGAGTAAAAATCACCAAGGGTGGATCATGTATTTCTTGAAGTAACTGAGGGTATTGATGTTCATCGAAACATACAATTTCACTTTGACAAGCTAAACTTAGCGCAATTGTCTTTTCAACTTTTGACCAATCAGGATAGCAAAATGCAGCGTATTGATTGGTGGTAAGGTTTAAAGTGCTTAGAATTTTATTAGATTGAAATAGCTCAGTTAAACCATGTTGCTTAACTAACGCTAGTTTTTTATGAACAGCTAACCTGGGAACAAATTTTAAGGCTAACCAATATTCGGAGTTGCTTTTTGGCACTTGTCTTCTCCTTAAGAACGGCCCTATTGATAACTTTCATCCTTGAAAGTATTTCATTTTCTAATAAAATTTACCGCCAACTAAACTTACGATAAGCTTAGTTGACTAATCGTTTTATGGTGCGGTAACCGCATCCACTAATCTTGCAGGTTTACTAGTTGTTAAAATTAACGCCATACTCGTTTTTTCGTAGAGTTTAAATACCATTACACGACCAATTTTTTCTTCTGGCATATCATATTCAGCATCACCAATTTGCTCCCAACGAGAAACTTCACTTTCATATTGTGGGCCACTTTTGGTTTCAACAACACTTTTACTTTTACGCTGTATTGCCATGACATCACCTGCACGAACATTATGTTCTGTACCACGATTTATCATTACCACTTCAAGTTTACCAAATTCACGAAGGTCGGTAGCTGATTGAATAATAGCACCTCTAAATGAATCATCCGCCGCTCGCATAGTAAAGTTAGCCGGTAATAATTGTCCTTCGTTTATTGGTACAATGTAGCTACCGGCACGAATCTCACGGCTTGCAGAGTTAACAAAAAGTGTTGCTGGTTTCTTATTAGCCATATCGCCAACACGGATTGATTGAGCTGTTCCTACTAATGTTGCTGAATACCCAAGAGACTCTTCAGTTTCAGGGTCAATTATTTCATCACCTTTTTGGTAAATACCATATGTTTTCGCAATGACTAGATCATCATTTACATAAATATTGAAGCCATCTGTACTTGATTTATACCCTTCATCACTGCCTATTACATGAGGTAGTGCAGTTAACTGCTCTTGAGTAAAAATATTTTCATAACGAATATAAGGGGCAATCACTTCTAATGGTAAAACATTTATTGCTTTTACTTTACCTGATTCACGAACTTTTGGAGACCATTTATATGTTGGTTTTTCTTTAACTACAATGGTTTTCTTAACTGGTGGTAATGGTTCAACAATAACTTCTTCAGCTTCAACTATTGGCTCAGGAATAATTTCAATTATTGGCTCTTCAACAACAAGCATAGGTTCACCCTGCTCATCATAAACAAGCGTTAATACATCACCAGGGTAAATTAAATGTGGGTTAGAAATCTCAGGATTTAGTCGCCATAATTTAGGCCATAACCAAGGTTGATCAAGAAATACCGTTGAAATATCCCAAAGGGTATCGCCTTTTTCAACAATATATGTCTTTGGGGCATCGTCATTTAAAAGAAGTTCATCTGCCACCGAAATGAGTGGAAGAGTACAGAAAGTAAGTGAAAGTAACATTTTTTTTAGCATGTGACTGATCCATTTTAATGCTTTTAGCTTAAACCACTATTATTAATTATATTTAATGGCTAAAATTGAAACATAACACTCTATAGGCATTATCGCTAATTAATTTGCAATATTATGACAATTTTAACTGTATTAAGCTTTCCAGATGATAGATTACGCACAAAAGCAACCAATGTTGCTGAAGTAAATGATGAAATTAGATCCATAGTCGACAATATGTTTGAAACTATGTATGAAGAAAAAGGAGTTGGTCTAGCCGCAACCCAAGTTAACATTCACCAAAGAATTGTAGTAATTGATGTTTCAGAGGATAAAACAACTCCCTTGGTACTTATCAATCCTGAAATTACCATTAAAAGTGAAGAAACATTAATAAATGAAGAGGGCTGTTTATCCGTCCCTGGCTGTTACGCTAAAGTCGATAGGCATGCTCAAGTTACTGTTAAGGCACTTGACCGTAGTGGGAACGAATTTACTCTTGATGCTGATGAACTGTTAAGTATTTGTATTCAACACGAGCTTGACCATTTACAAGGTATTTTATTTGTTGATTATTTATCACCGCTAAAACGCCAGCGATTTAAAACTAAATTAGAAAAAGAAGCTCGTTTACAAAACACTTAAAACGAAATGATCAATATTAGGATTTCCTTTGACACAATCTTTAAGAATAATCTTTGCTGGTACGCCCGACTTTGCTGCTAAACATTTATCAGCATTAATCGAGTCTAACCATCAAGTCGTTGCAGTTTATTGCCCCCCCGACAAACCAGCAGGTCGTGGAAAGAAACTAACGTCTTGTGCAACCAAAGAGCTCGCTTTAGCTAATAGCCTGCATGTTGAACAACCAATAAACTTCAAAGACCAAGAAGCACAACAACAGCTTGCCAGCTACAATGCTGATGTGATGGTAGTTGTAGCTTACGGTTTATTATTACCTGAAATAATTTTATCTACACCTAAGTTAGGATGTATAAATGTTCATGGTTCAATACTTCCTAAATGGCGAGGTGCAGCCCCCATTCAACGCTCTCTTGAAGCAGGTGATCCTGAAACAGGTGTAACGTTAATGCAAATGGATAAAGGACTAGATACTGGGGATATGATTCTTACAGCTCGCTGTGAAATTACCTCTACCGATACTAGTGCTAGTTTGTATGAAAAATTGGCAGAACTTGGCCCTAGTGCACTGTTAGAAACACTTACACTAATGTGTTCAGGTAAATACCCTCGAGTTGTACAAAATAATGAAACATCTACCTACGCCGCAAAGTTGGATAAGTCAGAGGCAGAGTTAGATTGGCAATTAGGTGCTAAGGTATTAGATCGAAAAATCAGAGCCTATATTCCTTGGCCTGTTGCTCAATTTACTTTCACTGATAAAAAAACTAGCGAGCATCATATAAGAGTTTGGCAAGCAAGTGTAGTTTCTGACGACTGTGAAAACAAAGTCGCTGGTACAATTTTGTCTGTAGATAAACAGGGCATTGTTGTATCCACTAAAGAAAACGCCCTACGCCTTGAGGTTCTACAGTTGCCTGGGAAAAAAGCACTCCCTGTAAGTGATATTCTTAATGGCCGTGGAGATTGGTTTAAAGTAGGTCAATTAATTAATGGCTTCACAATTATTAAAAACGATGAGACCTTAAATGAGCATTAATATTCGCGCTTTGGCCGCAAAGTGTACTTATGCTGTTATTGATCAAGGCCGAAGCTTGGCTGATGAATTACCTAAACAGCAAGATAAGTTAGAAGGTAAAGATAAAGGGCTATTACAAGAAATTTGTTATGGTGTTTTACGCTATTTACCAGAATTAGAGAATGATGTTCGTGGTTTAATGAAGAAACCATTAACAGGGAAACAACGTGTTTTTCACTTCTTAATTTTAGTGGGTGTTTATCAAATAAAATACACTCGAATTCCTGACCATGCCGCTGTAAGCGAAACCGTAGCAGCAACAGACCAATTAAAAAACAAGCATCTGAAGGGGCTTGTAAATGGTGTATTACGAAATTTCCAACGTAATGCAGAGTCAACTAAAGGCGATCAATCAAGTAATAAACCATTAGCCGATGCAATAAAATTTAACCATCCAGGCTGGTTCATTAAAAAAATTCAAACCGCTTATCCTGATCAATGGCAAAACATTTTATTAGCGAACCAAGAAAAACCACCTATGTGGCTAAGGGTTAACCAACAGCACCATCAAATAGAAGAATATCAAAAATTACTTGATGCTGCTGAGATCGAATATAGCTATATTGAGCCTTTATCGGGTGCAATAGCGCTTAATAACGCTGTTGATGTTAACAAACTGCCGGGATTTCAAGATGGCTGGGTTTCAATTCAAGATGGTGCAGCTCAACAATCTGCTCGTTTACTTGATGCTCAAGAAGGTGATGTTGTATTAGATTGTTGTGCAGCTCCCGGCGGAAAAACCTGTCATATTTTGGAGTTCACTCCAAATCTTAGCTCCGTAACGGCTATTGATATTGAAGAAACACGCCTACTTAGGGTAGAAGAGAATCTACAAAGATTAAAGCTTAACGCCAATGTAATTACCGGTGATGCAGCAAAACCAGAAACTTGGTGGAACAATCAACTATTTGATCGAATATTGCTAGATGCACCATGTTCAGGCACGGGTGTTATCAGACGGCATCCAGATATTAAGTGGCTAAGAAAAGCTGGTGATATTGATAACTTAAGAGTTTTACAACAGCAAATACTGAAAAACATATGGTCTTTACTTAAACCCGGTGGTACTTTGCTTTATGCAACTTGTAGTATTTTACCCGAAGAAAATAGTGAGCAAATTAAAGACTTTATTGCCAAACAAGCGGATGCTGAATTAATATCTTTGCAAGAAGATGAAAACAATATCGGTTGGCAGTTGTTACCTCACCCTAAAACGAAAAATAATCCCTCTATGGATGGATTTTATTATGCAAAATTAAGAAAACAACAATAATAAACTAAGTAACTGAAATTTAACGATGAAAATTATAATAATTGGTGCTGGGCAAGTAGGCGGAACATTAGCAGAAAATTTGGTTGGCGAGAATAATGAAATCACCATTATTGATGTTGATGGTGAACGCTTACGTGAACTGCAAGATAAAATGGATTTGCAAGTTATTGCTGGCCATGGCTCCCATCCTGACATTCTAAAAAATGCCGGCGCAGAAGATGCTGATATGGTGATTGCCGTAACCAATGATGACTCAACAAACATGATTGCTTGCCAAATTGCTTATTCCTTATTTTCAACACCAACAAAAATAGCACGAATTCGTTCTAATCAGATTCTTAAGTACAAAAAACAGTTATTTCATAACCAAAATATTCCTGTCGACCATATTATAGCCCCAGAGCAATTGGTCACTAGAGACATTGCCCGCCTAATCGATTACCCAGGGGCATTACAAGTATTAGAATTTGCCCATGGTAAAATTAGTTTAGTTGCCGTTAAAGCCTATTATGGAGGTTTATTGGTTGGTCATGCTTTATCAACGCTAAAAGAACATATACCTAATGCTGAAACGCGTGTTGCCGCAATTTATCGTAATGGTAAACCAATAAGACCCTTAGGAACGACGGTTATTGAAGCTGATGATGAAGTATTTTTTATTGCCGCCAGTATTCATATACGTGCGGTGATGAACGAGCTGCAAAAATTAGAATCAGCTTATCAAAGAATAGTCATCGCCGGCGGGGGAAACATAGGCGCCGGACTAGCAAGTATTCTTGAAAATAATCATCAAGTTAAATTAATTGAACGCTCACCAGAAAGAGCAAAAAAACTAGCGTCAGAGCTTAAAAACACTTTAGTTTTCACCGGTGACTCATCCGATCAAGAATTACTCCTTGAAGAACATATTGATCAATTTGACGTTTTTATTGCCGTTACTAATGATGATGAAGCCAATATTATGTCTTCACTTTTAGCAAAAAAGCTTGGCGTCCGTAAAACTATGGTACTTATTCAGCGAGATGCTTATATTGATTTGGTGCACGGTAGTGGTATAGATATAGCTATATCACCACAACAAGCTACAATTTCCGCATTATTAACTCATGTTAGACGTGGAGCTATTGATAACGTTTACAGCTTACGAGGCGGTGCGGCAGAAGCCATAGAGATAGTTGCAAAAGGTGATGAGAAGTCATCAAAAGTTGTCGGCAGAGAAATTAAAGCGATTAAACTACCCCCAGGCGCATCAATCGGCGCAATAGTCAGAGGTAATGAAGTACTGATAGCTCACTCCAATACAGTGATAATGGAAGAAGACCACGTTATCCTCTTTTTAATAAACAAACGCTATATTTATGACGTAGAAAAATTATTTCAGGTTGGTGCAATTTACTTTTAAAAACAGAATGGGAAGTTGCTATTATTATCTTCCTATTCTGTTTTATTAGCTTTTCCAAAATGTAGGAGTAAATAAAACTAATAAAGTAAATATCTCCAATCGGCCAAATAACATAGCAATAACTAATACCCATTTACTAAAGTCACTAATCGATGAATAGTTGGCCGCTACTTCTCCTAAACCGGGACCTAAGTTATTCATACAAGCAGCAACAGCGGTAAATGCGGTAATATCATCCATACCTGCAGCAAGTAATAACAACATGCAAACAACAAATACTGCAGCATAAGCAGAGAAAAAGCCCCATACAGCTTCAACTACTCTATCAGGTAAGGCTTTATTACCAAGTTTTATCGAAAATATTGCTTTGGGATGAACTAACTTATTAAGCTCTCTAATACCTTGTAAATATAGCAAAGTAATACGCACTACTTTCATACCGCCGCCAGTACTACCTGCACAGCCACCGATAAAGCTAGCGAATATCAATAACAAAGGTAATAGAGTTGGCCATGCAGAAAAAGGAATAGTATCAACAGGCGTAGTGGCAAAACCTGCTGTCGTACTAATTGAAACAGAATGGAACAAAGCTTGTTCGAAGGCTTGATCACTATTTTGGTAAGTACCATGAAAGACTAAAACAGCAAAACAAATTAAAGTAAGAACTACTTGAATAGAAATGAATACCCTAAACTCAGGATCATAAATGTAATTTTTTAAGGATTTACTTTGTATTACTGCATAATGCAGCGCAAAATTAATACCAGCTATAATAAGAAAAAACACACAAACAAAATTAATTGCAGAGCTATTAAAGTAGCCCATACTGGCATCATGAGTGGAAAAACCACCAATAGCTATCGTTGAAAATGCATGACAGATTGCATCAAATCCCGACATACCCGCTAACCAGTATGCCAATGTACAAAGAATAGTTAAGGTTAAATAAATATACCATAGGTGTTTGGCTGTATCAGCTATTCGGGGTGTCATCTTGGAATCTTTGACTGGTCCAGGTGTTTCAGCTCGATAAAGCTGCATGCCACCAATGCCTAGCATAGGCAATACGGCAACTGCTAAAACAATGATCCCCATACCACCTAACCATTGTAATTGTTGGCGGTAAAATAATACCGAATGAGGTAATCCATCAATATTACTTAGAATTGTTGCCCCGGTAGTTGTTAGACCGGAAAAGGATTCAAAGATGGCATCAGCAACAGAAAAATTAGGCTCACTTAATAACATTAAAGGAATTGCAGAAAAGCTTGCCAATACCAGCCAGAACAATACAACAATAAGAAAGCCTTCCCTCGCCCTTAATTCCCCTTTTTCGTTTCGATTTGGATGCCAAAATAGTCCGCCCGCTACCAAACAAAACAAAAAGGCCATTAAAAAAGGAACACCGCCACCATCTCGGTAAATTAAAGAAACCAGTGCTGGTGGTAACATGGTGACACTCAGTAGTGCCACCAACAAACCTAAAATGCGTATTATATTTTTATATTGCACGTTTTTATTTTTCTATTAATCGAAGATGTAAATTTATATTGTCTTTTCATCTTCAGGTAAAGGCTTTAACTGCAATGTTCCTGCAGATAATGTTTGTAATTTTTTTGCTGTATCATCAAGCTTGGCACAAGGGATAGCTAAGGTAAACAAAACACTTTCAAGATAGTCTTGATTAACTATTAAACCACCTATTTGCTCAACTAAATGCAATATATCGTTAACTTGAGTATATTGACATGCTAAGGTTTTGTGTACCATAGGTATTTTAGTGGTTGAATGCAAAAATGTTAACGCTTGCCTTACACTGCCACCGTAAGCACGCTGTAACCCCCCTGTACCAAGTTTTGTTCCACCAAAGTATCGAACAACAACCGCACAGACTTGACCGACCCCTCCCCCTTGCAATACAGCTAACATTGGACGGCCAGCAGTGCCAGAAGGCTCACCATCATCCGAAAAACCATATCCCTGACTATCTTCAGGAGCTCCTGTTAAAAAAGCATAACAATGATGACTTGCTTGCGGGTGATCACTTTGGCAACGCTTGATTAAAGACTTTGCCTCTTCAGGTGATTGACACGGCGCTAAATAACAAATGAAACGGCTGCGATTAACAATCGTCTCGTCTTCCACTTCATTTAATGCAATTTGGAACTCTGTTAACATAATATCAAATTCAATCTACCCTATGCCTAATCAAATTAGACGCTAATCTAACCCTAAATCTCTAGTCATATTTTCATTATGAGATTGATGAACAATAATATTATCTTCAATACGAATACCACCAAATGGTCGGTACTCTTCCACTATGCCCCAATTGACCATAGCAGAATGTTTCGATTTTCTAAGTTCAGCTAACAATGAGTCAATAAAATACAAACCCGGCTCTATAGTAAACACCTGATTTGCTTCCACCATTCTAGACGTTCTTAAAAATGAATGTTCTTTAGGTGTATTAACATGCGTCCCACGTTCATCAGCCATAAAACCGCCCATATCATGAGTTTGAAGTCCTAAATGATGACCAAGCCCATGAGGAAAAAAGGTCGAAATAATGCCGCTTTCAGCAGCTACACTTCCACTTACATTAATCACCCCTATCTCTGCTAGTACATTACCAATATCACGATAGGTTGAAATATGAAGATCTACATAGCTTAAGCCAGGCTTTAATCCATCTACAGCATTTAACATCAACATATTCATGCGAGCAATTAACTCAGCAAAACGATCTCGTTTAAAAGAATACGTACGGGTAATATCTGATGCATAACCATGAAAGTTAGCACCTGCATCGATCAAAAATGATCGGTGTGCTTGCGGTACATCACGCTCTAGTGCCGTGTAATGTAATATTGAAGTGTTTTTATTTAAAGCGACAATATTACCGTAGGGTGTTTCATTGTCTGTATGATGCACAGCTTTAAGATAACGTTGTTGAATATCAAACTCAGACAGCCCTTCCAAAAACGCTTGTTTTGCCGCCTTATGCCCCTTAACAGCCAATATATTAGAACGTCGTAAACACTCTTGTTCATAGGGTGTTTTATAAGCACGATGATAATGTAAATAATTCAGTGTGCCTTCAGGATTAATAATTTCGAAACCAAGTGCTTTAGCTACCTCAATATGACTACCAATATAACCATAGCCCTTTTTATCGTAAGGGAGCAATTTTTCAACATCCGCAGCATTGCTTAAGACTTTAATATCAAAAAAATCATTCCAAAAATTGTCTTCAAGCTCAACAACTTTATGCCAAAAATCAACAGGCTGATAATATATGAGAATGGGTTTATCTCGACCATTAATAATCAACCAACAATTGGGTACATCAACAAGTGGTAACCAATGCTTAAAATGAGGGTTAACTTTAAATGGGTAACTATAGTCATCAAGAAATACTTTAATTTCTTGCCCTGAGTGAATAACAATACCGTCAATGTTTTCACGTGATAAAACTGTATTTACTCTTTGTTGTAATTCAGTTATGTGTGCCGGATAAAGCGTACCTAATGTTGTCATCTTATTATTTCTCTTCTGGGATTTCGCTAATATGATCATAGCATGGCTATAAAGTTATTAAGCTACCAAGGTGTAATATCAATTCTAGGGAATAAATAAAAATGTAAAGTTTATTTATCAGGTATCTGCATATTAATAACCTGATCAAATACTGAGCTTAGTTGCCCCACTCGAGTCTGATAAATCTGTTGATACGCTAAAACACTTTTTACGTATTCTCTCGTTTCTTTATAAGGGATTGTTTCAATCCAAATATCTGCTGGTAATGAACTACTATTTTTTAACCACGCTTTTACTCTGTAAGGCCCAGCATTATATGAGGCGGTTGCTATAACTTGATTACCTTTACTCATATCAAGTAGCTGTTTCAAATACTTAGTACCTAATTTTATATTACTAGCAGAATCTAATAAATCTGGCTTTTTCCCTTTTTTATCTTTAAGTTGTTTTGCTGTTCTTGGCATTAATTGCATTAAACCTTTAGCACCAACAGCTGAGTGAGCGTCAGGCATAAAAGAGCTTTCTCGACGAGTAATAGCAAATGCCCATGCAGGGTTAATCTTCTGTTTATTAGCATGTTGATTGATTTTTTCTTCAAATGCCTGTGGAAAACGTAAATCAACATCATCCAAATAACCAACTCTTGATAATGTAAAAATAGCACGATCAAACCATTGAGCTTCATTAGCTAATTTAGACGCTACCAGTTTTTGACGATTATTTAATGACTCTAACCAGAAATTCCATTCTCTTCTTGCCTGATTAGCTCTTTTTAAATAAAACAGTTCAAATGCTCTTTTAGCTGCAGGGTGTTTTAATACAGTTCTTTTTTCTAATTCAGTTATCTCAATTGGGTTATCTTGTAAATTGGCAGGGAGCTTTAAGGTACTCGCAGCAAGAAAACCATAGTAATGCCTTTTATTTGCTAAAACTTTAAGTAAGTCCTCTCCTCTAAGTTGTTCATCTGTTTCGATTAACGCTCGTGCATACCAATATTTCCACTGCAATGCATTTTTATAACGCTCTGGTAAGCTAACTAACTCAGAGATAAGCCTCTGCCAATCTTGTTGCTTTATTATTTGAGATAAACGAAACTCAACCATCTCTTTCGTTAATGACTTCGCATCAACTTGATCAAGCCAATAAGTTGCCTGTTTATGATTTTTACTTGCTAGTGCAACCGCGAACTTATTTGTTATTTTACGTTTTTGATCTTCTGAAAAATTAAATTCTTTTAGCGATTTTTCATAAGTTTTTAATGCTAACTTTTGATTACGCCAAATCAGTCGTTTTAAGCCATAAACCATAATTTCAGTTTCTTTAGCTGATTTTTCAGGAAAACGAGTTAGACGATATATATAGGATGGATCTCTTCTTACTTTTTTCCACAAACTGCCTAGATATTGTTCATTTTCAGGTAATAGCTTTGTTAAGTATGGAATCAAAGTATGCTTACCACCATCAGCAGCAAGCTTAATTCTTTGCCATACCACATCATATGTTTGATAGCCTGACTCTTTCCATTGCTTAAAAAGTGGGTCGCATTTTTTATCTTGTGACTTTCCCACCACCCAAAGCTTAGTAACTTGGGGTAATACCACACTCTTAGGAACACCTGAATCTATTTGGTAGCGATAGTACATACATGTTAATGGTACATTTGATGTCGGTTTATAAAAATCTAAAAACAACTCTCTTTTATTTTTTTTGACTAAATAATGTAACCACTTTTTTCTCAGCCGCCAATCAAGTGGTGATGCTCTATACTTTTTCAAAAAGCTGTCTATTTCAGTGATTTTTGACAAAGACATTTGATCTATTAGTATCTGTTGATCTAAGTACGGTTGAAGTGGGTAATAATGCAGTTGATTATAGAGCTCTTTAAATCGTGGGCTATTTGTTTGCCATAATTGTTTTTCTGCTTGTAGAAAAATATTTCTTGAGGGGTTATTTTCTGCCGCACTTAATTTACCTGCAGCGAAGAAGGTGTTGAAAAAAATAATGAAAACGACCAAACCTGTCGCAGTTATCCGCATAGTTTATCCTAAATACATAGATGTTAAATTTACTTACCCTCCTGCATTCTAGCCTCTTTAAAGCCAGATGAATATTTCTTTACTGAGATTTTATCAGTTTTTAGTTATCATCTACAATTATCTAGTTATAGCTCTAAAATTTTCAGTAATTATTATGACAAATACACTGTTCGACTCAGCTAATCATCAAATTGATACTATAGGCCTACGTTGTCCTGAGCCCGTGATGATGGTACGTTTAAAAATTAGAAAAATGGTTTCAGGTGAAACACTACTAATCACTGCCGATGATCCATCAACCACGCGTGACATACCTAGCTTCTGTCGCTTTATGGAGCATGAACTACTAGAACAATGTATTGATGATAAGCCTTACCAATACTTGATTAAAAAAAGTTAAATTTTAAATATAAAAAAGGTCAGTAAAAACTGACCTTTTTTATAATTGTCTCAATAAAATTTATCTTTATTGCAGTACTGAAATATCAGCAATGGCTAAAAAGCTATTTCTGATTTTACTTAACAGCGTTAATCTATTTATTTTCACGTCTTCGTTATCACTCATCACCATAACATTATCAAAGAAGTTATCGATAGGCGCTTTTAAAGAAGCTAATTCAGTTAATGCTGCCTGATAATCCTTATTAGCTAGTAAAGGCATTATCTTAGCTTCAATATCACTAAATATTGTCGCTAGTGCTTTCTCAGCCTCTTCTTCTGCTAGGTCATTATTGAATGTTTGATATAGCTCACCATCAAATTTAGCAAGAATATTTCCTACACGCTTATTGGCTGCAGCTAAAGCTTCAGATTCTGTTAAGCTTCTAAAATAGCTAACCGCCTTAATACGTTTATCAAAATCTAAAGGTGCCGTTGGTTTTTTCGCTAATACTGCTTGAATAACATCAACACTGAAGTCTTGCTCTTGATAAAAAGCTCTAAAACGTCCCATAACAAAATCAATAACATTTAAAGCAGTATCAGCATTGGTTAGCTTTCCTGCAAATAGGGTAATGCTTTCGTTTATCAATACGGCAATATCTAAGTTCAAGTCTTTTTCAATAATGATACGAATCAAGCCAATGGCGGCTCGTCTTAGTGCAAACGGGTCTTTATCTCCCTTAGGTGCTTGGTTGATGCCAAATATACCCACTAAAGTATCTATCTTATCGGCAATTGCAACAGCACAACCTATTTGTCCTTCAGGTAAACTATCACCAGCATATCGCGGGCGATACTGATCTTCTAAGGCTTGTGCGATAGCTTCAGACTCACCATCGTTACGTGCATAATACTTCCCCATAGTCCCCTGAACTTGTGGAAACTCAAGTACCATGTCGGTTAATAAATCAGTCTTACTTAATAGTCCAGCGCGATAAGCGTCTTGTGAGTTTTCATCAAGTTCGTTAGCAATAAATTCACTTAATTTTGCAATTCTTTCAGACTTTTCTTTAACTGAGCCTAATTGTTTTTGGAACAAAACTGTCTCTAGCTTTTCTAATCTACTTTCAAGAGTTTGTTTTTTATCTGTATTAAAGAAAAACTCGGCGTCAGCTAGGCGGGGACGAATAACTTTTTCATTACCAAAAATCACTTGCTGTGGATCTTTACTTTCAATATTGGCAACAAAGATGAACTTATTAATTAGTTCTCCATCTTTATTTTGAACCGGAAAGTATTTTTGATGATCTTTCATTGAATAAATCAAAGGCTCTGCAGGAACTTCCAAAAATGACTGATCAAAACTACCAATTAACGTCACTGGCCACTCAACCAAACCAGTTACTTCACTTAAAAGTTCATCATCAATTAATGCTGTACCATCTAAGCTATCAGCAGCTTTATTTATCTGCTCAAGTATTTGTTGTTGCCGTTCATCATAGTCGGCAACGACATAAGCCGATTTAAGTGCCTCTTGGTAGTCATCAGCATGTTTGATAGTTACTAAACCGTGATGATGAAACCTGTGGCCGGTTACTTGGTTACTTGAAGTAATACCGAGTGTTTCACCATTAATAATACTCTCACCATAAAGCATTGTTAAGGTATGAACGGGTCTAATAAACTGAGTTTTAGCACTTCCCCAACGCATAGGTTTTGGAATTGGCAGTTTTGATAAAGCTGTATTTACCATTGTAGGAATAAGCTCAACAATGGACTTTCCAGGTTGTGTTGCGCGATGTAATAACCACTCCCCCTTATCTGTCTTTAACCTATCCGCTTGTTCCACCTCAATACCATTAGAACGCGCCCAACCCATTGCCGCTTTACTTGCATTGCCTTCATCATCAAAAGCTACGTTTACAGCAGGGCCTCGTTTTTCTATTACTTTATCTACTTGTTTCTCTACAAGCTCTTTTACCACTATCGCCATTCTGCGAGGAGTAGCAAACCATTTAATTTCTTTATAACTAAGATCAGAAGCATCTAGTTGCTTTTGTATTTGGTCGTAAAAAGTTACCGTCAAGTTTTTCAATGCTTTTGGTGGTAACTCTTCAGTACCAAGCTCTATCAGTAGAGTTTCAGTATTCATTATTTGTCTCCACCCTTTTCTGACGTTTTATTTTTACATAGTGGGAAACCTAATTCCTCACGAGCGGTATAATATGCTTGTGCACATGCTTTTGATAATGCTCTAACACGTAGAATATAACGTTGTCTTTCTGTTACTGAAATTGCATGACGTGCATCAAGTAAATTGAAAGCATGAGATGCTTTCATTACTTGCTCGTATGCAGGTAACGGTAAGTTATGCTCAATTAATTTTTGACTGTCTTTTTCACATTGGTCAAAGGTTTTAAATAACGCATCTACATCTGCATGTTCAAAATTGTAGGTTGACTGCTCTACTTCGTTTTGATGGAATACATCACCATAAAGTATTTTCCCCATCGGACCATCTGTCCAGACAAGGTCATAAATGCTATCAACGTTTTGTATATACATAGCAAGGCGTTCTAAACCATAAGTTATTTCGCCTGTTATTGGCGTACACTCTAAGCCACCGACTTGTTGGAAGTAAGTAAACTGACTTATTTCCATACCATTAAGCCATATCTCCCAGCCTAACCCCCAAGCACCAAGAGTTGGCGATTCCCAATTATCTTCAACAAAACGAATGTCATGAACAAGAGGATCTACACCTAACTCTTTTAGAGAATCAAGATAGAGTTGTTGGATATTAATAGGCGATGGTTTAAGCATGACTTGAAATTGGTAATAATGCTGTAAACGATTAGGGTTTTCACCATAACGCCCATCTGTTGGTCGACGACATGGCTGAACAAATGCACTACTCATCGGCTCAGGGCCAATTGAACGTAAAAATGTCATCGGGTGAAATGTTCCCGCACCAACTTCTAAATCTAAGGGTTGTACAATGACACAGCCCTGACGTGACCAATAATCTTGCAACTGCAAGATAAGCCCTTGAAATGTATTAATATTAAACGTGCTCATTATTTTCTTGCTTTCTCTAATCTTAATGTAAGGCTAAACAGTTACAAACCATCTAACCGCTTGATTTAATTTATATTGTGCTAATTTCTTTAACAAAAATGCCCGATATGATGACCGGGCATTAAATACAGTTAACTTTACTATTAACTAAACATCTAAGTTTGCAACTCTTAAGGCATTTTCTTCAATGAAGTTTCTGCGAGGCTCTACATGGTCACCCATTAATGTAGTAAACAGTTGATCCGCAGCAATTGCATCTTCAATGGTAACTTGTAACATACGACGAGTTTCAGGATCCATAGTTGTTTCCCAAAGCTGTTCAGGATTCATTTCGCCTAATCCTTTATAACGTTGTATATATTGGCCGCGTTTCGATTCTGCCATTAACCAGTTTAGTGCTTCTTCAAAGTCTGAAATAGGCTTGATTTTCTCACCACGTTTTACAAAAGCTCCCTCTTCCATCAGATCATTTATTGCCATGTTTAATTTATTAATATCAGCAAACTCTCGTGATTGGATAAATTCATAGCTGCAGTCATATACTCTATCGATACCATGTTTACGCACATTAAAACTTGGGAAATAAATATTACGTTCACTATGGTGATTAACTTCAACAGTATAAATAGAGCCATTACCTTCTTGATTTGTTAACTGCGTAATCAAGCTCTCTGTCCAAGCCTCAACTTTAGCTTTATCTGAAAAATCTTCTGCAGTAATAGTACTGCTATTAATCATTTTTTCTAAAATATCAGAAGGTATTTGACGAGACACTTTTGCGATAGTTTCATGTGTTTTTCTGAATTGATTAACCAACTGTTCTAAAGCTACTCCAGAAATTGCAGGTGCTTGTTCATTCACATGAATTTCAGCATTATCTAATGCTAACGTTGTTAAATATTCAGTTAAACCCTCATCATCTTTAATATAACGCTCTTGCTTACCTTTCTTAACTTTATACAAAGGTGGTTGAGCAATAAAGATGTGACCACGTTCCATTATTTCTGGCATTTGACGATAGAAGAATGTCAGTAACAAAGTACGGATGTGCGATCCATCAACATCGGCATCTGTCATGATAATAATATTATGATAGCGCAGTTTTTCTGGATTATATTCGTCACGACCAATACCACAACCTAAAGCGGTAATTAAGGTACCCACTTCTTGTGATGATATCATTTTATCAAAACGAGCTTTTTCTACGTTAAGAATTTTACCTTTCAAAGGTAATATCGCTTGGTTTTTACGGTTACGTCCCTGCTTGGCTGAACCGCCAGCAGAGTCCCCTTCCACAATATAGAGTTCAGAAAGCGCTGGATCTTTTTCTTGGCAATCGGCTAATTTACCTGGTAAGCCTGCAATATCTAGTACACCTTTACGACGTGTCATTTCACGCGCTTTACGGGCAGCTTCACGTGCTCTTGAGGCATCAACTATCTTCATGATAATTGTACGAGCAATCGTTGGGTTTTCTAATAAGTATTCACCTAGTTTTTCACCCATAGCTTGTTCTACAGCAGTTTTAACCTCTGAAGACACTAACTTATCTTTTGTTTGTGATGAGAATTTAGGATCAGGTACTTTAACAGAAATTACAGCTGTTAATCCTTCACGAGCATCATCACCTGTGGCGCTTGTTGTTTCAGTTCCACCTTTCCCCTTCTTATTTAGGCCTTCTTTGCCCATATAAGAATTTAAGGTTCTAGTTAAAGCTGTTCTAAAACCACTTAAATGCGTACCACCATCTTTTTGCGGGATGTTATTAGTAAAACAATGAATATTTTCTTGAAAGCCATCGTTCCATTGCATAGCAACTTCAACAACGATGCCATCATCTTTTACAAGATCGAAATAAAATATTTCATTATTTACTGGTGTTTTATTGGTATTTAAATAATCAACAAAAGCTTGGATACCACCTTCATAACAATAATGCTCATCTCTTCCTTCACCACGTTCATCAAGTAAGCGTATAGAAACACCTGAGTTAAGGAACGATAATTCACGAATACGTTTAACTAACAAGTCATAATGAAATAGTACATCAGAAAAGGTTGCATGACTTGGCCAAAAACGAACTTCTGTACCCGTTTGCTCACTCTCACCAATTTCAGCTAATGGAGCTACAGAGTCACCATTTTCATAAAACTGCTCAAATAATTTACCTTGACGGCGAATAGTTAATTGTAACTTTTCACTTAAAGCATTTACAACAGAAATACCTACACCATGAAGACCACCTGAAACTTTATAACCAGAGTCTTCACCACCAAACTTACCACCAGCATGTAAAACAGTTAAGATAACTTCAGCTGCAGATATTCCCTCATCAGGGTGAATATCTGTTGGAATACCACGGCCATCATCTTTAACAGACACAGAGCCATCGAGATGTATTTTAACGACAATTTCACTACAATGACCTGCTAAGGCTTCATCAATAGAATTATCAAGTACTTCAAAAACCATATGATGTAAACCACTACCATCATCAGTATCACCAATATACATACCAGGTCTTTTACGAACGGCATCCAATCCTTTTAGTACTTTAATACTATCCGAACCATATTCATTTTCTACAGTCATAGCTTCAGCCTATTTGTTCATTATTATTCGTTGCCAATATTAACTCTTGTCAACATCAGAAATATCTAATATCTCACCATGTTTCACGTGAAACATTTTATAATTTTTATTTGATGAAACCAAGGGTTCCAAGGCAAACCTGTCAATAGCGGTAATAATTACCTGACAATTTAACTCATCAATAGCTGATGCTAATAAGGTACGAGAATTAATATCTAACTCTGCACCTATATCATCTATTAATAAAATTGGTTTTACTCGATTAACTCTTTCTATCAACTTTGCTTGAGCAAAAGTTAATGCCAGTAAAAACAACTTTTGTTGTCCACGAGACAACAATACATCAATGGATGTTCTATTTAATAAAAATCTAACATCAAATTTTTGAGCACCATGCGAACTAAAACCTTGTTGAATTTCGCGCTCAATACTTTCAGAAAGAACGTCTTTTAATGTTTTTTTTTGGTTCCAACCCTGTAAGTATTGAACATTTATATGTTCAGACAAACTAGGTAATAGCAACTTAGTCCATTTTTTTAGTTCCGATGTAAGCCCAATTACATAGTCACTTCTACTTTGCGCAACAACTTCACTTTGTTGACAAAATATATTAGTCCAATAGTCTAGCATTGATCGACCATCAACAGATCTTAAACAAGCATTTCTTTGTTTAAGTACTCTAGAAAAATCCCGCCATTGATGAGAAAAATCATGTTTCACGTGAAACAACCCTAAATCAATAAATCTACGACGTTCTTTTGGACCTCCAAAAAATAATTTAAAACTTTCAGGTGTAACAATCTGCACAGCGATATTTTTTGCTAAGTCAGATAGCCGTGATTGGCGTTCACCGTTCACCTTAATATCTGATTGTCCAGTAACTACATCCCTACTCAACCCTAATTGTTGTTGCTCTTGATCTTTTATACTAACTACAAATTCAGACTCTTGGTGATGAACAATACTATTTATCTTACTCGTTCTAAAAGATTTACCATGACCTAAAAAAAATATTGCCTCTAATAAACTACTTTTACCACTGCCATTCTCACCTATAATAAAGTTGTTATCTGGATGGAAATTTATTTGTTTACCATTAAGGTTTCTAAAATTCTGAGTCAATAACTTTAGAACACTCATGACATATATTTATCTATAAATAAAAAACCAATAAAAACAATAATCTTTAGCACTAAACTAGAGCCTCATTGGCATAACTACATACAAAGCTTCACCAGTATCGGAACCTTCGATAACAACACTACTGTTAGCATCCGCTAAAGTAAATTTAACCATAGGGTCTTTAATTGCGCTTAACACGTCAAGTACATAACTTACGTTAAAACCAATCTCTAATTCATCGTAAGGAAAGTCCACTTCAAGTTCTTCTTCCGCTTGTTCTTGCTCAGGGTTGTTCGCCGTGATTTTTAATAATGAATTGGCAAAGTTAAGTCTAACCCCTTTAAATTTTTCGTTAGACAAAATAGATGCACGGGAAAGAACTTGACGAAGTTGATCTTTATTTGTTTCCATCACCTTATCACCATTACGTGGCAATACACGTCGGTAATCAGGAAAACGTCCATCAACTAATTTACTTGTAAACGAAAATTCAGTATCGATAATACGAATATGATTTGAACCTAAAAACACTTGAACTTCTTCATCAATAGGATCTAATAATCGGATAATTTCTAATATTCCCTTACGAGGTACAATAACTTGTCTTGCAGGAAGTGATAAAGATTCATTTGATATTTTACAAATAGCTAATCTATGCCCATCGGTAGCGACAGACCGTATCTCATTGTTCTCAGTTTCAATAGACATCCCATTAAGATAATACCTAACATCTTGATTTGCCATAGAAAAATGTGTGCTTTCTATTAATCTTAGTAATTCTGATTTCAATAATTTAAATTCAACATCACCACGCCACTCCTCTATATTTGGAAAATCGGTGGCGGCTAATGTTGATAAGGAATACTTACTTCTTCCGGTACTTAATTTGATAACATCCGCTTCAGACTCAAAGGTTAACATAGAATTTTCAGGCAAACTTTTACAAATATCTAGAAGTTTTCTAGCTGGTACTGTGATTTTTCCATCTTCTGCTTGGTTATCAACTTCAGCATAAGCAACCATCTCAAGTTCTAAATCGGTAGCCGTTAATGTTAACGATTGTCCACTAACATCCAAAAGTATATTGCCTAAAATTGGTAATGTACTTTTACGCTCAACCGCGCCAGAAACCAATAATAATGGCTTCAGTAATAATTCCCTGTTTAATGAAAACTTCATTGAGTTACCCTATCTATTATTCTGATTAATTTATAGTTATTATTATCAAGCTGTTAAGAAGAAAGTGTTCTTATTAAATTTGAGTAATCTTCTTTAATATCATGTGTTTCTTCACGTAATGTCTTAACTTTACGACAAGCATGTAAAACTGTTGTGTGGTCTCTTCCACCAAAAGCATCCCCAATTTCTGGCAAACTGTGATTAGTTAACTCTTTAGATAATGCCATTGCTATTTGTCTAGGTCTAGCAACAGATCTATTTCTTCTTTTAGAAAGTAAATCCGCTACTTTAATTTTATAATATTCAGCAACTGTTTTTTGTATATTATCAATAGTGACTAACTTATCTTGCAGTGCTAAAAGATCTCTGAGTGCTTCCCGAACAAAGTCTATGGTAATAGAACGTCCAGTAAAATTAGCGTTAGCAATAACACGGTTTAACGCTCCTTCCAATTCTCTGACATTTGATCGCAATCTTTTTGCAATAAAAAACGCGACCTCGTCTGCTAAATTAATATGACTTTCTTGGGCTTTACGTTTTAAAATTGCTACACGAGTTTCTAACTCAGGCGGCTCAATAGCAATGGTTAGTCCCCACCCGAAACGAGATTTTAATCTATCTTCAACATCAACTTCTTTAGGGTACCTATCACTGGTAAGAATTATTTGTTGGTTACCTTCGAGTAACGCATTAAAAGTATGAAAAAATTCTTCTTGTGTTCTTTCTTTTCCAGCAAAAAATTGAATATCATCAATAAGCAAGGCGTCTACACTACGGTAATAATGCTTAAATTTTTCCATCGCATTATTCTGTAAGGCTCTTACCATATCTTGGACAAAACGCTCAGAATGCATGTAAGCAATCTTGGCATTGGGTTTATTTAATAAAATTCCGTTACCAACAGCATGTAATAAATGTGTTTTACCGAGACCTGTTCCACCATATATGAATAATGGATTATAAGCAGTACCTGGATTATCGGCAACCTGAGAGGCTGCGGCTCTAGCTAGCTGATTAGACTTACCCTCAACAAAATTATCGAAAGTATATTTTTCTCTGATATTTGTCTTTTTCGGTAGGTTAGTTTCTAACTCTTCAACTTTATTATTATTGAAAGTAGTACTACTAGGCATTACAGGAGAATACTTGTCTTGAGTTACGGGGTTGCTTAGAGGTTTACTACCAACATCAAATCTTAATAAAGGGGGGTTATCCTCATCATGCAAAGATACTAACTCATTAATTCTATTAACATATTTATCTCTTACCCAATCAAGAACAAATCGATTAGGTGCATAGAGAGTCATGATATTATTATCAACAACACATTGTAGAGGTCTAATCCACATACTAAATTGTTGAGCAGGCAACTCTTCTTGTAAAACAGATAAGCAACGTTGCCAAAGTAAAAGATCCACCAAAACTCCCTGAAAATAGGCGACACCCTAAAAGATAACGATATTAAACTAAATTAACTTAAGGTAAGCGAAATTTGATATTTTTATAATGCAGCTATTATCTATGTAGTTATCCACAAGTGCAATATTGACAGCTAACTAATATCACTTTTTTTTTAAAAACCTGGTTAAAACACTTTAAAAATACGGATATAAATATTACTTAGACTTAAATAATCGAAAAATTAATTAACTATATTATTTTGATATAGCGATAAAAATGGCATATTTATAAACAGACAAAATACATAAATGTTATAAAACTGTGGATAATAAATATGTAAAAAATAAAACTTTTAAAATAAATATATATAACAATACCTTATTGAATCTTAAATTTATGATCGATAAATATATTCACATTAAAAAATTTGATCGGCAGGATCCTTAAAAGATCTTTTTATATTCACTTTAATATATTTATTGACGAATTATATAACTCGCTATATAATTCGCCCTCTTTTTTAGACCCAGTGTGCTCTTTACGGCTGTTTTGCCAGGGCAACAACAACCGACGGATTAGCGTAATGAAAAGAACATTTCAACCTAGCGTATTAAAACGTAAGCGTAACCACGGATTCCGTGCTCGCATGGCAACCAAGAATGGCCGTGCAGTAATTGCACGTCGTCGTGCTAAAGGCCGCGCTCGTTTAAGTGCTTAATTTTAAGTGCTTACTATGTTTATAAAAAAGTCTTTATTTAAAGGCTTTTTTTTTGCCTATAACTTTATGTAACGTAAAGAACTAAGAACTTCATATGATTTCTTATAAATTTGAACGAGACTCTCGTTTATTAACTCCAGGTCATTTTCAATCGGTATTTTCTAAGCCAGTTCGTTTTGGTTCAAGTCATATTACTATCTTAATAACTCCAAATTTAGATGAAAATAATCGTTTAGGATTAGCAATAGCCAAAAAACGCGTTAAATTAGCCGTTCAACGAAATAGAATTAAAAGACAAATTCGTGAAAGCTTTCGTTTAAATCAGCATAATTTGCCCCATATAGATATGGTAGTGATGGTTAAATCTGGTACCGATAAACTGGAAAATACTGAAATTAATCGACAATTAGAAAAAATATGGCGAAAAGTCATTCAACGTTTCAACGGCTAGCAATAGCGCTAATTATTGCCTATAAACGTTGGCTTAGCCCACTATTAGGTAACAATTGTCGATTTGACCCAACATGTTCATCTTATGCGATTGAAGCAATCAATCGCTTTGGTGTGATAAAAGGTTGTTGGCTAGCGGGCAAACGTATACTAAAATGCCATCCACTCAATGCAGGGGGAGAAGATCCCGTGCCTAAATCAAAAAAAGAGAAATAAACCTTATGGAATCCCAACGCAGTTTTCTATTTATTGCGCTAATGGTGGTTACTTATTTGCTATATACCCAATGGCAACTTGATAATGCACCGGTAGTTGAACAACCGACTTACAGTCAAACAATGGAAACAGCCACTGACTCATCAGGTGACTTTATTCCCGAATCTTCAGATTCAGCAAATCCAATAGCTAAAACAACCGCTTCTAGCGCTCACCTTATCACTATAAAAACTGATGTTTTGTCTTTAAAGATAAATACCCAAGGTGGTGATATTGTTGAAGCAAAATTATTAGCGTATGAAACAGAGCAAGGTAATGATATTCCTTTTACCATTATGCAAAATGGTCAAAATAAATATATTGCCCAAAGTGGTTTAACAGGAGCTAATGGCTTAGATAGGATAATTAAGGGTCGTCCTATTTATTCTACTACAGCTTCAAGCTATCAAATATTAGACAACGAGCCATTAGTTGTTGATTTAAATTATGTTGCAGAAGATGGCCTAGCTGTTACTAAACGCTTTACTTTTAATCAATCTAGTTACAGCATAAATGTTGATTATATAATTAAAAATAATACGACTAACAATGTATCTGTTCAGCTGTATGCTCAACTTAAGCAGTCAACTAATGTAGATACTTCTACAGGCTTAATTCCTACTTATCGTGGTGCTGCTTATTCTACCTCTGAAGATAGGTACGAAAAATATGATTTTGAAGATATTCAAGATCAAACATTAAACATTTCAACCTCAGGTGGTTGGGTGGCAATGTTAGAGCATTACTTTGTTTCTGCTTGGGTACCTAATGCAGCAGATAATAATCAACTATATACCAGTTACACATCTAGTCGCGATGCAGTTATCGGATTTAAAGCTCCAGCAATTATTATTGAAGCTAATAATGAAGGCAGGGCATCAACAATTTTTTATGTTGGCCCAAAAGATCAATATGTACTAGAAGATATTGCCCCTAACCTTGGCTTGACCATAGATTACGGTTTTTTGTTTATGATCAGTAAACCTCTTTTTTGGCTATTATTACAAATTCAATCAATCGTTAGTAACTGGGGTCTAGCAATTATAGCTATTACTTTAGTTGTTAAAGGTGGCATGTACCCACTAACTAAAGCGCAATACACTTCAATGGCTAAAATGCGTGAATTACAACCTAAAATGACTGCCCTAAAAGAGCGTTTTGGTGATGATCGTCAAAAAATGTCTCAAGGTATGATGGAGCTTTACAAAAAAGAAAAAGTTAACCCAGCAGGTGGTTGCTTACCATTATTAATTCAAATGCCAATTTTCTTAGCACTTTACTGGGTATTTTTAGAAAGTGTTGAATTGAGACATGCACCGTTCATTTTCTGGATACAAGATCTTTCTGCGATGGACCCGTACTTTGTACTGCCTGTGTTAATGGGCATCAGTATGTTTGTTATGCAAAGAATGCAACCAATGACTATTCAAGATCCTATGCAACAAAAGATCATGCAATATATGCCGGTAGTATTTTCTATCTTTATGGCATGGTTCCCATCAGGGTTAGTACTTTATTGGTTAGTCAGTAACTTGATTTCAATTACTCAAATGAAAATTATTTTTAGCGGTATTGAAAAAGCAAAAAACAAAGCTGCAGCATAGTTATTAATTTATGTAGCACAAGGCGACCTTTGAGGTCGCCTTTTTTATATCTATTTAAATTAGTTATACGAGCAGATTTGATTTTTGCCTTGGCTTTTTGCTTTGTACATAGCTTGATCTGCTTTAATAATAAAATAATCAATAGAAAAATCTTCTGAACAATACTGAGATTGAGCTATTTGATTAGTACCAACTACACCAAAAGATCCTGTCACAGATAATATTTCATTTTTACAAGGAATAGCTAAAGCTGCAATGGCAACTCTTAATCGTTCAGCTTGAACAACGGCTTCTTCTTGATTAGTTTCAGGTAGTAATAGAATAAACTCTTCTCCACCCCATCTTGAAATAATATCGCCAGTTCTCGCTGTGTTATTAATACAAAGGGCTATTTTACTTAAGACTAAATCACCTAGTGCATGGCCAAAAGTGTCATTAATATTTTTAAAGTGATCTATATCGATAAAAACGATAGAAAAATCTCTTTCATTGCGAATGTAAGATTGCCAAAATTTTTCAATAATATCTAGAAATCCCCGACGATTGTATAAGTTAGTGAGAGGATCTATTCGTGCAAAATTTTCAGCAATAAGTTTATCTCTTTGTGCCAATCTAAAACGTTGAGCTAAAATTAGAGCCAAAGTTATAGCTTCAAAAGCCATACCTACTTCAATCGCCTTAAAGGTAAAACTGTTATAGGGAAGCAAACCAGCCACAGCCATAGTTGATATACCAATACAAGTTGCGGCAGTAACCGACGAAAATAAAAATAATAATGCAGAAGGAACCCTAGCTTTATAGGCGAAAAATCCCATAGCAATAAATAACAGGGCAAAACTAGAATTAAGAATAAAAGCGAGTATTAGTGAAAAAACTAAATAATTAAATAAAGCTCCAATAAGCATACCTATTGGTATAGCTATGGTTATCCAATAAATTGCTTTATTAAGTTTTGGCGCATAACTGGCAGTATTTAATAAAAAACGCGCGAAATGAAGTCCTGCTACACTGTAAGTTATCATTAAAAAAGCGTCTAACCAGTCTTGAAAGTATAATCCAAAATCTTGGGTTATCACCGTATGAAGTTGCCCGGTATACGAAAGACTGTTAGCGATAAAGCCAAATAAATATATGCTATATAACCCATATTCTCTTTGTCTTATCATTAAAAATAAAATTAAATTATACAAAGCAAGTGCCGCCATAAGCCCGTATAAAAATCCATATTGATAACCAGCAGAAATATCAGAGCTAATAGCTTTTGGTAAAATACTCATTCGGATGGGGATGGCCATAGGACCTAAAGATTCAATGCGAATATATAAATCCGTTAAACCGCTTAAGTAATCTGCTTCAAAAGCATAAAACCGGTAAGGCATAGGACGCTTTTCAAAGCTAACGGCATCACCACCAGAATATTTTTTTTGAATATTATTGTTTTGTATCTTCCAAGTATCTATAAAATCTAACCAAGGTGTTTCAACAGTTAATCGATAGGCTTTAGCATTTAATAAAGGATTGTTAACTGAAATTTTCAACCAAACAGGCTCTGTACCTATACCAAGAGAAATTGAATTACTGTTACCTTGAATAACATTTTTTCCATTAAAGTGTTTTATTGCCTGATCTAAAGTCAATTTTTGGTTTTTGCTTTCTTGAAAGTAAGTTAAATAATTGCCTAAAGTACCTTCTTCAAATTTTGATAGATCTATAACTTCTTGCGCAATAGCACAGGAACCACTCCAAAAATAGCTAGTGATTAAAAGTGATATGATTAATTTTCTAAACAAATTCATTATCAAAAAGATCAATGCTCATAGTAGAAATTATCAGTATAGGTAAAATTTTTCAGTTTAACCCTGAAGCGTTTACAAATATAATAGCTAGCATAATTTCTAGGAAGCCAATATGACATCACAAGTATTACCAATTTATCATCAGGAAACTATTGCTGCACAAGCTACCGCACCAGGTAGAGGTGGTGTTGGTATAATTAGAATTTCAGGACCGGAAGCTGTAAATGCTGCACTGGCTATTTTAGGTAAAGTGCCTGAAGTAAGAAAAGCTGAATATTTGCCCTTCCTCGACCAAAATAAACAAGCATTAGATCAAGGCATAGCTTTATTCTTTAAAGCACCAAACTCTTTCACTGGTGAAGATGTACTTGAACTACAAGGTCACGGTGGCCCTGTTATTCTAGATATGCTACTTAAAGAAGTTTTAGCTATTAACAAAATAAGAATGGCAAAACCAGGGGAGTTTAGTGAACAAGCTTTCTTAAACGACAAACTCGATTTAACTCAAGCAGAAGCTATCGCAGATTTAATCAACTCTAGTTCAGAACAAGCAGCTCGATGCGCCCTGAACTCTCTTCAAGGTGATTTTTCAAAGCTAGTTAATGAAATGGTTGAAAGCATAATTCATTTAAGAATGTATGTTGAAGCAGCCATAGACTTTCCCGAAGAAGAAATTGATTTTCTTGCTGATAAAAAGATCGTTAACGATCTTAAAGCAATAATTTCTACAGTAGAAAACGTACGTAAACAAGCTAAGCAAGGAAGTATCATTAGAGAAGGTATGCGTGTCGTTATTGCTGGACGCCCTAATGCCGGTAAATCGAGCTTATTAAACGCATTAAGTGGTAAAGATACTGCCATAGTTACCGACATTGCAGGAACAACACGTGATGTGCTTACTGAACAAATTCATATTGATGGCATGCCACTACATATTATCGATACCGCAGGGCTAAGAGAAAGCACAGACAAGGTAGAACAAATAGGCATTGAGCGAGCTTGGCAAGAGATCAGTAAGGCCGACAGAGTTTTATTAATGGTAGATGCTACCGATCATAATTCAGTTGAAAGTGATGAATTGACTATCAAAAAAGATTGGCCTGAATTTTTTGATAAATTACCAGACAATATAGGTTTAACTATTATCAGAAATAAAGCTGATATCAGTTTAAGTAAAACAGGCTTTAGTGAAGTTAATGAATCAACATCTAAATCCAGTGAAGGTATTCATAGTGTCGTCACTTTATCAGCTAAAACCGGTGATGGTGTTAATAGCTTAAAAGAACATTTAAAGACAATAATGGGCTACCAAGGCAGTACTGAAGGTGGTTTTATGGCAAGACGACGTCATTTAGTCGCATTAGAAAACACTCATCAGCATTTATTAACAGGGTTAGATCAACTTGAATCTTATGTTGCAGGGGAAATACTGGCTGAAGAATTAAGAATTTGCCAACAAGAACTTGATCAAATCACTGGAGAATTTACCAGTGACGATCTGCTAGGTAAGATATTTTCATCATTCTGTATTGGGAAATAAATAACCAAACTTACGAACACTAATTTATCTAGATAAAAACATTACTTCAATTGCGCTTTAAAACTATCTTTATAGCGCCTTGATAAATTAAGCACCTTACCATTATTTAGTTTTACCTCGCTATCGCCACTACTTAGCGGAGTAATTGACTCAATATAGTCTAAATTAATAGCGTGTGATCTATGTATTCGGCAAAAACCTTTATCAATAATTTTTTCTGATAAATTAGATAACGTCGCTCTCATAGGATAAATACGCCCTTTGATATGTAAATTTACATAGTTTCCTGCCGACTCAAGCCATTCAACATCTGTAATTTTAATAATAAATTCTTTACCGAGTTTTTTAACAATCAAACGATCAATCTTTTGATTAATATTTGCATCTTCACCATCAACAACAGGATTAGCTTCACCTTGTAAACGACTTAAAATAAATTCATAAGCCTTTATAAAAAGAATAAAGAAAATAAAGCTCCATACATCTTTTCTGTACTCATAAAACAACTCAAACCAAAAATCACCAAAATTATATTCTAAAGACATTAAAGAGTAGACCAGCTCTTTTATCGCCACCATGATCCCAACATGTAATAAAGAAAATATAATAGAAGCAACAAAATAAATAAAAATGGAGCGTATTATAAATAACCAATTAAACGGTAATTTTTTTAATAGCATTGCCATTGCAGGAAATAGTAATAGTATACTTATTGCACTAGCGTACTCCCAAACAAAAGGTTCCCAAATACTAAATGGTAGGTCATCGCTCTTACGCTGCGCTTCCATAATTACCGAAGTTGCGAGTAGTGTGGCATTTATAAAAAAATAGCAGAATAATATCGCTATTTCATAACTGAGTTTGTACTTTTGAAAATGTGCTAATTTTATCATTTAATAATCAAACTAACTTTATTGAAAAAAGTCATCCCGCTATACCACCTCTTATCCCTGTTCATTGTTTTGTCGGCCTTTTTATCATTTAAAGTAAATATTTATTAGTAATAATAGCATCATAACAACTTAATATGATGTTCAAAATTATGAATAAAACTACAGATATAAGCATTATAAATTTCAAAAACTTATTTATACCTGACAGTAGCAATATGCCAACTCGTCGCTACGACTTGGATTGGCTAAGAATTATTGCCTTTGCATTATTAATATTATTTCATACCGGCATGTTCTATGTAGAAAATTGGGGCTGGCATGTAAAAAGTGCTTATAACTCACAAATTCTTGAAAATTTTATGTTAATAATTGAGCCATGGCGTATGCCAATACTATGGCTAATTGCAGGCATATCAATTAAATTCTTGCTGGTAAAAGTATCTCTTGTACATTTTATTTCCATGCGATCTATTCGATTATTAATACCACTATTATTCGGAATTTTAGTAATAGTGCCACCACAGTTATTTATTGAAATGACCTATAACGGCGATTTAACTTTAAATTATTGGCAATTTACTAAAGAATTTTTTAGTCCTAACAGTTCTATTTTTTCAAATTATCAATCGGGTATATGGCCACATATAGATGTTAATCACTTGTGGTTTATAAGATCTTTATGGCAGTACTCTTTAGTATTGCTGTGCTTAACGCCATTCTTAAATTCAAAATGGGTTGTTAATAGCATGAATTGGTTCTTTAAACAGAACGGATTGATAACAATGATGTTAGCCGTATTTCCTATATTTATTATTCAGCTTAATTGGGATTCAGAACAAGTAAGGTATCCATTGGGATTTACTTTTATGCTTTATGGATATCTTATTGGCTGGAATGAACTATTTTGGAAAAAAGTCACTATAAACAATAAGAAGTTATTATCTACTTACCTAATTTTTTACATTATTCTTTTAATTTTTTATAACTTGGTATGGCTTGACTTGATCAAAGGAGCAGAAATTAAAAATGAATTAATGCTTATCATCGGTATGTTTAACTATAGTTTAGTAAGAATATTAGGCATTTTAGCCATTTTTGGCTTTGCACATAAATACCTAAATAAAAAAACAAAACATCTAAATTACTTTAATAATGCGGTATATCCATTTTACATACTGCACCAAACCATAATAATTGTGGTGGGTTTTAACCTATCAAAGTTAAGTTTAGGCCCAGTTGCAGAGCCGATAATACTCATTATATCGACCATTTCATGTTGTTTTATCGGATATGAAATAATTCGCCGAGTTGAGTTTTTAAAACCCTGTTTTGGATTAAAAATGAATGCTAACCATAATTTATCAATAAAACGTTTAGGCTACTTATTAGCTATTGCATTAATACTGCCAATTGGCTGGGAGATAGTAAACTAACTTAACTATTTAAAAGGGTCAGTTAGCTTTAACAGTTAACTGATCTCATTTAAAAGACAAAAAAACATCAAACATTTTCACTTAAACCACAATTAGTAATACAATCTACTTACATCCTTTTTACTATAAATAATCATTAAATGAGCTCATTTCAAATAATAGTTGGCAGCATGTTAGGAGGCACAGAATATGTAGCCGAAGCGTGTGAAGAAACTTTACAAGCACTTGGCCATCAAACTAATCTACATTTACAGCCTGACTTTGGCCAAATATCAACCAAAAATCAAACATGGTTAATTTGTACGTCAACTCATGGTGCAGGAGACTATCCTGACAATATTCAAAAATTCATTAGCGATCTAAGATCTAGCGATCAAGATCTATCCTCAGTTAAAACTTTAGTATTAGGGATCGGTGATAGTAGTTACGATCTGTTCTGCCAAGCAGCAACTAACACTGAAAAACTATTAAATTCAAAAGGATGCATTCAAATATCTTCAATCAACACCTTAGATATGAGTCAAGATATAGATCCTGAAGAGTCTGCACAGCAGTGGATAAGTGATCTACAAGATCTTTTATAACAAGTTTACTCATAAGTTATTCACAAAAAACAGTACAAAACAAAATTAATGTGGATAACTACAAGAGTAACAGGTTAATTTCTTATTATTATTCAGTGTATAATAATTTAGCTTTTAGCCCCTGTGTATAACTAGCTCTTTTGATCAGAGGTTAAATACCGTTTGATCAAAGTTTGATCACAAGTTAAAGGATCATCTAAATTTATGTTTATAAAGATAAAAAAGTACTTATCCACAGAAAAGTCGTTTACTAGTAATAAGTAATAATAAGATCTATATAAAGATCTCTTTTTTAAATTAAAGATCAAGCCAAGATCTTTTTAGTCATTTGATCGTATCTCTTAAGACAAAAAAAAGTTAAAATACGTGCCTTATTTTTAGAAGTGCAGTTAGGATATGAAATTTATGTGGTATCAAGAGTCTTATGACGTAATCGTAGTTGGTGGTGGTCATGCAGGAACAGAAGCATGCCTAGCAGCAGCTCGAATGGGTTGTAAAACCTTACTGTTAACACATAATATTGATACTCTAGGACAAATGTCTTGTAACCCAGCTATTGGTGGGATTGGTAAAGGACATTTAGTTAAAGAGATCGATGCACTTGGTGGTTTAATGGCAAAAGCAATTGATCGTAGTGCCATTCAATTTAGAACATTAAATGCCAGTAAAGGCCCTGCAGTACGTGCAACACGTGCTCAAGCCGACCGTATATTGTATAGATCTTATGTAAGACAAACCTTAGAAAACCAAGAAAACTTAACGATATTTCAACAACCTTGTGATGATCTGATCTTAGAAAACGATCTTGTTGTTGGTGTTTCGACTCAAATGGGTCTTAAATTTAAAGGCACAACCGTAGTTTTAACCGTAGGTACTTTCCTTGCAGGCCAAATACATATAGGCTTAAATAACTATCAAGGTGGTAGAGCTGGCGATCCTGCTAGTAATAATTTAGCTGCTAAAATGCGTGATATGCCATTTAGAATGGATCGTTTAAAAACAGGCACACCACCAAGATTAGATGCTAGAACACTTGATTATTCAATGATGGAAGAACAACCAGGCGATTCACCACGGCCTGTATTTTCATTTATGGGATCAACAAACGATCACCCCGAGCAAATATCCTGTTATATCACTCATACTAACGAAGCAACACACCAACATATTCGTGATGGATTAGACAGATCTCCAATGTATACAGGTGTGATAGAAGGAGTAGGTCCTCGCTATTGCCCTTCAATAGAAGATAAGATCACACGTTTTGCTGATAAAAACTCTCATCAGATTTTTGTCGAGCCTGAAGGATTAACAACGAACGAAGTCTACCCAAATGGTATTTCTACAAGTCTACCCTTTGATGTGCAAATGAATTTAGTGAGATCAATCAAAGGATTTGAAAACGCCGTTATCACTCGTCCAGGTTATGCCATTGAATACGATTATTTTGATCCCCGTGATTTAAAACAAACCCTTGAAAGTAAGTTTATTAATAACTTGTACTTTGCTGGCCAAATAAACGGCACCACAGGTTATGAAGAAGCTGGTGCACAAGGTTTAATGGCTGCAACTAACGCTGCATGTAGAGTCAAAGGTTTAGGTGATTTTTTATTGGGCCGTGATCAAGCCTATATAGGCGTTCTTATTGACGACTTATCGACACTTGGAACTAAAGAACCCTACAGAATGTTTACTTCTCGTGCTGAATATCGTTTATTGCTTCGTGAAGATAATGCAGACATTCGTTTAACTGAACAAGGACGAAAGTTTGGTTTAGTCGGTGATGACCGTTGGCAGAGATTTAATGAAAAAATGGAAAATGTTGAACTAGAACGTCAACGATTGAAATCGACTTGGATTCAAAAGGATCATCAACAGATCGATAAACTTAATGCCTTATTAAAAAATCCGGTCAGTCGTGAAAATTCACTAGAAGATTTATTACGTCGACCTGAAGTTAAATATGATGACTTAATGGCAATTGAAGGTTTTGGTCCTGCACTACATGACAAACAAGCATCTGAACAAATAGAAATACAAACTAAGTATGCCGGTTATATTGATCGTCAACTTGATGAAATAGCTAAAAAGAAGCGTCATGAAGATACTTTGATCCCTATTGATTTTAACTTTCAACAAATATCAGGATTATCCAATGAAGTGGTAGCTAAACTTTCTGATTCTCGTCCTGAAACCATAGGTAAAGCATCCCGTATATCAGGTATTACTCCTGCTGCAATTTCATTATTATTGGTTTATCTTAAAAAACATGGCTTGTTGAGTAAAAATGGACGAAAATCCGCTTAATATTTTTAAAACAGCCTATTTTCTTTTTAATTTATCGAAGATAACGATTTAATAACTTGATTTACGCTAAACATATTAGCGGTACAACATAAGATTTAGATAAAATGACCTTAACTGAAAAACTACAATCATTAATTAGTAAAACCGATCTAGAAGTTACAGAACATCAAATAGCTTTATTGATTCAATATGTAGAATTATTAATAAAATGGAATAAAGCTTACAATTTAACTTCTGTTCGTGATCCTAACGAAATGCTGATTAAGCATATTTTAGATAGTTTAATGGTTGGCCCACATCTAACAGGAAGTCGATTTATTGACGTAGGTACCGGTCCTGGATTGCCAGGAATTCCACTTTCTATCTTGTATCCTGAAAAAAACTTTGTATTATTAGACAGCTTAGGCAAACGAATTACTTTTTTAAGACAAGTTGTTTTCCAGTTAAAACTTAAAAATGTTACCCCTGTGCTATCTCGAGTTGAAAAATATCAACCAGAAGAGCCTTTTGATGGAGTGTTAAGTCGTGCATTTTCTTCACTTAACGATATGGTAACTTGGTGTCATCATTTAGTTGATGTTGAACAAGGACGATTTTTTGCCCTTAAAGGCCTGTTTCCAACAGATGAAATTGATAAATTACCTGAAAATATTAAATTAATAGAAAGTTATAAAATTGTTGTTCCGCAACTAGAAGGTGAACGACACCTTATTGAGTTAAAAAAACTGAATTGAAAAAGCTGAGCTAAAAGCAGCAAATGATAAATACCAAGTGATATAAATATAATACTAATAAAAATTTAGAGGCTCAAGTGGGAAAAATAATAGCAGTTGCTAATCAAAAAGGTGGAGTTGGTAAAACCACCACCGCAGTCAATTTAGCTGCATCTCTTGCTGCCACTAAACGTAAAATATTACTCATTGATTTAGATCCTCAAGGCAATGCCACTATGGGCAGCGGTATAGATAAGTATGAAATTAAAAATACTTGTTATGAATTACTGGTTGAAGAAAAACCTTTTGAAGAAGTCGTGGTAAAAGAAACTACTGGCCATTATCATCTAATTGCTGGCAATGCTGATGTGACAGCAGCAGAAATAAAGCTAATGGAAGTATATTCTCGCGAACATCGATTAAAAAATGCCTTAGCACCTGTTATTAACAATTATGATTTTGTTATTATTGACTGCCCTCCTTCACTAAATATGATGACCGTAAATGCTATGACAGCAGCAGACTCTGTATTAGTACCTATGCAGTGCGAATATTATGCGCTTGAAGGGCTAACAGCATTAATGGATACTGTTTCTAAGCTGATTTCAGTGGTTAACGGCAATTTACATATTGAAGGCATATTACGAACCATGTACGATCCTCGAAATCGTTTAGCAAATGATGTTTCTGAACAATTGAAACGTCACTTTGGTGATAAAGTTTATCGTACGGTTATTCCACGAAATGTTCGTTTAGCTGAAGCACCAAGTTTTGGAACACCTGTAATGTATTACGATAAGTCATCTACTGGCGCTAAAGCTTATTTAGCATTAGCTGGTGAGCTATTAAGAAAACAAGAACAAAATAAATAATAACATTTACTTTTAACTCAATTAGAAGACGCAAGGAATATTATGAGTCCAGCTAAACGAAGAGGTTTAGGCCGTGGTTTAGACGCATTATTAACAACTGCCCCTAAAGCTCCAGCTGATGACAATGCGTTAACAAACGAGCAAAGCAAAAGTGAATTACAAAAGCTTCCTGTTGAGCAGTTGCAACCAGGTAAGTACCAACCTCGTAAAGATATGTCTCCTGAAGCTTTAGAAGATTTAGCTAACTCTATTAGGTCTCAAGGTATTATTCAGCCAATTGTTGTTAGAAGTATTGATAAAAATAGTTATGAAATAATTGCTGGAGAGCGTCGATGGCGAGCTGCTCAAATAGCGGGTATTGATCTTATTCCTTGTTTAATTAAAGAAGTTCCCGATGAAACCGCTGTAGCGATAGCGTTAATTGAAAATATTCAACGTGAAGATCTTAATGCAATGGAAGAAGCTATTGCATTAGAGCGTTTATTAACAGAATTTGAATTAACTCATCAAGAAGTGGCTGAAGCTGTAGGTAAATCTCGAACTGCGGTAAGTAACTTACTTCGCTTAAATAATTTAAATGATGATGTTAAAATTTTATTAGAACATGGTGACATAGAAATGGGTCATGCCCGTGCTTTATTAGCATTAGAAAATGATTTACAAACAACCACTGCCCGTATTGTTGCTGCAAAAGAGTTAACGGTAAGAGAAACAGAGAAACTGGTTAAAAAAGCGTTAGAGCCAGAGATTGAAAAAGAAGAAAAGATTAAAGATCCTGATACCCAATCATTAGAACAAACACTCTCTGAAAAATTTGGCGCCCAAGTAGCCATTAGCCATAATAAAAAAGGTAAAGGCAAGTTAGTTATTTCTTATAGTAACTTAGATGAACTTGACGGAATAATTGGTCAATTTAACTAATCAACCACTATTCATACGATTAATTTTTAATATACCTCCTCTCAAAAAATAATCGCACGATAATAGGGCTAGCAACGCCCTATTTTGTTGCAATTAACCGATAATTCAGTATACTTGCGCTGACTTTTTTTGAATTAAAGTTTTTACTTTAGATTGAAGAAGTTTTTTTATTTTAAAAGTATGAAACATACGATAATTTTCGTTGGAGCACTTGGTGAGCTTAATTAAAAGTAACCCATTAGTAAAACCCGGACGAAAATTTGCCTATCAACAAATAGGTATCTCAGTAAGCATCGTTTTAGTTTGTACTCTTATAACTTTTTTTATTTGGGGATTAACTCACACACAATCAGTATTAGCTGGTGGTGTTATTGGAATAATCCCTAATATTATTTTTGCCTATAAAGCATTTAAATATGCGGGGGCTAGGTCGTCTAGATTAGTAGTTGAATCCTTTTTTAGCGGCGTAAAATTAAAAATGATAGTAACGGCATTATTATTTGCCTTAGCATTTAAGTTTTTACTTATTTTGCCATTACCATTTTTTGGAATGTTTTGTTTAGTAATGGTTTTGCCATTATTTACACCTTTTTTATTTAAACTTTAATCATGGGAACATTAGTATGTCTGAAGCTGCTGCTAACGCAACACTAACCAGCCAAGAATATATTAAACATCATTTAACCAATTTAACTGTCGGTGAAGGTTTTTGGACCTGGCATTTAGATACTTTAGGTTGGTCGGTGTTTTTAGGCTTAGTTTTTCTTTTCATCTTTCGATCGGTTGCTAAAAAAGCGACTACCGGCGTACCTGGAAAACTTCAGTGTGGCGTTGAAATGATCGTTGAGTTTGTAGGTGATAGTGTTAAAAGTACTTTTCACGGCACAAACCCATTAATTGCACCATTAGCCTTAACGGTATTTGTTTGGGTGTTATTGATGAATGCAATGGATTGGATACCTGTTGATTTAATTCCTTGGTTAATCAGCGTTGTTGGCGGTATTGACATGTCTCATGTTTACATGAAACCAGTACCAACTACAGATCCAAACATGACCTTTGCTTTAGCGATAGGTGTGTTTATATTAACTATTTACTATTCAATTAAAATAAAAGGTGTTGGCGGGTTTATCAAAGAATTAACCACTCAGCCTTTTGGTCACTGGTCGTTATATCCAGTAAACTTCATCCTTGAAATGGTGACTTTATTAGCTCGTCCATTATCATTAGCATTACGTTTATTTGGTAATTTATATGCAGGTGAGTTGATATTTTTATTGATTGCGACAATTGGTTTATTCCAATTACCAGTACATTTTTTATGGGCAGCGTTCCATTTGCTGATTATCCCATTACAAGCGTTTATTTTTATGATGCTAACTATTGTTTACCTTAGTTTAGCTCACGAAGATCACTAACTTTTCGGGATTAAGTTAGAACGGCAAAAGCCGGCCCGAAGGGTTTAGGGCAGGAAGCCCGAAAGAATATTTTTTGTACAATTTTTTTAACTTTAACTTTTAACATTCAAAATATCGGAGATAAATATGTTATATATCGCTGTTGCGTTACTAATCGGTCTAGGTGCTTTAGGTACTGCGATTGGTTTTGGTTTATTAGGTGGCAAATTTTTAGAGTCTGCTGCTCGTCAACCTGAATTAGCACCACAACTTCAAGTGAAAATGTTCATTGTAGCGGGTCTTATTGATGCTATCGCGATGATCGGTGTTGCTATCGGCTTATACCTATTATTCGTTGTTGGTGCTTAATCGCTCTTTGTTTTTTTACGAATAAATAATAGGAGGTACGCAAATGAATATTAATGCCACGCTTATTGGTGAATTAATCGCATTTGTAGTATTTGTAATTTTCTGCATGAAGTTTGTATGGCCACCAATTACGGCTGCCATCGAAGCTCGTCAAGCGACTATCGCTGACGGACTTGCTGCTTCAGATCGTGCTGCTAAAGAACTTGAGCTTGCTCAAGGTAAAGCAACAGCACAGCTTAAAGAAGCTAAAGCGCAAGCGGCTAGCATTGTAGATGCTGCTAAAAAGCGTGAAGCGCAAATAGTTGAAGAAGCTGCTGGTAAAGCAGAAGCTGAAAAAACTAAAATCTTAGCTGCTGGTCATGCTGAAATTGAAACTGAACGTAATCAAGCTAAAGAAGAACTTCGTCAACAAGTGGCTGTTCTTGCAGTAGCTGGTGCCGAGAAAATTCTTGAGCGTTCAATCGATGCCGCTGCACATAGCGACATTTTAGATAAACTTGTAGCTGAACTTTAAGAGGGGAATGAGCTATGTCTGAATTGACAACCGTTGCTCGTCCTTACGCTAAAGCAGCGTTCGATTTTGCTGTTGAAGCTAACGCGGTAGAAAACTGGTTAGAAATGCTAGTTTTTGCTGCTGAAGTTTCAAAAGATGACACCATCAAAGGTTACCTTTCTGGTGGTACATCTGTTGAGCAATCACAAGAAATCTTTTTAAAGGTTTGTGGTGAACAGCTTAATAGTGAAGGTCAAAACTTTATAAAACTTTTGGCTGAAAACGGACGCCTATTGGCGCTTCCACAAGTTGTATCTCAGTTTAGCGAATTAAAAGCTGAATATGAGAAAACAATTATTGTGGATGTAACATCTGCTGTTGAATTAACAGAAGATAAATTAATTACTTTAAGTGCTGCGCTTGAAAAGCGTTTGGCTCGAAAAGTACAGCTCAATTGTAGTGTTGATGCAAGTATTGTGTCTGGTTTGGTTATCCAAGCAGGTGACATGGTTATCGATGGTTCAGTAAAAAATAAACTGAATCGCCTAGCAACAGCAATGCAATTATAGCATTTAAGAGATAAGGAAACAGAGCATGCAACTGAATTCCACTGAAATCGCTGAACTGATCAAAAAACGTATTGAACAGTTTAACGTTGTCAGCGAAGCTCGCAATGAAGGTACTATCGTTTCTGTAACAGATGGTATTATTCGCATCCACGGACTTGCTGATGTAATGCAAGGCGAGATGATCGAACTTCCTGGTAGCCGTTATGCTATCGCGTTAAACCTTGACCGTGATTCGGTCGGTGCGGTAGTAATGGGTCCATATGCTGATTTAGCAGAAGGACAAAAAGTTAAAGGTACTGGCCGTATATTGGAAGTACCTGTAGGACGTGGTTTATTAGGCCGCGTTGTAAACACCCTAGGTGAGCCTATTGATGGTAAAGGAACAATCGACAACGATGGTTTCTCTCCTGTTGAAGTAGTAGCACCAGGTGTAATCGAACGTAAATCTGTTGACCAACCAGTTCAAACGGGTATCAAGTCTATTGACTCAATGATTCCTATCGGACGTGGCCAACGTGAATTGATCATTGGTGACCGTCAAATCGGTAAGTCTGCAATTGCGCTAGATGCCATCATCAATCAAAAAGATACTGGTATTAAATGTGTATACGTAGCAATTGGCCAAAAAGCGTCAACTGTTGCTAACGTTGTTCGTAAGTTAGAAGAGCACGGCGCATTATCAAATACTATTGTTGTTGTTGCCTCTGCTTCTGAAGCTGCTGCACTACAATACTTAGCACCATACTCAGGTTGTTCAATGGGTGAATACTTCCGTGACCGCGGTGAAGATGCGTTGATCGTATATGATGATTTGTCTAAGCAAGCAGTTGCTTACCGTCAAATTTCATTACTACTTCGTCGTCCGCCAGGTCGTGAAGCATACCCAGGTGATGTTTTCTATCTTCACAGCCGTTTATTAGAACGTTCTGCTCGTGTAAACGAAGAGTATGTTGAACGTTTCACTAAAGGTGAAGTTACAGGTAAAACAGGTTCTTTAACCGCATTACCTATCATCGAAACACAAGCTGGCGATGTATCTGCCTTCGTACCTACTAACGTAATTTCGATTACTGATGGTCAAATTTTCCTTGAAGCTGATTTATTCAACTCAGGTATTCGTCCAGCTGTTAACGCAGGTTTATCAGTATCTCGAGTTGGTGGTGCTGCACAAACTAAAATCATCAAGAAACTAGGTGGTGGTATTCGTTTAGCACTTGCTCAGTACCGTGAATTAGCAGCTTTTGCTCAATTCGCTTCTGACTTAGATGATGCTACTCGTGCTCAATTAGAACATGGTCAACGTGTTACTGAATTGATGAAGCAAAACCAATACAGTCCGTTATCTGTTGCTGATACTGCCGTATCATTATTCGCAGCTGAAAAAGGTTTCTTAAATGATGTAGAGCTTAACAAAATCAATGATTTTGAAGCCGCATTATTAACCTTTATCAATAACGATAGCACTGAGTTGATGGCTAAAATCAACGAAACTGGTGGATACGATAAAGAAATCGAAGCAGGTTTAACCGCAGCACTTGAGAAATTCAAGTCTACGCAAACTTGGTAAGAACTTTTTATTCATAAATAAGTTTCGGAGATAAGTCATGGCCGGTGGTAAAGAGATAAAATCTAAGATCGCGAGTGTTAAAAACACTCAGAAGATCACTAGTGCTATGGAAATGGTAGCAGCAAGCAAAATGCGCAAAGCGCAGGAAGGCATGGCTGCTTCTCGTCCATACGCTGAGAACATACGAAACGTGATCGGTCATATTGCGCTTGGTAACTTGGAATATCGCCATCCATATTTGGAAGAGCGTGAAGTCAAGCGTGTAGGTTATATTGTAGTATCAACAGACCGTGGTTTGTGTGGTGGTTTAAACATTAACTTGTTTAAACAAGTATTAGCAGATGCTGCCAAATGGCAATCTGAAGAATGTGAAGTTGAATTTTCAGTGGTTGGCTCTAAAGCCACCTCTTTTTTCAACAACATGGGCGCTAATGTAACCGCACAAGTTTCTGGTTTAGGCGACAGACCTTCAGTTACCGATTTAATCGGTAGCGTGAAAACAATGTTAAATGCCTATGATAATGGTGAAATTGACAGGTTATTTATTGTTTACAATAAGTTTGTTAATACCATGACGCAAAAACCAACAATCGATCAACTTTTACCGTTACCTAAGTCAGACGATGAAGAAATTAAGCATCGTTGGGATTACATTTACGAACCAGATGCACAAGCGATGCTTGAGCAATTATTAGTTCGTTATGTTGAGTCTCAAGTATATCAAGGTGTTGTTGAAAACATCGCCTGTGAACAAGCCGCTCGTATGGTTGCAATGAAATCTGCAACCGATAACGCTGGCGACTTGATCGATGATTTACAATTGGTATATAACAAAGCGCGTCAAGCAAGCATTACTCAAGAATTGGGTGAAATTGTTGCTGGTGCATCTGCTGTATAACGGTAAAAAATTAGTTTTCGTTAAATTTAAATTTGAGGAATTAACATGAGTACAGGTAAAGTCGTCCAAATCATTGGCGCAGTTGTGGATATCGAATTTCCACAAGATGCCGTACCTAAAGTATATGACGCATTAAAAGTAACCGAAGGTAAGCTTTCAGGTTTAATACTTGAAGTACAACAACAGCTTGGTGGCGGTGTTGTACGTACCATTGCTATGGGTACTTCAGACGGATTACAACGTGGTCTTAATGTAGAAAATACAGGTGATAACATCCAAGTGCCAGTAGGTACTTGTACTTTGGGTCGCATCATGAACGTATTGGGTGAGCCTATCGATGAAGCTGGTCCAATTGGTGAAGAAGAAAGGTGGGCTATTCATCGCGAAGCGCCTGCATACGCTGAACAAGCAATGTCTAACGAATTGTTAGAAACAGGCATCAAAGTAATCGATTTAGTTTGTCCATTCGCTAAGGGTGGTAAAGTTGGTTTATTTGGTGGTGCTGGTGTTGGTAAGACCGTTAACATGATGGAACTTATCCGTAACATTGCTATCGAGCATAGCGGTTACTCAGTATTTGCTGGTGTTGGTGAGCGTACTCGTGAAGGTAACGATTTCTATCACGAAATGAACGACTCTAACGTACTTGATAAAGTATCGTTAGTTTACGGTCAAATGAACGAGCCTCCAGGAAACCGTCTACGCGTAGCGATGACCGGTTTGACTATGGCAGAAAAATTCCGTGACGAAGGTCGTGACGTATTATTTTTCGTAGATAACATCTACCGTTATACACTTGCTGGTACTGAAGTATCTGCATTGTTAGGCCGTATGCCTTCAGCCGTTGGTTACCAACCAACACTTGCTGAAGAAATGGGTATCTTACAAGAGCGTATTACCTCTACTAAGAAAGGTTCAATCACTTCAATTCAAGCGGTATACGTACCAGCTGATGATTTGACCGATCCAAGCCCTGCAACTACCTTTGCTCATTTAGATGCAACTGTTGTACTTTCACGTTCAATTGCAGAATTAGGTATATACCCTGCAATCGACCCGTTAGATTCAACTTCGCGTCAACTTGATCCATTAGTAGTTGGTAACGCGCATTATGACATCGCACGTGGTGTTCAAAACGTATTACAACGTTACAAAGAACTTAAAGATATCATCGCTATTTTAGGCATGGACGAGCTTTCTGAAGAAGATAAGCAAACCGTTTCTCGTGCTCGTAAAATCCAGCGTTTCTTATCTCAGCCGTTCTTCGTAGCTGAAGTATTTACAGGTTCTCCAGGCAAATATGTATCATTAAAAGATACCATCGCAGGTTTTACTGGCATTTTAGCTGGTGACTACGATGATTTACCTGAGCAAGCATTCTACATGGTTGGTTCTATTGAAGAAGCCGTAGAGAAAGCTAAAAACATGTAATTTGCTTTGGGTGTTTTAGCTTAGGCGTTACTTAGTAATTAACCTAAGCTAATCATCTACTTTAGGAGGTCAAAATGTCAGCAATGACGGTAAATCTAAATGTAGTAAGTGCCGAAGAGGAGTTATTCTCTGGTCGTATTGAATCATTACAGATCACAGGTTCAGAAGGTGAATTAGGTATTATGCCTGGTCACGCACCTTTATTGACCTCACTAAAACCTGGTATGGCTCGCATTGTAAAATATGGCGGAGAGGAAGAAGTAATTTATCTTTCTGGCGGCATGTTAGAAGTTCAACCTAATAACGTTACTGTATTGTCTGATGTGGCAGTACGTGCAGCAGACTTAGATGAACAAGCAGTTTTAGAAGCTAAACAACGTGCAGAAGAACACATGAACGCCCATGGCGATGATGTGGACTATGCTGAAGTTGCAGCTGAGTTAGCTCGAGTAACGGCTCAATTGCGCGTTATTCAAGTGATTAAAAAGAAAGTGTAAACTGTTACAAGCGAACCTCTAGATACAAGATATCACTAAGTTTTAGTGAATAAAAAGCGACTTTACTTATAGTAGATGTCGCTTTTTTTATGCCATTAAAGTTACAATATAATCAATACAAAACTAACGGAATAACTATGTCTCTCTCAGTTGTCATCTTAGCAGCGGGTAAAGGTACTCGTATGCGATCATCTCTCCCTAAAGTACTACACCCAATCGCAGATAAACCAATGGTTAGTCATGTCATCGATAGCGCTAGACAGTTAAATGCTGATAATATTTATGTAGTTTATGGTTTCGGTGGAGATATCTTAAAATCGAAAGTTATTGGTGAAGATCTAACTTTTGTTGAGCAAATTGACCAGCTTGGTACAGGCCATGCCGTTGATATGGCATCACCATTTATTAAAGATGATGAAGACGTATTAGTGCTTTACGGCGACGTACCATTAACCAAAGGATCTACTTTAGAAAGTTTATTGGCAGTCAAGCCAATTAACGGAATGTCTTTATTAACAGTTCATTTAGCTAACCCAAATGGCTACGGCAGAATTGTAAGAGACAATGGGCAAGTAGTTGGCATTATTGAACAAAAAGACGCTAGTGCCGAACAGTTATTAATTAATGAAGCTAATACCGGAATTTTATTGGCCAATGGTGGTGATTTAAAGCGTTGGTTATCGAACTTATCAAGTGATAATGCCCAAGGTGAATATTACCTAACAGACATAATTGCTGCCGCCCATAGCGAAGGTAAATCCATTACTACAGCCCATCCTGAAACTGAAATTGAAGTAGAGGGCGCTAATAACCGTGTTCAACTTGCAGCATTAGAACGTGCCTACCAGGCTCGCCAAGCTGAAGAATTAATGCTTGCAGGTGCTACATTGCGGGATCCCGCAAGAATTGATGTACGTGGTGACCTGAGCGTAGGCCAAGAAGTAATCGTAGATGTAAATTGTATATTTGAAGGAAAAGTTAGTATTGCTGACGGTGTAATTATTGGCGCAAACTGTATTTTGAAAAGCTGTACGGTAGGTAAAAACACAGAGATTAAACCTAACTCAATTATCGAAGATGCAGAAATTGGTGAGAATTGTTCACTAGGACCATTTGCTCGTATACGTCCGGGCTCAATAATGAAAAACGACTCACATGTCGGAAATTTTGTTGAAATGAAAAAAACCACTCTTGGTGAAGGTGCTAAAGCGGGTCATCTTTCGTACTTAGGCGATAGTGATATAGGCGCTAAAGTAAATATTGGTGCGGGAACTATCACTTGTAATTATGATGGCGTAAACAAGTTTAAAACTGTTATCGGCGAAGGCGCATTTATCGGCTCTAACAGCTCACTTGTTGCTCCTGTGAATATAGGAACAAAGGCAACTATTGGTGCGGGTTCTGTTATTGTAAAAGACGTCGAAGAAGCTGATTTAGCTGTAGCGCGAGGCAAGCAGAGAAATATTGCTAATTGGCCAAAGCCAGTTAAAAGCTAATATTGTCAGTAGATTATGATAAAGGTGCAAATATGCACCTTTTTTTATGCATAGAAAATGGTGATGCCTATTTAATAAATGAGAAAAGTACCTTGAGAGATTTATCTATTAAGGTACTATTATAATATGCAGTTTAAAATATTTATTCTTACCGTAGTCACAGTCTTTTGTTGCCAAACAAAAGCTAGTAATGAATCTAATCTACGTATTGTTGCGGCAGAAAATCAGTTACTCCAATATAATGACGATGGTGTTGCAAAGGGTCCAACTGCTGACATAACCCAAGCTTTACTTGAGGAACTTTCAAGAACAGAAAAAATAGAATTTATGCCATGGCCTAGAGCTTTTGATATAGCTTCTAAAAGGGCTAATACATTAATTTTAAGTATAATTAGAACACCAGAAAGAGAAAAACAATTCCATTGGATCGGAATTGTTAGTGAGCTATCTAGAGTATTTATTTCGTTAGAGAGTGAACCCAAAAATTTAATTACCACCGATAGCGAAGTCGAGAATAAAGTAATAGCTGTCACGAGAAACTCCAATAGTTATCATGAACTCGTAGCAAGGGGCTTTAAAGATAATTTATATGTAGTGACCAAACCTGAAACCTCGTTTAAATTACTGATAGGTGGAAAAGTTGATTTGGTCTACCATGACCCTAATGCCATCAGAAGATACATAGAACTCAATAATATAAATTCAGTTAAAATAAACTTTAAGCCTATTAGTCCAACAAACAGAAGGGCTAGTTATTTAGCCCTAAATATTAACTCAGATGAAAATTTAGTTAAGCAATTTAAAACAGCAATGGAAAAATTTCAAAAAACCCAAGAGTACCTCTATCTATTAATGAAAAAAGGTTAATGTTCTTAGCATTTAATTAGAATAAAAATAAACATTGCCTGATAAGCTAAGTTTTGTTTTAATAGCAAAAGTTTCAAACCGAAACTTAATTATATGTCAAAATAACGAAACAAAAGCTAAACATCTAAATGTCAAAAAGAAACACTCAACAAAGACGTCACACTATTATTACCGAGCTTAATCATAGTGGTAAGGTTAGCGTAGATCAATTAGCTAAACAATTTAGCACTTCAGAAGTAACTATCCGAAAAGACTTGGCCTCATTAGAAACTAGTGGTTTACTGCTACGACGATATGGTGGTGCAATATCACTGCCTAAAGAGATCATTGAAACTAAAAGTGAAACGCTTTCGAAACGAAAGTTATCAATTGCTAAACAGGCAGCAAAACTAATTCGTGATCATAACCGAGTTATTATTGATAGCGGCCGTACAACGTCTGCACTGGTGAGTGAGCTTGAAGATAAAAAGGGTTTGATTGTTATGACTAATTCTTTATCGATAGCGAGTGATTTGCGCGGCTTAGAAAATGAGCCGGTATTATTGATGACCGGTGGTACATGGGATCCCCACTCAGAAGCCTTTCAGGGCCAAGTTGCTGAACAGGTATTACGTAGTTACGATTTCGACCAATTATTTATTGGTGCTGATGGTATAGATATAACTCGTGGCACAACAACGTTTAATGAACTCATTGGTCTTAGCCGAGTGATGGCAGAAGTTTCAAGAGAAGTTATTGTTATGGTTGAGTCAGATAAGATTGGTAGAAAAATACCAAACCTAGAGCTGCCATGGCAACAAGTGAATACACTGATTACCGATAACGGTTTGTCAGATGAAATAATCAATCAATTAACTAAACAAGGTATTAATCTCATTATTGCCAACTAGACAATACAATGAATGATTAAAACTAAGATTAAAAAAAGGACAATTTCTATGTGTGGAATAGTAGGTGCAGTGGCACAACGAGACGTAGCAGAGATATTAGTAGAAGGACTTAAACGATTAGAATATCGTGGTTATGACTCAGCTGGCGTGGCCATAATCGATGAAAGTAATAACTTAAGCAGTGTTAAACGTTTAGGAAAAGTGCAAGAACTTGATGATGCATTAACGAACGTTCCATTATCTGGTGGTACTGGAATTGCTCATACTCGTTGGGCAACACATGGTGTTCCAAGCGAAGTGAACGCTCACCCTCACCTTTCAAACAATAATATTGCTGTTGTCCATAATGGCATTATTGAAAACCACAGTGAGTTAAGAGCTCGCTTACAAGGGTTAGGCTATGAGTTTATCTCACAGACAGATACCGAAGTTATCACCCATTTAGTACATCATGAATTAAAAAGCAGTGACACATTATTATCAGCGGTACAAAAAACAGTAAAACAACTTGAAGGTGCTTATGGCACAGTTGTGATGGACTCAACAGACAAAGACCGCATTGTTGTTGCTCGTTCAGGTAGCCCATTAGTTATTGGTTATGGTTTAGGTGAAAATTTTATTGCTTCAGACATGATGGCTTTATTACCTGTTACTCGTCGTTTTGCTTTTTTAGAAGAAGGTGATGTCGCAGAAGTTACTCGTTTTGATGTAAATGTTTTTGACCAAGAAGGTAATGCTGTTGAGCGTGAGATAAAAGAAACAGAAGCCACCAATGATGCTGGCGATAAAGGTGAATATCGGCATTACATGTTGAAAGAAACTTACGAGCAACCAACAGCTGTCCGTAATGCATTAGAAGGACGTTTAGTGGGGGGAGTTTTAGATATCGATACTTTTGGCGAAGGTGCTGATGATATTTTTAAAGAAGTGGAGCACGTGCAGATTATTGCCTGTGGCACCAGTTATCACTCTGGAATGGTGGCACGTTATTGGTTAGAAGAACTTGCCGGTGTATCGTGTAACATAGAAATTGCCAGCGAATTTCGATACCGTAAATCGTTTGTCCCTAAAAATTCTCTTATCGTCACAATTTCACAATCAGGTGAGACGGCTGATACTTTAGCTGCCTTACGCTTAGCTAAAGAAATTGGCTATAAATCGAGTTTGGTTATTTGTAATGTTGCTGGCTCTTCGTTAGTCCGTGAATCTGATTTAGCCTTTATGACCAAGGCTGGCGCCGAAATTGGTGTTGCATCAACTAAAGCATTTACCACCCAACTAGTTGGCTTGATGATGATGACGCTAGCAATAGGTAAACATCATGGTATGCCAAGCGATAAACAAGCTGAAATAGCACAGTCATTGATGACCTTGCCCACTAAGCTTGATGAAGTCTTAGCACTAGCTCCTTCAATAGAGGCGCTTGCTGAAGACTTTGCTGACAAGCACCATGCATTGTTTTTAGGTCGAGGTGATCAATATCCGATTGCAATGGAAGGAGCGCTTAAACTTAAAGAAATTTCTTACATTCATGCAGAAGCTTATGCCGCAGGTGAACTTAAACATGGCCCTTTAGCACTTATTGATGCTGAAATGCCGGTAATTGTAGTCGCTCCACAAAATGATTTAATTGAGAAATTAAAATCTAACGTTGAAGAAGTACGCGCTCGTGGTGGTTTAATGTATGTATTTGCTGATAGTAAAGTTAACTTCACTAGTGATGAAACTATGAAGGTTATCGACGTGCCGGTATGTGATGATCTAATTGCTCCAATTGTTTATACCCTACCCTTACAACTACTTTCTTATTATGTCGCTATTATTAAAGGTACTGATGTTGATCAGCCACGGAATTTGGCAAAATCTGTTACTGTCGAATAGAGAGACTGCTTTTAATAATAGTTGT
>Ga0209707_1000113_pt1 | contig 53804 bp, 38 predicted proteins | sample EN4Hudsemesocosm_FD_184630 | JGI IMG/M metagenome (GOLD analysis project Ga0209707, IMG submission 184630) | Methane-oxidizing microbial communities from mesocosms in the Hudson Canyon - EN4B Hudson Canyon (SPAdes) (version 2) | ecosystem: Environmental > Aquatic > Marine > Cold seeps | place... | reverse complement strand
GTTTTTATTGGTGTGCTGAATTTCATGATCCCTCTCCTGGCAAGTTCTTTGTGCTGTTGATAATTAGTTTAATGGTCTGTACAGAAAAAATTGTGATGTAACTAACGGTTCAGTTTTTATAGTGTGATGTCCTTTGCAGTTTAGTTAAGAGCCCTTAACAATCCACAGTTATTTAATAGATATAGATATAATTAAAACAAATTAAAAGAGGCTATAACATCCTTCAACAATTTAAAAAATCAACCAACATACCATTATAAAAAACATTTACAAGCCAAGTTCACACTTAAAACCTCAACTTTGCTTTTCAAGCCTTAAAACCCACAATTTTTTTATGACTTCAGTAGACTCTTACTCATAACAAAAATAATAAATCAAAGACTTATACACATAATTTTTATGATGCCAAATTTGTCAAATATTTGAATAAAATAAAATATCCCACACCATATTGACAAACATAGGTTATTGAAATAAAAGAATTTAATAGGCGCTGTATAAAAAATAGTCAATTTAATTCAACCGCTATTAACTCAAGGGCTAGAGGGGGATATTGATAGCTTACTCACAGAATTATCCACAGCCTTTGTGCATAAAATAATAATGTCTTTTCCAATAAGAACTTAGCCAATTTTATGAGGCTTAGCCTTTAAAATACACGCTAATTTTAACGATTATTAAAAAAAATTATTTGTTTAAATCTATTAATGGATTATTTCATAATAATGTCACAATAAAGTGCAATACACATGCTTCAAAGACGTAGAATTAGAGTTTATTTAAATTGCTCTGATTATTGAATAATATAACTTGTTTTTCCATTGTTCTTGTCTATAACAGTTACTTAGGTCTATCAATTTTCAGACGATTTTCTTTCTAATCATGATCAGAAAGAGTCTAATCAAAAAATATTATCTCAGGAGTAGAAATGACGCAGAATATTTATGTTGCAGGTATTGAGCAACGTAGTGGTAAGTCTGCAATTGTACTTACATTAATGGAACTTTTGTCTGGTGAAACATCTAAACTTGGTTTTTTTCGCCCTATCGTACATGGCAATGTAGAGGAAGATAGATTGATAAAATTGGTTGTAGATAGATATCAGCTAACAGCCCCTTATGAGTCAATGTATGGCTGTACCATCGAAAAAGCGAGAGAGCTTTTAGAAGCTAATCGTTATGATGAATTATTAAAAATTATTCTGGTTAAATACAAAAGTCTTGAACAGCAATGCGACAGGGTTTTATGTGTAGGAACCAGTTTTAGTGAAGGACAAGTTTCAATCGAGGCTGATTTTAATGCTGATGTAGCCAATAATTTAGGTTGTTTATTAATGCCTATTTTGCGTGGCTACGGTCGAAGTATGATTGAAATTATTGATACAGCAGCAAGTTATAGACAATCAATAAAGGAACATGACTGTGATCTTTTAGCGACTTTTATTAATGGTATTGATCTTAACTATATTGATGAACTCACTGAGTATTTTAAAAAACAAGGTGCAAAGCATCCTGTCTACCTTGTCCCTACCGTTGCCGCTTTAGAAAAACCAACCATTGGTGATATTGCTAATAAACTCAATGCAAAAATATTGAGTGGTGATAATGAATGTTTAAAACGCGATGTACTTAATTATAAAGTTGCAGCCATGCGGGTTCCGCATTTTTTAGATCATCTGCAAGAAGGTGATCTGATTATTACACCTGGCGATCGCTCAGATATTATTTTAGCTAGTTTAATGGCACATAAATCGGCTAATTTCCCCCAAATAGCAGGTATGTTACTCAGTGGTAAACAAGAACCAGATCCTCAAATCAGCAAATTAATCTCAGGGATTAACAGCTCATCCTTTACCATCATGGCGGTTGATGGAGATACCTTTAGCACAGCAATAGATGTAACAGGGATTCAACCTGTCCTAGACCCTGCGAATGAGCGAAAAATTGCAGCGGCGCTGGGTGTGGTAGAAAAAAGTATCGATATACCTACGCTGAAACAAAGAATGGCCTCAAGTTACAGTACCCGCGTTACTCCCATGATGTTTGAATATGAATTAATTCAACGCGCCAAATCAGATTTACAACATATTGTTTTACCCGAGGGGAAAGATGAGCGTATTTTACGGGCGGCTGAAATTTTAGTTTTAAGGGGCGTTGCTAAAATCACCTTATTGGGTGACACAGAAAGTATACACAAAAAAATACACGCTCTAGGGTTGCACCTGAGTGACGTCAATATTGTCGACCCTTTGCATTCCCCCATGCGCAAACAGTATGCAGAAAGTTATTTTAAATTACGTCAGCATAAAGGCATAACTTATGAAATGGCCTATGACACAGTAGCTGATAGTAGTTACTTTGGTACTATGATGGTTCATTTAGAACATGCCGATGGCATGGTTTCAGGTGCAGTTCATACCACTCAACATACCATCCGTCCTGCATTTCAGATTATTAAAACTAAGCCAGGAACCTCCATTGTTTCCAGTGTGTTTTTTATGTGTCTGGAAGATAGAGTTTTAGTCTATGGCGATTGCGCAGTCAACCCAGAACCCAATGCACAGGAATTAGCTGATATTGCAGCAAGTTCTGCGGATACAGCAAAACTATTCCATGTCACCCCACGTATTGCCATGCTGTCCTATTCAACGGGAGAGTCTGGAAAAGGACAGGCTGTAAATAAAGTACGAGAAGCGGTAAAAATTTCTAGAGAACTTCGCCCCGACCTTAAACTAGAAGGTCCCATCCAATATGACGCTGCCGTTGATGCGGGTGTGGCAAAAACCAAGTTACCTGATAGTGAAGTTGCTGGATTGGCAAATGTGTTTATTTTTCCTGATTTAAATACCGGGAATAATACTTATAAAGCCGTACAACGTTCATCAGGAGCCGTTGCCATTGGCCCTGTATTACAAGGTTTGAATAAACCCGTTAATGATCTAAGCCGAGGCTGCACGGTAACTGATATTGTTAATACCGTGGCTATTACCGCTGTACAAGCTCAAATGAGTGGAGTTGTGAATGAAAATATTGGTGCTTAATTCAGGGAGTTCTTCTATTAAGTATTCTGTTTTTGAGATGACAGATTTACAAGTCTTAATCTCGGGTATTATTGAACAGATTGGTGAAACTCAGAGCTTGCATAAATATTATTTAAGCAATGCAATGGGCAATATCCATAAATATCAGGAAGAGCAAAACATCTCTGATCATCAACAAGGTTTAGCGACTATTTTTCAGTTATTGCAGAAATCAGAAGTTGTTAAACAGGCATCAGATTTATTTGCCATTGGACATCGCGTTGTTCATGGAGGGGAAAAGTTTCAACAACCGACATTAATCAGTGCTGAAGTTATAACGGATATAGAAAAAATGATTCCGTTAGCCCCTTTACATAATCCAGCCAATTTAAAAGGCATTGAAGTATCAATACAGTTTGCAGCAAAGACACCACAAGTCGCTATCTTTGATACAGCATTTCATCAATCAATACCTGAACACGCCTTCCATTACCCAATACCTAAAACTCTATATCAGCAACAAAAAATTCGTCGCTATGGCTTTCATGGTACATCTCATTATTTTGTTGCCAAACAAGCCGCCAGTTTTTTAAACAAACCACTCAGCAGTCTTAATCTAATTACCTTACACCTTGGTAATGGTGGTAGTGCAACGGCAATTAAACAGGGTAAAAGTATTGATACATCAATGGGTATGACACCACTAGAAGGCCTGATGATGGGAACACGCAGTGGTGATATAGACCCAGCTATCCCCTACTTTCTGAATAAAAATTGTGATATGTCGATAGATGCTATTGATAGCATGCTTAATAAGCAAAGTGGATTAAAAGGTATTTGCGGTGAGAACGATATGCGAGCAATTCATAGTATGGCTGATCAAGGTAACAAGGATGCAGAATTGGCCATTGAAATGTATTGCTATCGCATTAAAAAATATATAGGTGCCTATTGTGCTGTTTTAGGTAGTGTCGATGCCATTATTTTTACTGGAGGCATTGGAGAAAATGACGTACAAATCAGGGAAATAGTTTGTCATGATTTACCCTTGTTAGGTATCTCAATTGATCAACAAAAAAACTCAACGATTGCTGCTGAAGTAGTTGATATTAAAGATGATCAATCTGCGCTCAGTGTACTGGTTATTAAAACCGATGAAGAATTAGAAATAGCTATGCAAACAATGCATTGTGTAAAGAGTATTTAAACTCGGTAAATTTATCTTTAAAAAAATGTAAAACCATTAAAAGTAGATCCTAATGCACCAGTTAACATAGGCGCAATGACAGCAACCAATTGAGGCAACTGACCATTTATTGATAGCAACATTTTATTTTCTGATAACCATGCTTCCGGATTAATTTTTTGCACTTGATTATTTTCTAAATCAACCAATTCTCTAGCTTGTTCCGATAAAGAGAATGCAGAGGGAATATAAATTGCTGCCATCGTTAAAGTATAAATAACCCCCCAATATTGGCTAACAGCTAAAGTAACCGTTTCCATTTGTTGTCGAGCTGTATCATCCGCCACAAAAATAACAGGCCAATTTAACCATAGCTGCATATGTAAGATTCCTATGACCATAACTGCCGATCCCCCTACTAATAATTCTTTAATATACTTAGATTTCTTAAGCAGACTTTCTAGCCCCACTTTATTATGAGGTATACAACCATGCATAATGCAACAACCTGTCACAATGCCTAAAGGTGCAATGATAATAGCGACGAAATTAATAATAGATAAAGTAAGGCTGATTCTACTTAACTCATTTAATGAATATTGCTTAGAAGCTTGCAATGAGTCAAAAGTGAAACGAAAAAGAGTGACTAATGGACTCTCATTCACAACAGTCTGATGCAAATAAGCTATTTCACTGACTGAGTAGAACGCCACTATCGAGATAAGCACAGCGATACTTGATTTTGTAAGCGACTTTTTTAAAGTATTCCAGATAAATGCAATAAAAGCAGAACAAACAAAAAAATATAAAATGACACTCGTCAGCCATAAAATACGGGCTTTAGCTTCTTGAAAACTGACTGATAAAGAGTGTTCTTTCATTTCAGAAAAAGACTGAATCAAGCTTTGGTTTAGTTCTGGAAATCTAAAGGCCAGTAATTCAAAGAATATTTTCCCTAGCAGCAACAGACCAAAAGGAGCCAGCGAAAATCGCAATGAAAATAATATATCTCTAGAAAAAGCTCTATGTTGCATAGAATAAAACTCCATAAAAAATTCAACAATCTTTAAATACTATAAGTTCTACTGAATCAAAACTGAGTCAGCAGTTTGCTTGACTAGAATTACCCCCGCCCAAACTTCTCATCATCAATGATATGTTTCCTTAGTGAATTTTCACATTGTTATAGTATTCCCCTATTCATCCATATTATTTTAAAAAGTTCCTTTAGATAACTGATCTATTAACAAAATACAGCTTAAAAAGTATTTAAGCAAAAAATATTTTTCTGTAGAAGGAGCCTATTTGGCCGCGACTGATCTTGATCTTATTCTAGTTGCGCTCCATTGCAAACAATCACATAAACCACTTTAATTTACATAAATTATGACTGACATAATTTTCAGCATTAGCTTGCATACAATGCTTTTACTTTAGCGCATAGTGAAATCAGTTAAAAAATAGAAAGACGACTTTACAATAAAGGCATACACCATAAGCAGGAATTCATATATAGAACTTTATCCAGACCTGTTTAACTTGCATAAAATGCATGTTAACCCGTTTAGAATTTATAGCTTTCAGAGCTATTACTAACATGGAATAGGAGTAATCTAGAATGTCAAATCCAACTAAAATAATGGTAATTAGGCACGCTGAAAAGCCTGCAAAATCTGGCTCACCACTCGGGGTTAGCACTGATGGGAACAAAGATTCGGAATCACTTATCGTCGATGGATGGCAGCGAGCTGGAGGACTAGCGTGTTTTTTTGCCCCCACGTCTGGGCCATTACAGAATTCTAAACTCGCTAATCCCCAGTTTCTCTACGCATCAGGTATTGCACACCACAGTCATAGTAAGCGCCCTCAAGAAACGATCACACCGTTGAGTAATAAGCTCAACCTTGCGATAAACACACAGTATCTCAAAGAAGACTATGAATCAATGGTGGAGAGTGCTCTCAAATGCGATGGTATTGTATTGATCTGTTGGGAGCACCAAGATATTCCAGCAATTGCCAATCAGATACTTAACAACACGACAACATCACCACAAAATTGGCCTGGTGATCGATTTGACTTAGTGTGGGTGTTCGACTGGGACCTAGCTGCAAACGCATATACATTCAGTCAAGTTCCCCAATGCCTTCTTGCAGGAGACTCGCCGATTATAATCACATGAGATTCGGTTTAACACTTAAAAATAGCTGTTTGCACCTAATGGAAAAAATGAGGCTATTTCATATTCTCTATTCTATTTATTTTTCTTTTTTTCGTGGAGATTCACATAATGATAATAAAAAAAGTTACCCTTTACACTCCTATCGTCGCTTGCCTTACCCTGTTCGCTACGTCTTCGAATATTCATGCTTTCGATTGCCCACCTGGTGCACCGAATATCTGTGCACCTGCAACAGTCATCAACTTCACCGTCCCACGGCTTCTATCAACCGTAGCCCCTGGCGATGCTCCCTTTATCTTACGTACAACCACTCTGATTACAGCCAGCTGGTTCGATGCCATCGCCCCGTTCAGCGCGATCACAGACGGAGTCCACTCTGATCTCGGGCGTCAGATCCCTACTGGCGGAGATAGCGAGCGCAATATTGCGATTATGTACGCCAGCCGCGAGGTACTCAATAGCCTGATGCCACAGTTCTCCGCAGACTGGGACATAATGATATCAACCGTGGGTCTTGATCCGAACGACCCCACCATTGACCTATCCACGCCGGTAGGCATCGGTAAAGCGGCCGGCATTGCGGTCGTGAATGCCCGTAAACATGATGGCATGAACCAGCTGGGAGACGAAGGTGGCAAGCTATACTTCCAACAACCCTATTCGGACTACACCAGCTATGCACCCATTAACTCGACCAAGCAGCTTAAGAACGCTCGCCGTTGGCAGCCAGATACGCTAACCAATGGCAATGGCATATTCGTCTCACAGCAGTTCGTTACGCCTCAACTAGGCATGACACAACCCTTCAGCTATAACACAGTCACACGTATGGCTCCGAAACCCTCCAAGAGCTATGCAGTAACACCCTCAGGCAACCTCCGTCCGCAGTATAGAGCGCAGGCAGAAGAAGTTCTAGCCGTCCAAACTGCACTCACCGATCGGCAGAAGCTCCTTGCCGAATTCTTCGATAATAAGATTATCAGCCTGGGGTTTTCGACTCTGGCCGCGACCTTTCATCACCACTTGAGCCTTGAGCAGTTCGTACAATTAGACTACCTCGTAAACGTGGCCGCCTTCGACACCGCAATCACGATCTGGCACAACAAACGCCATTATGACGCAGTGCGCCCCTTCACAGCCATTGGAGCCATCTATGGTAATGACACGGTTACCGCTTGGGGAGGTCCTGGTCAGGGTATTGTCAACAACATAAAGGGCAACAATTGGCGTCCCTACCTACAAACGGCTAACCATCCAGAGTACCCCTCGGCGAGCGCCAGTTTTTGCCGCGCCCACGCAACCTCGACCAAACTCTACCTGCAAAATGTGACGAAACTGAGTCCCTTCGAAGCAAACGACTTGAGCTTTTGGACCCCTGGCTTTCTGCCTCCACAATTCGAGGTTCTCGACAAGCAGCCAGGCTCCTCACTTATCGAACCGAACGTGACTCCTGCTGAGGCGACAGAGCTCGGCTGGAATACCTGGGACGACTTCGCCTACGAGTGTGGCATGAGCCGTCTTTGGGCTGGCGTGCACTTCTTCGACTCGATCCCTGCCGGTCAAAATATCGGTGATCCTATCAGTACCGGTGCCTACGAATGGCTGGTTTCCCACATCGACGGCACAGTAAGGTAACAAACTGCCAGTTTGGCTCTGCACTGCCAAACTGGCTGCAACTAGTTACTATCATTGCTCAATAGAAAAAAGGCCGTGTACCAAAAAGAAATTATGAGGATCAGCTAACAAGATTATGAAAGTATTAGCTTCTAGCCCTCTCTTTGGAAAAGAGAGGGCGTGGGAGAGGTTTCATTATAAACAATAATACTTTTGATATTAGTTAGTTTAATGGTTAGCAAAAAACTAAAAAAATCGATTTTTGGAGAATAAAAACTATGCATAAAAAGTGGATACAAAAAGCACTTATTACTTCTACGCTACTAATTAGTTACGGCTAGCGTATGTATAAATTTAATTTTTATAGGAAATAACACTATGACTGATACTTTATTACCTAAAGATGACCCTAATACTACCGCTCGGCAAGAAAATTTACGAAAAAACCAACAGACATATTATTATAAATACGATTATAAATCCTTAAATGGAGTGCCTATGGCAGATGGTGTTCCATTCAAAGATTTACCTCGTTTTCCATGGGTTAAACAAGCAGTTATTGCCGTATTAAAAATGTTACGTAATGTTGGTACTTATCAAATTCTTCAACGTACTTCATTTAGATTGTCTAAAAAACAAGAACTCAACCTATTAGCACAGCAACCTAGACAAATGAGCGATTATATTCGTTACTTTCAAAGTCTAGATATTCCCAAAATAACCTTTAGCTATCAAGATGACAGCGTATTTGCACGTATGCGAGTTGCAGGGCAAAACCCCGTTATGCTGACCGCTATGCGCTCAATGGATGAAGATTTTAAGCTCAGTAATCAGAAATTTCAGTCTATACAAGGTTTTGCCAAAGACTCTTTGACTAAAGCAATGGATGGTGGACGTTTGTTTATGGTGGATTATAAAAAACTGGAAAACATTAAACCTGGTGACAATGGACATGGTATACAGCAATATAACTATGCACCTAAAGCAATATTTGCTGTACCTGAAAATTATGCTTGTTTAAAATCTTCCTTAGTACCAATTGCCATTCAATGTGGGCAAAAAACCAGTAAAGAGATGCCTATTTATACTTCTCATGATGGCGTTGCTTGGGAAATGGCAAAAACTGTCGTACAAATTGCCGATTTTAATTACCATGAATTGATTTCCCACTTAGCTGCCACACATTTGCTGATAGAACCTTTTGTAGTGACTAGCCATCGGCAGTTAGCTGATAATCACCCTCTTAAAGTTTTATTATTACCACATTTTGAGGGCACACTATTTATTAACTGGGCAGCACAATTATCTTTAGTGAATGATGGTGGCAAAGTGGATACCTTGTTTTCTGGCAGTATAGAAAGCAGCCGCAAGTTAGTTGCCGAAAGACTGGAACTTTCATTTAACGAAGCCATGCTACCTAATCAAATACATCTACGAGGTGTCGAGAGTCCTAGCCTTGTATATCCGTATCGAGACGATGCACTCAGTCTTTGGAATGCCATTTTAAAATGGGTCAGCACATATCTGGATGTGTACTATAAAAATAACCAAGATATTGCCAATGATGCTGAACTTACCGCTTGGGTTGCTGAGTTGATTGATGCTGGTCAAGTGATCGGTTTCGGGGATAATGAAAGTGGTAAAGTCCTTAGCTTGGCGTATCTACAGCAAGCCGTAACCATGCTGATTTTCACTTGCAGCGCACAACATGCAGCAGTCAATTTTACCCAACATGATTTTGCAGGCTATCCACCCAATATGCCCGCAGCAGGCTATACTCCGCCACCTAAAGCTAAACAGCAAAATACTAAAGAATGGTTAGATTTATTACCTCCCGTGAATATGTCAGCCCAACAGGTAGAATTGGTTTTTTTACTTAGCGCAGTGTATTACACATCACTAGGGCAATATAAAAAAAATTATTTTAGCGACCCAGCCATCGCACCTCTGCTAAAAAACTTTACAACCGAACTTACAAAAATTGAGGCCACCATTACTGCACGGAATGAACAAACAAATGAAGCAGGAATGATGCCCTATACCTATCTACTACCTTCCAAGATTCCACAGAGTATTAATATTTAAAATGCTAAGTTCGCTTATATTAATAGTTCCATAAGTTTTGACACACTAGCCCCTTCTCCCTTGAGGGAGAAGGTTGGGGTGAGGGTAAAATAGACTGCCAGAACTTTTGGAACTATTAATAAATATTCCTCAGCCTAATTCAGAAGTGTAGTTTTTCATAGTGACTTAATCTCTCACTTAACCCCGTATCTTTTGGGCCAGTCACTCTGTTGATCTAATGGTGCTGAACAGACTGACGCTGCTGGTATAGCCTCACCCGTTATACAATCACTCGGGCAAAAACCTTCGTCGTCACACTCTGCATCTGGTTTCACAGGACTCGTTATACCCCAGGTATTATCAGGACAGCTCGCTTGAGTATTCTGCATCATTCCTCGATCTTCATGTCCTAATATATGGCAGTGGTTCACAAACATACCCGTAAATTCTTTTGCTACATAGAGTAACTGAGCTTGACCCCATGGATTATTCGCATCGTTAGGATCAGAATTAGGAGCCAGTGTTTTTCCTTTTTTTGCCGTCGAAATAGCCAAGGTATCTCTCCATACAGGATATTTGTAGGGGACACTGTCTCGTCCGGATTCAACTAATAGCTGAAATGGATTCTGATGAATATGAAATGGATGAGAAACAGCGCCACTGTTATTCCAAAGCGTCCATTGTTGAGGCTCATCTATGATCAATGTTTCGTTAACACAAGCTGGATTATATTTTTCCTGATTGATCCAAAATTGGCTTTTATTCAGTTGTCCCTGTTTAACCATTTCATAATGAATATCTTTCTTAAGACTCGGTTTTGTGACTGCTGGAATATCAGCTAAATAACTCGCCATTGTAGGAAACTGATCTCTGTCTGGGAAAGCCATATCTTTCTCCTCATCCAAAACAACAAGCGTTAAGATAGGCCCAAGATCTTTCAGTAGTCCACAACTCCCTTTTGTAATCGCAAATGCTGCCCGTGAATCCATTGTTTTTTTTGCACCTGCATTCTTGTCTAATTTGCTAGTGATGTCATGAATCAAACAATGGGTGCCAGCTTCAAGCGGTGCCTTGATGAGAATGTCAATCCGATTTCCTGGTGATAGATTAAAAGCTGTCAATTCATCAAACTCACTATCATCAGGAGTTGGGCTACAATCAGGCTGATTAAGAAAAGGTTGACACTCATAATTATCTGGCGAAAATTGCACGCCATCCATTGCTATTTGTCTCACTTGAGGACTGTTATTTCCCTCCACACCAGGAAAGCCAACCCGTAAAGCTGCAGATGCCTGCATGGTGGCACCAACAAAGCGCCAGCGCTGAATCTCACCTCTAGCCATCGTCACAATTGGATTGGCTTGCCCGTTTATCAAAATCGAACCACTTTGACCAACACCCCCAATCCCCGGTTGCCTTTCTTGTAGTTGTTGTACCACCATCAGGCGATCCATTAATGGTCCACCACCTTTGGTCTTAAAATATTGCTCAAGTTTTTTATCAAACGCTCCTCTTACTTCAAAGGTACCTACAAGTCCATTAAGTACTTGCAGTGCTGTAGAGCCGTGCTTATGTGCATGATACCAGTGAGTTCCTGGCGCTTGTGTATAACGCAGGGGATCAACATCAAAATCAAAATGTCCGTATCGAACTTCCCCTGCTTCACCATGAGAGCCATGTAATGACAACTCTGCACTTTTATCCAATAATAGTGGAGGTCTTAGCTCTAGCCCGACAAAATCCTGTCCCAGCTGTGGAGATACATGAAAACCATGAAAGTGAAAATTAGTGGAATTATTGCCGTGAAAACAATTGGGTGGCTCAATCACTTTACCATCCACAGTTTGATTTGGAACAAAGGCAGTAGTACCACCATTAGCTGTGTCAGGGGGCACTTTGCATTGACCTGTCAAAGGATCAACACCTGCATTTTCACCTTTAGTATTACATTTTAAATTAGCATCACAGGCTCCTGGGGTAGCATCGAAAGGCATACGATTGTATAAACGCATTTTAAAGTGCGTACCATCAGATAGCCCAGGCTTGCTTGCAGTCGTCATGACAAAAGTCGGCCCAGGAGCACTCCACGCTATATTAGGGCTATCAGGATCATTGGCGTCGGCTTCGGTAATCTTAACATTCGGGTCTTTTGGAAACCCGTAGGTTCGTAAATTAAGCGTATGCATTTCCCATCGTGGATTCGGGGCTGCACTAGCTCCTTCTGGCTTAGCTGGCTGAACCCATACTGGAACACAACGTTTTCGAATCCTTACTACTAACTCAGTTTCAATAGCATGAGTGGCTCCAGCCTCGATTTTAACAGGATGTTGTAAGGGTTCCTGAACATACTTTTGACCAGGCATACAACTACCATCATTCAGTTCTAATAAAGAGGTTTTAAACAGTGCTCTGACTTCAAGAGAATCTTTTATTGGCTCATCTATAGATTGACAAGCCGTTAACCCAAAAATACATAAGGAACCCCAGACGACAGCCGGTAAGAATGCCCCTCTACGACTAATAACATACCTGTCAGAGCTTACTCTGTTAGTAATATAATGTGTAAATGGAGTCTTTTTATCAAAAACTCTCAATATAAACATATTATGAAAAGCCTCTCTTACTCCCACAACCAGCAATGATAAAAAAAGGATAAATTGATTAATTATTTGTTTCATACAAAATCTCCCAAATATGAGTTTCTAAATTACGCCGCCAATCGCCGAGCCCAAAAAGGCTGTTTTGAAAAGCGGATTTCTTCTGCATAATATTCTTTTCGTTTTTCTAAATAGTTATTAAATTCTGCCTTTGCTACTTTTTGGTACTTAACAAGCCCACTATCTTTAGCCTGAAAAAAATCCTTAACTGCATACGAGGCATAAAGAGACATACGCAGTGCCTTAAAAATACCTAATGAAGATAATGGGTCAAAAGTAAAGGCTGCATCACCTACTGCTAACCATCCCTTTCCTGCTAACTGATCCAAACATTGAGTGTGCGCTGCACATACGATAGGTTTGTTATCAGCATTCAAGCCTTCCAGCCGCCTTACTATTTGTTGAGTTTCAGCAAGTGCCTGATCAAAATGAGTACTCTGTCGATAAGCTTTGACCTGCGCAATATCTACATCTGTCATCAACGCAACCACATGTTTCTGTTTAGGTAAACTTGCGCTATACCACCAACCTTGTTCAGCGCTTTCAATCAGTGTGCTACTGTCAACTGCCTGATGACTTGATTTTTCTTTATCTTGCTTATAAAAACGATAAATCCCCAGCAAATGATCATAAATCTGTTTATTAACACCCATCTTCTGTGCCACCTTTGCTGCACGACCACTGGCATCAATTACAAATTTTGCCTCTATGCATTGCTGTTGTAGATTAGATTGCTCTTTAGTCTGAAACGCTAGACTCCAACTATTCTTCTGCTTACTTATATTTAAAAATTGTGCCGATTTAATCATTCGGATTTTCTGCTTTCTAGCGGCTGTTAACAACAAGTCATCAAATTGCTGACGATCCAAATGCCAGCCATTGCCATAAGCTGAAAAAATATGTTCATTAGTATAGGGAGTTGATGCTCCCCAACTGGACGAGGTTCCTGAACATTTTATAAACGATGCGGCTAAAAATCCTTCCCAGAGACCTAATTGTTGTAGCGGAATCATCACTGATGGTGGAAGTGTTTCACCAATCTTTGGCCTAATCGATTGAGAGTAACATTGCTCATAACTATCTAAAGCTAAACTATTCTGTTGCCCTCTATCTAGGATACAAATATCAAGATCTGGCATGATGTTTTTTAAGGCGACTGCTGTTGCGCAACCTGCAACACCCGCGCCTACAATCAAAACATCAATCATTATCATTTTTTCGTTTTGATCTACCTAATGTACGCTGCCCAGAAACAACTGGTTTTCCTAATGCTTCGTCATTACGTTCTGTTTGATAAAAAGCGGGTAAACCTGACGTTGGGTCAGTCGGTTGCACTAAAAACCCTAAGTCTTTCCATGCCTCTACCATTTGCAAATCACCAGCATTATTATCGGCAACTCCCGATGTCCAAAATACTTGCTGAGAATCATGGTTAGATTCTGTACGTACAATAACCGGACGATGAGCTGGCCACCATGGAATCTGATAAGCTATCTGCTGTTCTGCCGGGTCAGCAGTCGATGAAAGATCTATCTTATTCCAATTTTCATAAGTAACATCAATATTTTGCGAAGTACATTCATGAAAATCAGCTTGCCAGGGAATACCAATATATTTAGTTAAATCACCAGGCTCCAACCCCTCTAAAAGACTCGGTGCAGCACTGCCATCTATATCAGCAATGACTTTGGGTAAACTTAGACCACCGGCTTGATACTTAGCATGTTTAATGCGATAAGCGGCACTGTATATTGCTGGATTCAAGATTATCCAGCTGAGCTCTCCACCCGGACAAAAAGCCCCACCCAACAGATTACTTAATACTCCACGATCAATTCCCGCTCCCGTTGTTGGCGGAGAAAGCCAAGGAGTTTGGCATTGCGAATCACTTTCATCCCATTCCTGACATTCATTAACAAACTTGCCTGCCGCCCATTGCCTAAGAAAAAACAGCTGTGTATGCGTCATTGCCAAAAATTTTTCAGGCGCTTTGTTGGTCAAGGGATTATTCCCGCACAACATCGGCATCAAACGTGGTTTATGGCCAGGATTAATTTTACTTTTACCGCTATTAAAATAGAGATTTTCCTGCAAGGGTTGTCGCATAATGCGAATCACATACTCTCGTTGTCGACGATATGGATCATTGTCACCTGAAGGAGGTGTAGATAAAGCATTTTGATCTAAATTACCCCCTGTCCCTGTATTATGTGGATTTCCTCCACTAAAGGAATCAAAATCGTAGGTATATTGATAAAGATCAGGTCGTTTCAATAGTGGCCATATTTCCTCATAAAATTTTGGATAATAATCAGGGTTAAAGCTCGCACTATTCAACCAAATAGCTTTATCTTCAGGAGTTTCTGGCTTATTACCCGCTCGGTCATAAGGGGCAACACCAAATATTTGCGGCGCATACTGAAAATTTCGCAGAAAAATATCATACATCGCTTCATCCATAGTGATCATATCAAGCATTTCGGGTACATACCGTGGATAACCAACAACTACCCATGCAGGCACTTGAACCTTCATTGAAGATGTTAAGGTCTCCGTTTGCTCTTTACCCTGATCATCAATCGTTTTAAAGGGGTAGGAAAAGAAAACCTCCGCCGATACTGGGCCATCAGAAATATCGTCAAACCAATCATCATTATTAACAAAACTAGAAATCACTGGAGTTTTAGTGGAGCCTGAATTTCCACGTCCGCCTAAGACTATCAACCTTGGCACATTTTTTTGCTGGTTAGCTATTAATTCACCTAAGGTTGTAATCTGATTGGGCTGTATCGTTTCAGGTGGAAAGCTTTGTGGATAACCAGAGTTTTTTCCTTTTGCAAACTCAGCTGTGGGAGATTTTAGCGATACTTTTTGCGAACCTGGGTCAGTAATTAACTGGCGTCGCTTATCTGGCTGAGTCACATTAGGGTTTCTGAGTGGATGAGAGTCTGAATATCCATGCATGCCATCAGTTTCCTTAAACTCATACCAAGAACTTTTTTTATTGGCCAAATGCACTGTCCACTGAATATCTTCAACTGTGCCCTCTACCAGAGTTGGAGCCGTAACAATACTTTCAATCATAAAATGGTACTTGCCAGCAATTTTAATTTCCTCACCAACATCGGAATTATCATCAACATATGCAAATATTTTAAACCTAGCTGCCTGGCGTTTAAGTTTTGATAAATCATCCGTTTCTTTAAAATTTGAAATACGAATGGGCTGACCATTAGCATCTTGTTGCTCAATTCCATTTTCATCACATTCTATGGGCATAGCACCAGGTTGCTCGGGTGACAGATAAAACTCATCACTGTTCCCTAGTCGTGCAATACCAATACCTGGATGAATTTTAAACATTGTTGTATTAGCCATCATATCCACCTCAGTCCATAAAATTCAAAGAAACGCCATCCAGATAAAGTGCATCATCTATAGGATTACCATCCAGGCCAACCACTACCAAATGCACACTGATATCCACCGCCCCCTTTGCCAGCATACGATTAACTGCATCAGTTGCATTGATTCGAAAATTACGAGGTTCATTGTGCTGGATAGGTCGTTGGTCAGATGAGCGCGATTTATCTAAGGGTAAATTACAATGCCCAGGCCCACCATAACAACTACCATGGAAGGTATGGATTTCTTTAACAAAATGATCGTTATCATCCATTTTAGATCTTTCATCAACTTTCTCATCATTCAAAAAAATACGAATACACGCATTGGGTAAATTAGCATTTTGTACCCGATGTAATCGAATTTCTACTTTGCTAAAAGTGTCTAAAGTTGTAGAACTAACACCCGCCAACTCTGAATTAAACTTCATCATCCCATGTTGGCTTGAAGTCTTGTAATGATAGCTATTGCGCATGTATTCATAGCCTAATTTTCGGGTACTTAATGCCTCTTTGACCGTTAATGACCAAGGGGCTAGAACCCCATCCAGAACTTCGGGCACCCCATTAGAGTGAGTCGCCTGCCAACATGCCCAAATTCTGTCTACATTAGAATGATGCGCCCAAAAAAGTGGGTCAAAAGCAGTAATTCGATTGTCTACCATCCAGCCAAAAGGCGGATTTTCTATATTTTGTGAATCAGGACTGTCAATCCCAAGTGTTTGATAAATTTTGATCCATTTATTATTTCCCTTACGTGGATAATTCGGATTAGTACCGCCAGAAAAGTTATGCATACCATTATGTACTTGTTCTAAATAACCAAAGTGATGATCATATTCAGGCCCACCACCAAAGTCGCCCCAATTAGCAGTTTGTAAGAGTAGATTAATATCTTGGGTCGTTGGGTAACTGGTTGGTGAGCCCAACGCGCCTGGCCAGCGGTTAGAAAACCATAGAGGATTGATACGCCTCAACTCGGCATAAATAGCAGCAATGACAGCTGTCCATTTAGCACCTTGAGTATTGCTGTCTAATTCAACAGCATATTCAATACCAGCCGCTTTTAAAAATCGAGCACTGGAATTAAATATTTGTTTGCTTTTAGAAAGTTTCTCCAGACCTGATAATTGTTTTGAGTTAAATAGACCTGTACCAGCAAGATTGCTAAAACCTTCACTATTTATCCAACATCCATACTGATCTGGCAATACACCCAGATCAAATTTATTAGTGTTAAATGTATTTCGATTAACATCGGCATAATCTGACCAAGCCCAATAAGGCAAGGTAATATGTTCGTCAAAGTCTTGCAGCATTTGCTCAAAAAAATACAAATAAAGTCGATGCCAGGGAAGGAATTGCTCCCATCCATGTTGACAGGAACTGGCATGAATACGTGCCCAGAAATCAAAACTGCGTTCATCCTGCCAATGCTCATTATAAGTTTGCATACAGGCAATGGCATGACGTAATCGGCCTATTTCCGTCTCAGTCAACGAAGAAATTTCTTTTCGAACCTTTAAACCTTTCTGTTCTTTCTGGGAAATATTGGTGCAATTTTCTGAAACCCGATGTTTTTCATCACCACATGACAAAGCCAATAGTTTATTTGCACTAACACTAATTGAAGGTTTCTTTAAAGACTCGGTATCGGTGTCATCGGGACAACCATCATCTATCCATGCAGCAATCGTGGATATTTCTGTAGCGGTTGCACGACGAGTAGCATTCCATAATAAGGGAGGAAAAACCGAATGATCAAATGGGTATTGCCCCCGCAAACCTTTGATAAGGCCTGATTGTTCACTTCTGGATGTATCTTTATTGCCACTATGGACAGCTCTACCTCCTCCAGAAGGCCAACAACCATCAGGGTCTTTACTTATTTTACTTGATCCACAACAATCAGTATTAGCAGAGTTTTCTACAGCATCATTGGAACTGGGAGCAATCATCTGCTGCCCATAAAGTTCTGCTGTTAAAAATGTTTGATGACACAACCAAAAGGACTTAAGCCCCTGATAGTCAGGAACCGTTTTACCTTGAATACTATTTAATATCGCTATAACTTCACTATAACGACCACTCGATTGCTTACCACTGGAGATTTCTTTTGCCATGATAGAACCTCTAGGCTGAAAATGATAATTATTATTATTTGTATTACCAGCTTTTAGTTTATATAAGCCCCTTTTTAGACCTATGTCAACATTTTTTTATTACTTAGACTATATGTTGTTAAATGCTAGAGGATTTTTTTTAGAGAGTTGAGTCGCTTATTTTCCATTGCAAAAAGGAAACTAAAGACCTAGTAAGTACGGTACGCATTTAATTTTATTTAAAGGGCATTTCTATTAATTCGTATGAATAATACATTTACCTAAAGATGTTAATTAATTGTTATGAATTAGCTTTAATGTTAATGTAAAAGTCAGATATAGATAAATCAAGCATACTCAGGGATGCCAATATTCTTAGCCAATTTAAACCTCGATAAGAAATAATTAAGCACAGAGAAGATTCATAAACCTTCATAAATGCATTTGCACATCGGGTTCTTGTTTATCTAATTTGCATCATCCCATTCCCTAGGGAGTAAGACATGGCAGCACAAACAAACTCAGATGTGAAGCAGCATCGAAATGAATTAACTAATAAAGTTGAACGAGAAGTTGACCGTAAAGTTAATCTCAGTACAAAACTGATTCAATATCACCGAATTATTTTGCAGGACTTACCTTTCGATGGCAATCCTGAATTATTAACTGATGCCCATAGACAGGCAGTCGTACAACTGATTGAAAAATCTCAACGCTATCTAATCTATATTACAAAAATTATTGGTTATGCCAGTAAAATTGGTGAACCAGAACACAATCTAGATCTTTCTCAAAGACGGGCACAAGCTGTCTTTGATTATTTAGCACAGGCATCTGATAGTTCGGGGTTATTCAGTGACAACAGCTTTTACGCAACTGTCTCTGTCCAAGCCAAGGGTGAATCAAATTTACCCTACCCAAGCAATGCAACTGAAGATAACCCCCTTAATAGACGAGTAGAGATCGTATATCGTCTGGAATATATTTACCCCACCCCTATCGGGGGAACTCAACCAGCCAGTAAATTTTGGAAGGTTGATTTTGGTGTTGCGAGTTCAGGTTCAATCTCTATCGGTCTGGCTGATATTGGAGCTAGTTATGGTGCAGGGAAATTGACTATGTTACCCGATGCAGATACCGGTCAAAATCAAACTATCAATAAAAACATGAGGTTTGACCAACTTGGCTTGTCAATTGGGTTAATGTCAAAACTTAAAAAACTTAAATTTATTCAAAAACTACCTGGGGTCAAACGACTGTTATCCATGCTAGACACAGGCAGTGCTGCCAATTATCCCAGAACAACAGCACTGCTTAATCATATAGGTTTTAGTGTTGATATTATCTCGGTAGGTGGAGAGTTTTTAACCAGCGAACCATTAACCTTTGAGGATATGCAATCATTCAACTTTGCCGTTATTTCAGGAAGTTTAAGTGTTTTAGGCAAAGGTGAAGGCGCATTATTGTTATTACACAGTGGACATTTTTTTGCCTCAACCATTGTTTTTGGTCTAGGTCAAAATATTGCTGCACCAGACATAGAAGTTCAATTTGTACCTGCAGGTGTAGTCACTCTCAATTGAGTATAAGGAATAGCAAATGAATACATTATATAGCTTGGCCGATTTAAACAATGTTATTGACCTTGGCCCCTTAAATAATCTTTTAGATCGCCTTTTTGGCGAACTTAATGACGTTATTGAAATAACTGATTTTTTTGAAAATGAAGAGAATGGTGTGCGTAGTTACACCCTGGTATTAGCCGTGCAACAAAGTCTTTATTTTCACATTCCTGGACTCAATGTCTTAAGTCTCGGTATTATCAGAGACAATGAAGATGAGTGGCCTTTGATTCTATCTGAGCTGGTAGTAGAGGGTGCTCCAATGGGGCTAACCATTCGTCATTTCCCTCTTAGAATCGGAATTGATAACCCTTATTTGTTACCTGTACCCATCGAAAATGAATCCGATACACTCGATGGCTTTTCATTTGAAGTTGAAGGCACTTTTAGTGTTAATACAGCATTGGAACTACGTGCAGAGCTTGAAAGCTTTTCTATACCACCTTTTAGCATTGCCAATACGGGGCTGATATTAGGATTAGACGACTGTCAGATTATTACCACTTCCCAAGATGTTAGCGATAGCATTACTGATTTAGGATTTAACTCCAGTTTTCGTGGTATTTATGCCGCTAGCGCGCAATTTTACTGGGATATCCCTATTGTACTTGAAGGCATCACTTTACCTGGATTACATGCCGACCTAGAACAATTGGCCATTGGTAATCAAGGTTTATCTGTTGATGCGACCTTAAACTGGGATGTTGAAGAAAATGGACAACAGTTTAATGCGAACAATACTGAATTACTGGGTAGTTTGTTTGACAGCGGCTGGCAACTTGCCCTTGAACAACTCAATGTCATTATTCAGGCTAATAATCCGTTGGGAACAACGGCTATTGGCTATTTGAGAATTCCTTTCTTCGATACCATTATTAAAGCAGAATTAGGCTACCATTTTGAAGATATTGATACTTACCGTTATCACGCACAATTAACACAAAAACAAAACCTACTTCTGTTAATACCTTTATCTGATCCTAATTATTTACTGGAAATACAGAACTTAGAACTTGAAGGCCAATTCGACACAGAAGGTAATTTTTCCTTTAAGGGACAAATAAGCATTAACCTAGACTTGCCAGGACTTAATATTCAAGCTGAATCCGTTGAGATTGAGTTTGATCATCAAGTTGAACAAGATAGCTTATTGATTACCTTAGATAACATAACAATCGATGGTTTTGGTGAAATTGAGCAATCTCAACTGGTACTGGTCTTTGTCAAAAATGATAACGATCAACATGAAATAACCCTTTTTGAGTTGATTGCATCAATGCAATGGCAAGATATCAGTGACCGAATTGAGCTTGGTGATCAAGCAGACCTTTTCCCTTTACCACCCGATGACGCTGAAATCAACGTACATATCAACTGGCAAGAAAATGATGTTAATTTTTCTTTGCAAGCTGAATTAGACGATGTACACCAGCTATGGCGATTTATCCCCGAAAACATGCGTCCTGAAGTTGATGAGGCCAGCATAGAGATAAAGCTATCCAGCACCCAAAACAATGGTAATAATAATTTTGAGGGCGAATTAAGCTTAGGATTTTTATTACGTTTACCTGATTTGGCAACATTTGCGCCTTTACAAGCGGCTGGATTAGCTGAAATGATTGTAATGGATGCTGGCAATGATGAAGGATGGATGCACATTCAGTTTAAATCTGAAATAAACAACGCAGATAATACGACGAGTGGAAAAATCAGTGCCTCGCTGGAAAACCCAATTGCACTCACCCTGCAATTACCAGGCATGATATTGCCTGATCCACCCGTTCATATATCCATCGATACTATTGGTATTAATTTATCAGAACAAGACAATGACCTTAGCGGTATATTTTCCCTGAAAGGTAATTTTGAGCTACATCCAATACTAGCCGATAATCTTAATGGCTTCGTACCCCCCATTATTGCCCAGGAACTCAGTCAATTATTATCGATAGCCAAGCAAATAGATTTGTCGGGTGAAGCCAATTTAACACTGGGCATAAGTGCTGATAACGTGTATTTCAAAACAGAATGTACATTCGAACATGCTGAATTAGAGCTGGATCTGTTTGATATGCTCAGCAGTACCTTGAGTGGTAGTGCTGCCCTATTTGATTCTGACAATAGTGAAAGCGGAACCGAAATAGATCTGGATATTGATGTCACTATTGCCTTAGAAAAAATCAGTTTATCAGTGGGTCATGAACAGCGAAAAAGTGATGAACCAGTACCCTTTTCTTTTGGCATAATCAGTCAATTAGCATTTGCTGGTCAGCAAGCTGAAATGGCCTTTGAACTGAGTAATGAAAGCTTTAGTTTTGGCTTTAATGAATTAACAATTCCCATTGCCATACCCAAACTGCCTTTAAGCCTAGCCGATTTAGATCGTTTAAAAGATAGCAATAATACTTGGGACTATGACAATATTTGGCTAGGTTTAATAGAGCCAGAAATATCCACAGAGATAAACACGCTAGACCAGTCACTTGAAGATGCTCGCGATGAGTTACAAAACCTACAACTCAATAACGATGATGAAAACACAATATTTCAGCTAGAATTTAGAACTATTCCTGCTATTCAAAACCAACTATTTCAATTAGCGGGTCGTAAATTTATGTATCAGGCTGTGTTGGCTGTACATCAAATGTTAAGAATTTCAGGTGTAGAAAATAGCCAAAATACCTATCAACAAGGCATTGAAATCTATCAAGCTGCGGTTGATAGCCTTTTTGGTTCATTGCATTTTGATACACAAATGCAATTTCAAATTTCCGATGCAAAATTCGTATTACCCTTTAATGACCCGTCGGATATCCGCGTGGAAGGGAGTGCTTCCATTATTGGTTTAACTGCAGACGATCCATTAGCGCCTCTTGGCGATCTGGCGTTTAAATTGGGTATCTCTGCTGATGCTATTTATTTTGCCGTAGAAGGTGGCGCAAATCCTATTCCACTCCCTGACTTTGGTCGTTATCCTGGTAGTGCAGTCAATCTTGATCGATTAATCATCGGATATGGTTATTCAAAAAACAGTTTAAAAATTGATTTTTCTGGCGAACTTATTTTGTCAGAACAATTGATTGAAGATGCTGAAACTTCATCTGAAATTGGTTTTGGTATTGCATTACCTCACAACAACAAACTGCAATTCAAGTTGGATCTAATCCCTATTGTATTAGGTGAAATTGATTTTTTAATTCCACTCGTTGCCTTTGATATTGACTTACGTAGTGATGTCCCTCCACCACCACCCGCGCTAGATGGACAATGCAACCCTGCATGGGATGGTCTGCAACTTATCATTCCTGATATTGTTCAGGCAGATATTAAACGCTTTAAAGTATCGCCCTTTTTTGGCCCCATGCCAGCACTCAATGTTCTATATTCCTTTGATTTTGAGATAGGTCATAAAGACTACGGTTTGAGTTATATCTGTAGTGATTATTTTTACATTAATCCGTTGCTAAACAGTATTCCTATTCCCTTTTTAGCAGACTCTTCACCCTTTTTTAACCGCTTTTGTGCCAACTTACAATTAGGTGGTTTTGGCCTTAGTTTTGATTTGACACGCCCATTCCCTAACCCTAGCCCACTCCTTATTTTTGAATTAATGGGCTTTATTTCTGACCCATCAGTTGCTATAGACCCCAACGGCCATATCGCAAATCTAATGTATGCTGAGTTGTACAATGCCCGTATTAGTTTACCACCCGCTATACAAACTCTATTTCCTGCATTGAATGGTATGGTTAATGTAGATTATTCAGGAAAAATCAATATCGCCACCGTGATTGCATTGGCACAGCAAGCTCAAGACTTGGCAGATCAATTAGTCATCAGACTGGAAAACAATACCCAGCAGACTGCAAGCTGGATAGAAAATTTAGTCAATAATCCACCTACCTTATCGCTTGAAAATACGATTGAACTGTTCCCCGATGAATTACGTGTCATACATTTGGATGGCCGGTTTGTGTTCTTTGATGCTTCAGTGACCTTTGTGCTTGCATTGGCTAAAGACATTAACGATCAATTAGGTGATGACCAGCCTCCTGTTATACCCTTTCCCACACCTGCATCAAAAAGTTATGAGTTAAGCTACGAAAATAATTTTAACAGCAATGATTTATCCGAGTGGAAAGCTTTTAATTTTGGGCTCAAACAAGGAAAAGGTATTTGGAAAGTTGAAAACAATCAATTAACCCAAGATCATAATGTAGGTGACAACTCCCCAGCCCACTATGGTGCCATGTTAGTTCATCAAGGTATGGAACATACAGACTTTCGTTTATTGTTAGATGCCTCTTCTAATGATAACGATGGGATAGGCTTGGTATTTCATGTCCAGGAAAAAGATACTTTTTATCGTTTTAGAATGACTGAAGAACAAAAGCAATGGAGTTTAACTAAATTGGTCAAGGGTAAAGTTACCTTATTATTTGACAGTGAAGATTCTTTTCAGCAAAACACCCATTATCAAATCCGTATTGAGGTCTCTAGCCAGCAAACTAGTAGTCGAGGACTAAAACAGTTTTATAACAATGGCCAACAAACAAGAAAGTCTAATATTGATATAGATAAACTGTTAGTGAACAGAAAGGAAATCATTACCCAAACAAGCATAAAGGTATGGGTAAATGATCACTTATGGTGTAACGTAAAAGATAAAGAAAATGCCTTATCAAAAGGCTATATAGGCCTAGATAGCTGGTGGAATAATGCAGCGTCCTTTGACAATCTTAAAGTGTATAAATGTTTATGCCCAGAAATATCTCTTGGTCAAAATATCCCTGCATCGCAGCTTCAACCATTAGCCAATAATCTATCAACTAGCGATTTTGAAATATCTGAAGTATTTGCTGATTTTAATGCTCAAGATATAGCCGTAGCTATGGCAGGTGCCAGTGACTTTGCTGTTGCTGTCACTGCCAGAGTCAAAGTATTTGGTGATGATATTTATAAAATGCTGGGCACTGTTGCGAGTGATGGAAATTTTTTATTGATGACTAGCACAGCGATTAGCCCTGTCAATTTAAGTATTGCTGGAATAGATTTCCCCCTAGAAGTTGATATACAAGGCCGTATGACTTTACAAGGCAGAAGTGCCGGCGCTGATTCTTATGCAAAAATTGAAGCGAATGTCTATGGAGATTGGATATTAATACCTAGTTCCAGTGCTAATAATGCAGTAGCTCGTCTGCAATTAGCCAGTGAATTAGAACCTGCCAGCTTATCACTCTCTTCAAATCCTGACTTTAGCCTAAAAGGTCATGGGGATTTACAGCTCTTTTCTCAACAAATACTTGTAAGTGGTGAGGTTGATATTAGTCAATCTCATATTATGATTGCAGGTGATCTTAGCTTTAAACCAGAGATTTTCTTGTTCACAAATACTAGGTTGATGGATCTTACCTTATCATGTCAAGGCCGTGTTGGACCTGGACAATTCATTGACCTAGAAGGTGAAGGAAACCTAATTCTGATGGGCAAACAATTCAGTCACTTGTCTGCTAGAGTAAGCAATCAATTAATTGAATTATCGGCTAGTTTAGGCGGTAATAATCAAAGCTGGCAACTTGGCACACTTTCACTGACACAAGTTCAAATGCAGTTAAATGGACAAGTTAGTTTTAAACAGCCCAATCCTGCCTTTGCTTTTACGGGTGATGCTGAGTTTGAAATTTTTGGAGCTGCTGTCGAAGGCAGTTGTCGTATCGAAGCAGATCATCAACATTGGTTATTGGCTAACAGTGGGACATTATTTTGGCAAGGTCGAAATTGGCTGGATGGCGCCATGGTTCTCAGTAATGAAGGCGTACAATTAAGCGGTAAAGCAGATTTTGGACTTGATCTAACACCTACTCGATTACCCGCCAATATTAACATTGCAGGACTGTATTTAAATGCTTCAATTTCTGGCAAGTTTAACCTAAATAGCAATGGTGTGCTTGTATCCTGGGCATTTGATCTGGATTGGCAATTATCAATAAAACTACCCAATGCACATGCAAACCAGGCGCTACCCATTGCAACGCAACATTTTAATGTCAGTGGTTCCAGCACAAATAATAACGACTTAATCGAATTAATCGAATTGATAAATATCACTGACCTGACCTTATTTGACTTAGGCGATATTACCATCCCCGTGCCGACCATTGACCTTGAAAGTGGACAAGGTATCTATTTACATCAATCACTCTCCATCGACCCTGATGGTACAAATGGATTGAACTTTAGCTTTTATTCTCCTGTTCCTCCCAATTTTGATTATTCATTACCTGCTGATCGAATTGAAGGTGTTATTCCTTTATGGAGAATAACATTAAGTAAAAATTTATCAGCCGTAGAATTACCTGTCCCCGTACTCTCTGATGAGCCTGAAAATATTAATGATGATCCATTGTTTAACATCCCATCTTTTGATACAACAAACACAACCATTCCAATGGGACAACTTAAGCTGGAAAACATTAACTTTAAACTCACTCTGGCATGGGAAAACGGGGCGTTAGGTATTTTGCTTAAATTTGGAAATGAGCCAGCAGAATTTATTACTTTTAGCTCTGTTCCTAATTTAACATTAGGTCATATTTTTGATGGGTTAACATTTCCAGTAGGGTTAAATACAAGGGCTAGATGAACTGCCATCAATATAGAAATGAAGTTTGTAATTTATATTAAACTAACGCTAAAATTATCGTAACTACTCAGCGTGATTTAAAAAAATCTTGCTCTAAAGCCCTCTCTTGCTGGAGAGGGTTGGGGTGAGGAGGTCTAAAATAATTCTCTTTTGCAATGTTTTTTTTAATACAAAGAACAAGAAAAAAAGAATATTTTAATATCTCCTCACCCCGCCCTCTCCAGCTGGAGAGGGCTTTAGAAGCAAGAGCTAGTTCGACTTAAACACACTGAGTGGTTACAAATTATCTAACATAAGCCATTAGTCTTCAACCTGATAAAAACAGGATTAGTTTATTAATGGCTTTCAAATTAACTATTTAGGGTAAAAGTCTTTCTCCAAGACCCAAAAGGAAATTATTATGAAAAAAACTTATAAATTACTTCTCGTCACTTTTTTTTGTGTATTGTTAACAGGCTGCCCTCGCTGGTTTGGCCCAAGAACGCCTCATATTCCTAGAGGCCCCAGTTTGCCAGGAATGTTTGTTTCAGATATTAACAATAATGACCCAATAATAATTGACAGAACACGCAATACATCAAATAGCTAGAGGAGCTTCAAGCTACGACAATTCAGAACCCATCCAGACTCAAAATAAATCTGAAAACTTGTAAAACAGATTCCTATCAAATTCCAAAATTTACTAAGTGGCTAATTTCAGTCATAAGTAGGCAACTAGCCAAATAAAGTACTTTAATTTAGATAAGTTATAACTGACATAATTTTCAGTATTAGCTTATATACAATGCTTTTTGATTGGCGCATAGTAAAAGCAGTTAGTAATTTAAATAAATACCTTAACTCAATCAAGGCATAAGACCATAAGCAGGCATTCATATATAGAACTTTATTCAGACCTGTTTATCTTGCAAAAAATGCATGTTAACTCGTTTAGAATTAGTAGTTTTCAGAGCTATTACTTAAATGGGGGATAGCTAGAGTGAATATAACCAGCCCGAGATAATAACTTGTAGATTTCTAAATTAATAGCGAGGTTGCTATGGAAAACTCAGATATAAATGAAGGAAATAAAAAGCAGCATTCTATTCCCAAAATTGTACTCATAGTTACTTTATTAACATTACTTTCTTTTTATTTTGGCGAAAATATTGGAGAACAACTTGTTAGTATAAAAAAGTCCACACCAGGAAAAATGCTAGAGATTTTTACTTTAAAAATTTTTTGGGGTGATAAATTTAGTTATATTCTAAGTGGAATCCTAAAAGGCATTCCATTTTTAACAATCGCATTATTGCTAACCACGTGGAAAGAAATATTTAACTATGTACATACAATAGTTGAATTTCAGCGTAATAATAATATTCTTTCTTTGTGGAAGCCAACTATAGCCCTTTGTTCATCTTTCTTTATGATTGGAGTAACTATACCACCACTTAAATTCCAAGAACCCTCTATTATTGAGCCATTGAAAAAATACAATCTTACTTATCTGTCTTTTGGTGATTTTGGATGGTATAAAGAGCCAGAAAGTAATTCCCCTCTTGCCAAGAGTAATTCTTCTCTTGCAAATTTTGTGGTTGGTTTTCCATACCCAGCAGAAGAAAAAAAAGATGGTCAATTTCTTAAAGGTGTTTCTCTCAAGAAAGATGAAAGAGCTAGTCATTTTATAACCCAACTTGCAAAAGGCTTATCAAAATGTAACGAAAAACAAGATATCTATCCAATAATTGAGGTTGTTGGATTTGCAGATAGATCTGATACAAAGGATCGCAATAAATTATTAAAGGCTGGTAAGAGTGAAGGTGAAATTAACAATATTATCAATCAGCTAAATATTAGTGCTGCAAATCAAAGAGCAAATGGTATAGCAGAAATTTTCAGGAAAAATGTTGCTAAAGGCGCTCACGGAAATTATCCATGCATATGCGTAAAAGAATGGAAAAGTATTAATAAAATGAATCAAGCTCTTCGTTTTGATGGTAGAGTCTCCGGCAAATATTTTCAGAAAAGTGGTTCTCTCAATAGAAGAGTTGATATTAGAATAATTTCGGCTGGAACTTGTAATGAAAACTCTGATGGACAATCGAAAGTTAATTGTGATTGCGAACAACCCATGTTTAATAACATTAAATAATTGTTTTACTCTCAAGACCACTTCTTCCAGCACGGTTGGTTGAGGTGATTTTTTGAACCCCCAACATCTCGACATTACGATAAAATAACTAGGGTCAAAATAACTAGGGTCAGATACAAATTAAACACCTTCTCTTTTCTTGCGCCAGCCAATAGGTCGCCCTACTTTTTTGGCTTTCAGTCTTCTGCCTGTCAATACCTCAATCTCATTCTTGAAACAATCACCAGCAATAGCCAGTCCCTTGTTGGTGCTTGACCTGATTTCTTTCAACAAATCGCTTTCCACATGATGGACAAACAAGGCGCGGTATAGGCTATACAAATCCAGCTTAACCGCACTCCAAGATAAACGGTCTAACAAATCATGAAAATAATCCAGTAACTGCTCTTGAGAAAGATCATCCAGGTGCCCATCAAAATAATCAGCAATACGGCGAATATCCCGAGAATAGGCCTCAATTGTTATAGGTTGCATGCCTTTAAGTTTAAGGTGTTTACAATGTGAGAATAATATTGATTGTATTTTGATTCGATAGATGATGTCATAACAGCGTAACCTCATTGCTAGTGTGTGAAACTTTCAATGTAGTCTCTTTTTATTAAAGAGACGAGGTTACATTTAATTTATGGCACGGAGCTGGCTCTTATTCTCCGCGATAGCGGCTTCGTCCAACAAATCGCTGCACTGGAAAAGCTGAAGCGTGGTTTTTGTTAATATTGTTCGTTAAAATAAATCTACTTTTCAGTAGCCCTGCTCACTAATTCCGCTTTCAAGTGAGCTATGCCGTTATGCATTTAAATTTTTTCTCATCAGAGCTACTTAGAAATGACACCACCTAGAGTATTTATCTCATATTCACATGATTCAGCTGAACACAAAAGTTGGGTTTTGGATTTTGCTACTACTATCAGAAATAGAGGAATAGATGCAGTACTAGACCAATGGGACTTAAGGCCAGGAGATGATTTACCGCACTTCATGGAAACTGAATTAGCTAAGTGTGATTATGTCATAATTGTTTGCTCAGAAACCTATGTTGTAAAAGCTAACGCTGGTAAGGGTGGTGTTGGCTATGAAAAGATGATCGTAACTGCATCACTGCTTCAGAGAATTGATAGCAATAAAATTATTCCTATCGTGCGACAATCATCTGCACCAGTTCTTCCTACTTTTTTGCAATCAAAGCTTTATATAAACTTTTCCAATGATTCTGAGGTAGAGTATTCGCTTGACGAGTTGCTGAGAACGCTCCTTAATGCTCCACTATTTGAAAAGCCTGATATTGGGGCAAGTCCATTTAAGCCATTACAAGGTGCCAAACCAGATCGAACTGCTGATGGAATCAAAGCTGCGATGACAGTTATTTCTAAGGCATTTGAGAAAAGCCCATATGATAAATTGAAAGTAGGACAAATTAATGGTTTTACCGATATGCACCGCCTTAAGCTTGAGCGCTACTTGAATCAAGCTGAATCGGATGGTCTAGTTGTTAGCAATATGATTGATCAATACTCAGTCACTAACGATGGGTTTGATTATTTAGTTAATCACGGAATACTAGATGCATAACAAAACCAATGCACATGGAAATTTTGTTCCGCTAGCGCTCCACAAAATCCCAGTGATTGGCGACGTTATTTAAGATAAAACCTATAAACTTGATATTTATTTTAATCTATCAGCCGTTCTAAGCAACTCATCAATAGTAGCCTTAAGCATACTCGTTTGCGTTTCATTAACTAACTTTCCATCTGAATCAAAAGCCTTAAACCCTGAAGCAATGGCAACTTGGGTGGGGACAACAGTCACACCAATATTACCCAGTAACATGCGAAGCGTAACAAGCCCTCGTAAACCACCTAGTGCACCTGGAGATGTTGCAGCTATCGCGGCAACTTTGCCTTTATAAGCTGATAATGGCGCTTCATTATCTTTATGTGCTCGAGATAGCCAATCAATGGTATTTTTTAACAATGGTGAATAAGAACTGTTGTATTCTGGTGAGGCTATAAAAAAACCATCATGTTCGATAAAGATCTGCTTTAGTTTCTTGGCATTTTCAGGCAGACCATACTCAGCCTCCAAGTCACCATTATAAAGGGGTAATTCATAATCATTTAAATCAATGAAAGTTATTTCAGCACCCGCATCTTTTGCCATATTAGCCGCTAATCTTGCTAACTTTTTATTGATGGATTGTTTTCTTGCACTACCCGCTAAAAATATAATCTTTGCCATTATTTTTCCTTTTTAAATTTATAATTATTCATTCGATACAACAACTAACAACACATTGTCAGTTGTTGCAGTAAAATCTAAATTTTGCCCCCGAACCAGATCACCATCCATAATATTTTCATTATTCAACACCCCTTCCCCTCTAGCTATATACGCCATAAATTCCTCAGCCTTACTAACTTTTTGTCCTTGATTGAATATTCCCACTTCGATTCGGGTATGACTATCTAGCGTGACATTCTGATTCTTAGTCCCACCATAAATAAGTTTCAGCTTGCCGTTGTCAATATCGTAAAACTTATAATCTGCTTTACCTTTTTCTTGTTCAGGTAAAACCCAGAGTTGAAGCATTCGGTTTTGTTGATTATCTGGATTAATTTCATTATGTTCAAAGCCTTCGCCTCCTGCTCGCTGTACCTGTACCTGATTGCTTTCTAAAGACTTACCATGTTCCAAGGAACCCTCATGAACAACACGCCCTTCAACCATAATAGAAATCACATCAATTTCCTTATGAGGGTGCATTCTAGTTTCACCTTTTGGCAAAAATTGTGCATCGGCTAAATAAACGAAATTACCTAGGCCATCCCATGACTCATCATTACCCCCTACTTTTTTATCAACAACAAGCCGGTGCTCTTTTAACCCAGCAAACCCACCTAACGGTAGATCATTTTTATGCAATATTTGTAGATTCATAACATAACGCCTCTTGTGAAAACAGGTCACCATCATGTATCTTATGCATTACTTTTGTCAACTAGGTACCTTTTGGTAACTACATGAATTCAATATACTATGGCTAAAATTAAACATTCTTTTTCTTGCCCAATTGGAGAAACACTGGGCATGATTGCTGGCAGGTGGAAACCAGAAATTTTATGGCATTTGAAAGGTGAGACTATGCGCTTTAATCAGTTGCAACGTGCAATTGGTGGGGTTTCTCAGAAAATGTTAACGCAGCAATTACGAGAATTGCAACGGGATGGTTTAGTTATTCGCACTCAGTATGAGGAAATTCCTCCTCGTGTTGAATATAACCTAACTGAACTTGCTGATAGCCTTAAACCCTTATTTGATTCTATTGTAAACTGGAGTCATAAGCACACTGATGCAATTCATGAAGCACGTTTCAAATATGACCAACGAAACAAATAAGTAATTAATTTTATTCATGACCCTATACAAACCACAAGTTTATAAAAAACCAGTAAATTCCTGAATTATTTTATCGGTAGGAAGGGCCTATGGCCGCGACCAGAACAAGATCAAGTGCTCTCGCGGCCATAGGCCCCTCCTTTGTCGACAACCTTTTTAATCTGAACTCGGCGCGATGTCTAACAGTGTTTAGGAACGAGCATTTTTGTATTCGCGCAGAGGGCGGATGCTCCTACAGACCAAGGGAATAAAGATAGATTAAAAACTTGGGGATTCATTTATATTATCTATATTTTTCAGGTTTAAATAATACAGCAAGCGATGTTACTTGGTTCGTATGCAGCCCTTTCTTCACCCTAATTTTTAACTTTGGAAATATAATGGGCTCTTACAAATCCAACAAATCATCATCAATAATTTTTTTTATACTTCTCAGATAAAGCGCACCTTCAATTGCTTGTACTTTTGCTTTGAGACTTTCAACCGTTTCACCTTTCACTACTTCAACTATCTGCTGTGAAAAAATTGGACCTTCATCATATTCTTCGTTAATAAACTGGACTGTTGCACCACTCTGACTGTCCCCCGCAGAAATAACAGATTGATGAACCCTATCACCAAAAAGACCTTGCCCTCCATGCTTAGGTAAAAGTGAAGGATGAATATTGAGAATTCTATTTGAATACCCTGCCAATGTCGCCTTACCCAGTTTTTTCATATAACCTGATAAGATAATTAAATCTGTTTTAGCTTTGAATAAAGTGTCATAAATCACCTGATCTTTCTCTGACTCAATAGAATGTGTACTTCCATTAATACATATAATGTCAATATCATTATCACCACACCAATTATAAATATCTGAACCTAGATTATTGGTGATAACAACACCTATTTCTGCTTCTAATTGATTATTGTTAATGGCTGCTATTATATGTCTAGCAGCCGTTCCACCATGTGATGCCAAAAAGCTAATTTTCATAATTGTTATATCAAAATAATTAATGACTCTTTCAAATTTTTATTTTATCTCGTTCCGTTATCAAGTATGACAATAAATTTCCAAGCGTTAATATAGAAAACTACATTTTATGGAAGAATATTTATAAATAGCATAAAGCCTACAAGCTAGAATTATTTAATTCTCTGTTCTTAGGACTGAGGATTTAATAATCTACAAAACTTAACGTGCCTTATTAAATCCTCAGTCCTTAGCTGTTATATAACAGAATATGCCTGTTTAGAATCAATTAGGTAATCGGCTAGTTCATGCTGATAATTTACAAATAGCAACCCATAAACCCTATCGCCTTCTTTTCTAACAATGCGAGCAGAAACATTAAAAGTATTCACGGGATCAAAACAAAGTATTAGCATGACTATCGCATCAAATTTGACAGGTTCTTTCAACCTGACAAGAGCTCCTTTGCTACTAGCATTTAATACATTGACTATTTCATCCGCATCTACCACATCTAGTTGTTTACTGACTAACTTCGCTTCAATTGCCTGGAATGAATACCTAACCATTTTTCTATTATCACTATTTTCAAAAGTGCCTGTTTTAGGCTCATTAATGTTTAAGACATTATCAGGCTCCAACAACAAGTCATCCATTTCAAATGGATCATCTAAATCCACCTCAGTGGCTGTTGAAAAATCCGTTGCCTTATTAGGAAGCTTGGAGGCAATATTGAGGTTTATTGGGTAATCGTTATCACTATTAAGTGAAACTTCCAACTTGCTACTCTCGAAACTAGAAAGTACATTATCTTTTGCTTTCAATAATGCATTGACCATAGCCGAAGCATTAATGGGCTTTTTGACGTAAATAACCTTATCCGATAATACCTCGTGCATTGAAAGTACAATAAGAGGTTTAGAGTGAGGTTGTTCTAGCCTGTCTTTGAGAATAGTTTTTGATTTGGCCAGGTCAACATCAATTATCTCAACCTGTGATTCCCCTGTATCAACGACAGATGCAATCTTTTTACAACAGAGTTCTAAATACTTAATCATTAAATGACCTGATTGAGGTGTCATTCCATGTAATGATACTTTTAAAGGTTCTTCAATAGCGGACATATTTATCTCCATTTATAATGTTCACTTAAGAAATACTTTTTTCGAGTAACATTTTATTTTAAATTGTTGCAACTCAGAAAATTAAGCCTATTAATTTATATTAATAATTTTTCCGCCCTTACTTTTCAATAGCTTTGGCAACTAGGACGTTATACAAATAAAAAATGATTCTATTTTCTAGATATTACTCTGTCAATTAAAAATACAAATTCCTGCTCAATAAATGATCGAGCCCTTTATCAATTACTCATTATTACAATAGTTTAACCCAGTTTTTCAGTAGGCTCATCTAATAAAGTAGTTATGGTTTATTTTGACTAAAAAGCAGAGTCTATTTACACTGGTTGCCTGAAAACAAAATAAAATCTCTTTCATTATCCAGTAAAAAATCTATGAAAATACTATCAACAGCTATAAAACTAAAATTGATACTGATATTACTTGGCTCTCTGACTTTTAACCAAGCGATGGCTGTATCCACAAATGATTCAAAAGACCAGGCCGAAAGCCAAAAATATCATGGCGTTTTTTATGGCGTACTTCCTTGCAAAGACTGTGTTGGTACCAAGGTAACGCTGTCCTTAAAAAATAGAAATAATTATCTGCTAGTTACTCAGCCCGCCAAAAACTCTGCAAGGGAGTATTTTGAAAAAGGTAAATATAACTGGGATGAAAAAACTAAAATCGTCACCCTTAGCCCTCGTAAAAAGTCGGTGGTACGAAAGTACAAAATTAATAAAAATAATACCCTTACTGAACTTTCTTCTAAAGGAATACCTTTAAAAGCGACTCAAAAAAATACATCCTATGTTTTACACCAGAAAGAAATGGAGCAAAAGAAAACACTTATGCATATTCGTTAAAACGTATTTAATTATCCCAACAAATGAAATAGTGTGTGGCATAGCAACAGGCTTAGGAAAAACTTATACTAATCGTTAAATTACAGTCCCTTGATTTAGCTTATACACTTTTTCAACCAACTTTAACCCTGCTTTCTTATGCGTTACCATAATCAATGTTTTATGCTCAGCTATTTTATCTAGTGCATTTAATACATCTTTTTCAGTCGCTTTATCTAGGCCTTCAGTAGGTTCGTCTAATAAAATAATAGGCGCATCTTTTAAATACATTCTAGCTAGAGCAATTCTTCTGGCTTCTCCTCCTGAAACTTTTGAACCATGCTCGCCTATCCAGGTGTTTATCCCATCAGGTAACTGTTTTATAAATTCATTTAAACCTGCCTTATTAATAGCTTGATTAATTTCAGCATCGGAAGCCTTAGGGTTTGCAATCAATAAATTTTGCTTGATAGTGGTGGCAAATAATTCAGTGCGTTGAGATAACACCGAAAACTGTTGCGTTAAGATATCTGAATTTAGCTGTTTATAGTCAAGCCCTGAATATTTTATATCCCCTTGTTGTGGATCATAAAACCGCATGATTAATTGCAATAAAGTACTCTTTCCCGCCCCGCTTTCCCCCATAATTGCAATTTTACTGCCTTGAGGAATATCCAGACTTATATTATTTAATATCCAGGGGGATTGATCCGAATAACGGAAACTCAAATTATTGATACTAACCCCTCCCTTTCTTTTAATATCCAGAGGCTGCTCGGGTTCAATAATAAATGGCTTTAAATCAGCAATCTTTCTTATTCGCTTTGCTGCTGTTTGTGTTTTAGCCAACATTTGCATGGCTGATGATAAAGGTGTCACTAATTCAAAAACGGCCAAGACAGTAAAGACCAACATCACAAACACAGCCCCTGAAATACTATGATGTTGAAACAACCAAGCAGCTATCGCAAGGCTGACAACAACGGCCAATTGGGATAACAATAATGTGACTGCTGATGATAATGCTGTTAACTGATTATTACTTCTTTGCGTGAAAATCATTTGTTCGGAAGAGGAAATCAACTGTTTTTTAAATCGTGTATAAGCATTAAATGCTTTAAGTTCTGCTAGGTTTTGTAATATTTCAATTTGCTCTATTTTAAATTTTGCAGCTTGTTCTGTGATTTTTTCCGCCCCTTCTTTTCCTAGTCTATTAAACAACCAAGGGATAAACACGGCAGTGACCAGTAAAATAAATAAAACAAATACACTGAAATAAAGTGAATAATAAGCGATAAAACTAACAACAATTGCTCCCCCTAATAAAGCAATAATGATAGGGGAACATAATCTTAGATATAAGGCATCTAAAGCATCAATATCTTGAGTCAGACTTTGTAATAAATCAGCACTTTGTCTTGTTGCTAAGCGCCCTGGTGCCAGTGGAATAAGTTTTGCAAAAAACCACTGCCTAATTTCTGCTAAAACTCTAAAGGTTGCTTCATGAGTCGTCACACGTTCGGCATATCGGCCAAATGTTCTAATAATGGCTAATGCTCTTATCTCGGCGGCAGGTTGCATAAAATTAAAAGTAATAGCCACACCATCAGGTGCGAGTAGTCCTGCAATAGCTGAAGATGTAATAAACCACCCAGACAGCGTTAATAAAGTAATAGACGCTAATGAGGTTATTAAAGCTAATAAGGTACCCGAGACTAACCAGAACTTATAAGGCTTAAATAGTTTTAGGAAAAACAGTAAATCCTTCATGTTAAATTGACCACCCTATCCATTCTGGCAATGACTTCTGGGTCATGGCTGGCAATTATCAATGTAATATCCTTAAATAAAAGATCAATAACATTCAGCAATCTGATTTTAGTGAGTTGATCTAAATGGGCAGTGGGTTCATCTAATAATACAATAGGCGAATGTTTAATAAAGGCACGTGCCAAGGCAATACGTTGAACCTGTCCGCCTGATAAACCATACCCTTTTTCCCCAACTAAGGTATCTAAGCCTTTTTCCAAATATTGACTGTAGTCTGTAACACCCGCTAATTCTGCAGCTGTATGGATTTGTTGTTCTGATAAACGATGATCTAATAAACTAATATTATCTTTAATAGAGGCATAAAAAATATTAGATTGCTGACTAGCCCAGGCAATATTATTTTGCGTATTGTGTTGACTAGCCACTTCGCCATTAACTAAAACCAAACCATCTGTAGGTTGTTCAAACCCTAGCAGCAGATTAAATAAAGTTGTTTTACCTGCACCTGATTCACCTATTAATGCAATTTTTTCACCTACTTTAATTTGTAAAGAAAGCGAATGAATCACTTTTTTTTGCTGATATTCTTTTACAACATCTTTCAGTTCAATAATAAACTTAGCTGGCTGAGTATTATTTAACTCAGTAGGTTTCTTTATTTCATGTTGCTCTAAAACTTTTAATATGTGATCAGCAGCGCCCACAGCAGCGGCTTTATCATGATAATAAACTGATAATTGTTTTAATGGGTTAAAAAATTCAGGCGCTAATAACAAAACAAACAAGGCTTCTTGTAGATTAATATTGATAGCTGGGCCAAACCGTATCAACCCCAACAAACCCAGACCTACATAAACGGCCACTAAAGCAACAGCAACGGCGCTAAAAAATTCTAAGACAGCCGAGGAAAGAAATGCAATACGTAAAACATCCATCGTCTTTTCTCGAAAATGTGTTGAAACTCGTCCAATCGTTTGTAACTCTGCTTCTGCTTGACCAAATAATTTAAGCGTGGCGAGCCCTTGTAATCGATCCAAAAAATAACCGCTCATTCTTGCCATAGCCAAAAATTGATTACGATTTGCTGAAGCTGCACCCATACCAATTAATGCCATAAAAACGGGGATTAAAGGCCCCGTCACTAAAAAAATAACAGCGACCACCCAATTAACAGGAAAAACCACAGCAATCATTATTAAAGGTAATACCAACACGATAATTTGTTGAGGTAAATAACGTGAAAAGTAATTTTCTAAAGCTTCTGTATGTTCCAGAGTGGTGGTCGCTAATTCTCCACTGTAATGCTGTTTATTAAAGGCCGACTCTAGTTGGGGAAATTTATTAAACAATTGCTCCCGAACAGAAACTTTAATTTTTTCAGCCACTTTAAACCCCATGACGGGAAAATAATAACTGCAAAAACTTCTTACAATAACCACTAAAGTCAAGCAGACAAAGACTGTGATTAAGTTTTGTATCGCTTGCTTTTCAATAACTAACTGGTGAATAATAAAGGCAAATAATGCCGATTGAATAATAATTAAAATACCATTAATAATACCTATTAATGCGGTAATATTAACTAATCGCCTCACTGACTTTTTCTGTTTTTTCAACCAGTCTTGACAGTGTTTCTCTCTGATATTATTTTCATCATAAGCGGCTTGGTCTTCTTCAATGAACATTATTTTCCTAAAAGTGACATTTATTAATTGTTATTCAAGTAGCAATATAAATCCTGAGTATAATTTAACAGGCATTTTGTAGGAGCGTCCGCCAATGTCGTTAAGTTAAAGGAATTAGAGCATATGTAGCCTTGATGCAGCATAGCGGAATCAAGGAATTTTACAAATAAACCTTGATTCCACTTCGTTTCATCAAGGCTACAGGTCTTAACTTAATGGCATTGGAGCGTCCGCCCTCGGCGCGATTTATTAGAAAAAAGAGCATTATTTTATTCGCGCCGAGGGCGGACGCTCCTACCCAATATTATTAATCTTTAGAATAATTAATAAAATGCTAGAAATAATCCAACTTCCTGTATTAAATGATAATTATATTTATCTAATCCACGAACCTGCTTCAGCTAAAACAGCTGTTATAGATCCTGCTGTTAGCCAGCCTGTTTTGGATATTTTAAAACAAAAAAACTGGCCGCTAAACTTGATACTCAATACTCACCATCACAATGATCATATTGGGGCTAATTTAGAATTAAAAAAAGCAAGCAACTGTCAAATTATTGCGGCAGAAGCCGATCAACATAGAATCCCTGATGTTGATATCACAGTTAAAGAAGGTGATATTTTTTCTCTAGGTAACGAAGTCATCAAAGTATTTGAAACACCAGGTCACACATCAGGCCATATCGTATTCTATTTAGAAAATAGCCATAAACTATTTTGTGGTGACACTTTATTTTCTATGGGATGTGGACGTTTATTTGAAGGTTCTGCTAAACAAATGTGGCATTCATTGCAAAAGATTAAAGTTTTACCCAAGCAGACTCAAATTTATTGTACTCATGAATACACACAAGCCAATGGCGCATTTGCTATAACGCTTGAGCCTGATAATAAAGCCTTACAACAACGGATACAGCAAGTTAATCAACTTAGAAAAGAAAATACCCCTACTGTGCCTAGTTCTTTAGAACTGGAATTAATGACCAATCCTTTTCTTAGAGAAGATAGCCCCACTTTACAACAATCTATCAAAATGCAGAACCAGTCTGCTATTGATATTTTTACCAAAGTAAGACAGTTAAAAGATAACTTTTAACATGTCACAGCTTACGTTGATAATAGGTTCATAGTTCAAGCGAGGCTAAAACCTCACTTCCAAAAGACAACCCTATAGCCATGATTATTAATTACTCTTTTTCATTCAAACTATAAAAGTATATTGTTGCACCAATAACAGCTGCTGGCGCAACCACTATATTTAATACGGGAATAGACAAGCCCAATACCGTTAAGCCTCCAAAACTCAACGTGCTCAGTCGTCTTGTTTTAGCCTGTTCTTTTTGCTGTGCAAACAATAGCCCTTTATTTTCCAAAGGATAAGCCATAAACTCCAGTCCTATCCCCCAAGCACCAAATAATGCCCACAAAAAGGGCGCTATTAAATTAATACCAGGAATAATAAATAGAATTGATAAAGGTATCATACGACTGACTAAATAGCCCATACGGCCTATTTCTGCCAAAAGAACCTGACTTACTTTTTGCTCAGCCACCGTACTTTTCTCACCAGAAATCAACTCCAGTGTTTTAACAGATAATTGGCTATAAAAAGGCGCTGCAATTAAATTAGCCAAAATGGTAAAAGTAAAAAAGCCAATAATTGAAAAACTAATAAAAAACAAAGGCCATATTAGCCATTCCAGCCAAGATAACCAAGATGGAATAAATTCTGTGATTAAGTCCGTAATATAGGCATAGCCTAAACTGATAGCAATACTGTATAGCACTACATTAATCAAAATAGGGATTAATAAATATTTGCGTAATTCAGCCTTAGCTAATAACCTTAGCCCTTTCAGTAAACAGTTAACTGCATGTACTGGACTAGTTGATTTTTCTTTTAAATTTATCATTGTAAATGTTTAACTCCATTTTCTGCTGGATGATGAATCACACCTTTCTCTGTCACAATCGCAGTAATTAAATTAGCTGGAGTCACATCAAAAACAGGATTCCATGCACTCACCACTGAACCATCATTGATATAACAATCAGCTAAAAGTTCATTTTGATGGCGTTGTTCAATATCAATTCCTTCGCCCGACTCCATTGCAAAATCAATGGTTGAAACAGGGGCAACCACCATCATTTTTACACCATGTTGCTTTGCCAATACCGCTAATGAATAAGTCCCGATTTTATTCGCTACATCACCGTTGGCAGCAATTCTATCAGCCCCCACTATAATCCAGTCTAATTTCCCAGACTTCATTAACCACGCGGCGGCTGAATCTGCAATCAAAGTGGCCGCAATATCATCTTGGGCTAATTCCCAAACAGTTAAGCGCGCACCCTGTAACCACGGGCGGGTTTCTCCTGCATAAATTTCATTTAACCCTCGTTTATGTGCACTTCTAATTACCCCTAAAGCAGTACCATAACCTCCCGTTGCCAATGCGCCCGCATTACAGTGCGTCATCACCGTTTGTTGCTCTTTAATTAAGCCTGCACCTAATTCACCCATGGTTTGATTGGCTTTAATATCATCAGTATGAATTTGTATGGCGGCCTGTTTTAAGGCTTGAATAGGGTTTCCAACCTGTTGATTTAACAGTTGCTGCATTTTTTCTAATGCCCAGAATAAATTAACAGCTGTGGGACGTGAATTTGCCAGAATTTCAATATCACTAACAACTTTTCCTTTCCAGTTTTTTGTTGAATCTGAATAATGTCTCATCACTGATAATGCCACACCATATGCCGCTGCAATACCAATAGCTGGGGCACCTCTGACTCGCATAGTAGCAATAGATTCAGCAACACCGACTGCATCAGTATATTCATCAAAGATAATGTCTTCGGGCAAGGCACGCTGATCCAATACTTTTAGACTATCTCCTGTCCATTCAAGAGCCTGCACTTTCAACTCATTCTTCACATTCATTTTTTATCACACATTTTATATATATCGTTATAATTCAACACTTCATGCTTTACCCTTGCGATACTTAAAATAATAGGAAATCAATCAATGAAAGTCGACCTACTCATTCAAGCACGCTGGATTATACCTGTTGAAGAAGTTTCAGTAACCCATGAAAACTATGCTTTAGTGATTAATAACGGAAAAATCATTGATTTACTGCCTATTAAACAGTCTGAACAAAAATATCAAGCAAACACCATTGAAAAAATGCCTAACCATGCCCTTATCCCAGGGTTAATCAATAGTCATACCCATGCCAGCATGTCTTTAATGCGTGGAATTGCTGATGACTTACCTTTAATGGACTGGCTACAAAACCATATCTGGCCTTTAGAAAAAAAATGGATGAGTGAAGCCTTTGTCAGAGATGGCACTGATTTAGCCATTGCTGAAATGATACGCGGTGGAACTACCTGTTTTAATGATATGTATTTCTTCCCTGATATTACCGCACATCAGGCAATTAAGCATGGTATGCGTGCCAGTATTGGTTTAATCGTTATCGACTTTCCTACTATTTGGGCCGAAAACAGTGAATCCTATATTGAAAAAGGCTTGGCATTACATGATCAATTACGTCATGAACCCTTAATTACAACAACATTTGCCCCTCATGCTCCCTATACAGTATCAGATGAACCTTTAACCAAAATACGCACATTTGCAAATGAGCTTGAGTTACAAGTCCATATGCACCTTCATGAAACCGAACATGAAGTACTGGAACAGCAACAAAAAACTAATCAAACGCCTATCCAGCGCTTATACGATCTAGATTTACTTAACCCCTCCTTTATGGCGGTACATATGACTCAATTATCAGATAAGGATATTGAGCTTATTGCACAAACCGGCGCTCATATTATTCATTGTCCTGAATCCAATCTAAAACTGGCCAGTGGTTTTTGTCCTGTTGCTAAATGCATTGATGCAGGCATTAATGTAGCGCTAGGGACAGATGGTGCTGCCAGTAATAATGATTTAGATATGTTTGGAGAAATGCGTACAGCGGCACTACTTGCTAAAGGTGTATCAAAAGATGCTAGTGCAGTTCCTGCCATTTCAGCACTTAAAATGGCGACTATTAATGGTGCAAAAGCATTAGGGATTGAAGATAATACCGGTTCGTTATCTATAGGCAAAGCGGCTGACGTTATTGCCATAGATTTAGATCAATTAGAAACACAGCCCTTATATGACCCTATTTCTCACATTGTATATGCAGCTAACCGACAACAAGTAAGCGATGTTTGGGTTGCAGGTAAACAATTATTAAAACAAAGAAAACTGACAACGATTAATACCGATGATTTAAAAATAAAGATTGCTGAATGGCAGAAACGGCTAGCAAAAGCTTAGCTCGTAGGAGCGTCCGCCCTCGGCGCGAATAAAATAGGCTCTTTTTTCATTTAACTAAAATCTCGCCGAGGGCGGACGCTCCTACAAGCATCGACAAGCAGCAATATTGTCATTTATAACTGTCATTATTTTCATCATATACTTACTTACAAACTTCCTATTTAGGCGCATAGTCAAAACAGCTGGCGAATATAATAATTAAAAAGTTTAGCTTCTTGCTTTATCACAGCTCCAGCTCAATAGACATAATTTGAGTTCCAAAAAAAATCTCAAGCAAGATAAACAATCTCTGTTACTTCGTTTTATCACTTTCAATATATTAAGGAAACGTTATGCCACAATTACAAGAAAAAATAGGTTTAGCACTTTCTGGTGGAGGCCTTCGTGCTTCTTTTTTCCATATCGGCCTTATGGCTCAAATGGCTGAACAAGGCATCCTTAAATCTGTTTCCGTTATATCAACAGTTTCAGGTGGCTCTATTATTGGCGCCTTATATTATTTACACTTAAAAAACCTTCTGGAATCCAAGACTGACCAAGATATTACTGATCAAGATTACATAGAAATTATAAAAACCATTGAAGCCGATTTTTTAGAAGCAACAGAAAAAAACATACGCATGAATGTACTTTCTGATGTGAGAAAAAACTTCCATATGAGAAAGGCTGATTATTCTCGTAGCACTCGAATTTCCGAGCTTTATAATAATTACCTTTACCAAAAAGTAGCTAATAACTTAGGTAATCCAGTGGAACTACAAAACTTAAAAATTCAGCCTTTAGCAGGCCCTGAAAATTTTCATCCTGATGAGCATAATGAAGAAAGGACGGCTAAAGTCCCTATTCTTGTTATCAATTCTACAACGCTCAACGGAGCAAGAAACTGGCAATTTACGGCTAAAACAATGGGCGAACACCCTTCCCGAGACTCAAGTATTGACATTGACAAAAAACCTATTCGCTTACGCAGAGCTAAAAAGGGTTATTCCGACTTGATAAAACCGCTGCAAGGTTTTTCATTAGGGCATGCTGTAGCTGCCTCAGCTTGTGTCCCAGGGTTATTTGATCCTTTAGCTATCAATGATCTTTATTACGATAAAGTAAATAGTGAAAAAATTGTTCCTCAACTCGTTGATGGCGGTGTTTTTGATAATCAGGGAATAATTAGTTTATTAGAGCAAAACTGCAGCCAATTTATCGTTAGTGATGCTTCTGGGCAAATGGGGATGGAAAATGAAATAGATACCAGTCCTGTCTCGGTTCTTTTACGTGTAACAAGTGTGTTTCAAGACCGAATTAGAACTGAAAGTTTATTGCATTTGATTGATAGTAAAGGCGAACAAAATATTGCCTTTATCAATTTGCGTAAAGGTTTAGAAGAAAGGGAAATTAGCTGGAAGGATAAAAACAATCAAGCTGGAGACGATATTATATTTCCTTCCACTTGTCAGGAATTTGGGGTTGATCCAACAGTACAAAAAAAACTGTCTCTAATGCGTACCGATTTAGATGCCTTTACAGAAGTGGAAGCTTATTCTTTAATGTTAGATGCCTACCAAATGAGTAAACAGGAATTAATCAAATTCAGACAAACAGATCAGCCATCAGAAAATGATAGCACATGGCAATTCAGCCAAATGGCCGAGTTTATGAAAAACCCTAAACCCGATTACTTAAAGCAATTAGATGTCTCTCAAGCGGTCTTTGGCAAAGCACTGCAAGTCTTTCCCTGGCTTTGGGCTCTCATTATTCTAGTTATTGGTGCTATTATTTACTATGCTTGGCAACCCATCATTGAACCAGCTTTAAACAGCACTTTTACCGTTTATGCTGTCCTTGCTGCTATTGCTTTGTGGGCAGCCACCATTCTAGCACCTAAGTTTGAACATATAATCTCTGTCTTGCATAATTTACGTCCACAAGCAGTGTTATTACAACGTCTGGGAAAGGCTTGCCTATTAGTTATTTTGACACTTATTGTGACTTTGTATCTTAAATTTATAAATCCAATGTATCTGGATTACGGGCGTGTTGATAAACTGAAAAAATAAATGAACAGCATCTCTTCTAGGGAAACTTAACCCTTTTTCTTATTAATCATTCCGAAAACGTTGTCAGTATAAAATACGTTTCAATTAAGCACATTTAACTGTCATAACTTAGGAATGATTAATATATAGGAAAATTAAGATTATTAATTATCATGACTCTATACAAACCACAGGTTTATAAAAAACCAGTAAATTTCTGAATTATTTTATCGGTAGATACTCTATTAAAACGCAAGCGTAAATATTCATATTTTCATGAATTAGTAATAATAGGTAACGTATAAAAACGGGTCCCATCAAATTCTTTATTTGTCCGTAACATGCCATGGATGGCGTGTAATAATTTACGCATCACAGCACAGACCGCCTGTACTTTTTTCAGGCCGTTATCATCAATTAAGTGATGATAATAGCCTTTAATATTGGGTTCAAAGCGACTCGCAACCAATGCTGGCATATACAAGGCCTGGCGAATATATTTATTTCCTACCTTGCTAATCCGTGGTTTTTTAGACACGCTACTCCCTGAATCAAATATCCTTGGATCTAGCCCTGCATGAGCAACCCATTGCCGTGCCGTCATATCCTTAGGCAATATCATAAGTTCACTCAGTATTTGTATAGCTGTGGCTTGGGCAATTCCTTTGATCCCAGTGATTAATGTATAAGCCTGCTCCAGACCTTCATTTTGATGAATGATGTTAATGGCACTGTCGCGTAGGGTTTTAATTTGTACATCTAAAATATCAATTAACTGCTCCGTCTGTTCAATCACCAGTGTGGGTGTTTCCACCGTTGATTTTAAAGCATGAAGCTGGTTTTTAGTTTGCGTTTTTTGCTTACTTAAGGCGGCAATTCGGCGTGCAGTTGCTCTTAAGCCAATACACTCATCGGCGGGGCGATCCCAAGCTTCAAAAGGCATTCTTTCAGCATAAATCGCTAAGTTCTCTGCATCAATTGCATCGGTTTTGCTACGCGTCATTAATGCTTTAGCAAAATTATGTGCCGCTTTAGGGTTAATAACCATCACCTCAATATCATTGGCTCGGCTAAGAGCGACAGCCAAATCAAAATGATAGACACCTGTTGCTTCGGTGCAAACCTTTGATTCGCCTTTAAGTTTTGTTAAAGATTGAATAATTGATTGATGACCTAAAGGGGTATTATCAAAAGACTTAGCTTGACGCGCTTTGCCATTAACCATGACGACTACCACTAATTCCTTACAACCTACATCAATTCCTATGGTATTCATTTTTTATCTCATATTTAAGTATTATAATGATCACTGGTTTCCCAACCCTGACACTTCACCTACCGTCCTTGTGAATGCAGACTCAGAAGCATAGCTTACAGGTCTCAGATACTCCACGGCATGGATGACGAGGGTGGGGAGCCAATCTACGTACAAGCTCGAAGCTTAAGGAGGGGCCGGCTTCCCCAGAAAATCAGTTATTACTATAATTGTTTTGTGTTAATTAATCCTGTGTTTAAGAGATATGTTTAATATACAAGGAGGGGCCTATGGCCGCGATAGCACTTGATCTTGTTCTGGTCGCGGCCATAGGCCCTTCCTACCGATAAAATAATTCAGGATTTTACTGGTTGTTTATAAACCTGTGGTTTGTATAGAGTCATGAAAGGTTTTAACAGAACTTGTTGAGAATAAAGATGAATAGCGGATTAAAAAATAGATGATTGAATTATATTTAGATACGGTTGATTTAGAACAAGTTAAGCGCTTAAATACCTGTCTTCCAGTAAGAGGGGTAACTACAAACCCTTCAATTTTATCTAATGCTGGTGTTGGTGTGACACAGGCATTATCGGAGTTAGCAGACATAATTGAAACGCCTCGATTTCATGTGCAAGTCGTGAGCCAAACGGTGAATGATATTGTAGATGAAGCCATTGAACTGGATAAATTACCTTTTGATATGGTTGTTAAAATTCCTGCTACTGAGATAGGCCTGGCGGCAATTAAAATCATTAAAACACGAGGTGTTCAGGTCTTGGCAACGGCTATTTATAGTAGTCAACAAGGTTTTTTGGCTGCGTTGTGTGGCGCTGATTATTTAGCACCTTATGTTAATAGAATGGATACTATGGGGGGTAATGGTGTTGCCGTGGTGGCTGATTTACAGCAATTAATAACGATTAATGGCTTAAATTGTAAATTACTTCCTGCTAGTTTTAAAAATACTTTGCAAGTTATGGATGTAATGAAATTGGGTGTTGGTGCTATTACATTACCCGTTGATGTTGCAATGCAAATGATTTCTCATCCTGCTGTTGATCCTGCCGTTGATAAGTTTGGCCAAGATTGGAGAGACTCGTTTGGTTCGATGTTATCTTTTGAAACTTGATTTTATTTAAAGCTATTTGAAATAATATTATCCAACCACTGTTTTGCATAAATAGCTTCTAAGGATAATATTTTTTCATCCATACTAGGGGTGACACCTCCAGCACCTTTAACTTGAGCTATCTTTCCCTGTTGATTAAGTTTATACACCATAGCGACAGAAATACCCTCATCGGCAGTAATAAGGCTATAGCAGGTGTTAATCCATGCGGGTTCAATTACATCAATATCATTAAGCAAACTAACAACAGCAAAGGCACAAACTTTAGCTTCAGCATTGGCTGCAAAGGCTGATTTAGGAATAGGGCTCTGGTTTGATGCATCGCCAATAATATGAATAGCTGGGTGTATAGTCGATTCACTAGTTTTATGCTTAACTGGACACCAGCCAGATTGATCACAAAGCCCTGATATTTGTGCAATATTGGCTGCTTTTTGTGCTGGGATATAATTTAAAACATCAGCGTTAAAAATATCACCAAAATCAGTTTCCAATTGTCTCGTTTTAGCATCGATTTTGACAACAGGATTATCAGGAATTGAATGCCATTCAATCAAGCTGTTATCTGTTCCAAAACCATAATGTTTTTTCCAGCCTTGGATAAATAAGGCTTGTTTGGAAAACTGCCTTTTAGCATCCAGAATAATGATTTTTGATTTGGGTTTGTGTTGTTTTAGGTAATGAGCCATTATACTTGCGCGCTCATAAGGGCCGGGTGGACACCTGAAGGGATTGGGTGGAGCGCAAATAACAACAGTGCCTCCATTTCGCATATTATGTAGTTGGCTTTTTAATATTGAGGTTTGAGTCCCTGCTTTCCAGGCATGGGGAATGATTTGGCTTGAGAGGTTGTTAAGGCCTTCAACTAACTCCCATCGGAAATCAATACCTGGTGAAACAATTAACCGATCATAGTTTATTTTTTGATTGCTTTTGAGTGTGATGCTGCGTTGTTCTGAGTTAATAATGGTAACTTTGTCATGCACAAGTTTTACATCGTAAAGACTTGATAAGTGACGATAGGAAACTTTAAGAGAACTGATGTTTTTTAAACCGCCTAAAACCCAGTTACTTCCTGGGCAAGTCATATAATATTGCTTGGGCTCAATTAAGGTGACTTGAATATTTGGGTCTAGTTGTTTTATAGTTTTTGCGGCAGTGGCTCCACCAAAGCCTCCACCAATAATAACGACATGAGCAGAAGAATGTGATTTAAGGGGTGTGTTTTGACAACTGCTTACTAACAAACCAGCTGAACTACCCGCTAATTTAATAAATTGCCGTCTGGAAAACATTTAATTTAATAGACTTAAGTAGGTAGAAACAGATTTTAATTCCGTTTCAGAAAAACCTTTAGTAATACGATCCATAATGGTTGATTTTTTGTTACCTGAGCGAAAGGCTAATAAAGTGTGTGATAATTCTTCAGTAGATAAGGATAGAGGTTTTGATTTTTCAGCATGACAACTATAACAGCTATAGGCAATCACTTTTGCTGGGACATCTGCCAGAGTATGAGAAGAAATGCAGTTTAGTAGAATAGGGATGATTATGGATTGTTTATTCATCTAAGGTTACATCTTTTAGCAATGATCAATTATGCTTTTTTTTGGTCAAGGTTTTTAAGAATCTCTTCCAAGGGAACGAGATTCATTCTTACTCTAAATAAAACATCATGATTATGTAATAAGCCAAAACAGTCATATGTTCTCAGCATAATATTGCTTTGGTTTAAGGTGTTATCACTGGATTCAGCATGCTGTTTGACCAAAATATAAAGTTTGTCATTATTTTTTAAACGACTTAAATGATCACGGTCAACAGATATTTCATGCGAGGTATAAACCATAGGGTTTCGCTTAAAGTCATGGTTTTCTAATTGCGCTTTTTCTAACAATGCACCAGAAGCTAAACTGCAAGGAAAAACCTCAGGATAGTTTTCAGTATGGGTCAGTTCATCAAAATAATCTGATTGTTCAGCTAAAGAGCCTGACAGAAAGTTTTTAACATTCCCGTTATGTAGAAATTTTCTTTTTAAGAAATAATCTGTGCCTGGAATAATTGTTTTATCTGGAATAACATTTAAGTTGGGTAAAGAACCAAAGGTTACATCGCCCAAAAATAAGGGACTTTGAGTTTCCTTTTTAAAACCCAGTAAAATCGTTTTACCTTCTGCCTTAATAGAAATCCGGTTGCCTAGAGTTAAACTAGGAATGGTTTTAATTAAGGTTTTTTTAATGTCTAATTGAAAGGGGGTTGATGGTTTTAAAGCATTAACAAAGGTGGTTTGGTAATTACTGAAACGTAAATTATTTTCAGAAATAATATGGTTTTCATGATGAGCCTCTCGATAAAGGCGCATTTGATATTCAATTAATGTATTGAGTTGATAGCCGAGAACAATAGGCCCTTTAAATGGATTATGGTGGATTTGTAACCATTTATGTTTATCATGAAATAGATTAAAGTCATCAGACGCATTACGCGCTACTTCTATATGAATTTGGTCAAAGATGAATTGTTCTGAGATCATTAAAGTACTTGTTCTATAAAGGTGGGTGAAATAGTGGGTTCTTGTATAGGGGTATCAAACCAAAAATTCATAGGATAGTCAAAACCCATACCATGCATATAATTATACAGTGCTTTTTTTAACCCTTGGCCTAACATTTCATGGTCTGTATTGATGGAGTCATGATAATCAATATCATTTTCCGCAAACAATACATTTTTATTGGGGATCAATTCAATATTGTATTGATCAGGGTGCAAACCGATAGGGCTATGAATAGTGGCAGCAAAGCGATGCCAATAAGCCGATTGAAAGCAACCATTTTGCATGAGTTGTCGCACGCGTTCTAATGAGTCAACTGTCTCTTGCTCTGTTTGGGTGGGGAAACCATACATTAAATAAGCATGAACCAGAACACCTGCATTAGCAAAGTTTTTGGTGACTTTGGCGACCTGTTCAACAGTTACCCCTTTTTTCATCAGTTTTAATAAACGATCAGAAGCAACTTCTAATCCACCACTAATAGCGATGCAACCTGAGTCCGCAAGTAGTTGGCATTTTTCAGCTGAGAATGTTTTTTCAAAGCGAATATTCCCCCACCAACTAATCACAATATCACGTTCAATCAGTTTTTCTGCCATAGCAAATAATACTTTTGGTGGAGCTGCTTCATCCACAAAATGAAAACCTGTTTCTCCTGTTTCAGAAATTAGCTCTTCAATGCGTTGCACAATAAGTTCTGCACCTGCATCATCATAATGACCAATATAATCTAGACTAATGTCGCAAAAACTACATTGTGACCAATAACAGCCATGAGCAATGGTTAATTTATTCCAGCGACCATCACTCCATATTCTATGCATAGGATTAAGCATTTCACAAAGTGATAAGTATTGGTCGATAGGCAAACCGTCATAACAGGGAGTGCCTGTATTCTTATGTGGAATATCGTGCAGTATTGGGTTTTTATTATAAAAAACCTGATTATCTTTTAAATAATAAGTACGGAATAATTCATTAATCGGGCGCTGATTGTTTAAATGCTCTAATAAAGTCAAAAGAGGTCTTTCACCATCATCAACAGTAATAAAGTCAATAAATTCAAAAAGTCGGGGGTCTTTTAACGATCTTAATTCGGTGTTAACAAATCCACCACCCAAAACAATTTTTATCTCTGGATTAATTTGTTTACAACATTGGGAAATTTTTAAAGCACCCAGCATATTGCCAGGGAAGGGGACTGTTAGACCTATTACAGAAGGTTTTTCTGTTTCAATATAGTCATTTACTAAAGAGAAAATAATCTCATCAGTATAAAGTGGTGCTTGCTGTAATTGTTGATAGAGATCATCAAAAGAAGGGTTAGATGCAGCGAGTCGTTCACCATAACGTGACACTTCAAAATGGGGATCAACACCTTGTTTAATGACGGCAGAAATATCATCAATAAATAAAGTGGCAAGATATTTAGCTTTATCCTGTACCCCTAAATTACCAAATGCCTCATGTAAAACATTACCAGACATTTCCTCCATCTGATTCAAACTTTCAAATTGAGGGCCTTCTGGAAGAAAACTACGGGAAGCTATGCGTAATGCTAAAGATGAATTCTGGCCTTGAAGAAATTTAACTGTGGGTTCTATACATTTTAAATAGTCAGGAAAGTGAACCATAAAATGATATATGGCATCGGGTAGTTCATCATCTTCAAAATCTGCAAAATTATCTTCAACGGTTTGAAAAATTGTTTCCAAACCTTGTTTAGTGAGTAGAGTAAGAAATAACTCAATAGCTAAGTCACGCTGGCTAACGGCATACTGCTGTTGTTTTAAAAAACCAGTTAAATAAGCCGTAGCAGGATACGGAGTATTTAATTGGGTCATTGGGGGGGTGATTAACAGTATTTTTTGCTTAGATTTTTGCATCAGTACTTTTGCAATTAAACATTAAGGCTATAGTTTAGCATTATCATGTAATGTTCAATTTTTGTTTGGGTTAGATGATGAGAACTAGTTGATTGAATCACAAGAAACAAGTCATAATGACCTAAACTTAATTCTTAGGAAGATACTATGTCAGCAACTTCTATTTCTGTAGCAAATGCTAAATCTCATATTTCAGAAATTATAGCTAAAAGTCAGCACTCTCATGAAAGGTTTGTAATTACTAAACGAGATAAGCCTGTTGCAGCACTTGTGAGCCTTGATGATCTGAAAATACTAGAGCAACATGAAGAAAAGCAGGGGTTGGCGGCAATAGCTGGAAAATGGCAAGGGATTGATGAAGTAGTTGATGCAATGGGAGATATAGAAACTTTACGTAAAAGTGGAGGAAAAGGACGAGATGTTTCTTTTTGATACAGATACTATTACTAATATTGTTAAACCACGCCCCTCTCAAAACTTGTTAGAAAAATTAGCAAAGGTATCAAAGGAGCAGCAGTATATTTCTACAATCACTATTTCTGAGATTGTTTATGGCGCAGAAAAAAGCCAACGCCCTGAATATCACTTAAAGAATTTAGAAAATATTTTATTACCAGCTGTCAATATTGTAGGTTTTGATACTAAAGCTGCTTATGTCTGTGGTCGAATTAGAGCAGAACTTGAGAAACGTGGAACACCTTTAGATCTAGCAGACTTAGAAATTGCATCGATTGCAATTGCGAATGATTTAATCCTAATTAGCAATAATGTACGCCATTTTAAACGCATACCTTTACTTCAATTTGAAAACTGGTTATGAATAATACTAGAACTGAAATGACAAAAAACACTTTAGTACTTTACCATGCCGACTGTATGGATGGTTATGCCGCTGCTTGGGCGGCATGGACGAAACTGGGGAATACTGCGCAGTATAAAGCCGTACGACACCATACACCAATGCCTGATTTTTCAGAAGGCGCAGTGATTTATATTGTAGACTTTTGTTATTCTATGGAAACACTGGTTTTAGCTGCAAAAAAAGCAAGTAAGATTATTGTTTTAGACCATCATATCAGTGCGCAAAAAGATTTTGAAAATTATCAAAATAAACAGAGTTTGCCTAGTAATCTTGAAATGAATTTTATTCAAGAGCATAGTGGTTGTGTTATTAGCTGGCAATATTTTCAGGGGGATACTGAGGCTCCTTTGTTATTACAGCATATTGAAGATCATGATTTATGGAATCATCAATTACCTAAAACTGAAGATATATGTAGAGCACTTTATTTGCAGTTACCCATTAATTTTCACGCTTTTGAGAAAGTTAAACTTTCTACTTTACGAAGAGAGGGTGAGTTATTAACTAAACAGCAAAAATTAAATGTTGCGCGATTATTTAAGGCAAGACATAAAGTGATACTTAATAATCAAAAAGGTCTGGCAGTCAATGCACCTGGTATGTTTTCAAGTGATTTGGGGCATGAACTTGCGGAAAAATCAGGCACATTTGGTTTAACCTATTTTTATCATGGAAAAAACCAGCGTTATGAGTGTGGCTTACGTTCAATTGGTGATTTTGATGTATCAGAATTGGCTAAAGAATATGGTGGTGGTGGACATAAGAATGCATCAGGTTTTCGAGTTGATCAAGCTACTTTCTTAAGTTTTTTGGCAACGGAATAACAGCTATGTTAGAAATTTCATCAAATATCTCAATTCCTGATAATGAAATTGAAATTTCTGCGATTAGAGCACAAGGTGCTGGGGGGCAAAATGTTAATAAAGTGTCTTCAGCTATTCATCTTCGTTTTGATATTTTAGCATCTTCTTTATCTGATTTTTACAAGCAACGTTTATTAGCTACACGGGATAAAAGAATCACTAAAGAGGGAGTGATTGTTATAAAGGCTCAACAATTTAGAACCCAAGAAAAAAATCGTGATAATGCACTTGAACGGTTAAAGGAAATTATTAAAGCGGTAACGGTGATTCAAAAAGTAAGGCGGCCAACTAAACCTAGTCGTAATTCTCAAAAAAGAAGAATGGATAGTAAAACTAAACGGAGTAAAACAAAGGCATTACGTGGCAGGGTGTAATGCCGCTACCAGTGAGGTTAAACCTACCTGTATCAATTGGTTGCATATTCACTTCTTGGTTTTGTCATTAATGGGTAACCCTTTGGTCTGCGCTT
>Ga0209707_1000111_pt1 | contig 54238 bp, 51 predicted proteins | sample EN4Hudsemesocosm_FD_184630 | JGI IMG/M metagenome (GOLD analysis project Ga0209707, IMG submission 184630) | Methane-oxidizing microbial communities from mesocosms in the Hudson Canyon - EN4B Hudson Canyon (SPAdes) (version 2) | ecosystem: Environmental > Aquatic > Marine > Cold seeps | place... | reverse complement strand
AGAACAGAGTAAAAAGAATCATCCAGTCGAATGTGCGTGAAACCGCTACGGCTTCAGCGCGAGATCGTACAGCTGATTGAGATGCGCTCATTAGCTTACCTCCTAAAAATTAAAATTATATTTTTTTATTTACTTTCACCCTAAGCCAACTCCGCAAGTTAATGCAGAGCAAGCCAGGAGATAGTATTGTATTACTAAAAGTTAAACCGTTGCTATTAAGCTAGGTCTTTCTTAAGTAATTTTGTAATTGCCATTACTTCAGTGTTTACAACACCTAATACAGCAAGAGTAGCCCAACCAAAGAATACGAAACCGTAATGCAATGGTGCAACAAACAACTCTTCCATGAACCAGAAAGTGTGTCCCCATTCGTTCAATCCAACATTTGGAAGAATCATGAAAGGACCAATTACTGAGATCAAATACATAAGGTGTAAACCTTCGTTGTAAGTAGGTAATCTAGTTTTAGCATACAAGAATGAAGATACACCAGTGATGATGTAAATTGGGTATGACAAATAGAACTCAATGATGTGACTTGGTGTGAAATCTGTGTCACGAACAATTGTTTGATGCCAAGTACCGTCTTGCTCTGTAAAATAAGAAGCGCCCCAGTATACAGCCCAACCGTACATAACTAACCATGTCCAGTGAGTGAAATGTCTTCTTAACTCTTCACGTGGAGTAATTGACATTACTTTACGATCACGAGTTTTCCAAAGATATCCCCACAAGCCAGATGCAAGTACTACTTCGCATACTAACTCGATGTACAACATATTCATCCAATATGTTTCAAACTCAGGTGCGAATGAATCAAGTCCAGCAGACCATCCATATACACCTTCGTACCAACGAATAAAAGAGTAAAATACTAGATACAGTAATAAACCTGCCCACAGGTTTCTTTGATTTAACAGCGGTGCTTCTGCAGCATCAGCTTTAACTGACTCAGTTGTAGCAGCCATTTCTACCTCCTAAAGTTTTAAATCCTCAACTAAATTGTTGAGTGTTTAGTTAACTTCCTTAATTAATATGCGTTAAAAATTTAAAACACATCCCCCTCAATCCTTGACGGTGTAGTGGAGTCTACTCACCTCAACTACCCTTGTCAAGATAATTGACAGCTATTATTTTACTTTTGTTTACATACTGTTCCTAAAAGCCAATACATCCTTGTTTTTATTTAAAATTATTACTTCCCCTTTTGTTTTCCTTCATTAATTTTTTAAGTCTTGGCAACACTTTCTTTTCAACATTACACACTCACAGCCTAATATGTTCCTTCTCTTATATTTCAGCTATAAATACGCTGAGTAATTATCTCTTTGTTTTGTTAATATAGCTCACATCCAACCTAACCTATAATTTACACATAATCATGAAATCCAAACTCCTTTTATTTGTTGTCTGTCTTGTTGCTCTCTTTGCTTTTCAAGCCAAAGTTGTGGTCCCTGTTCTTTATGACATTGCTGCTTCTGATTTTTTTCTTGAGGATAGTGGCGACGAATCAAGTCGAACCTCCTCTTCCAACCAAATGACTCAAGCAGCCTTTAATCAATGTAATAACCACATCGCTAACGATATTTTACCCAACCACACTGTCACCTTCCCTTCCAGCCCTCTAAATGCTTTTAGCCTTGGTAATTTTCGTTATATTGTAAATGTTGACATTGACATCCTTCCCGTTGATTCAGCTTCGTTTAGCAGAAGGTATGCTTGTCGCATTCAATATTCTGAAAATGACGATAACAATGGGGCAGAAAACCCTGACAACTGGTCAATTGAAGGTATTTCTGGATTGGATAACATTTAAACTGACTTTTCTTTTCCATTCGGCAAAAAAAGGGCTGATTACCAAACATGGTAACCAGCCCTTTTTCGTCCCTTAGCTTTATTTTAACTTCTTGCTATTCAAGCTCATGTATCGGTTGATACAAACTTATCAAACCCAATTCCTCTGCAATTTTTTCTGAAACTATACGTCTCTTATATACATTTATTGCCTTTACCTTCCCTTTATCCTTCATAAATCCAACTAAATCATTTTCTGCAATATCTTCTACATAATCTATTGTCACATCGGTCAGAGCTATAGTTGAAGCTTTGGGATAGGCTCCAGGCATATTAGAAACGCAATAATGAACAACTCCATGCTTCACAAATACTGGCTCTGAATGTGTTGTAGGTTTTGAGGTTTCAACACACCCCCCCTGATCAATACTCACATCAACTATAACAGCCCCTCTTTGCATTGTTTTAAGCATTTCTTCTGTCACCACTTTAGGTGACCGCGCCCCCCTACAAAGCACAGCACCTATCACTAAATCAGCCGCTTCAATTTGTTTTGCTATATTCTTCTTATTTGACTGAATAAAATGGACTTTGGGTAGTACTGCTTTATTTTGAGCGACCCACTTCTCTTCATCCAACCCTGCAACAGTTACATTCGCCCCCATTGCATCAGCTACTCTTGCAGCATGCCGCCCGACAATACCATCACCAATTATAAACACACGTCCATATGATTTCCCCATCACATCACCCAATTGCATTCCATTGCCTTTATTAAAGCGAGCTAAATAATACGCTCCCATTAACACTGACATATTTCCTGCAACAGCACTCATTGGAGCTAAAACCGGTAACAATTTGTTTTTATCTTCCAACGATTCATATGCAATAGCTGTAATGCCTTTATCAACTAAATGTCTTGTTAAACTTTTTGCTACACCTGCCAAATGAAAAAAAGTAAAAACCATCTGCCCTTTAAAATAACCATATTCAGACTCCTGAGGTTCTTTTACCTTAACAACCAGGTCTACATCCCAGGCCTCTGCAGCATTAACGAGTACTGCTCCAGCCTGTTCATAGGCTTCATTACTAAAACCTGAACCTATACCCGCATTTACCTCAACAACAATGGCATTCCCTGATTTTTTCAACCTTGCAACGCCATTAGGTGTCATTGCAACCCTTGCTTCATTGTCCTTAACCTCTTTGGGCACTCCAATTTTCACTATATTGCTCTTTTCGCCATTGTTAAAGCACCAAATAGTGCCGCTTCAGAATTCATACACACTGTAACCGAAAGATTCTCAAGCGCTTCCTTATAGCGACCTTTTGATAAAAAACCTCGCATAAAATCTCCATTTTTCATACTTGGTAAATTTTTTGCTGCAATTCCACCAGCCAAAACAACACCTCCTTTTGGCAAGCACTTTAAAGCCAGGTTTCCAGCTTCGGCACCATAAATCTCACAAAACATTTTTAACGCCTTAGCAGTCAATTCATTTCCACAGACTGCACCTAACTCGCTAATTACTGCGGCAGGGTCCTCATTCTGCATTCGAAATTCAACATCCCTATCAACCTCGGCATATTTAATAGATTTTAAGTACTGGTATATATTAATTAACCCTTGACCACAAACAACACGCTCATAACTTACATGCTCTGGATGAATATCCATTAAAAAGCGCAACAAACCAATTTCTAATTCATTTCTGGGAGCAAAATCAGTATGACCACCTTCCGTCGCCACCACATGAAACGTTTCATCACTGAAAACAATCATAGCCTCTCCCAGTCCTGTACCAGCAGCTAAAACGGCCAAATTACCTTTTTCTTCACGGAAGGCTGGATTTAACTCTATAAAATCATCTTCTGGTAGACCTAACACACCCCACGCAGTCGCTTCTAGATCGTTTAGTAAGCAAACATATTTGGCGCCTGTTTGATCAGCAATTTCTTGTCTCTTTAACACCCAAGGTAAATTCGTGGTAACACAATCTCCATTTACTACTGGCCCTGCTACCCCAATACAAACACTCTGCAGCTGAATATTGGCCTCAGTACTCAAGAAATCAGCAAGAAGCACTCCAAAACTATTAAATTCAGCACTGGCATAATTACTTTTCTTACAGCAAACCCATTCTTCACCTTCTAGCCGATATAAAGCTAATATAGTTTTTGTCCCACCAATATCACCTGCAACAATCATTAGTTCCCCTTATAACTATTAACCACTTGAACATTATTTTCTTTATCAAACGAAACAACTTGATAGGGGTCCTTTCTTCCCCCCATATCCATACCTGGTGTACCTACAGGCATTCCTGGAACAGAAATACCAATTACTTTTGATTTTACTTTCAACAACTTCTTAATATCTGCTGCGGGCACATGCCCCTCAACTACATAACCATCGACTATTGCAGTATGACAAGAAGACATATTACTTGGCACACCATACTTATCTTTTATAACTTGAACATCATTAGTCACAAAGTCCTTCACAACAAACTGATTCTCCTGTAAATGCTTTATCCATTTACTACAACAACCGCATGTTGGACTCCTGTACACCTCAATTTCGATTGTTTCAGAAGCCTTAGCTTGCACATTTTCTTGTTCATTGGCCTTTAGCCCAAAACTTGCAATAACTAATAACAAAAACATCACACCCATAAATTTATTCATAACCCTCACCCCTTTCACCATTTATTGTCGCTATAATTTTTCTACTTCCTGCGCTATTACGATGTTCACACAGATATATTCCTTGCCATATACCCATTTGCAAACATCCATTTGCGATGGGTATTGTTAATTCTCCACCCAATATAACTGCCTTTAAATGTGCGGGCATATCATCACTCCCTTCTAATACATGTTTATAGTATGGTTCATTTTCTGCAGCCACACGACTAAAATACGCTTCCATATCCACCCTGACATCTGGGTCAGCATTTTCATTAATTGCTAATGAAGCCGAGGTATGTTGAATAAATAAATGGATCAATCCCACATTTATTTTTTTTATTTCTGGCAATTCATTTATTAGTTCATCTGTAACCAAATGAAATCCTCGTCGCCTGACTTGCATATTAATTTCTTTTTGAATCCACACAGTCCCCTACCTATAAACATAAGGTATCAAGAAAAAACTGATACCACTGATAACTATTATCCCAAACACATTTAGAACTAAACCTACTCGAACCATTTCATAAACTTTGACTCTCCCACTTCCAAATATAATTGCATTGGGTGGTGTTGCAACAGGAAACATAAATGCACATGATGCTGATAGCACCGCTGGTAACATTAACCAAACAGGAGGGATCTCCATCACTTTTGCTGTTGACAACAGAATAGGCATTACCAATTGAGTTGTTGCCGTATTTGAGGTCAATTCTGTTAATAAATTCATTCCTGTCGAAACAATTAATATGATTAACGGTAAAGAATAAGCCTTCAATCCTTGTAATTGTCCAGCTAAATAAACTGATAACCCACTTTCAGAGAAGCCGTAAGCTAAAGCAAAACCACCACCAAATAGCAATACAATTGGCCAAGGTAGCTCCGAAAAAACCGTTTTATCTAAAAGCCGGGTTTTCTCCTTATCATTTTTCTTTGCTGGTATAAAAAATAAAACCAGTGCCATTGCTATTGCTACACTGCCATCATCTATCATTTTCCCATAAGGTATTAGATCTCCCCACCCCTTATAAACCATATCTCCTATATTAATACCCTTACGTGTCATCCAAAGTATGGCAGTAATAATAAATACAACGAGCACGCCTTTTTCCGCATTTGTTACCTTACCTAACAATCCCTTTTCATTTAAAACCAGCTGTTTTAAATCCCCGGTAGCGGGCAAGTTTCTTAAAAAGAACATCGCTATAATGGCATACAATATCATAAGCATAATCATACCAATGGGAATAGCTATCAACATCCATTGCAGAAAACCTACTGTTGCACCACTTTGGATTTGATAAAACTGTGAAAACACCAGGTTGGGAGCAGTACCCACCAATGTCATCATCCCCCCGATTGAAGCTGAATAGGCTATAGCCAACAATAAGCCCAATGAAAACTGATGCGCCTGCTTTGCTGTTAAAAACATTTCGAACCGGGAAATAATAGCCAATGCAATTGGAAGCATCATTAAAGTGGTTGCCGTATTGGAGATCCACATTGATAATCCAACCGTTGCAAACATAAACCCGAAGACCAATTGCAAAGGATGACCGCCAAATAACACCAGAATATTCAGAGCTATTCTTTTATGTAAATTCCATCGTTGCATTGCCATAGCAATCATAAATCCGCCGATTAATAAAAAAACCGTTGAATTCATATATTGACTTGCTACTGCCTTACTAGAGGCTATCCCTAGAACAGGGAAAAAGATCAGAGGTAAAAGTGCTGTTGCCGCTAAGGGTATTGCTTCTGTTATCCAGAATACTGACATCATAATGGCACAGGCTGCCATTCTACTTGTTTGTACACTTTCCCCAAAACTTGCAAACATTATAATCATTATGGGAAAGGAAATCCCGACAACTAACCCGACCCTTTTCATAATCATTATTCTTTCTGCCTAGTAATTAAAAATATGGGCAAAGTACAACTTATAAGCAGAGTAGACTTTTGCCCACCCTACAAAAACCATTGCTTATTGTAACTACTCAGCGTTTGTTTTTCTGCTGAAAAGGGACTTGATTTATCAGGCTTCTGCAACAGGGCTTACAGAGATGTATTTACGCACCCTTAAAACCAATACCCTACACCGTCTTCAGCCCTAACCTCGCCGAGTAGTTATACCTTTTTTAAATATGGTATTGAGGACTAAACTCATGAACAGCATCAACCATTGCTTTTACATGCTCAGGGTTTACATCCGGTAAAATACCATGCCCTAAATTAAAGACATGCCCTGCACCCTGGCCATATTTTTGTAAAATCGTTTTAACTTTTTGCTTTATTTGCTCAGGCTCAGCATACAATGCAATGGGATCCATATTCCCTTGCAATGCTACTTTATCGCCAACGCGTGCACGTGCCTTTGCAATATCCGTCTGCCAATCCAGGCCCAATGCACTATACCCTGCATCAGCCATATCTTCCAACCACAATCCGCCACCTTTAGTGAAGAAAAGAGTAGGAACCTCTTGTCCATCAACATTTGTCTTAAGTAAAGCTCGTACCTGTTTAGCATAATTCAATGAAAACTCGTTATAGTCTTCAGTTGATAGCACTCCGCCCCATGTATCGAAAACCATAACTGCTTGAGCACCAGCCTCAATTTGTGCATTTAGGTATGAAGCAACCGACTGAGCCAATTTATCCAACATTTGATGCATAAGTATGGGTTGCTCATACATCAGCCCTTTAACCTTTTGAAAACTTTTACTACTACTCCCTTCAACCATATAAGTCGCAAGAGTCCATGGACTTCCAGAAAAACCTATCAATGGCACTCGACCCTGTAAATTCTTTCTAATCAAACTTACTGCATCAATTACATACCTTAAATCTGTAGTTGGATCAGGAATTGGCAATTTCTTTATATCACTTGCCGTTCGCACTGGGTTTTTAAATTTAGGCCCTTCACCTTCTGAAAAATAAAGCCCTAACCCCATTGCATCAGGTATTGTCAAAATATCTGAAAACAAAATTGCAGCATCAAAATCAAAACGCTCTAATGGCTGCAATGTCACTTCACATGCCAACTCAGGATTGGTACATAAATCTAAAAAACTTCCTGCCTTTGCCCGTGTTGCTTTATATTCTGGCAAATACCGCCCTGCCTGCCTCATCATCCAGACAGGCGTCCTGTCTACAGGTTGCTTCAATAAAGTTTTAATAAAAATATCATTTTTTAAAGATGTCATACACATTCACTATTTTTTTATCTCTTTTTGTAAGTCACTATATTTTCTCACCCATGACTTCCTATACTTCACGGGTAAGGATTTCATTTTACGAGTAGCGCTTACTGCATTTTTAAATGAGCCATAAATTATTACGTACTTAGGGCTCGGCTTATTTACCAGAAAAAACTTCAGATGTTCTTTTAAAGTTTTATTTTTTCTTACAAATTCATCTACTGACTCACGTTTCGAAAGTACTATCAGCTGTATTGCATAATTTTTCTTCGGCTGACTCAAGATCCATTGCTGATTATTTTGCTTTGGTTCTATTTGCTGTATCGTTTTTTCTTTTTTAACAACGACTTTATCTGTTCTCTCTGATTGAATCGTGTTTTGTTCTAAAACCAATGGCGGCTCAATTTTTTTTGTTTTTTCAGAGACTATCACTTTCTTTTCAGAAATCACGCCACTTTTATTTATTTCATCAACTTCACTCTGAATAGCGGATTTAGTATCAGCCTTTTTATCCTGAGTTAGTACCGGTTTAATATACAAGCTTTCATTATTAATTGTCGCACTACTAGTTTCTGTTGTTCCAGCAAAACTGCTTACAGCTTTCGTGCTTTCTTTTTCTATATCAGACTCGATTGAATCTACTTCTTGCCCCATTACCACATCGGAATGGATAACTGGAGAAACGATATCAACAACTTCTGCTTTTTTAAAAACCAAAGCCGTTTTAATTTTTTCTTTTTCTAATTCTACATCAGGCTCATTTATACCAAACAACTTGACACCGACTGCTATGATAATCGCTATAAAAAAAACACCTATCAACCAACTATAACTAATAGATGACTTATAATCAGAAAGCTTAGGTAATTCAGTCATTATTTTTCCTGGGATCCCATGTGTTTGCCGATATAATCTTTCGACCATATATTCATTAATCGCATTAAAAGAAATAATAGCATTCGGCTTAGCAGATAAATTTTGTAAGAAAACACCACACTGCTTTTCTGTTAATGGAGGAATTTCAATGAAATGACAATCATCGATTACTTTATCTGAGTTACTTTTCAAATGTAACTCATCCTGAGTTAGAGAAAAAACAACTCTTAAACATTCAAATGCAACGGCATATTGAATCACATTTGAAATTAGGCCCGGCACGAGCTTTCCAGCTTCATCAATCAAAATCACAATCTTCTGACCTTGCTTGTCCAGTGAAGATAGCGCTGCTGTCAATTCTTGATTTTTACACTCTGGATAATACTGTGTTAAAAACTGTAATATTTGCTTTTGAATACTTTCAAAACTTAAGTGATCTGAGGACTGAATAGTTACAATTGGCCAAACATCATTTTTACGAAGGGTTAATTCATCTAATAATGTTGTCTTCCCAATTCCACCTGGCCCACAAATAACAAGTGACTGTCTTAAGTTTGAAATAAGATGAATGAGCAGATCTAGCTTTTGAGATCGCTCTATAGAAATTAATGATGTTTCAGCTAACGAAGTCGTTAATCTCCGGCTTTCATTTAATTGAAAAGAAAATGAATCATTTGCCTGCATAATTCATCAATGTTTGTTCAATATACTTTTGTTCAATGCTAATTGGTAATGTTGCTTGACCAATTGATTCAAGCAAAATCAATCTGATATTTCCATCTACATTTTTTTTATCTACAGCCATCAAATCAATAAATTGCTCAACCTTTAATTCTTTTGGTGGCTCAACAGGTAACCCAGCCCGCTTTAGTAATGCAAGTATCCTATCAACATCATCAGTTGTAATCCAACCCATTCTATTTGATAGGTCTGCAGCATAACCAATGCCTATTGACACAGCCTCACCATGTAAGTATTTTCCATACCCCATCCCAGTTTCAATTGCATGCCCAAAAGTATGTCCCAAATTTAAAGTCGCTCTCACGCCTGACTCAAACTCATCTTCAGCGACTACTTCGGCCTTATTGATACAGGACTTTTCAATGACATATGCAAATGCTTTTTTATCTCTTGCCAATAACAATGCTATATTTTCTTCCAGCCATTCAAAAAAGGCTAAATCACGAATAAGACCATATTTAATGATTTCTGCAATGCCTGCAATTAGCTGTCTATCATCTAACGTATCCAAAACATCCATGTCAGCAATAACACATTTTGGCTGATAAAAAGCCCCAATCATATTTTTACCTAAAGGATGATTAACGCCTGTTTTCCCTCCTACTGAAGAATCAACTTGCGCTAACACAGTCGTTGGGATTTGTATAAAAGGTATACCACGCTGATAACATGAAGCGGCAAACCCTCCCATATCACCAATAACCCCTCCACCTAATGCAATCAATGTTGCATTGCGGCTAAATTTATTCTCTAACAAACAATCAAATACCTTAGTTACTTGTTCCAAGTTTTTATATTGCTCCCCATCGGGAAGCACTACAACTTCTATTTGAAATCCATCAAGGGATTTTACTAACTTATCCAAATATAGTGGCGCTATTGTTGTATTTGTAACAACGACCACTTGCCTTGATTTTATATATTTTACTAATATATCCTTTTGTTCTAGCAACCCAGAACCAATAAATATGGGGTAGCCTTTATCTTTTAAATCAACTGTTAACTCTTTCATATTATTGTGAAGATTCATATGCATCTAAAATATTTTGCACAACCGTTTTACTTTGCATAGAACTCGTTTCAATTTTAAAGTCTGCACTTGATAAATATAACTCTTCCCTTTCTTCAAATAATGCCTCTATTCGCTCCCTTGGAGTATCTGTATATAACAAAGGTCTTTGATTATCTCGCTTGGTTCTTTGTAGTATTTTATCAACTGAGCATTGTAAATACACTACAAAGCCATTTTCATTTAATGCTTTTCTGTTCTCTTTTCTTAAAATGGCACCGCCGCCAGTGGCTAAAACAATACCATCAATTTTTGTTAATTCTTGAATCATGTTTTGTTCGCGGTCTCTAAAGCCATTTTCTCCCTCATATTCAAAAATTGTTGGTATATCTACTCCTGTTTGTTCCTCTATTGCTTTGTCACTATCATAAAAAGGAAGTTGCAATGCTTTTGCCAACTGCCTCCCTATGGTCGTTTTACCTGCCCCCATAAGGCCAATTAAATAAATATTTTCTGTTTGCATCGTAATATACCGAGCAGGTTTTCCATTAAAAAAGGGGGCATTATGCCCCCTTTCTGGTTTTTTTTACAGTTTGTTATCTTGCTGACAAACTATCTTTTATAATTTTAGGTGTTACAAAGATCAACAATTCTCTTTTTTTCTCACTTTGAGTATTCTTTTTAAATAGAAAACCAATACCTGGCAAATCACCGAAAAAAGGAATTTTAAAGTTCTCTTTTGCTGTATCAGCCTCATAAACACCACCTAAAACAATAGTCTCGCCATCTTGAACTCTAACTAAAGTTTCAATTTCCCTTTTATCAATACCCCCTGCAGCGTTTGCAGCATCCTTTTTAATGAGTAGCTCCATAATAACATCTCCCCCTGGAGTGATCTGAGGCGTTACATTTAATTCTAACACCGCATCAATCAATTGAGTTTGAGTTCCATCCTGACTCACTGTGGTAAAAGGAATTTGCACACCTTGTTTAATAAAAGCCAATTCTCTATCAGAGGTCATCACTCTTGGATTTGCCAAAACCTCACCTCTATTTTCATTTTCTAGCGCTGACAGCTCAAGGTTTAATACATAGTCTGCAGCTCTGGCCAAAGTCATTCCCAAAGCACCTACAGGATGACTATTGATAGCATTAGCACCCAAATCCACCAAATAATTAGTATTATCTGTTGCACCAGCTGTTACAGAGGGTACAAAAACACCGCCTCCGCCACCCGCAGTCTGCAACCCACCTATAGTTGGTCTAGGTCCTATCGCAAATCCAGCACCACTATTCAAATTACCAGCTTTTGCCACCCCAAACTTAACCCCAATCTCTTGAGCAAAGTTTTTATCTGCAATCACAATTCTTGATTCAATCATCACCTGCCTAACTGGCACATCAAGAATTCTAATCATATCTCTTACTTCTAAAAGCCGCTTAGAGGTATCTTTAACAATAATCGTATTGGTTCTTGCATCTACAGTAGAGCTACCACGGCTAGATAAGACACCTCTTGTTTCTGATTGACCATTAGATGAGCCCGATCTATTAGAAGTTGAATTTGAACCACCAAAAATACCTGATCCACCACTACTTCTTCCAGAAGAGCTTGAAGAACTAGAGGAATTAGACTGATCCCCCTTAATAACATTTGATCCAACTAATAATGACTGAATTTCTTCTGCTTTTGCATAATTAATCTGGATATATTCCGTTCTCAATGGCTCAAGTTGCTCCTCTACTTTTTTAGCCGCCAATTCATCCTCTTCAATTTTAATTATTTCTGATGTTGGAGCAACTAAAACAACATTTCCTGTTTTTCTTTTTGCCAGACCTTTTGATTTCAAAATCAAATCTAATGCTTGATCCCAAGGTACATCATTCAACCGTAATGTAACATTTCCCCCTACAGTATCAGCAGCAATAATATTTAGACCTGTAAAATCTGCAAGAATCTGCAATACAGATCTCACTTCTATATCCTGAAAATTAAATGTTAGCTTTTTCCCTACATAAGGAAATTTTTCTTTTAGTAATGCTTCTTTTTCTGTTGCTGTCAAAGGTGAAAACTCAACAGTTAGCAATCCTTCAGATTGAAAAGATGAATAATCATAATTCCCATCAACTGGTGTCACTATAATACTAACACCTGCACCTCTTGGTTTTGCTTCAACTCTGCGTACTGGTGTCGCAAAATCAGAAACATCAAAACTTTTCAATAAATTATCAGGAAGTTTTGTATTTAGAAAGTTTAAAACAACTTTCCCACCAATTTCTTTCACATCAACCACCGTATTTGGCGCTGAGAGCTCTAATAACAATCTCCCTTCACCTTTTTCCCCTCTACGAAAATCAATATTTTTTATTGTTTGCTCAGGCAACAGACTTGAAATCTTTCTGTCTACCTTATCATTCCTAACTGAAGGCTTAACCGAACTAATCAAGCCAACGGGTTTCAGTACGATATAAACATTGTTTCCATCAACCTTTGTTTCATAAGGAACGGTTTCAGCCAAATTAATGACAACCCGCGTTCTTCCAGATGCTTCCACGACATAAACCGTATTAGCAGCACCTTGATTCACAGTAAACATTTTCTTGGCTAAGCCACTACTTACACCCTCAAAATCTAATGCAATTCTGGCAGGGTTATCTGTCTGAAAAACTTTGGGAGCCACTGCCGGAGCATTCAAACCTAATTGAATTTGAACCTTATCTCCAGCTAAAGAAGAAAAGTTCAACTCAGTAATAACTGAGTTACCAGCCCATACCAAGGAAAATGGCGCTATTAAAAGCCAAAAACCCAGCATTAGCAATGTACATTTTGGTTTCCCATGTAATCTATTAGTTTTAATATTTTGCATACTCATTCTATAACCCTTAATTACTCAGCCAATGCTAATGAAGCTTGTTGTTCACGCCATGATCCCGGTGTATCAGGAACAATTTCCATCAATTCAATCCTATTATCTAGTATTTGAATAATTTCTCCATAATTTCGTCCCATGTGGTTTCCTTTTTGTGTTCGATGAATAGTTCCATCACTAGCCTTAACCAAGGCCCACCGTACCTTTCCTACCATCACGGTTCCAACCATTCTTAATGTATCCAGTGAATAGGCTTCCAATTCCTCTCTCCTACGAGAAGTATCGGGTCTTATGCCTGAACCAGCCATTACACCAGATAATTCATCTTGCTCAACCCTTTCAACAGGACGAAAAGGGTTTCGCAACCCATCTGGATTAAACAGAAAGGGTTCAACTACTTTTATTTCTGGCAATAATGGAATAGTGCCTTTTGGTGTAGCCTTCACTCTAACGACATATTCTTCTAAATCACTAACATCATCATTTACACAGCCTGACAACCCGAGAGCCAGGCAACAAAAACTGAACAATACAGCTCTCTTTTTAATTAGGAAAAAGTTATTCTTTGATAAAACCATCATTATCTCCGCCGTCCTTTTTTCTTCTTCTTAACAACACCCGTCTCTTCATTATAGGTTTTAATTGTTGCATCCATTAACATCAGCCCTTTATCTGGTGTAATACTTACATCATGCACCGTTACTATTCGAGGCAAAGATGCCAGACCACTAACAAAAAGACCAAGTTCCTCGTACTTACCTATTACTTGAATACTAATGGGCAATTCTGAATAAAAATCTTTTCTAATTTTAGCCGCAGGCTTAAATAATCTAAACTCCAGACCACTCGCCAAACCTGTTTGAGAAATATCTATCAGTAAATTCGCAACCTCTGCCTTGGTTGGCATTTGTTTTATCATTTCACCTAAAGATGCTTCGATCTGTTTAAGCTGTTCCCTATAATCAGGTAAATTAACTGCTTTTTTCTGTTTTGCTTCAAAGGAGGTCTTTAACGTTTGCTCTTTTACTTCTAACTGCTCTAACTCAGCCAGCTGATCCAGAGTAATATAATAAACACCAGCACCTGCAACAATAGTAGAAACAATAGCTGTTGCTATGATTTTTATTGGTAAAGGCCAGCTACCCGCAGCATTAAAATCCCAATTGACTTCAGATAAATTCATTATTTTTTACCCCCCTCGTCTTCTTTAATTTTTTTCCCTTGCTTAGCCAACATAGAAAAACTATTTTGTTTCCCTTCCGAAGACTTGGCTTGCCCCTGAATAACCTGTAACACAGGTAACTCAAGCCAAGAGGAAGCCTCCACACCTCGCATATAAGCAGAAACTCTTGCATTTGACTGAGCCATCCCTGTCATAACCAAGTTTTTACCTGTTTGTTTAAATTTTGTTAAAAAGACGCCCTCAGGTGTGCTTTTTGCCAATTCATCAAATAAATGTACAATTTCTGGCCGGCTTTCCTGTAATTTTTGGATCACCTCAATTTTAGTCAATAATTGTCTTTTTTTAGATTCAATATCCTTGATTTCCCTTATCTTCCTATCAACTATCTGAATTTGATTTTGTATTAGCTGATTACGTTGCTGCTGATACTCTTTCATCCCTTCAACCTGTAGATAAACTAGAAAGAATAACAAACAAGTAACAATAACTGCAGCAACAATGGACATCACAAAATCTTGTTGTTGTTGTTTTCTAAGATCCTCTCGCCAAGGAAGTAAATTAATCGTTGCCATTAATCAAAACTCCTTAATGCTAATCCACATGCAATCATCATTGCAGGAGCATCATTACTTAAACTCTGTGGTTTTACCTTATTAGATAACGCCATATTAATAAAAGGGTTAGCAACATAAGCAGGTATACCTAAACTTTGTTCGACAACCTTCTCTAACCCAGGGATTGATGAACACCCCCCCGCCAGAACAATGCTATCAATTCCCCTGTTTGCACTTGAGGAAACAAAAAACTGTAACGATCGTGCCACTTGTTGAACCATTGCCTTTTTAAAAGGATCAAGCACATCAGCTACATAATTATCAGGTAAACCTCCATGTTTTTTTGCCAAGCCAGCTTCTTCATAAGATAACCCATACCTTCGCTGTATCTCTTCTGTCAATTGCTTTCCTCCAAACCCCTGCTCGCGTGTGTAGACAGTTCGGCAATCATGCAAGACGTTCAACGTTGCCATCGTTGCACCAATATCAGCAATTGCAATTGTTTGACTTTCTAATGCTTCTGGTAATTGATCTGCTAATAGAGTAAAAGCATTTTCCATAGCAAAGGCTTCAACATCGACTATTTTAGCTTTTAGTCCTGCTTTTTCTATAGCCTCAACTCTATCAGCTACATTTTCTCGTCTTGAGGCGGCGAGTAAAACATCAACCATTTCAGAATTTTTTTCCGAGACGCCTTGTACTTCAAAATCCAGATTAACTTCATCTAACGAATAAGGAACATATTGATCCGCCTCAACTAAAATCTGCTCTTCCATTTCCTCTTCTGTTAAAGATCCAGGCATTGAAATAACTTTAGTCATTACAGATGAACCTGCAACAGCGACACAAGCATGCTTGGTTTTTGTACCAGATTGCTTTACAGCTGATTTAATGGCATTAGCTATAACATCTATATTTGCAATATTTTTATCAACCACAGCATCCTGAGGTAAAGGGGCAACAGCATAACTCTCGACCCTATACCGAGCTCCAGTCTTACTCAATTCCAGCAATTTAATCGCTGCAGTACTTATATCAATACCAAGAACAGCAGATTGCCCTCTATTAAACCAGCTCATGCACGAACCCTTCCTATCAGGTAAAAACTCAAATGTTTAATTGCTCTCATCCATACTCAACAGTACCAATCAAAACAATTAGAACAACTTTACTGACAAAGTATAGTTGTCTTTTTATTTTTTCATACTAAAACTATTATTTTTTTCACATTTCATCTTTTTAATTCACTTTTTAAATCTGAATTAGGACCTCGCGCGCACTATAATTCTCATCACCCAATAAAAATGTAACATTGCATTTTTCTCTATTTAATATTAAGTTACCCAATCTACAATTTATTTATTAATTCTTTCTTATAGGATTGCGAGGCTACAAACCGGATGTTTTTAAAAAAAATTTTTAAAGGGTTATTCTATCTAACCTTCAGTCTTGTTATTTGTTTTGCAATTGCTGGTTACCTTGTTTTTAATAACTTACAATCTGAATTACCTGATATTAAAAAACTTGAAAATGTTGAATATCAAATTCCATTATCAATTTATAGTACCGATGACCTTTTATTAGCCCAGTATGGTGAAAAAAAGAGATCCCCAATTAGTATACATGAAGCACCAGATCAACTAATAAACGCCTTTCTTTCTGCAGAAGATGCCAATTTCTATTCTCATTTTGGTGTGGATATCAAGGGACTTATTCGTGCTGCCATACAACTATTACTAACAGGGAAAAAAAAGCAAGGGGGAAGTACAATCACCATGCAGGTTACCCGAAACTTCCTTCTTAGTAGAGAAAAAACGTATAAAAGAAAAATTAAAGAAATTATTTTAGCCCTACGTATTGAGCAAGAGTTTTCAAAAGAAAAAATACTGGAACTTTATTTAAATAAAATCTATTTAGGGCACCGCTCTTATGGTGTTGCTGCTGCGGCATCCACTTATTATGGTAAAGAGCTATCCGATCTAAACCTTTCTCAACTTGCAATGATTGCAGGCCTACCCAAAGCGCCATCGGCATACAACCCTATTTCTAATCCAGCTCGTGCTCATCAACGCCGAGACTATGTATTACGCCGCATGCATGAGCTAAGACACATAAGCCAAGAAGATTTTGAAAATGCTCTCAAACAACCTATTTCGGCCTCTTTTCATGCAAACCAGCTTAAAGCGCCCGCTCCATATATTGCCGAAATGGTTCGTAAAGAAATGGTTAGCCAATATGGCGATAAAGCCTTTACACTAGGACTCAAAGTTTTCACGACAATAAATAGCTCACTACAATTAACTGCAAGCAACGCTATTCATTCAGCCTTACACAACTTTGATCAACGTCATGGTTACCGGTCTCTCCCTCACCCCAATAAAATTGCATTCAAAGTTTCCGAATTTTCGGTCATTGCTGACACTCAATCCGCCCAGGTCATTGAAATACAAAATGAAGTAGCTATCGCAAAGCTGAAAGACAAGACATTAATTGAATTACCCTTCAAAAACATTAGCTGGGCTAGAAAATTTAAAAACCAAAACTACCTAGGTCCTAAATTAAAATCTATAAACGATATATTAAAAATCAATGACCTGATTCAGGTTAGGCAGCTTACTGACAAAAGCTGGGGATTAACTCAAATACCTGAAGCTGAAGCCGCCTTCGTTGCCTTAAACTCTGATAATGGTGCCATTTTAGCCTTATCAGGAGGCTTTGATTTTTTTCATAACAAATATAACCGGGTTACTCAGTCTAAAAGACAACCTGGCTCTGGTTTCAAACCAATTATTTACACCACCGCCCTAGAAAATAATTTCACTGCAGCCAGTGTTATCAATGATGCCCCGGTTGTCATTACAGGCACATCCCAAGAAAGCGAGTGGAGACCTGAAAACTATAGTAAAAAATTCTTTGGCATGACGCCCCTTCGAACAGCATTACGCAAATCAAGAAATCTTATATCCATAAGATTACTTAGAGAGCTTGGCATCAAAAAAGTGACTAATACAGCCCTTCGCTTCGGTTTTTCACAAGAACAATTACCCAACAGCCTTTCTTTGGCACTTGGTAGCGGTCATGCAACCCCACTAAAAATGGCATCTGTATATTCAGTTTTTGCTAATGGAGGTTTTCTTATCAAGCCTTATTTCATTGATCGTATAGAAGATAATAAAGGTAATATATTATTTCAGGCCACCCCTGACATTGCTTGCAACTTATGCAATCAAGAACAGATCAACTCACCAGGACACGCCCCCCGAATACTATCACCTCAAGTTAATTTCCTTATGAACTCTTTATTACGCGACGTTGTTCAACGTGGAACAGCAACTGCAGCAAAGGTACTTGACCGAAGGGATCTCGCAGGAAAAACAGGTACAACGAATGACCAAAGAGATGCCTGGTTTAATGGGTTTAGCTCTGGAATTGCCGCAACTGCATGGCTAGGTTTTGATACTGCAAAATCCCTTGGTCGCTATGAGACTGGAGGAAAAGCTGCACTTCCTATCTGGATAGACTTCATGAGAGTTGCATTAAAAGAAAAACCAGAACAACCGTTAGCCCCACCAAGCAATATAACAAAGGTTTACATTGACTCTAAAACGGGGTTACTTGCCCACCCTGGAAGTCAGAATGGTATTTGGGAGTATTTCCGAACAGCTCGCATACCAGATAAATATTCTCCTATTGAGATAGATACAGAAAATCTGGAAGGAATAGAAGAAGAAAGTTTATTCTAAAATAAAAACTAAATTATTTCTGTTTGCTGCAACAAAGCAACTCTGTTTTATACCTATTAACAAACAGCTGGTTATAAATTTTTTAAAGTTGGTTTCATTCTGCACATCAAGAATGTTGACAGCAGGATCACTGTCAACAAGGCTACACAGATGTATTCACGCCGTGTTTTTAGATACAGAATGAAAGCAACCGGTGGTTTGTACATAGCCATGCTCTTTTAAAAAAAACAAAGCGACATAACGTAAAAAGCACGCTTATGCGTGCTTTTTACATTTATTTTGTCCTATATCACCGAAACTGATTATCGATCACTTACGTTGGTATAATCACGCACCCCATGGCCAGTATATATTTGTCTAGGCCTTCCTATTCGCTGACCAGGCTCAGACATCATTTCCATCCAATGAGATACCCAACCAGCTGTTCTTGCGATAACAAACATCACAGTAAACATATCTTCTGGGATTTTAAGGGCTTTATAGATAATACCTGAGTAGAAATCTACATTTGGATAAAGTTTTTTCTCAATGAAATACTCATCTTTCAATGCATACTCTTCCAATGCCAATGCTAATTCAAACAAAGGATCATCGCTAGGAAATTTTTCTAGGACTTCGTAACAAGTCTCTCGAGTAATGGTTGCTCTTGGATCAAAGTTTTTATATACCCTATGCCCAAACCCCATCAATCTAAAAGGGTCGTTCTTATCTTTTGCTTTAGCTATAAATTTAGGGATTCTATCAACTGTGCCAATTTCTGCCAGCATACTCAATACAGCTTCATTTGCCCCACCATGAGCAGGACCCCATAAAGCAGAAATACCTGCGGCCACACAGGCATAAGGGTTTGCCCCCGTACTACTAGCAAGCCTAACGGTTGATGTACTCGCATTTTGCTCATGATCCGCATGAAGAATAAACAATAAATTCAATGCTTTAACTGCAACAGGATTTATATAATTATTTTCATCTATATACTGCTGTCCTGGCAACGAAAACATCATATTCAAGAAGTTTTCGCAATATCCCAAGTCTACCCTAGGATAAATAAAAGGCCAACCAACTGAATGCCGATGACTCGCCGCTGCAATGGTAGTGACTTTTGCCAACATACGCATTGCTGAAATCCGACGATGTTCTGGGTCATTCATATTCAGCTCACTATGATAGAAAGCTGATAGAGACCCCATCACACCCACCATCATAGACATAGGATGCGCATCATAATGGAAACCATTAAAAAACACCCTCAAAGACTCATGAATCATTGAATGTTGTCTAATTTCACTTTTGAAAGAAGTCAACTCAAGATCATTAGGAAGCTCTCCATTCATTAATAAATAGGAAACCTCCAAAAAAGAGCTGTTTTTTGCCAACTGCTCAATAGGGTAGCCCCTATAAAGCAAAACACCATTTTCCCCATCAATATAGGTAATAGCACTTTTACAGCTTGCCGTAGACATAAAGCCTGGGTCAAAAGTAAATACTCCCAACTCTTTATTTAAAGTACCTATATCAATAGCTGGCGTACCAACAGTACCCCGCCGCAATGAAAATTCAGATTCTTTATTAGTTGCGTTATTTCTTATCGTAACCGTATCTTTAGTCATAAACTAGATGCCTTTATTCATAATAACCTAAGCCTACTACAGAAAAGTGCAGCAGGAAATTATTTACCGAATTTCTTACGGAACTTATCGACACGTCCAGCAGTATCTACAACTCTTTGTTTACCAGTATAAAAAGGATGACATGAAGAACAAACTTCGACATGTAGATCCTCAGTTAATACTGAGCCAGTTTCAAATTTATTGCCACAACCACAAGTTACAGTGATTTGTTTATATTCAGGATGGATTTCTGGTTTCATTTTGATTCCATATCGCCCTTAAAATGGGCTACATACATATTAGAGAACTGAGTATAATACGATTTACTAGACAATTCTGCAACATTCAATTTCATATGCGTATTATTTCACTCAATGCAAACGGCATCAGAGCCGCTGAACGTAAAGGCTTCTTCCCTTGGTTAGAACAACAAAATGCTGACGTTATTTGCATACAAGAAACCAAAGCTCAGACAGATCAACTTTCCGCCGAGGCCTTTAGGCCTAAAGGCTATCACTGCCAATACCACGATGCTGAAAAAAAAGGCTACAGTGGCGTTGCTCTGTATTGTCGCCATAAACCTGACGAAATCATCATCGGCATGGGGGACGATGAATTCGATAGTGAAGGTCGGTACATTGAGGCTATATTTGGCAATTTAAGCGTCATATCGCTGTACATGCCTTCAGGTTCAGCGAAAGAAGAACGCCAACAAGTCAAATATCGCTGCATGGACCATATGCTAAAAAAATTAGTGCAAATAAAAACCTCAGGCCGTGATTATATTATTTCTGGTGACTGGAATATTGCCCATAAAAACGAAGATATCCGCAACTGGAAAGGTAATAAAAAAAATTCCGGCTTTTTACCGGAAGAACGTGCCTGGCTAGATACATTATTTGATGAAATGAACTTTGTCGACGCTTTTCGTGAAATAGAGCAAGAAGAACATCAATACACCTGGTGGTCAAATAGAGGCCAAGCCTGGGCTAATAATGTCGGCTGGCGAATTGACTATCAAATATTATCACCCAGCTTAAAAGGCAAAGTATTATCCACAGAAATCTATAAAGACCAGCGGTTTTCAGATCATGCACCTCTAATTATCGACTATAACTATACCTTCCCTCCTGAATAAACAACTAGCCACAACAAGCGCCAGGTAATAGTTTCTTACCTGGCCAGGCTATCCAGTTTAGCCAATATCTCGCTGCTGGCGCCGCATTAAAACGATAACTAAAACTATTGCAGGCAACCCTACTGCAGAAGCGTACACAAAAAAGGCATGATAACCATAACTATCAACCACCACCCCCGAAAAACCACCCATCAATTTTGCAGGCAAAGTCATTAATGAGCTAAACAGGGCATATTGAGTTGCGGTATACGCACTACTCGTCAAACTTGATAAATAAGCAATAAAAACTGATGTAGCAATCCCACCACTTAAATTGTCAGCACTTATAACCCCTGCCAACAACATTAAATTAGGCTCAGAAATAGCGAGCAAAGCAAATAGCAAATTAGTCAACGCCACCATAACCGCACCAAACAACAAGGGTTTCATAATGCCATAACGCACGACCATTATCCCACCTAACGAAGCCCCCGCGATTGTCATAAAAAAGCCAAATATTTTACTAACATCAGCTATTTCTTTTTTACTAAACCCTAAATCCAGATAAAAAGGATTTGCCATCACTCCCATGGTAATATCGCTCATCTTGTATACAGCGATTAATGCCAGAATCAACAAGCCCGCCTTGCCATTTCGTCGAAAGAACTCAACAAAAGGACTGGCCACAGCATCCGCAAACCATACTGCCAGCTGACCAACACCCGCTGGAGATCCAACAGCACTCTCTAGCTCAAGCTCCACCTGCTTTGATAATTCACTATCTTTATGTTCCGGCTCTTTAATAATCAGTGTTGCGACTACACCAACAATCATTGTTGCTGCCATTACATAATAGGCAGTCTGCCAATCAGCATAATCAGCAATATAGAACGCCCCCGCTCCAGCAACTAATAGCGCAACCCTATAACCCAGTACATACGTCGCAGCCATTGCCCCTTGAAACTCAGGCACTACTGCCTCGATGCGATAAGCATCCACTACAATATCCTGTGTTGCAGAACAAAATGCCACCCACACAGCAAATAAAGCAATGAGCTGCAATTGCGACTGTGAATCAGCCCCCCCCATCCCAATCAAGCCACCTGCAATACCTAATTGTGCCAATAACATCCAACTACGCCGCTTTCCAAGCAACTTTGTTAAAAAAGGCACAGGCAGCCTATCAATGATAGGTGCCCAAAACACTTTAATTGAGTAAGTCACCCCCACCCAACTAAAAAAACCAATAACAGACCTTGCTACCCCTTCGTCCCTTAGCCAGGCAGATAGCGTGGAAAAAACCAATAAGAAAGGCAATCCCGCTGAAAAACCTAAAAAAATCATCCCCAATACACGCGGCTGCGCATATATAGAAAAAGCCTTACCCCAAGTATTTACTGTTTTCATAAGCCCACAAACTAAAAAGCATCTTTTACGGTTGCAACATTACAACCCTAAAAGATGCTATAGGTTTCACCTGAATATCAGATGAACTTACTGTCAAACAATAAGCTCAAAAGCCAATTTACCCATTCACTAAATAATGCGTAAAGATACTTGCAAAATAGCCTAGCGCGATAACTGGCGCCCATTTCATGTGACTAAAAAAAGTATATTTATGATTAGATGTTCCCATTAATGCAACACCAGCAGCCGAGCCAACAGACAACATTGAACCACCTGTTCCCGCTGTTAATGTCACCATTAACCACTGATATAAATCCATTTCAAGATTCATATTCAATACCGCGAACATCACTGGGATATTATCAACAATAGCGGAAATAAAACCGACCAATACGTTAGCTGTAGTATCACCCAAACCTTCATACATTGCACCTGAAAGTAATTCCAGGTAACCGATATAACCTAAACCGCCAACCGCAAATACAACGCCAAAGAAGAAAAATAAAGTATCCCATTCCGCATCACGTACTTTATTAAAAATATCAAATGACTCATCATGATATAGCTTATTGATACTGTAACCGTAGATCATTAGCACAGACAAACCCACCATCATCCCCATAAAAGGAGGTAAATGTAAGAACTGCTTGAAACACACAGCGGTAACAATTGTTAATAAAAATAGAACACAAACCTGAATAGCGCCAGGCTTCAGCAGAACTGCTGCTTCATCAGAAGCCGCCGGCTTTTCATCTGGCACTGCCATATACATAAAGAACGCAGGAATAATATAGTTAACAACCGAAGGAACAAACAAAGCAAAGAAGTCAAAGAACTCTGCATATCCAGCTTGCCAAACCATTAATGTAGTAATATCGCCAAAAGGACTGAATGCACCACCTGCGTTTGCTGCAACAACCAGGTTAACCAGACCAATAGCAACAAATTTATCATTACCCTTACCTACAGCCATAACCACAGCACCAACCAATAGCGCAGAAGTTAAGTTATCGGCCACAGCTGACAAGAAGAAAGTAATAATACCTGTCACCCAAAACAGCTGCTTAAAGCTAAACTTTTTTCTAATCATCCAGGAGCGCAATGCTTCAAACACATTACGTTCAGCCATGGCATTGATATAAGTCATTGCAACCAACAAGAACAGCATTAATGCAGCATATTCTTTTAAGTTAAACTCAAAAGCTTCATGCAAATCTGCGGTTGAAACACCTGCTTCAGCCGCCAAAATAGCCGCATGAGCCCAAATAATTCCCGCCGCTAAAATAACAGGCTTAGACTTACGTAGACCAGTAAACTCTTCCGCCATCACAAAGCCATATGCGACGATAAAAATCAGAACTGTATAGACTCCCCTCTCAGTTCCTGTAAGACCTAAATTAGCAACAGACTCTTCAGCCATCGCCAGTTGCGGCATCAATAACAAACCAGCCAAGACTAATAACAATCGAAACAAAACAACCCCCTTCCCGGATACGTAAATAAAAGCAAGACAAACTAACCCTTTATGTTATCACCTTACAATATCCTTTGTCATTTAAAGCATCTCAGTATATGATTAGCGGTCTTGATTGACTTGTAGTGAACAAACGCAAAACACCTTATGTATCAGTATAACGACGACGACCAAACACTCATTAACGAGAGAGTTACCCAATATAGAGGGCAGACCGAACGCTATCTAAAAGGCGAAATCGGAGAAGATGAATTTCGCGCACTGCGCCTGATGAACGGACTTTACATCCAAACCCATGCACCGATGCTCCGTGTTGCTGGGCCTTATGGCTTATTGTCATCAAAACAATTGCGCATGCTGGCTCATGTCTCCAGAAAATACGACAAAAGCTACGCCCACATTACTACCCGCCAAAATATTCAATTTAACTGGCCTGATTTAATAGATGTGCCTGATATCTTAGCGGATTTAGCCAGCGTTCAAATGCATGCCATTCAAACCAGTGGCAACTGTTTAAGAAACACCACAACAGACCATCTGGCAGGCGTTGCTACCGACGAACTGGAAGACCCTAGGCCGTATTGTGAAATTATCCGTCAATGGACGATTCTACATCCTGAATTCGCTTACCTTCCACGTAAATTTAAGATTGCAGTAAGCGGTACAGAACAAGACCGTGCAGCTACTCAACTGCATGATATAGGTGTACACATCGTTAAAAATGAAGCTGGCGAAACAGGCTTTAGAATTTTAGTTGGTGGCGGTCTAGGACGTACCCCTGTCATAGGCAAAGTGATTCGACCTTTTCTGGAAAAGAAACACCTCCTTTCTTATCTTGAAGCGATTGTTCGTGTTTATAATCTAAATGGTCGCCGCGATAACAAATACAAAGCACGGATCAAAATACTGGTTAGAGAAAGCGGCATTGAAAAAATGACCGAATGGGTTGAGGCTGAATGGCAGCAAATCAAAGACGGCATGGAAGTTAGCGATGATCGCTTTGCTGAAATGCAGGCACATTTCACTCCACCTCCTTATGATAATAGCGCCGTTCAAGATACGTCTTTTGAAACTAACAAAACCCAATCAGCAGCTTTTGCTACCTGGTTAAAATACAATACAACTGATCATAAAACACCTGGTTATAAAGCGGCCTTTATTTCACTAAAAGCACCAGACTCTCCCCCAGGCGACATTACTGATAAACAACTGGATGAAATCGCTAATTTAGCCGATCAATATAGTTTTGGGGAAATTCGCACCACCCATAGACAAAACATGGTTTTGGCTGATATTAAACAAGCCGAACTGTTTGAATTATGGCAAAAACTTGATGCCTTATCGCTTGCAACACCCAACATTGGCACAGCAACCGACATGATTTGCTGTCCTGGACTAGATTTTTGTGCATTAGCAAACGCAGGTTCAATTGGTATTGCTAAAGAAATTAACGAAGCATTAGACGATTTAGATTATCTACATGATATTGGCGATCTAAAAATTAATATGTCGGGTTGCATGAATGGCTGCGCCCATCAAAGTGTTGGTCATATTGGTATTTTAGGCGTGGATAAAAAAGGCGTGGAATGGTATCAACTAACACTAGGCGGATCATCAGAAAATGAAGCTGCTCTTGGCGAAAGATTAGGCCCTGCAGTTGCCAAAGATCAAGTAACTAAAGCAGTTACTCAGATTTTAGATGTTTATATTGCCCAACGCCAGAATGAAGAAATATTCTTAGATACCGTAAAGCGCATAGGCATCACTCCATTTCAACACGCAATCTATTAAGGTCCAGTCATGAAAATAATTAAAGACAAACAAATTATAGAAGATAACTGGCTGCATATTGCTGATGATGAAGAAGTTGCTAATGGCGACATCACCCTCTCGTTATCTCGCTGGAACAAAGAAAAAAGCACTCTGGCTAATCACCAAGGTAATATTGGCATTAGAGTTTCACCTGCAGACAATGTTTCAGAGATTGCTGACGACTTAAAAGACATCAATCTAGTAGCAGTCGAGCTTCCTGCTTTCACCGATGGCAGAGCCTTTTCTCACGCCCGCCTATTAAGAAGCCGTTACGGATATGAAGGTGAAATCCGCGCCATTGGTAGCTATATGGCTGACCAGGCTTTTTATCTACAACGAGTTGGTGTTAATGCCTTTGAACTGGAAAACACAGAAGAACTATCTGCCATACTCTCAACGCTAAATGACTTCACAGTTAAATATCAGGTATCAAGCAACTAATTTCGGTACCCGTTATCCGTAAAAAAAGCCAGCCAGGCAATAGTTTATAACTATTGCCTGGCTGGCTTTTTTTACGACACAGAAATGACTTATTTATTCAGAATACTCAAGCCTTTTAATAAAGTTAAAGCCTCATGCAAAGCATAATCACGAATATCTAGCCCAACTTTACTCTCTTTACCTTTATCCTTGTCTTCACCAACCTTAGGCTCACCCTCATCATCCCCATTACCGTTCTCCAAATGATGAGAAAGATCAGCTTCTTTTACTGGCTTAAATGTCACCCCTTCCAAAGATTCTAACTTCACTCTGGCCAATGCAACATCTGGCTCTATCCCTTCCGCCTGGATAGATCGCCCCAATGGCGTGTAATAACGAGCAGTTGTTAGCTTAACAGCCGCATTTCCACCAGTAGGTAAGATAGTCTGAACAGAGCCTTTACCAAAAGATTTCTCTCCCATAATGACCGCTCGCTTATGATCTTGCAAAGCACCTGCAACAATTTCTGATGCCGAAGCAGACCCTGCATTAATCAAAACAACCAAAGGAATACCATTAACCACATCGCCTGGTGCAGCGTTAAACCTCATTTCTGAATTTTTAATTCGCCCTTCAGTATATACAATCAAACCTTTTTCCAAAAAGGCATCACTGACTTCTACCGCAGCATTTAAAACCCCGCCCGGATTATTTCTTAAATCAAGCACCAAGCCTTTCAAATCAGCTTTATTTTCTTTTTTCAGCCTATCAATTGCTTCAATGACTCCAGAGCCAGTTCGAGACTGAAAACTACTAATCCTTAGATAACCATAATCCTTCTCAAGAATTTTATTTTTAACACTCTTAACCTTAATAATGGCACGAGTAATTGAAATTTTCAGCGGCTTTTCTTCACCCTCTCGAATAACCGTCAGCAGAATGTCACTACCAGGCTTTCCTCGCATAATCTTAACTGCATCTGATAAAGTCATGCCCTTCACTGGCTTTTCATCTAATCGTACAACTAAATCACCAGCCTTCATCCCTGCACGTTGTGCAGGCGTATCATCAATAGGCGAAACAACCTTAACAAAACCATTTTCCATGGTAACTTCTATCCCCAAGCCACCAAATTGCCCCATAGTGCCTTCTCTTAAATCCTTATATTGCTGCATATCCAAATATGCAGAATGAGGATCCAAGCCTGACAACATGCCTTTAATTGCATCTTCCAACAATTTCTTATCAGAAACAGGTTCAACATAATCCCTTTTTATTCTGCCAAAAACCTCTGTAAAGGCTCTTAATTCCTCATAAGGCAAAGTAACGAGCGGCTCCGCCTCTGGCTGTATTTCTGTCGCCACCTCTTGACTAGTCTCTCGATCAGCAATGACTGTACCACCAATGCTCAAAAGAACACCCAACATGATACCCAGCAATAAAATCACACTATTTTTCTTTTTAAGCATACTTTTTAACACTCCAACACTCTAAAATTCATAGATATATGAATATGCACAAATAATTTTGATGGCATTTCCTATCCAACCTTTCCTTTCCGAACCTTTCGACACCATTTTACTGGGTCAACTGGCTTACCCTTTTTTCTAATACCAAAATATAAGCCTGCATTTGACCGGCCTCCACTCAATCCAACTGTTGAAATAACAGCACCAGCCTCAACCCAATCACCTTTAGTTTTATATAAACTTTGATTAAATGCATATAAAGTCATATAACCTTTATCGTGCTTAATGATAGTCAACAATCCATATCCTCGCAACCAATCTGCATAGACTACTTGTCCACGAGTAACCGCTCTGACCTCCAAGCCTTCTTTCGCCTTAATCAAAACGCCATCCCATCGACTGTCTGAGCGACGTGTACCAAACTTTTTCACCAACTTACCTTTTACTGGCCATGGTAAAGCACCTTTTAATCTAGAAAACTCTTTTACAGCACCTTCATCAAAGGGAAAGTCATCCATTGTATGCTGTAGCGACCAAATCAAAGAAGCCAATTTTTTTTCACTTTCTTTAAATTGACTTAACTGCTGCCTTTTCGAGTTAAATTGCTTGTTAATTTTGCTTAATACAGCCTTACGCTTTCCCTTAGCTTTTAACAAAGCCAATTGACCCTGCTTTCTTTCCATTAATTTTTTCTCTAATACTGCCGATTCCTTTCTACGCTGAACCTCCAGGTCTTGTAAAACTTGCAAATCTTGATCAATAGCTGCAATTTTTTTTAGCCTGATTTTATTCAAAAAATCATAATAAACCATAACCCGACCTGATAGTGCAGGGTCTTGCTGGTTCAGCATTAATTTTATTTTTTCATTTTTACCCATACCGTAAGCAGCTCGCACCTGATTTGCCAAGCCCTGCTTTTGAGAGCCAATGGCCCGTTGCTTGACTTGCATTTGTTGCTTATTTTTTTTCAGTATTTTTTTTAGTTTCTTAATCTGTCGCTCTAACTTATTTAAAAACCTGACACTTTCTCCATATTTTGTCTCCAAAGCCTTCAGTTCAACAAGCAAAGAGCGCTTATCCGTTTTTAAATTATTAACTGCACGAGTAATTTGTTTTATTTTTACCTTTAAGCCAGATAATTCTTTAGTTTTATTTTCAACATCCCCCGCCATTAAATCCCAACAAAGCAGAAAACTAATTGCAATTAATATAAAGCGCTTAAATTTCATAATAATAAAAAAAGGCTCAAAATCAGAGTTATTAAGTTGATTAACGCTTAATGAACCTCTAACCAACTTAATCAGAGGCTCCTTAAAAACCTTAACCCTGAACCTTTCTTCTTTCTCCGCTAAACCAAAGAGCGTCCAGTCATTTCAACTGGCTGATCCAGCCCCAGAATATCCAGCATCGTAGGCGCCAAATCAGACAAACACCCACCTTCGGCCAATACTTTTGCCCCCCCCACATGAACCAGCGGCACAAGGTTAGTTGTATGCGCAGTATGTGCCTGCCCAGTCCCCTCACCAACCATTTGCTCGATATTTCCGTGATCAGCCGTTATTAGCATTTGCCCGTCTACTGCTTTCAAAGCATCAACCAACTGCTGTAAGGAAGAGTCTATAGTTTCCACGGCAATTATAGCGGCATCAAGTACACCGGTATGCCCGACCATGTCACAATTTGCATAATTACAAATAATAACATCCTGCTCGCCACCTTTAATCGCATTAACCAAATGAGTTGTGACTTCTTCCGCACTCATTTCGGGCTGCATATCATAAGTTTTAACTTTTGGCGACGGCACTAAAATTCTTTCCTCATTTTCAAAAGGTTCATCTCTGCCCCCATTAAGAAAGAAAGTAACATGCGCATATTTTTCAGTTTCAGCTATTCGTAATTGCTTCATACCCGCTTTACTTAACACTTCACCCAAACCATTTTTTACATCAACGGGAGGATAGGCAACTAGGTAATCAAAATCTTGATGGTATTGCGTCAAGGTTGCATAGCAACCACTATGTGGCACACACCCACGCTCAAAGCCATCAAACTCAACCTCAGTTAATGCCCGAGAAATCTCTCTTGCTCTGTCTGCGCGAAAATTCATAAATACCACCGAATCTTCAGGATCCAGGACCACAACCTGCCCATTTTCATCTAACACGCTTGTTGGCAAAACAAATTCATCAGTTTCATCTCTAGCATAAGCGTCTTCCAGAGCTTGCATTGCCGATTTAACTTTATGTTCGGTTTCGCCTTTGGCAATTAACGCATGAGCAAGTTGCACCCGCTCCCAACGACTATCCCTATCCATTGCATAAAACCGACCTGTAACGGAAACAATTTGTCCAGCCCCAAGCTCTGCAAATTTTTCTTCCAGCAATTGAATCGAACCTTCTGCACTCTTTGGTGGCACATCACGCCCATCCAAAAACGCATGCAAATATACTTTTTTCAACCCGCGTTTAACTGCAAGTTCTACCATTGCCGCTATTTGCAGCTCATGACTATGAACTCCCCCTGGAGACAACAACCCCATAACATGCAGCGCTTTATCTTTCGACAAAGCTTCATCAACCGCCTGACAAAGCACCTCATTAGAAAAGAAAGAACCTTCTTTTACTGCACTACTTACTTTAGACAATTCTTGCCTCATTAGGCGACCACTACCGATATGTAAATGCCCGACTTCAGAGTTCCCCATTTGCTGATCTGGTAATCCCACCGAATCTCCGGCACAATCAAGCAAAGTAGTTGGGCATTCTTTCTGCAATTGATCCCAGCAAGGCGTATTTGCCATGGCAATAGCATTATTACTTTGATCTTCTCTATACCCGAACCCATCAAGAATTAATAAAACTAATGGTTTTGGTCGATTCAACATGACTTTTGCTCTCCAGTTTGTCTATTAAACTAAAACATTAATAGACTGATAAATAATTAAAAAACCGCCCGACTTAAAATAGCAAACATTAGTAATTTTCTTTGAACGTTTTAAATTCACACTAGTACACATATCTATATAATGTTATTATTTACACAAATTCAATAACTTGCATAAAAACACATCCTATTTATTTTGACTCAAAGAATAGATTTGTAAGTTTTTATTTTGTTCGCTTGGCTAATAGACTAAAATAGTTCGCTTATACTAATACACGTTGGCACCTTATGTGTATAAATAATTCTTATTATCCAACATTAAAGTTAGTTAAACAGTTGAAACAGACTGTAACAATACAAAGGTTTATATAGATGGAAAATAGCAGGGATACAATTCATTACAACGATGCAGACATTAATCGTGCTGCTCGTTGCTTAAAAGCAATGTCACACCCATTACGTTTAAAGATTCTCTGTGTTTTAGGTACTGAATCAATCAGTGTACAAGACATAGTTGAGCAAGTAGGCACCAGCCAAAGTAATATTTCACAACATTTAGCTATTTTAAGAGAAAAAGATATACTCGGCTACAAAAAAGAAGCCAACCGCGTCTATTACTACATCGATGATGAACGCATGTTACAACTTATCCGTATGATGCGAGATGTGTTCTGCACTTCTTGCTAACAACTCCCAATTAATTACAAACTACATTTTTATACAATGGATCAATATTTAGAATTTATCTCCAACCATTACTTGCTTTGCTTAGCTCTAGTTGTTGTAGCTTACATGTTAATTCAAGACCTTGTCGAAAGCACATTCAATAAATATAGTGGCCTCTCGCCTTTACTTGCCGTCACAAAAATGAATGATTCGAACACTGTCGTTGTTGATGTACGCGACCCACACGAATACATCAAAGGCCACATTGAAAATTCAATCAATATTCCTTTAGCTAAGTTTTCTGAAAAACTTGAGTCTTTAGAACAATACAAGTCACACCCTGTCATCATAGTTTGTCAAACGGGATCACGTGCAATACCAGCCTGCAAAACATTAACAAAAGCTAATTTTGAACATGTTTTTAATATGATTGGTGGAATGCAATCCTGGGAAGATAACAATTTCCCAAAAAAGATCACCAGTAAGAATAAAGACTAATTTAATTCTAAGCTCGACTATACTTTTAACTTCCTGCGCATTTTGAACTGAATCATCATTCTTTGTCATTATGCGCCATTGTTCATATAAGCTTTTTGCTTTGGACACAATAATCTAGTAATCAATTAACAATAAATATCATGGCAGAACAAAACACAACGGAAGAAAAACAATTCTCAATCCAAAAGATATTCACTAAGGACATCTCTTTTGAAACACCAAATTCTCCTAAAATTTTCACAGAGAAATGGGAACCAACAGTTGATTTCAACCTTGGAACCAATGTTGAAGCATTAGAAGATTCATTATTTGAAGTATCACTTTCAGTTACTGTTACTGTTAAATGCAAAGAAACGACTGCATACCTGGTTGAAGTGACTCAATCTGGTATTTTCTCTCTTTCTGGTTTTTCTGAACAAGAAATGGGCCCCATGCTTGGAAGTTTTTGCCCTAATATTTTATTCCCTTATGCCAGAGAAGTTGTCTCTGATCTTGTTGCCAAAGGCGGTTTCCCACAATTACTTCTTGCACCAGTTAATTTTGATGCTTTATATGCACAGCATTTACAACAAGCACAGCAAGCACCAAGCACAAATACTGTAAATTAATGAATCCATCAATCAGCGTTCTGGGCGCTGGCTCATGGGGAACAGCACTTGCTATTCAGGCAGCCAGAAGTGGCTGCCGTACGCTATTATGGGGACATAATCCTGACCATATAGCTTCTTTATCCAGGAATAATGAAAATACCCGCTATCTACCAGGGCTAGCACTTCCTGAAAGCCTTGTTATAACAGCCAGTTTAGAAGAAGCCGTAAAATTTAGTTCCATCATCCTTATTTCTGTCCCTAGCCATGCGTTTGGAGACACATTATTAAAAATAAAACCTTTTTTAAATGATAAAACAGAAATCGCATGGGCTACCAAAGGCTTTAATCCAGATGACGGGGCTTTATTAAATAAGATTGTTGAACAATCAATTTCTACTGAAATTCATACCGCTGTTTTATCTGGTCCTACTTTCGCATTTGAAGTTGCTACTGGCTTACCGACAGCAATAACAATTGCTTCTGCCACGCCTGAGTTTTCCGATCTTATCGCCACTATATTTCATAACCATTGCTTTAGAACTTACACCAGCAAAGATGTCATTGGTGTACAGGTTGGCGGAGCAGTCAAAAATGCGCTTGCTATTGCTGCAGGTATTGCCGATGGCCTTGGTTTTGGGGCCAATACCAGATCGGCCCTAATAACACGCGGACTACAGGAAATCATACGCCTTGGCATAAAATTAGGCGGTCAGGCAGATACCTTTATGGGTCTAGCGGGGCTTGGCGACCTCATTCTCACTTGCACTGATAATCAATCAAGAAACCGCCGTCTCGGCCTTGCTTTAGGGGAAGGAAAAAATAAGGAAACGGCAATTAAAGAGATAGGGCAAGAAGTTGAAGGTATTTCCGCAGCAAGGGAAACTTATTTACTTTCTTTAAAACACAATATAGAAATGCCAATCATTGAGCAAACTTATAAGGTTTTATACGAAAACCTGGACCCGCGCATAGCAGTTCAAAACCTGCTAGCTCGAGACCAAAAAGCTGAATCCTGACTTTCGCCAGTCCAGCCCCACACTGACTAAATACTTTGACACTTCACAGTAAAACTAAGTCATCACACTTTTTTCTGACTGGCTAACGCCACCCTTCAGCTTATCAACAACTTATAAAAACTGCCTTTATCGAAAAAATAATTAGGTTAAATAGATAACTTGTATTATTATCTATTTAACACTTATTTTTTAATTGGTTACATAACTTACTTCATGCAAGCTGTAACCATGATAATTAGAGGACTCCCCATGTTACACATTATCAGCACCTTCCCTCTTTCTCGCTCTTTCTTAGAAAACACAAATTCAGGTGACACGGTCATATTCACTGACAATGCTATTTTTGCTGTTAAACAGAAAAACTTTGAAACAGAGACATTAACTCAAAAAGCATTTAGTCACATTAATTTATGCGTTCGCAAAGCCGACTTAATTATTAAAAACATCTCTAACAGCGAACTGATACGTAGCGTGACTATAATTGATGAAATACAATATAAAAATGTTACATCTGAAGACCTGGCAATCAAGTCCTATAACTAAACCGTAGTGGCTACTTAGTTTTAAAACTCAACTCTCATGGCTTATAAATACACTGCATTTAAATCAGCTCTAAGCTATGAGGGGAAAATTTTTACGCTCTATAAGTATCAAATTGAAACGCAGAATAAACTACTAAAAAAGATCAAAACCTCATTACCGGATCATTTATCTAGCCATGCTCTGTATTGCGTTTTATCCAACAAAAAAATTTCGCTATATACTGACTCTGCCATTTGGTCTTCACAACTTAGGTTTTATCACCAAACGATGCTCCAGGCTTTATTAAACAGCCACAGCGGAGTTATTGAAACACTGCAGATTAAAGTTATCCCTCAAGTTATTGAGCAAAAAACCACAATAAAGAAAACAAAGAAAATCCCTTCTACAGAGAATATTGATTTTATTTTTGCTCAAGCAGAACACCAGAGCGATGAAAATCTAAAAAATGCTTTACTGAAACTAGGGGAAACCTTTAAAAAGAAATCTAAGGCTCTATCAAAAAAACAAACTTAATAGAACCTATCAATCCTACTCTTCAGCTGCGGCTGAAGGAATGGAAAGCATAAATGCTATCGGGGCATCTTCATCATTTTCGAATGAAACCTTTTCCCATGCATCTTTATTTTCCAACAAAGCAAGCAATAACTTGTTATTAAGAGCATGCCCTGATTTAAAGCCTCTAAATTCACCAATCAAACTATGCCCTAATAAATATAAATCACCGATTGCATCCAATATTTTATGTTTTACAAACTCATCGGCATAACGAAGACCGTCTTCATTTAACACTTTATCATCATCAACAACAATGGCGTTATCCAGACTGCCACCTAAAGCCAGATTATTTTCCCTTAAAAACTCAATATCCTTCATAAAGCCAAACGTTCTTGCTCTACTTACTTCTTTAACAAATGTAGTTGATGAAAAATCCATCACGGATGTTTTGAGATGATCTGGAAATGCAGGATGATCAAAATCAATTGTAAATGTTACTTTAAAGCCATCAAATGGTTCAAAAGAAGCCCACTTATCTCCCTCTTCAACTCGAATAGCTTTCTTAATTCGAATGTAATGTTTAGGAGCATCTTGCTCAAACACACCAGCAGACTGTAGCAAAAAAACAAAAGGCCCCGCACTACCATCCATAATAGGCACTTCGGCTGCACTAACATCAACAATTGCATTATCAATTCCCAAACCAGCAAGTGCCGACAATAAGTGTTCAATTGTCGCGACTTTAACACCTTCTTTAACTAATGTTGTAGAAAGCATTGTTTCGCCAACATTTTCTGGTATTGCATCAATAATAACAGGCTCATCTAAATCAACACGACGAAAACGTATGCCTGAATCAGGTTCTGCGGGGTGCAAGGTTAAAAAAACCTTATCCCCACTATGTAAACCAACCCCTGTTGCTCTAATTGTATTTTTTAGTGTTCTTTGCTTAATCATATAATGCTATCGATAAAAAACTGACTAATAATTTTATCATACTTCCTGAAAACAATCTTAATCCGCCTGACGTCTTAAAAATGCAGGGACATCAAGATAGTCCAAATCAACTTCACCCTTAGGCTGTGCACCAAAACGAGTTTCTCTTGGTTCTTGTTTGCTTTGTCTGATAACCGTTGGTTTATCTAACACATCATAATTAACATCACCTGTTGCTGCTTTTTGCACCAATTTTACAGGAGAGTTTGCTACTGCGGCTTTTTCATCACCCATACCTGTAGCCACAACGGTCACTTTAATTTCATCCCCCATATCCATATTTGTTGCCATACCAATTTTCATATCAGCATCTTCTGATGCGAAGGCATGCATGATACTACCAATCTCATCAAACTCTGTTAAATCCATATCAGCTGCAGTCACATTAACCAAAATACCTTTAGCACCTTGTAAATTAATATCTTCTAATAAAGGACAGGCTATCGCTTTCTCTGCTGCTTCTCTTGCACGGTTATCTCCTGATGCAGATCCTGAGCCCATAATTGCTGCGCCCATATTAGTCATCACTGTTTCCACATCGGCAAAATCGACATTGATCAAGCCTGGATGAGTAATTAACTCTGTAATACCTTGAACAGCGTCTAATAACACATCATTAGCCGCTTTAAAGGCATTACTGACCGATAAATTACCGCCCAGCACTGGCAATAACTTTTGATTTGGAATGATAATCAGTGAATCGACATATTTTTCCAGTTCACGAATACCTTCTTCAGCAACTAGTTTTTTCTTTTTACCTTCAAAATCAAATGGCTTTGTAACGACTGCAACAGTCAGCACACCCATTTCTTTAGCAACTTCGGCTATTACTGCTATTGCACCTGTTCCAGTTCCACCACCCATTCCAGCAGTTAAAAAGACCATATCAGCCCCATCAATAACTTCTTTAAGGTGATCTCTGTTTTCTTCAGCAGCCAGTTTTCCAACTTCTGGTTTTGTACCTGCACCCAGGCCTTTTGTAAGCTCAATACCTAATTGAACTTTAGTTTCGACATTTAATCGACGTAACGCTTGTGCATCTGTATTTGCACAAACAAACTGCACACTGTCAATATGGCTCTCAATCATATGATCAACAGCATTACCACCACCGCCACCAACACCAATAACCTTTATAACAGCACCATCACTACACATATCCATTAACTCATATTTCATTTTCACGTCCTCAATCACACCACATAATTAAAAATTACCTTGAAACCAACTCTTCATTCTGGCCCAAACGCCTTCACCACTATTACTATTGAGCCCATCAGCTCTTCCATGATGATCCCTGCCATATAACACTAATCCCACACCCGTCGAATAAATAGGGTTTTGTACCACATCACTCAAACCAGAAACATGCTGGGGAACCCCCATCCGCACTGGCATATGAAAAATTTCTTCTGCCAAATCAACCAATCCATAGACTTTTGAACTTCCACCTGTCATGACCATTCCAGCAGCAATTAAATCTTCGTAACCACTGCGTCTTAGTTCTGCCTGAACTAATAACATTAACTCCTCATACCTAGGCTCGACAATCTCAGCCAAGTTCTGCGCTGAAATTTTTCTAGGCTCTCTATCGCCAATACTTGGCACATTGATCATTTGTTCAACATCTGCCATTTGCGTTAAAGCACATGCATATTCACGCTTAATCTCTTCAGCACTTTTTGTTGGCGTCCTTAATGCGACGGCAATATCATTAGTCACCTGATCACCAGCGATTGGAATCACAGCGGTATGCTTAATTGCTCCTTCGGAGAAAATTGCAATGTCCGTTGTTCCACCGCCAATATCGATTAAACAGACACCTAACTCTTTTTCATCTTCAGATAAAACTGATGTACATGAAGCTAATTGTTCTAAAACAATATCTTCAACTTCCAGATTACATCGCCTAATACATTTAATAATATTCTGCGCTGCACTGACACTGCCAGTCACCATATGAACCTTTGCTTCCAGCCTGATTCCTGACATACCTATCGGTTCTTTTATGCCTTCTTGCTGATCAATTACAAATTCCTGTGGCAATATATGCAAGATTTTTTGATCTGCTGGTATAGCAACAGCTCTTGCAGAATCAATGACTCTGTCAATATCATATTGCATGACCTCTTTGTCCTTAATAGCCACGATACCATGTGAGTTCAAACTCTTAATATGGCTACCTGCAATACCTGCAAAAACAGATTGAATTTGACAGCCCGCCATCAACTCAGCCTCTTCGACTGCTCGCTGAATTGAATGAACTGTTGACTCCAGATTAACAACCACACCTTTTTTCAAACCCTTTGATGGTGCGACGCCAATTCCGATAATTTCAACTTCATCATTTCCAGTATGCTCAGCCACAATGGCAGCCACTTTAGAGGTGCCAATATCTAACCCAACAATAATATTTCGTTCTGTTTTCTTCACCATACTCAGTTCGCTTTATGTTTTATTCATTTCAGCTATTTTCTTCCAGTCTATTTTTGCATCACCTTGTTTCCACGTTAAGGCGTATCCATTTGAATATCTCAAATCAACAACCGCAATTTCTTCTATCTGTTCTTTTCGTATTAATGAAATTGTCTTTAAAAATCGCTGTATTTTTTTTAAAGGCTTATTTCTTCCTACTTTTAATTCCATTTTATTTTGTAACTTTATTTTCCATGCTCTTCTTTCGTTTATCTGAAACTCAGCTAATGCCATTTTCTGCTCACTTAATTTCAGTGATAATCTATTCATGACTTCTAGCATCTTCTTCTCATATCCATCAGGGCCAACAAACATTGGCAAGTGACTAAAGCCATTTATTTCTTCTGGTTTAAATAACGCTCCTTTTTCACTGATCAGAGCATCATTCCCCCATCTAACTACTGGCATTTGTTCAACGATTGATACATTAATAGCATCTGGCCACACTCGTTTAACACTCACCTCTTCTACCCATGGCATTGCTTTTACTGAAGCCTGAATCAGCTGAATATCAGCATTATAAAATCCATTAATCACCTGCTCTCGTAAAACGTTTTTTATTCTGTCTCTTGCTATATGTTGAAATACTCCTTCAATTCGTACATATTTAACAGGCAACCAATCAGCCCCCTGCGCTTTCACTTCTTGCCACCCTTGCCAGCCAATTATCATCACTGAAACTAAGCCCAGTAGAAAATGAATGACTACTTTATTCATTCACTGTTGTTTCTAAAATGCGCCATACCAGCTGATCAAAGTCACAATTTGCAGCTTTTGCGGCCATTGGCACAAGACTATGGTCAGTCATTCCTGGTACAGTATTAACCTCTATTAATTGTGCAACATCTTGTTCATCAACAAACACATCGACCCGCCCCCAACCTTTTACACCAACTACCTCACAAGCCTCAACTGCCAACTTCTTTAAATCATTTTCCTGCTGTTCTGTTAAGCCACAAGGACAATGATACTGTGTGCTGTTTGATTGATATTTAGCATCAAAATCATAAAATTCATTTGCTGTTTCCAATCGAATAACGGGCAGTGCTTCGCCTGCTAATACGGCAACGGTATATTCATTTCCTTTTACCCAAGCTTCTACAAGCACATCACATTGATAATTCTCTGCAACTAACAAAGCCTTTTTTAATTCAGCCTTATTATTTGCTTTACTCATCCCTATACTTGATCCTTCCTGTGCTGGCTTTACAATCACCGGAAAACCTAAATAATCAATGCATTGTTCTATCTCTTTTTCTTCTTTTAGAATAAACCACTTTGGTGTTGCCAAACCTGCACCCTGCCAACAAAGCTTGGTGCGTAATTTATCCATACTCAAAGCCGAAGCCATAACCCCTGAACCTGTGTAAGGTATTTTCATTACATCTAAAACACCTTGTAAAACGCCATCTTCTCCACCACGTCCATGAATGATATTAAATACTCTGTCTATTTTTTTCCCTTCCAAGGCTTCAATAGAACTGTCTTTAACATCAATGGCAATAACATCTAACTGTTGTTTCTTAAGTGATTCAAACACTGCATTACCACTTTTAATGGAAACGTCTCTCTCAGCTGATGAGCCACCCATCAAAACGGCAACTTTTCCAAACTTTTCTACTTGCTGTACAGTTATTGCTTTCACAATAACTCGCCCACTCTACAGACCTCTGTATTCAATTCCACATGATGTTTTTCTTGTACTTGCTGCTGAATATGTGTAATTAACTCTTCTATATTAGCCGCTGTTGCATCACCCGCATTTTCAATAAAATTTGCATGCTTTTCCGAAACACAGGCCCCACCAATGGCATAACCTTTTAGACTACAAGCTTCAATTAGTCTGGCAGCATAATCACCAGGAGGATTCTTAAATACTGAACCACAAGTCGGTTTATTAGTTGGCTGCGTTAAACTCCGCTTCTCCAATAAATCTTTAATTTTTTGCTGGCTTAGTTCTGATTCACCTTTACTTAAAACCAATTCAACAGATAAGAACCATTCATTTTCCAGCCCTTTAACGGATCGATAATCAACTTCAAATTCTTCAGCTCTGCGTTTTGTAACTAATCCACTCGCGTTAACCATTTCAACACTATTAACAATGTTCCAGGTTTCACCACCAAAAGCACCTGCATTCATTTTTAACGCCCCACCCATTGTTCCCGGGATTCCTGCCAAAAATTCTGCGCCTGTCAAACCAAGCCCTGTACAAAAACGTGCAACATGAGCACACGGCACACCCGCTTCAACATACACTTTATTAGTATCAACCAATTGCATATCTTTTAGCCGTCCTCTAGTGTTAATAACCGTGCCTTTTATTCCACCGTCTCGTACTAACAAATTACTTCCTAAACCTAACCAAAAAACATTTTCATTCTTAGGCAATTGTTTTAGGAAAACAATCAAGTCTTGTCGGTCTTCTGGCATATACATTTGTTCAGCTGGCCCACCTACCCGCCAACTGGTGTATTTAGCCAAAGGCTCATTTTTTAATAAAACACCGTTCATTTTCTTAAGGCCATTGTTAATTTTTCTGGTAATTCAGCAGCAATTTGACCTACATTCCCAGCACCCATTGTTAATATGACATCATCTTCCTTCACAATACCTGCCAAGATATTTGCTATTTCATTATGGTCTTTTACAAATACCGGATCGACTTGACCTCTGACTCGAATTGCTCTTGATAATGCCTGCCCATTGGCTGCTGTAATTTCAGCTTCTCCCGCGGTATAGATATCTAACAAAATCAAGATATCAACTGTTGATAAAACCTCTACAAAATCTTCAAACAAATCACGGGTTCTAGTGTATCTATGCGGTTGGAAAACGACTACTTTCCGTCTTTCTGGCCAGGCCTGTCGCATTGCTTCAAAAGTTGCAAAAACCTCTCTAGGGTGATGTCCATAATCATCAACTAATGTGAGACATCCCTCTCCAAGCTTAATATCCCCATTCAGTTGAAACCTTCGGCCTATACCACTAAAGGTTTCCAGACTTTTAACAATCGCCTGATCATCAACATCCAACCGAGTCGCTATAGTGATTGACGCTAATGCGTTCAACATATTATGCCAACCAGGCATATTCAAGGTAACTCGCAGTGTCTTATGATCACCCCAACGCTCTACCGTAAACGACGTTTGCATGCCGTGCTGCTTTATCTCTGTTGCACGGACATCAGCATCTTTATGCACACCATATGTTTTTACTGGCTTGGCTATGTCAGATAATATTTCCTGTACTCCTTCATCATCCAAACACATAACGGCCAATCCATAAAAAGGCAAATGATGTAAAAACTCTAAAAAAGTATCTTTTAATTTCTGGTAGCTACCGCCATAGGTTTCCATATGGTCTTGATCAATATTTGTGACTACCGCCATCATAGGCTGAAGGTGTAGAAATGACGCATCACTTTCATCAGCCTCAGCAACCAGGTATTGGCCCAGCCCTAACTTGGCATTTGTTCCTGCACTATTCAGTCGCCCACCGATCACAAAAGTAGGATCTAACCCTCCCTCTGCGAGTATGCTGGCGGTTAAACTTGTGGTTGTGGTTTTTCCATGAGTCCCTGCTACTGCAATTCCAAATCTAAATCGCATTAACTCCGCTAGCATTTCTGCCCGAGGAATAACAGGGATTCTATTGACATAAGCCGCTTTAACTTCTTCATTCTTTTTATCAACGGCTGTTGAAGTAACAACAACATCTACATTGGCTACATTATCTTTGCTATGCCCAATATGTACGGTGACACCTTTTTGCTGTAATCGTCGTGTAACAGCACTTTCTTTAATATCTGAACCTGAAACCTGATAGCCTAAATTTGATAAAACCTCAGCTATACCACTCATTCCCGTACCACCTACACCAACAAAGTGTATTTTCTTTATAATTCCTAATAATTGTGTTGGTCTTTGTATATCTGGCATGTTCATTTTTTTGCTTCCTGAATACAAATATTAGCAACAACCACTGTTGCATCTAATTTTGCTTTATTTTTTACCGCTGTACTCATTCCATTCAATGATTTTTTTATCTCTTGAATAGCCATTATTAATGAGGTCTCGTTAAATTCACTTTGAGCGACTAAAATAGCACCCCCGGCATCAACCAGATATCTGGCATTTGCTGTTTGATGATCATCAATCGCATGAGGCAGAGGAATAAATATTGCTGGCACACCTGCTGCTGCAATTTCACTCACGGTCATTGCACCCGCTCGGCAGATCACCAGATCAGCCCATTGATAAGATGAAGCAATATCATCTATAAACTCTATCGCTTGTGCTTCAACAGCATGAGCTGCATATTTCCTGGCAACCAGCTCCAATGAAGCGGTGCCTGTTTGATGCTTAATTTCTATATTTTCTATATGTATCGCTGCAGCGGGAACAATATCGTTTAATACTTTTGCTCCTTGACTCCCTCCAACCACTAAAATACGAAAAGGCCTTTCTAATTCTTCTGTCCAGAATTCTTTGTCTGGAAAATCTAAAAAATGTGACCTGAGCGGGTTTCCTGTAAATGTTGCATTAGCGCCTGCAGGAAAACTTCCTGGAAAAGCTTCCAATACCTTATTGGCTTTCTTTACCAATAATCTATTGGTTGTTCCCGGCACTCGATTTTGCTCATGAATAACTAAAGGAATTCCCATTAAACTAGCCATCATTCCACCAGGCCCTGCAACATATCCGCCCATACCTAAAACCACATCTGGCTTACGCTTACGTAAAATTTTAAATACTTGCCAAAACGCTTTTATCAAAAGACTTACATTTTTAATCTTTGAACCGGCTCCTTTTCCTCTAAGCCCTTCAACTGTTAACCAATCTATTTCAATACCATTTGCAGGAATGACTCTACTTTCCATCCCCCGCTGAGTTCCAATCCAGCTGACCTTCCAGCCTTTACTCTTTAAAAATTGGGCAACAGCAAGCGCAGGGAATACATGTCCCCCTGTTCCACCTGCCATAATAACGATTCGTTGCCCCATTAAACTTTTCCTCTATTCTGTTTTAATTGCTTATCTGTAATTTCACTATATACCCGGAACAATAAAGCCATCGCTGCACACATAACAATCATGCTTCCGCCGCCATAACTCATTAATGGCAGTGTTAATCCTTTTGTAGGTAATACACCCATATTTACGCCCATATTTACAAAGGCTTGAAAACCGAACCAGATGCCCAATCCATAAGCAATATAAGCTGCAAATTTTTCCCCTAGCTGTTCCGCTTTTGCGCCCAAGCCAAAGGCATGCCATAGCAACAAACTAAATAAAACTATCGTTATCACTACGCCTACCAAACCTAATTCTTCCGCTAATACTGAAAATAAAAAATCAGTATGAGCCTCTGGCAAGTAAAATAATTTTTGAATACCACTTCCCAGCCCAACGCCAAAAATCTCACCTCGCCCAAATGAAATTAAGGCATGTACTAATTGAAACCCCGTATTTTGTGCATCAGCCCATGGGTCTATAAACCCTGTTACTCTGGCCCACCGGTAGGGTGAGAAGTAAATTAATAACATAGCCAACACCACAACAATGACTATCAATATTAAAAATTGCCACAACCTCGCGCCACTTAAATACATAATTCCCATTGCTATCATTAAGATAACAACAGCTGAACCAAAATCGGGTTCCATCAACAATAGAAAACAGGCAATGGAAAACAGAAATAAAGGTTTTACCAAACCATATGTTGACTGTTGCACGTGTTCTTGATGTCTTGTTACATAGCCAGCCATATAAACAACAGAAATAAATTTAACTATTTCTGAAACCTGAACTCTTATTCCACCTACCGCCATCCATCGAATACTACCTTTAACTTTTATACCTATTCCTGGTATTAAAACGAGTACCAGTAATGCCAGGCCAATAATAAATAACCAGGCTCCCATCTTTTCCCATAACCTTAGCGGCACAAAGGCTACAGTTGTCGCTACACAAAGGCCTAATGTAATATGTATTAATTGTTTGATCGGATAATACAAATTACTATCTGCCATTTTCTCGCCTAAATGTAATGACGACGAGGTGACGATAATAAAACCTAAAACCAGTAAACTAGTGCAAATGAACAGTAGAAAATAATCTATATGAAAGCTATTTTTTTTATACTGCTCACTCATGCAACCTGTTCCATCACTGCTACAGTAAATTTATCTCCTCTATCCTTATAGTTTTTATACTGATCAATACTTGCACAAGCAGGACTTAACAAAACGCTATCGCCATCGCTTGCTAATGTTGCCGCCAACTGTACTGCTTGTTGAACTGTTCCTACTTTATAGGTCGGAACACATCCATTAATTGCATCATCGATCAAACAAGCATCTTTACCCATTAAAACTACACACTTTGATTTTTCTTTTATTGCAGGGATTAATTCTTTCATATCAGCTCCTTTTGCATCCCCACCGGCTATCAAAACAACCTTATTCTGTGACCCTTGTAATGCCGCTACACAAGCTCCAATATTGGTAGCTTTTGAGTCATTAACCCAGGTAACACCTTTAATCTTTGCTATTCGCTGCATTCTATGACTCAACCCTTTAAACTTCCGCAATGCATGGCACATGGCTTCTACATTTAATCCAACTGCAGACCCTAGCGCTAAAGCAGCCAATGCATTTGCCACATTATGCAAACCTTCTAGAGGTAGCTCTTGTTGCCGCATTAATGATTGATCATTGTCCATTAACCAATTTTCACCTTCATAATTTTGAAGATGAAAACCTTTCTTTTTGTTCACTGTAAAGAAAGCTGTTTTTCTACCTAAATCTTCCATTGCCTTCACAATAGAGTCATCTTCATTTAGCACCATGCTTCCATGACCAGAAAAGATTTTTTGTTTTTCTTTAGCATATCCTTTTATGCCATCATGTCGGTCTAAATGGTCCTCAGTTACATTTAATACCGTTGCAACCTGTGCTTTTAATACTGAAACTCTCTCTAATTGAAAACTAGAAAGCTCTATTACATATAATTCAACATCTTCATTTAACAAATCTAATGCAGGGGTTCCTAAATTGCCGCCTATTGCAGTTTTCACTCCAGAAGCATTCCCCATTGCACCCAACATTGTTGTTACAGTACTTTTTCCGTTTGAACCAGTAATAGCAACGATAGGTTTATCGGTAGAACAAGCAAATAAATCAATATCGCTAACTAACTTTGCACCAACAAGAAGTGCTTTTTGAATTGAAACTTCTTGTAAAGAAACCCCAGGACTCACTATTAAATGAGTCGCCACATTAAAAGCAGCTTCATCAAACCCCCCCGTAAACACAGGGGTATCGGGATAATCTGCTAATAGTGCATCATTTAGCGGTGGTTTATCTCTACTATCTATTACTGCAAAAGGAATAGACTGCTGATTTAAAAATTTTGCGACAGAAAAACCTGTTTTACCCAGCCCTACAACCAAAACTTTTGACTCTTTATTCAAAAGTAATTGAGCATTTAATGATTCTTCAATAGCTTTTCTGTTCATAACTATCTTAGTTTTAATGTTGCAAGACCGATTAACACTAAAATCACCGTAATAATCCAAAAACGCACAATGATTCTTGGTTCTGGCCAGCCCTTTAACTCATAATGATGGTGAATAGGAGCCATTAAAAACACTCGCTTCCCTCTCAATTTATATGAAGCAACCTGAATAATCACAGAAACAGTCTCAACTACAAACACGCCGCCCATAATCATCAATACAATTTCCTGCCGAACCAGTATTGCTAAAATGCCTAAAGCAGCACCTAATGCCAAAGCTCCCACATCCCCCATAAAAACCATGGCTGGATATGCGTTAAACCATAAAAAACCTAATCCCGCCCCCACCAGTGCAGCACAAAACACAATCAATTCACCTGACTCAGGCAAATAGGGAATAGCCAAATATTCCGCAAACTTAATATTTCCAGACAAATAGGCAAAAATGCCTAATGCTGCTGCTACCATAACGGTTGGCATTATTGCCAAACCATCTAAGCCATCCGTTAAATTAACTGCATTACTTGAACCCACAATGACAAAATATGCGACAACTACATAGGTCCACCCCATATCAATCATTACATCTTTAAAAAATGGCACAATAAATTGTGTTTCTGCTGGCACCTCTGCTGCCATAAACAAAAATACACCCGCACCTAATGCAATAACTGATTGCCAAAATAATTTTGCTTTTGCTGATAAGCCATCACTATTTCCTTCCATGACTTTTCTATAATCATCAATAAAACCAATAATGCCATGGCCTAATGTTACGACTAATACAACCCATACATAACGATTTTCCAGATCAGCCCAAAGCAATGTACTAATTGCAATGGCAACTAATATTAAAGCCCCTCCCATCGTCGGCGTACCGGCCTTTTCATAATGGCTTTCTGGCCCATCTTCTCGAATTGACTGACCAATTTTTTTTCTGGTCAATTTCTTAATCATCACAGGACCAATAATAAAAGAAATAATCAAGGCGGTTAACGCGCCTAAAATAGCCCTCAAGGTCAAGTATTGAAATACTCGAAAGCCACTATCAAAATTCATTAAATAATCTGTTAAATAAAGTAACATTTTTACCCTTTATGTCCTGTAACCTGTAACTAATGATGCCACAACATTTTCCATTTTTTGCGAGCGAGACCCTTTTACTAATATAGCTTCACGCCCTTTTAACTCATGTTCCAGATAAGCTATCATCTGCTGTTGTGACTTAAAAAAAGTGGCTCCTCTGCCAAATGTTTTGGAGGTAGATTCTGCATCGGAGCCTATAGTCAACAGGCGTACAACATTCATTGATTTGATTAATTCACCTAATTCTTCATGCCTTTTTACACTCTCCGGACCTATTTCAGCCAAAGCCCCCATTACAAACCAGAGCTCTCCTTTACATTGCTTTAAAACTTCTAAAGCGACCTTTACCGAACTTGGGTTTGCGTTATATGTATCATCTATAACTAACACCCCTTTTTTTCCAGCTAAAGGTTGTAGCCGCCCAGTCACTGCTTGCATTGCTTCCAGCCCTTGTTTTATTTGCTCCAGCCGAATACCCAGACTTAAACAACTCGCAGCAGCAGCCAGCGCATTAATTACATTATGTTGTCCTGCCAAATTTAACTTTACTGCGATTTCATCATCACCTGCCGATAAAATAAAACCTGTAAAAAATTCATCCGCCTCAACTCTAAACTCTAAGGCTTTTGCTGTTACATCAGCATCTTTTGTCAAACCGAAAGTTACAACTTTTCGGTCTTTTGCTAGTTGCTGCCAAAAACTATAAAACGCATCATCTTTATTGAGTATTGCAATACCTTCATCACCCAAACTTTCGATGATTTCACCCTTTGCCCTGGCAACGCCTTCAAGGCTTCCAAATCCTTCTATATGTGCAGCCCCTACATTCGTAATAACGGCAATATCAGCCTGAACATAATGACTGCTGTAAGCAATCTCACCACTATGATTAGCCCCCATTTCTATCACTGCATATTGATTTTGTTTTTGCAGTTTTAATAAGGTTAATGGAACACCAATATCATTATTCAAATTTCCCTGTGTAAACATCACATTAGCATTAACATTCAAAACTGCAGCAATCATTTCCTTTACTGTGGTTTTGCCATTACTACCAGTGATTGCCACGGCCTTAACACTGGCCTTATTTTTCCAAACCCCAGCTAATTCAGCTAAAGCAAGGTGAGTATCCTTTACAATTATTTGTGCTAACTCTGTATCACATTCTTGTTCGACCAAAACAGCACTTGCTCCAGCACTTGCTGCTTTATCTATAAAACTGTGCCCATCAAAGTTTGGACCTTTTATCGCGATATATAAATCTGCCTTTAACAGTGTTCTGGTATCTATACTGACGGATGAGACGGCGACGTCCTCCCCTAGTAAGCATCCATCAACCGCAACTGCAATCTCGCTCAATAACAATTCCATTTCTATTTCGCTCGTTCCAATAAAGCTTGCTTCACAATCACCTGATCACTAAACATGTATTTAACACCTTTTATATCCTGGTAATTCTCGTGTCCTTTTCCTGCAATAATAATGCAATCATTTTTTTCAGCTTTGTTTATCACGCTTTGTATTGCCTTTTCTCGATTTTGAATAACTTCATATTCTTTACTAATAAAACCACTCAAAATGTCGTTAATAATTTGTTCTGACTTTTCTAATCGTGGATTATCATCAGTAATAATCACTTGATCAGAAAAGCTCTCAGCAACTGCACCCATTTGTGCACGCTTACCTGTATCCCTATTTCCACCACAACCAAAAACCAGCCATAACTTTTTTGTGCAATATTGTCGTAGCCCTAGCAATACTTTTTCTAAAGCATCCGGTGTGTGAGCATAATCTACAAACACAAAAGGCAATCCATCACCACCAAAACACTCCATTCTTCCAGAAACCGCTGTTAATTCATTTACTTTGCTAATAGCAGCGTCTAATGAACATCCTTGAGCTAGTCGCACTGTAATCACAGCTAATATATTTTCTAAATTAAAGTCACCCACTATCTTTGTCTGTACAAAAACCCGTTGACTTCTCCAACTAACAAAAAAATTGATGCCGTTTAAACTGTAATTTACTTCATCAGCTATTACATTTTCAGCCAGACTTCTTATATTTCCTTTTGCACTAAAAGCCCACCTCGCAACTTTACTATGGGTCACATTTAGAAACGTTTCACTGTTATCATCATCCGAATTAACAACAGCAAATTGCAATTCAGGTCGTTTGAACAATGCTAATTTAGCGTTTAAATAAGCCTCCATAGAGCCGTGATAATCTAAATGATCTCTGGTTAAATTAGTAAATACAGCCCCTGTAAAATTTACTGCATTAACTCGACCTTGCTCCATGCCATGAGATGAAACCTCCATCACCACTGTTTTCTTTTTTAAAGCAACAAAATCTGCCAAAATCTGTTGCACATCTAGCGCATCGGGCGTTGTGTTAAGCGTTTTGTTTAACACCCCGTTTTCACCCCAGCCTAATGTGCCTATCACACCACTGTCAGGTATTAGCTGTAACAAAAACTGACTACAGGTTGTTTTACCGTTAGTTCCAGTGACTCCAATCACATCAACTACTTTAGACGGTGACTGATAAAACCTATCAGCAATACGCCCCAACTTTAACGAAAGCCCCTTTACCTCAAGTTTGCAACAATCAAACTGCTCAAGTGCGAACCTATCACTACCCTGGGCTTCATATATAATTGCAAAAGCACCCTTTTCAATGGCTTGTTTCGCATAAACCAAGCCATGTTCAACAGCACCTGCAACAGCTATAAAAACAAAATCTTTTTTTACTTTTCTACTGTCAAGAGCAATTCCTTTAATATCAATTGCACTCTTGACTTCGGGGTCATCAATCAACCCGTCTAATAATTCAACTAAAATCATTGTGCTTTTGTTAGTAATACAGGCATTGTGTCCTCTTTATCTGGAGCTATGCCATACACCCTTAAAGCACCTGCCATTACTTTAGAAAATATGGGAGCAGCAACTAAACCACCATAATATTTTCCTGCACTTGGCTCATCCACCATCACAGCAATTACAAACCGTGGATTGCTCACTGGAGCTAACCCAACAAAGACTGCAAAATAACGATCATCAGCATAACCTCCCGCTGTTGCCTTTTTTACCGTCCCAGTCTTTCCTGCAACTCTATATCCATCAACTCTTGCTTGATATGCAGTACCATCCTTTTTAATAACATGCTCAAGCATTTCTGTTACTTTCTTTGCCGTTTTCGCAGTAAATACGCGTTTTGCATCATGGTCTTCATCTCGCTTCAACAAACTGACAGAGTGCAATACACCCTCATCAGCCAAAGCCGTATAAGACCGAGCCAACTGTAATACTGAAGTTGAAACACCATACCCATAAGATAAGGTTGCATGCTCAAAATCATGCCATCGCTGAAAATCCAGCAACATTCCACTCGCTTCACCAGGAAAGCCTGCATTAGCAGAAACACCAAAACCCAACTGGTTATAACTATTCCAAAAGTATTCTCTTGGCATGCTCAAAGCAATTTTACTTATTGCAACATTGCTGGATTTTTTCAGCACATGCATTAAATCTAAAGTACCGTAATTATGTACATCCCTTACCAAATTACGACCCACCCTATAAAACCCATGGGTTTCTATTTGAATATTTTCATCCACATAACCACCGTCCAAAGCTGCGGCAACAACAAATGGTTTGACTGTTGAACCCGGCTCAAAAGTATCTAACATCGCCCGGTTACGAAATAAATTTGCCTTCAAGCCTTTTCGACTGTTTGGGTTAAAAGCAGGCTGATTAACTGCCGCTAAAACCTCACCATTTTTAGCATCCAACACCACTAAAGAGGCAGAAAAAGCTTTGTGCTCTATAAACCCAGCCTGCAAAGCCTTAAATGCTATGTATTGAATCCTTTGATCAATACTTAAAACAAGGTCTTTCCCCGAAACTGGCGCTTGAATATTTTCTACATCTTTATCTTTAATAACTCTACGTCGACCATCCCTAATCACACGTTTTTTACCAGCAATCCCTTTTAAACTTTGCTCATACCCCCGTTCCATTCCCTCTTGACCGATATCATCAATATCTGTAAATCCCACAACATGAGCAGAAACAGCTCCTGCCGGATAATAGCGCTTAAACTCTCTTTCAAAATAAACACCACTTATCTGGAGAGCTTTTATCTTTTCTGCCAATGCCGGGTTAATACGTCTTTTCAAATAGGAAAACCGTGTATTACCATCATTTTTTAACAAAAATTTTACTTTTTTTCTTGATACCTTTAGTAATTTTGCAGCCCGTTTAAATTTTTCCTGCTGCTCCTTTTTAAAGTGCTGAGGATTAACCCAAACTGACTCTACCGGTGTACTAATTGCTAACGGCTCATTATTTCTATCTAAAATTTTACCTCTGTATGCCGATACAGATACTGCACCTACATGCCTTCTATCACCTTGCTGTTGCAAAAACTGCGTATTGACTACCTGCAAAAAAACAGCTCTACCTATTAGTACAACCATCCCAAGCAACATGATACCTAGCAACAACTTTCGCCTTGCAGCAAATTTGTTTTCCTTAACCGTCCTGGTCTGTATATGCCTCGGCCCAATCATGACTAAGGTTTTATATAAATAATTTTTTCACGCGCAGGCATTTTCAATTTCAACTGATCTTTTGCCACTCGTTCCACTCTATTCTCTTCGGTTAGGGTTGTTAATTCCAACTGTAACTGCCCCCACTCAACCTCATATTCATCCAGTCTAAATTCCTGAGTTTGAATCGCTATAAATAGCGATCGGGACTGATATTTACTTCCTATAACGGCTAAAGCAGAGATAATTAACGCAATCACTAAGCCTGCCACTAAAAAAATATTAGAAGACGACAAAACCTAAACTCTTTCAGCTATTCGCAAAACTGCACTTCGTGCTCTTGGGTTTTTCTGCAACTCATTTTTGCCTGCTTTAATTGCCTTTCCTAATTTTTTCAATATACCTTGCTCAATATCCTCTTCTTTAATGGGTATCCGGCCTGGATTAACCTTACGCCCTATCTCATTTCTAATAAATCGCTTTACAATTCGGTCTTCTAACGAGTGAAACGAGATAACAACCAGCCGTCCATTGGGAGCCAAAATATTAATGGCCTGCTGCAAACCTGTTTTTATTTCTTCCAGCTCATCATTTATTTCAATTCTTATCGCTTGAAAACTTCGAGTTGCCGGATGCTTATGTTTCTCACGTTTAGGTGTTACGCCTTCAATTAATTTCGCTAAATCCAAGGTCGTTTGCAATGGATTCTCATCTCGCCTTTCAATTATTGCTTTTGCAATACGCCTGGCAAAACGCTCTTCTCCATATTCAAACAACACCTTAACCAAATCTTTTTCTTCAACCTGTTGCAACCATTCTGCAGCTGAAAGCCCTGTACTATCATCCATTCGCATATCCAAAGGGCCTTCTCTCATAAAACTAAAGCCTCTTTCCGAATCATCCAGCTGAGGAGATGAAACCCCTAAGTCCATCAACACGCCATCAACTTTTCCATGCATATCCTGCTGACTTACCACAGCTTCCAGGTCAGAAAAACAACCATGATGCAAAGAAAACCTTGTGTCTTTAAGCATTTCTTCAGCATAAACTGAATTGATTGCAGCTAAATCCCTATCAAATGCCAGCAACCGTCCAGAACTACTCAACCGATCCAAAATGCCTTGACTATGGCCTCCTCGACCAAAAGTACAATCTATATAAAATCCATCTGGCTTTATATTTAAACCATGCAAAGACTCTTCAAATAAAACAGATAAATGCTCCATTAAAATGATATATCTTTTATTTCTTCAAAATCTTCAGCCGAAATATCATCACCATTCATCAATTCATTCTCCTTCTCTGTCCAGGCCGACTCATTCCAGATTTCAAACTTATTTAATTGACCAACTAAAACAACGTGCTTTTCCATTCCTGCAAATTTCCTTAATTTTTCTGGTATTAATAATCGTCCCTGTGCATCCATATCACATTCTGTTGCATTTCCAATTAAAAAACGGCGCAATTTTACAGCCAGTTTATTCAAAGAAGGTAATTTACTAATGGTCAATTCAAGTTTTTCCCATTCAGGCAATGGATATAGCCATAGACAACCAGATTCACTAACACCGCGACCATCCATAGTAATAGTGACAACCATTTGACGCTCGCAACTGTCTTGTAACTCCGCTCGATATCGAGTAGGAATTGCAATACGCCCTTTCACATCTAAATTGACTGAACTAACACCACGAAACACAAATTGCCCCTAAATAAACAAAAATTTCCCTTTCTCACCACTTACCGCCACTTAGTTACAACTATAGAATTCTATTTATTCCCAGTCAAGACCGATTATCATTAAAATCTTTCTTTTTCTACAATGACTTAGATGTGTTTCCCCCAGACTCCTTATATTAAAAAAATAATTTCAAAAATTTTCAATCTTTATCATAAACTTATTGCAAGTTGTTGATTTTTTACTTAAGAAAAATACAAAGGGGAATAAAATAGGATAGACAAAGTAAAAACTATCAATTTAATACTTTTTACCCGCACTATTTACCCTATTTTTTTTCTGCTAATCGAAAACCTGAGGAATCATTGAACACAATCACAGAAAAAATGCTTTTATCATTAAAACAACGATTTAGACTGGAATAAATAGCAAAGAAGCCAAAACAGCAGAAAAGAAAGAAAAAAAGGATTTGCAAGAACATAAAACTAGAAAAACCTTGAAAAGGGTGCGGTCTTAAATAGCAATTAATCATTTAGCCTATAAACACAAAACTAGTTGTATCCATTGCCCTTCAAGCTACAGCGACAATCTGCACACACATTTTTTATGATGGTCCCATGATGCTAATTATCTTACTAAAACACAGCAACAAAGCTTTATTAGTCGACTTTCTATAGTTTGTCAATAGCCTCAAACATTTTTTGCTACAAACTTCAGTCTCTCTAACATAAACCCTCTCACTACCCGACAAAGGATAATGCGTAGAAACACTGCATCAACCACTATAGCCAAGCAAAACGGCAAGCATTAACCGGCTAATGCCTTCTATTTGTTAGAGAGGTTTAATAATTAAAAAACAACTTAGCTGTTCAGAAGATTGTGCACGAACGTACAATCAAATAAAGGAAATAAAGAAAGAGTTGGCCTGTAAGCCGGGTTCTGTCGAGAACAGCCATTCATCTAGGCCGCCAGTCGCCTGACGGCTCAAGCAATCTACCCAGGAGCCGCGCGGGCCACGCGTATACTCCTCTATTTGATCTTGCTCCAGGTGGGGTTTACCCTGCCACTGCTGTTACCAGCAAGCGCGGTGCGCTCTTACCGCACCATTTCACCCTTACCGAATGCCTTAAAGACATCAGGCGGTATAATTTCTGCGGCACTTTCCATAGGCTTGCGCCTTCCAGGCGTTACCTGGCACCCTGCCCATTGGAGCCCGGACTTTCCTCCGCTTTATTTTGCAATAAAACAGCGACTGCTCGGCCAACTCTTCGGGG
>Ga0209707_1000110_pt1 | contig 54368 bp, 36 predicted proteins | sample EN4Hudsemesocosm_FD_184630 | JGI IMG/M metagenome (GOLD analysis project Ga0209707, IMG submission 184630) | Methane-oxidizing microbial communities from mesocosms in the Hudson Canyon - EN4B Hudson Canyon (SPAdes) (version 2) | ecosystem: Environmental > Aquatic > Marine > Cold seeps | place... | reverse complement strand
GAACGCCCCTGCTCTGTTCGCACCTTTATCATCATTTAAATTATGTTCAACCCAATATAGTCGCTCTTGGTCAGGGTAAGGTAGCGGTTCAAATAACATTAAATAGGATAGTGTTAATACACAAAGTAATGCCCCTAACGTTAAACCCATAGTTAAAACAATACTGCTAATAAACCCAGATTTTTGCCTTATGCCCAACCATGCTTGTTTAAATTGGTAAGCAATCGATTGGAATGATTGGTATACAGTTAACATCATTATTCACATCCTTTTAAGCTATGGATTGCCGGTTTATTAATTAATTGACGTAGTGGAAAGTAACAGGCGATAAATGAAATCACCGCAATGGCCGATAAAGTAATAAACAAAAGAGGTAATAACGCCATGGTTAAATAGCCAGTTATTTGTTCATTAAAGCCAATGATGATGATTAATAGAATAACCATGCTCATGGCGATTCCTAGCATTATTGCTAAAATGTTATCTTTGATAATAAGATGAATTAAGTCTTTACCTTTAGCGCCTATTGCCATTCTTGTTCCTAATTCAAAACGGCGCATTTGAGTGCTGTAACTCAAAATTCCATACAAACCAACTGAAGATAAAAACAAAGTAATTAACGCTAATACCCCACTGGTAAATACGGTTACGTATTGCGTATATAATCTTGAAGTTGAACGTTCGTTAAGGCTGGAAAAACTGAACAGTTTAATTTGACTACTGACCTCTTTTAAAAGTGAAACAATCATTTCTCTGTCAAGCTTTTGCCCTTGTTTAACTTTTACCAATACCATATTTCTAGTTGGTGAGGCTGGATAATAGAACCTCGCATCTATGGTTTTTCTATTGGGTATTTGAATACTCTTTACCACTCCAATAATTTTGGCGCCATTGGCAAAAGTTAAACCGATAACATCACCATCAGGAGCAAGTTGTTTAGCAAATACATCATTAACTACAGTGGCAAAGCTACTATTTTCGATATCTTCTTTGCTAAAATTATCACCCTGTAATAACTCTTGATTGATTAAATCAAAATAGTGATGATCAATATCTTTTCCTTTCGCTGAATATCTTTCATTAGTTTTTGCTGCGGTTAATGCATAAGTACCAAAAGCACTGGGAGGGCGAGACTGACTGATCATCTCAACTTGAGGTAATGCCAGTAACTTTTCACGCATTACATTAATACTAGCAAGTAGCTCATCCTCATTATCTTTATTTGTAGAGGGTAAAGACACAACAAAGAAATAACGGTTATCTGCTTCATAGCCCGTTGGTTGATTGAGGGTATTAATGGCATCTTTAAATAAGGCAATATTAATAAAAACTAATGCGGTAACAATAGCCACTTGGCTAGTGATTAATATGTTACGAATTTTTGCTGAAACTTGAACACCAGCCCCTTTACCACTTGATTGTAGTGTGGAATTTAACGTCTGATAATTAATCATGTTGGCACTGAGTTTGGCAAAAAATAACGCTAACAATATTGCGATTGTTACTGCACTACTTAACGTAAACGCATTAATAGAGAGTTCATCAACACGTGGTAAATATTCATTTAAATATATTTGCATCACTAAGAAGCCGCCACTGGCTACAAATAAGGCAATAACGGTAGACAGCCCCATCAATATGCTGGTTTCTGAAAATATGCTAACAAACAATTGTTTTTTTGAAGCACCAATGGCGGCTTTAATCGCTAATGATTGTTGCTGTTCTGCTGTGCGAGAGATAAATAGGTTAGCGATATTGGCACAAGCGATCATCACTAAACCAATAACACCCGCTAGCAATAAATAGACAGTGCTATCACTACCTGATAACAATACTGATTTTAAGGTTTTAACTTGCAGATTAATGCCCCAACCTTTAAAGAAGTCCTGACTGCTGACTTTTTCTTGCCAATTATCACTCACTAAACGGGTTAAGGTTTGCCCTGCTTGTTCTGCATTCATTGCTTTACCAGCTTGCTTATTAGAGAGCTTAGCGAGATACATCAAGCCGCCGTCGTCATTTCCCCAGGTTTTTCGATCTCGTTCGCTAACCGTGTTGTAATCCCAAGGCAAAATTACTGAAGAGTTATAACCTACCCCATGTAATTGAGGTTCTGAAAATGACTCGGCCAAAACCCCAACAATACGGTAACTAATACCGGAAAAATTTAGTTTTTCATCTAAAATATTAGCTTTACTAGCAAAGTCATGCTGCCAAGTTTCATAGGTGATAACAGCGACAGGGTTATGAGTGTTTACCGCTTCAGTTTCATCAAATGCTCTCCCAAGCGCCATTTCAGGGCTTAGTAAACCAAACCACTCGGGAGTAACAAAGCTGATGGGTAACATAGGGTTAGCAGTCAAGGACAACAAAACATCGGCATCTAAATACATTAAAGCAGCTTGTTCAAATACTTGTTGATTATTGTACAAATGCATTAGATTTGGGTAAGTAAAAGCACCACCATCAACTTTATTATCTTTATTGATCAGCTGATGTTCAACTACATATAAACTATTTTGATCGGGATAAGGTAGAGGTTTAACTAGCAATACATAAGCTAAAGTTAAGATACATAAAAGTGCACCAACTGTTAACCCCATAGTTGTCAGTACACTGGCAATGAAACCAGGATGCCCTTTAAGGGATTGCCATGCTTGTTTGGCTTGGTAAATCACGTGGCCACTAAAAATTGAAGAAACATTACTCATAATTGCTACCTATCTCGCTACCTATATCTGTAGTCATCTTTTAATTCAAACTAATGCTAATCAAGCTATATTACTAAACAGCTAATTGCGCTACAGGTGCAGTTAAAATCATGCCATCAAGTAACTTAAGTTGAGTTGTTGCCATATCCGCATAACGAGGATCATGGGTCACCATGCAAATTGTTGTTCCGTTATTATTTAGCTCGGCGAGTACATCCATTACCTGATCGCCACTTTTGGAATCCAAGTTACCCGTAGGCTCATCTACTAATAAAATGGCAGGGTTGGCAACCAAGGCACGAGCAATCGCAATGCGTTGTTGTTGACCACCAGAGAGTTGATTAGGTTTATGACTTTTCCGATGACTCATTGATACCAGCTCTAAACATTCATTAACACGCTTAGTAATAGTTTCAATTGTTGGTCTTTCAACATCGTAACGAAGTGGTAGGGCAACATTGTCAAATACTGACAATTCATCAATTAAGTTAAACGATTGGAAAATGAAGCCTATTTTCTTATTTCTTACTTCTGCTGCTTCATCCAAAGATAGGTCACTAACATCTTGCCCTTCAATAAAGTATTGGCCACTTGTTGGCATATCTAATAGACCAAGAAGCGATAACAAGGTTGATTTACCACAACCAGAAGGTCCGGATATAGAAACGTAATCTCCCTCATTGATACTCAGTTCAATATTTTTAAGCGCGTGTGTTTCTAGCTCTTGGGTTTCAAATACTTTTGAAATGCCTTTCATTTGAATCTTTAATGTAGGGATGTTTTTACTATCTGTTGTTGTCATGCGATTTTCCTTTAATTTCCTGAAACGTTGGCTTGTTTATTTGTTTGTGACTAAAATTTTACTTTCAATTGTCTTGTTGTACTTCTTAAGTTACTCAGATCTGAAATAATAAACTCATCATTGAGCTTAGCGCCTGTGCGAACTTCAATATATCGACCCGCTTGTTGACCAAACTGTATTGGTTGACGCAGTGCGTTTTGCTCGTTTTCATTAAACTTATATAATTCGTGTTGGCTGTTCGTTTTTACATTGGCAGGTCTGGCGATATAAAGGATATCTGTTAATTTATCGGTAATAATGACGCCATCAACATTTAATTGAGGACGAGCACTTGCAGGTAGGTTTTTCGGTAATGCTATTTCAATGTTTACGGTGTTGTTTTCAACGATAGGATCGATACGAACAACTTCACCAATAATTTTATCTCGTCTGGTATCAACAATTGTTTTTTGACCTAATTGTATTTGTTGAGCTTGGCTTTGAGGTACTCGTATTAATGCGATAAGATCGGTAACACTACCAATTAAAGCCACTTCTTGTCCGGCCGATAAACTTTGCCCTAGCTCAACATTTAAACGTTGTAATACACCATCAAAACCCGCTTTTATCGTTAATGCATTAAGGCGAGATTGGGCAATATTTAACTGACCTTGTTGTTGTTTAATCCGCTCTTTTTGAATATTCACCGCTTCTAATTGCACTAGGTCAAGCTGCTCAATACGTTGCGTTAAAATATCAATACGTTCAGCTAACTGACGTTCATTTAACTGTGTTTGCCTGAAAGTTAAACTAGAAACAATGCCTTTCACCACTAACTTCTCTTCAGCTTCTCGCTTTAATGATGCACTTTCAAAATTTGCGCGAATCTCAGATAAAACGGCCGCTTCATTGAGTTTTTCACGCTGATTATTTAGTTTTAACTGCCTAAGATTTGCCATTGATTGCGCTAGCGCTTGCTGAGCATTATTTACTAATTGTTGCAGCTCTGGGTTTTCTAAGCGAACAATGACACTGCTAGCGGTTACCGTAGCACCGGGTTTTAACACTATTTCTTTTACTGTGGCGCGAGTAAGGGCGGTAAGTAACTGCTGTTTATTTGAAATTAATGAACCGTAGCCATCAACAACTACTTCCAAATCACCTTGTTGTACTGACTCAATCAGCAATTCACTACGAAATACCGATACCACTCCTAAGGTGTTTTTTGAGTAAACAGCTAAAAGCACAAGCAATAAAACAATGACTGCAATAACTTTAATTTTACTATCAAAGAATTTATTTTTTTTACTTGGGCTTTTTACAACATCCATCAACAATTCACTCACCTAGAAACATTGATTCTAGTACTGCGAACATCGTGCCAACACAAAAAAGTTATAATAAACAAATGAATAATGGGATATAGAAAAAAAACAAAAACAAAAAAGTCCGGTATCGGACTAAATAGTCCACTATCGAAATGATATGTTCTATAGAAAAACGGCTTCAAAGTTGACCTAGCACAATGATATTGCAAGATTATCCTTATGGTATTTCAACTATTTAAAAATATGGTTTATAACTAATTAAGGGGGAAATTTAAGCGTGAGCAGCAATATTTATTCCCTCTGCATTTACCGCTACTTTGATTTTGGAGATTAACTAAAAAATTATGCATGATCTTACCATTTTAGCCATCATTTGGGCCAGTGTATTAGTTGCCTGCTATCTTGCTGAAAAGACAAGATTGACACCTGTTTTATGGTATTTATTTTGTGGAATCGTTTTAGTTAACATTAATTTTTTACCGACGGAAATGCCGGTATTCATTACCGACTTTGCCGACCTTGGTATTATCATCATTATGTTTGCATTAGGCTTTGAAGAAGATACCAGTAACTTTATCCGCAGCATTAAGCGCAGTTGGGGTATTGCCTTTTTTGGTGCGCTAGCCCCATTTATTATTGCCTATTTCACCACTTTTTATTACTGGCAAGATCACAATATCGCATTAATGTGTGGTTTAGCGATGACAGCAACTGCAGTATCTTTAACTATGGTTTCACTCAAAGGTGAAGGCCTAAATGGTACTCCCGCGGCGACAGGAATAATGACCTCTGCAGTATTGGATGATATTGGTTCACTTGCATTGGTTGCGATTATGGTACCTATCGCCACCGGTGAGGCAACTGCAACAGTTTCTGGTATTGCATGGGTTTTAGGCAAGGCCGTTGCCTTCTTTGCAATGGTTGTAATTATTGGTAAATGGCTTTTCCCCGCTAGCCAAGGGTTATTGAAAAAGATCCCGATAATTGGCCACCTGAATTTGCGTGGATTTTTATCAATGGGTAAAGGTGAATATACAATTTTATCATTACTGCTTATTGCCGTTGGTGTTGGTTTACTGGCCCATGAATTTGGTTTTCATCCGGCGATTGGTGCTTATATGGCAGGTTTAGTGGTTCATCGTGAATATTTTGATTTCCACCAAGAGCAGCAAATTGATTTTTACCAACAAGCTCGAGAGGTAATTGATAACGTTGCCTTTACTTGGATTGGACCGGTATTTTTTGTCACCTTAGGCGCCAAACTTATTTTCGATCTTGATACCTTTTTATCTGTATTACCCGAAGCTTTATTCTTATTTTTCGCATTGTTTATAGGTCAAATATCTTCCGCCACGCTTGCTGCTCGTTTTACCGGAAACTTTAATTGGCCTGATAGTTTAATGATAGGCTTTGGCATGTTGGGCCGAGCAGAGCTAGCCTTTGTGGTAATGAATATTGCCTTTGTTCAATACCACATTATCTCAGTGGAAGTATTTTATACCCTGATGCTAACCAGCTTCTTATTAAATATTTCAGTGCCATTAACGATACGCTGGTGGAAAATTAAGTTTTCACCTGATGGCTAAGTAAAGTTTATCAACCAGAAATAGAGCAATAACATAGCGAGAATTTATATGGGTCGTGACATTTCAGAAAAAGAATATCGTGCGGATGATTATATTAATTTCAATCGAAAAATTCACGATCAACTGGATCACTTAAAACACATTATTGCCCAACCTGATTTTGGTGATAGTGAAACCTTCATTGGTGCTGAATTAGAAATTTACTTAATTGACAAACAATACCAAGCTAACCCGATAAACCTTGAGGTTTTAGCAAAACTCAAAGACAAGCAATTTCAGTCAGAACTCAACAAATACAATATCGAATTAAATCTACTCCCGGTAAAAGCTGCAGGTAAACCTTTTAGCCAATTAACTCAAGAAATTTTAACTAAGTTTGTTCATCTTAATTTAGTGACTAAAGAGTTAGGTACTAGGCCTGTCGCTATTGGAATTTTACCTACCCTGAAAGAACAGCATTTAGCAAAACAATATATGACCGAACTTGGTCGTTATAAGCTGTTGGCAAGAGAGTTAAGTAAACTCAGAGCACAACCTTTTCATATAAAAATTGATGGTGATGAACCAATAGACTTTCAAACTTCAGAAGTTTGTACTGAAGGTGCCAATACCTCCTTTCAAGTACACTTGATGACCAAAAAAGACAACTTTGCCGATACCTTTAATGCCGCACAATTGAGTTTGCCAATGTCTTTAGCTGTTTCCGCTAATTCTGGCGTATTTTTAGGAAATTGTGCTTGGGATGAAACTCGTGTTGCACTGTTTAAACAATCTATTGATAATCGCATCCCTGATCACAATAACTGGCGAGAGCCTGCTAGGGTAACATTTGGCCATGGTTGGGTTAGAAAAGGCGCTTGGGAGCTATTTTCTGAGACGGTAAACTTATACCAGCCAATAATGCCTGAACATTTTGATGAAAAAGTGGGATTAAACAACCCAGAACTAGCTGAACTAAACTTTCATATGGGTACTACTTGGCCTTGGAATCGTCCTATTTATTCACCTGATGGTAAAGGGCATTTACGAATAGAATTTCGTGCCCTACCTGCGGGTCCTACCGCCTTAGACATGACAGCAAACGCTGCTTTCACCATAGGAATGGCAGCAGGATTAGCACCAAAAATTGAACAGTACTTATCAAGAATACCTTTTCAGTTTGCTAAATATAACTTTTATCGGGCAGCAAAAAATGGCTTGGATGCAACGATTTTATGGCCTCAAAATTATCAAAACAAACCAGTAGAAGTCCCTATTAAAAACGTTATTGATGATATGTTATTAGTGGCAAACGACGGTTTAAGTTCATTAGGTGTTGTTCGAGAAGAGCGTGATAAATATCTACAAATAATACAACGACGTTTATCTACTGGCATTACAGGGGGAAGTTGGGCTAAACAAACGCTGAGGCATTTAAGGCAATCATTGAGTAACGATCAAGCATGCACAAAAATGTTGGAAATCTATTACCAAAATCAATTAGCTGGTCACCCCATCAGTGAATGGGAGAGGTGTTGGTAATGCCCTGCTTCAACAAAAAAGTTACGTATCATAAGCAGGCATTCAAATTAAAAATAGCCGACACTCCTTTGGGATTTTTACGCCAACTAACAGGCTTAACTATTTTTGATGTTCAAGGAGAAGATACTAACCGAACACGTGTTATAACGACGCTAATTCATGGCAATGAACCCTCTGGTTTTATTGCACTTCACCACTGGCTATTGAAAAAAGTAAAACCAGCAGTAAACATTCGATTTATTTTATGTAATCCTGAAGCGGCTTCTCTACCACCTGAATTTTCCCATCGATATTTGACTCAAACACAAGATCTTAATCGATTTTTTACACCAAATGAGACGCCTCCAAATAGAAAAAATACCGCTATCAGCCAAAGAGCAAAGCAAATAAAAAAGGCAGTCACGGAAGTGTGCCCTGAAGCTATTGTAGACTTACATAATACATCAGGTGACAGCCCTGCTTTTGGAGTATCTATTTCTGATAATGATCAGGTACTCGATTTAATTTCACTCTTTACTAACAAAGTCATTTTAACTGGATTGCATGTTGGTGCGATTATGGAACAAGACTTTTCGGCACCTATTGTCACTATAGAGTGTGGGGGTGCCGGCCAAATACAGTCTCATCAATTGGCTATTACTGGTTTAGAAAAACTCGCCAGTAATGAGAGTATTTTTGACCACCATGCCGATAAGGTCGATATTCATCGTCATCCTTGCCGAGTAGAGTTAAACAAAGGGGTTGTTTTAGGTTTTGGTGATTATCCGTTAATGACGGCCGATATCACTATACTTAAAGATGCCGAACGACTAAATAACCAAATAACACCACAGGGAGAGCTTATCGGTTGGTATGAAAAAGATAATCAACTGCCGTTAATTGCTGAGGATGAGCAAGGCAATAATAAGTTATCTGCCCTGCTTTATTTGGAGAATGGCGGCATCTACACTAAACAATCATTACAAATATTTATGGCAACAAAGCAATTAGATATTGCTACAAACGACTGTTTATTTTACGCCACTCTAGAATAATAAAAATGATAGCACTTTAATTAAAATTGACAGGCTAAGAGTAAAATGAGACAGTCGGCCTCCACAAAAAATTACCAGAGAGCGGGCTAATGAACAATTCAATCCTTTCGACTATTGCTATCGCTGATATTGTGCTTTCTGGTATTTCGTTGACTTACCCAAAAACATAATTCAAATATTTAGTTCTAACATTCAGTCAAACACTCTATTTAATACAAAGTAATACTGAATTTTACAGCCAAATAAATTACCTATCGCTTTTTTAGCTGCGTTAAATGTGAATCAATTATTTATTGATTTAAAAAAACATATTGCTAAAAGCATAAGAAATTTAACAGCAAGCTCCTTTAAGTCACCTTCTTATTTTCCACATGATCATATGTGGCGTTATCTGTATTTCTAAAAAAAGATCATTAATAATGACAAACACACAAGTAGAAAAAACAAGTTTAGTTCAACTTTTTAAACAAGCTATTAAAGGCGACACCAAAGACTTCACTCAAGGTTCAATTGGCAAAGCCGCATTTTTGCTAGCTGTACCAATGGTTCTCGAAATGGTGATGGAATCAATATTTGCTATTACCGACATATTTTTTGTTTCTGGCTTAGGTGCTGACGCTATTGCGGTTGTGGGTTTAACCGAAGCCGTATTAACACTACTTTACGCAATAGCAATAGGGTTAAGCATGGCAGTTACCGCCACAATTGCTCGGCGTATTGGTGAGAAGGATGTCAAAAAAGCCAATCAAGTGGCAGGTCAAACGTTATGGTTAGGCATGTTTGTCGCAGTCTTTGTTGGCTTTATTGGCTTGAACTACGCTGAAGATATACTCGCGTTAATGGGCGCATCTGACTCAATATTAGCAACAGGAAAAAGCTATACCACTATAATGCTGGGCGGCTCTATTTCAATATTGTATTTATTTTTAATTAACGCAATATTTAGGGGCGCAGGTGATGCATCTGTTGCGATGAAATCGTTATGGTTAGCTAACGGTATTAATATTGTACTCGACCCTCTACTGATTTATGGCGTATGGTTTTTCCCTGAAATGGGTTTGGCTGGTGCTGCCGTTGCCACCACAATAGGCAGAAGTGTTGGCGTAATATATCAATTAAATCATTTGTTTGGTTATTCAAACCGTATTCAATTAACGCTAAAAGAAGCGGTACTTAATCTAGATATTATTTCTAAACTGATAAAAGTTTCAGCTGGTGGGGTTATTCAGTTTCTTATCGCTACTGCAAGTTGGATAGCACTGGTTAGAATAATATCAAGTTACGGCAGTGCTGCAGTTGCAGGCTATACCATTGCAATTAGAATTGTAATGTTCACTATATTACCTGCATGGGGATTAAGTAATGCAGTCGCCACGTTAGTCGGTCAAAATTTAGGGGCAGGACAAGCCGAAAGAGCCGAGCAATCGGTATGGAAAGTGGCAAAATATAATGTTTATTTTCTCCTGTCAGTAGCGCTAATTTTTATTGTTTTTACTTCCGAACTGGTGGGGATATTCAGCCAAGATCCAGCGGTATTACAATACGCTAGTGATACCCTAAGGTTTATCAGTTATAGCTATGGTTTTTTTGCCATTGGCATGATTGTGGTACAAGCCTTTAACGGGGCTGGCGATACTATGACACCTACTAAAATTAACTTTTTTTGCTATTGGTTAATACAAATACCTCTAGCTTATGTTTTAGCACAAATTTTGTCACTAGGGCCTACTGGAGTATTTGTCGCCATTTCAATATCACAAGGTTTATTAGCTTTGGTTGCTGTGATGGTATTTAAAAAGGGAAACTGGAAGTTGAAAGAAATCTAAATTAATTTTTCGGTATATCATGGCCCTTTAATATTAATATCAAAGGGCCACTTTTTATCTCCTGCCAAATTCATATTAGCTACTAATTCAAATCCACCTATAATTAATGAATTCATTTTTCATTGAGCGTATTTCATCATGCCTAAGATTGCAATCGTCCAAGTAACCCTGCTGTTATCTACACCAACGTATTTATTACTCTGAAAAACAGAAATATTTCTATTAAAAAACCCCGCGACTTAGACTCACTGCAAGTTGCGTCATTCCAAGGTGCAGAAAAACGATATCCAAATTGGTTAAATAAAGTGGCTGAAGAGGATAGGCATTTTGGTGTTAGTGACCAATTATCACAAGTAAAACTACTTAACTTAGGACGATATGATGTAGTGTTAAGTGATCGGTACATATTTAATTACTTTGTTAAACAAGTTAAATTAATGAATTCTCTAGTGACCCATGAAGTTGATGAACATAGGTTTACCACACCAGCTCCAAGAGATTATCGCCCTGTATTTAGAGATAAAAAAGTGCGAGACGACTTTAATTTTGGGTTAAAACAATTAAAAAAGAATGGTGAATTTCAGAAAATATATGATAGATATATTAATTAATGAACCATACTATTTATGCAACCTTGAAGTCTGAGTCAAACCCACATTATTTCAGTAGAGCTATGTTTGATCGCCTTATATTATAGAGGTTATAATTAACACCGTTCGTCATAGCCAGATAAAAGTGAGATGTACCTTTCGCATGTTTTAGGAGTCAGGAGTTAGATGCTTAAAAAAATAATAACAGCACACATTTTTATCCTCCTGTTTATTGGGAACCTTTCTGCCACCGAAAATGTAAAAGTAGGTGGATATGTTTTCCCGCCATTTGTTGAAAAGGATGATAAAGGTAACATTTCTGGTTTGACACTTGATTTAATTGATTCACTCAATAAAATTCAAAGTGAATATCACTTTAGTTTTGTACTAACCAGCTCAAGGCGAAGGTATAGTTCCTTTGAAAATGGGCAATTCGATATGTTATTTTTCGAAAACATATTTTGGGGGTGGCAGAAAGCTGATATTGAAGCTACAAAAGTATTTTTAACAGGAGGAGAAGTTTTTATTGCTTTAAAAAGTAAAGCGAAGCATCAAGAATACTTCAACAATTTAAAGAGTAAGTCAATAGCCGCTATGCTGGGCTATCACTACAGTTTTGCAGAATTTAACTCTAATCCTGAGTTTTTAAGATCAAAGTTCAATATACAGCTTTCAACAAATGAAAAGAGGAATATCCAATTAGTATTATGGGATCGAATGGACATCGCAATAGTGAGCAAATCCTACTTAGCTCGGTTTTTTCTTGAAAACCCTTCTGCTAAGTCAAAATTATTGATATCTGATAAAATGGACCAAGAATATAACCATACGGTTTTAATCAAGAAAGACTTCCACCTTAAAACAACTAAGATGAATGCATTATTAGAAAAGTTGGTACTAACAGGAGAATATAATCATATATTACAAAAATATGGTATCAAGCAGAAATTTTCATTCACTAAGTAGCAATACATTATCAGCAAGTCTTTACACTATTACATCTGTTATGTTGACCCTATTTGAAAAGTCCCCCTAGCTCAATACTTCTCACTTATTATTAATACCCCATTTTGGTATTTACTGAATCATTCAGGTTTAATAATTAAGTCAATGTATCTTATGATATTAAGACAAATCATTTCACATCTTTAAGATATAAACTAAACATCAGCAAAAGGCAGCTTAATACTCACTTTAACGCCTTTATTAACTCCGGTATTTCCTTCTTGTTCGGCATTGTTAGTCAATTCAATACTGCCTTTATGCTGCTCTATTATGTTGCGACAAAAACTTAAACCTATACCCTGCCCATCTTGCTTAGTAGTATAAAGAGGAACAAACAAGTTATCTAAATTGGCAAAGCCGTGACCATTATCAATAACTTCAATAAGTGAATTTTCTTGATTATTGAAGATGTTTAATTGGATAAAATCAGCCCCGGCTTCATCTGCATTTTTAATTAAATTAATTAGTACCTGTTCTAAAAATATCGCATCAGCCCATAAATTATCACAGTTAATATCAATTGCTAAATTAGTCTGAGAAAAGAGCCCTGTTAGCCTTTCAACTAAAGGGAGTATCGCTACTGCTTGGCAATTAAGGTTTAACGATTGTGACAAAGATGAATATCGACTAACAAAGTCTTGTAAATGATGGCATCGATCAGAAATTAGCGCTAAAGCTTGTTGATCTCTTTGATCTTGTGTACGCGCCAACAAGCTTTCCGCCAAAGACGAAACAGGTGTTAGCGAGTTTCGTATTTCATGACTCATAACACGAATTATTTGTTGCCATGCGTTTAACTGACTGGCCCTTAAGGCAGATTCTATATTAGTAAACACCAACAACTGGTGCGCTTCACCACTATCAATAAATTCTGACTGGCTGATTTGCCATTGTTTATTTTTATTTACATCTTCAAATTGCCACTGGTTATTATTATTGCTTAAAGACAAAAATTTGGGTGATGCTTGACGGTACATTTGCCAATGCTGCGGATACAACTGGGTAAATGCACCATTGGCATAACTAAGTTTGTTCTTTTGATTAAACACCATAATAGGTGTACTTAACTGATCAATTAATTGATAAACCAAAAAAGCATGTTGATCATAGCGAGATTTTTGATTAATCAAATCTTCACTCAGTGCTTTTAATTCATCATGAAAAAGACCAACACATCCTTGATTAAACTCAGCTTTAGCATATTGGTTGTAATCTTCCATCCTTAAACCTTCAAGGTGTAACAATGCCCGTTCAAAACCAGTCGTTATACGCCTTTTAAATTTGAATGCTGAATAAAAAAACAAACCTGAACTGACCACTAAGATTAGTAAATTAATCATCAGGGGCCATTGCAGAGGGATTAATAAAAAATATCCCATGACCACTAACAAAATGGCCACATAAATAAACCTGCTAGTGATGTAGCCCTCGATGGTTTGTATCTTATAAAAGGACTTCTTCTTAGGCTTGGATGTCATTATATTTCTCTAACCTGCGATACATTGATGACTTGGTTAAGCCTAATATGATTGCCGCTTTGGGAATATTGCCTTGAGTTTTTTTCAGAGCTTGTTTAATTAATTTTTTTTCAGCTTGTTCAAGGGTTATTAATGGTAATGGTTGATCGCTTGATAGCTCACTGGCAGATGTAGGTAATAAGCGTAAATCGCCCTCGTCTAAATGAGTACTCTGTATTAATAGTACCGCTCGTTCCATTAAGTGGCTTAACTCGCGAATGTTACCCGGCCAATGGTAAGCCGTTAATGCATCAATGGCTTTTTCCGTTAAGGTGATTTCATCACGTTGGTACTTTTTTGCATAATCACTAATAAAGTATTCTGCTAAAGGCACAATATCTTGTTGTCTTTCTTTTAAAGAAGGCACCCTGAATTCAAGGGTATTTAGGCGATAAAATAAATCTTCACGAAATTTTTCTTCTTCAATAAGTTTAGTGAAGTTACCATTTGAAGCACTGATCAGTCGGATATTAGTATGCTGAGTTTGACTTGAACCTAGCACTTCATATTCGCCAGACTCTAATACCCTTAATAACTTAGCCTGTTGCGATAAAGGGATGTTGGCAATTTCATCTAAAAATAAGGTGCCGTCTTTTGCTAATTCAAACCGACCAATACGCGACTCTTTAGCATCAGTAAAAGCCCCCTTTTTATGACCAAACATTTCGCTTTCAAATAAATTCTCTGAAATTGCGCCCATATTCACGGAAATTAATGGCCCACGTTGTAGTGATAAGTTATGAATATAGGCAGCAAGTTGACTTTTACCAGTACCATTATCTCCGGTTAATAAAATAGCAACATCCGTATTAGCAACACTTTCAACATGCCGCATTAATTCAAGCATGCAGGATGAACGCCACTGATATTCGTCTTTATTTTGTGGTTCAAGACGTTGTTTTAATTTTTTATTCTGATCTTTCAAACCACTCATCGCCAGCTGTTGGTTGATCACTTTAAGTAAACGTTGGTTCTTCCATGGTTTTTCGATAAAGTCCCCTGCACCCAATTGCATCGCCTTTACCGCCAATTCAACATTCGACCAAGCCGTCATTGCAACGGCAGGAATATTAATGTCCCTTTTTTGCAACCAATTAAGAAAGTCTAAGCCTTCATCACCAGAGGTGGTATCAAGAGAATAATTCATATCTAATAAAATCAAATCGACTTTATTTTCCTCAATCACCTCCTTAGCTTGATAGGGACTCTCAGCTTGCTGAACCTGATAACCATTATCTTCAAGTACAAAAGTAGCACTAAGGCGAATATCAGGGCGATCATCAACAACTAAAATACAAGGTTTGCTCATTTTTCTTCCTAAAAGCTTACTGTGAACATTAGCGATGATAAGTGCTTAACTAACGATGAGTAAAGACGTTTCATCTAAATATATTTTAACAGAACAATATAAAACCCTATTATTACAAAGTTAACCTTGTGATCATTCTTTACTTAGTGTTTAATAAACACACAGACCGACTAATCAGTCGGGTTAATTATTGCAAAATATATTACAACCATAATCCATGGAGTAACGATGAATATGCCCGTAGAAATGAAGATGAATACCGACTCATTACAATCTCTATTAAACAGCCAAAAAAAGGCATATCAGCTTGCACCTGCGCCATCGGCTCAATATAGAGTCACTCAGTTAACTGCTCTTAAGAATGCCTTGTTATCACACCAAGATGAGCTAGTTGCAGCGCTTAATAAAGATTACGGCCAGCGCTCAGCACAAGACACTTTAATTTCGGATATTTTACCCTGTGTGATGAATATTAATTATACGATTAAAAACTTAAAAAAATGGATGAAACCTCAACGACGTAATGCCGGCCTATTATTATCGCCAGCTAAAGTCGCTGTACATTATCAGCCTTTAGGTGTTGTTGGCATTATGGTGCCATGGAACTTTCCAGTAATGTTAGCCATTGGTCCGTTGATCACAGCACTTGCCGCAGGAAATCGTGCGATGATTAAATTATCAGAATTTACACCAGCTACCAATACTGCAATGACTAAAATGCTTGCCAGTATTTTTGACAACGACACTGTTGCCGTTGTTGAAGGGGAAGCCGACGTTGCCGCAGCTTTTTCTGCATTAGCTTTTAATCACTTAATTTTTACCGGTTCAACAACGGTTGGTCGTCATGTAATGCGCGCCGCAGCTGATAATTTAACCCCCGTAACTTTAGAACTTGGTGGTAAATCTCCAGTAATAATCGCCGATGACATGCCAATTGAAACGGCTGTTGAGCGTCTTATTTATGGTAAGTGCTTAAACGCCGGGCAAATTTGTGTTGCCCCTGATTATATTTTTTGCCCAGAAAATAAAGTGGCTGATTTTATTGATGCTTATCAAAAGCAATTTCAAAAGATGTATGGTAAACAATTACCCAGTACCGACTATGGTAATGTTATTAATGATGCCCAACATAGCCGATTACTTTCTTGGCTTGATGACGCAGTTGAAAAAGGTGCAACGGTAATATCAGCTAATGAACAAGAAATTAACAGAGAGTCACGTCAGCTACCAACTCAATTAGTGACAGGTACAACTGATGATATGTTATTAATGCAAGGTGAAATTTTTGGTCCTATTCTACCAATTATTGGTTATAAAGAGTTGGCTGAGACAACGGAGTATATTAATAATAAACCTCGTCCACTAGCACTGTATATCATGAGTTTTGATGCAGCGATTCAACAAAAACTGCTTAACAATACACATTCTGGTGGTGTATGTATTAACGATACTATATTGCATGTTGCAGCAGAAGACGCGCCCTTTGGTGGAGTCGGTGACTCAGGCATGGGACATTACCATGGCAAGGAGGGCTTTTTAACATTCTCTAAAGCCAAAACCGTATTGTCTCGTGGTAAACTCAATACTGGCAAATTAGTACATCCTCCCTATGGCGGCTTTATTCAGAAAATGATGATAAAGATGTTTATGCGTTAAATGTGGGAATAGACGAGATTATTCACCCTAATCTCGTTTTTAATAAAGGCACTTTACTGGTAACTTTCAATTAAAATGAAAACACAAACACCTGCAAGAACAAACAAAAAGCAGCAACTACTCGACAGTGCATTAACACTTTTTGTTAACCAAGGTATAGATGCAACTTCAACAGCCTCTATTGCCAAACATGCCGGTGTGGCCAACGGCACTTTATTTCATCACTTTCCATCAAAAGAAGCGCTAGTTTTAGCGTTATACAAAAGCATAAAACAAGATTTTGCTTTACAAATAAAGCCCTTTCAACTTGAGGCAAATCAATTAAAACAGCAAGCTAAACAGGTCTGGGATCAAGCGATAGAATGGGCAGTAATAAATGCAGATAAACAGCAGTTTTGTCTGCAAGTTAGTCAATATCATCAGCTTTCAAGCCAAGTAAAAGCACAAGTGCTTGCTGAAGAGTTTGGTTATTTACCCTTATTAATTGATTTTGGCCAACGTCATAATATTATTGCTAACTATCCATTACAATTAATGGTAGATAATGCCCATGGACAGTTTATAAGTAGCAGCATGTATTTAACTAACCACCCTGAGTTGGTTCAGGACACCTTACATCGTGAAGCAATATTCGAGATGTTTTGGAAGGCCTTTTCGCTTTAATTGTTATCATTACAACTTTTCATTTTTCTTCCTTGATTTGCACTCTTCTTCTTTTATACTTATTAAAGTTTCAAATAGATGTATGGAAAATAATTGACTCAAAAGGAATTTAATTCTAATAAAAAAATAAGCTTAATTATTGCCCCGCTGGTTATATTAATAATAGGTATTGGCTGTATTGAGTTTTTGATCATGCAATTCCTTCCTTGGCTACAGTCTTTTTTACCATCATGGCCTGAGGCCATATTGGACTCAATATTACTCAGTATATCGATTGCTCCTATTGTTTATTTAATTATTAAACAGCGCGACTCCACATCGATTTCAGATAAATCTAACCTTAGAACTAAACTAATTATTTCATCAGGTCTGCCCTTGTTTATTGCCATTGCGCTAATGTTCAATATTATTAATCAAAAGCAAGATCAAATATCAACATTACAATTTACACAGGTAGTTATTAAGTTTGATGTCACTCTGGGAAATTTCATCGATGCATATAATAAAGAAATAGAGTTAAGCACCCTTTATCTTATTAATGACAATAAAAACAATAAAAACAACTTAATTAGCCAGCGTATTCTTGTTGATCAAATAACACCTAAACTCATAGATTACTTACTTGTCAAAGATGTAAATGTTGGGAGATTAGAAAAAGAATATGTCAATAACTTTACAAAAAATTTGTCAATGATGAGAGGTAATGTAGATAAACAATCACTGGAATGGCTTGATCTGATAAATTTTTTTTTAAAGTCCAACAAAGAGTTCTTATCACGTTTAAATTCATTTTCAAATCAAATTGAAAATAAAGATATCAATAAGCGACATGTTAACTTCTTAACTTTAGTTAAACTGAAAAGTATCACCAACGTTAGTAGAATCATTTTGAAAGCAGCTACATACAGTGTTAAAAATGGTGAACAAAGAAGTGATATTAGGCCTCTAAAAAGAAGCGTACGTTTAAAAAACAATCAAGAAAGAACTTACTTTGATATTTTTAAATCATCTCTTATTGAAGAGTACCGTGAAGAAATTTTAATTAAACTCGACAGTAAAGTATTTACAGATACGCAAATAGGACAAGTAGCATTAGAGGAAAGAAAAACCGAACAGCTTGTTGCCCAATTAGAAACCTACCTTGGATATAATGGTCTGATCCATCAATTTAAAAATTATGTATTGCGTGATAATAATAAGTATAAAGCCTCTTTTTTAGATTTATACAATAAAATTAAGGATGTGACCAACATCTTTAGAGAGCTGGTGCACTACGATGATGAAGCGATATCACACCTTAGAGACTTTAACCAAGTTATCAACGAATACAAAATAAAGTTATTCATGATTAATGATTTAAGAGTTGATGGTAAAAATGCTACAGAGATTGACCAATTAATAGCAATAAATGATACCCCAGCCAACCTCGCATTAAATTATTTTAATAGCAATTTATGGGAATACGATCCAAAAGACACCTTAAAGCTAATGGAACAGAAACACCTGATTATTAAAGGTATTGAGCAAAATTTAGCAAGAGGAATGCATGATAAACTGAAAAATATATTGGAGGATAAACATAGGGAGACTTACATTACAGCAGCTGTTGCTTTAATACTTACCTTACTCGTAGTTGCATTATTAATTGTCATTAGCCGTAATATTAGTGTCTCGTATCAACAACGAGTTGACGCCCTAGAAAAAGCAAAAGAAGCCGCTAAAATGAAGTCTGAATTTCTTGCTAACATGAGCCATGAAATTCGCACTCCAATGAATGGTGTATTAGGTATGTTAGGTTTACTACTTAATAGTAAGTTAACAGAAGAGCAGTTGCACAAAGTCAATCTTGCAAGATCAAGTGCTGACTCATTATTAACACTTATCAATGATATTTTAGACTTTTCAAAAGTAGAAGCAGGCAAGATAGAATTAGAATTTCTTGATTTTAATTTAAGAAATGTTCTAGGCGACTTCTCCGAGTCTATGGCATTAAATGCACAAGAAAAAAACTTGGAGCTTATGCTTAATTTAACCGGCATTGAACATTCAATGATCAAGTCAGATCCTGGAAGGATTAGACAAATACTAACCAACATTGTCGGCAACGCGATAAAGTTTACTGACTCAGGTGAAATTGTTATTACCGCTAGTTTAGAACCATTAGCTAACCCTAAGTTAATGCAGTTACGTTGCAGTGTAAGCGATACAGGTTCGGGTATTGCCGAAGATAAACAACAAAATTTATTTGATGCTTTTAATCAAGCAGATGCATCAACTACCAGAAAATACGGTGGCACGGGTTTAGGGTTAACCATAACGAAAAAACTCTGCCAATTAATGGACGGTGACATAAGCCTCACTAGTGAACCAGAGAAGGGAAGTTGCTTTACTTTCACTGTACAAGTTGAAAAAAGTGAAGAATCAACAATTGTTGTGCCTAAAGTTGATATTTCATCGTTACGTATTCTTATAGTTGATGATAACGCAACCAATAGAGAAGTATTACGATCACAACTAGCCCATTGGGGCGCCACTGTAACCGAAGCTAATAACGGCAAACAAGCACTAGTGATATGTGAGAATGTTATTATCAGCAATCAAGCCCCCTTATTTGATATTGCCTTATTAGACATGCAAATGCCTGAAATGAACGGAGCGACTTTAGCCATTAAAATTAGAGAAAATCAACTTTTTGATGGTATGAAGTTGGTAATGATGACCTCTATAGGTGAAAGAGGAGACGCACATCATTTTGCTCAGATAGGATTTAGTGGTTACTTCCCTAAACCAACAACCACAACTGACCTATTTAATGCACTTTCTGTTGTTGCTGAAGACGGAGAGGCATTAAAAAATGCAAAGCCATTAGTTACTCACCACTACCTTAACTCTATTGACTCCAACCTTTCTTCTAAGGATGTATTACATCATCAATGGCCAGACAAAACACGGATATTATTAGTTGAAGATAATCGGGTTAACCAAATGGTGGCGCTTGGTGTATTAAAGCAAATGGGGTTATTAGCAGACGTTGCTGCCAATGGTATTGAAGCTATTGAAAGTTTAAAATTAGCAATTCAAACAGAACCTTATTCTTTGATCATAATGGATTGCCAAATGCCAGAAATGGATGGCTATGAGGCAACAAGACAAATTAGATTAGGGAAGGCTGGCGAGGTCAACAAACAAGTCCCTATTATCGCCATGACGGCAAACGCAATGCACGGTGATAAAGAAAAATGTTTAACTGCTGGAATGAGTGATTACATATCTAAACCTATTGATCCTGTAAAAGTGCATAGCATGCTTATCGATTGGCTAGACATTGATGACAATAGTCTACCATTGATAAATGAAACTTCATCACAGGTTAATAAAGAGAGCCCTGCAGTCTCATCTAATGAATCTAATGAATTAGAGCAATCAGGTGAATTAGGTGAAGAAGATGGCGATATTCTAACTTGGGATAAGTCGATGTTGTTCAAACGAGTAAGTGGTAATGATAAGTTAATGGCAATGTTGATTAAGTGTTATATCGAAGAGAGCAAAGAAAAATTGACTGACCTTAATAATTCAATAACAGCAAGTGATAGAGAAAAAATTAAATTCAATTTACATAGTATCAAAGGCTCAGCAGGGAATATTGGCGGAACTAATGTACAAACTTTAGCAGAGCTAATGGAGGATACTTTCAAAAATGGCAACACTGATGATATAAAAACAAATATGCCTGAATTTACTGCCGCTAATAAAACGCTTATTGAAGCGCTTATAACATGGCAGGAAGATCAAAGCTGAGTGATGCCAATTTCACACTTATGACAGGAGCACAGTTAAGATATATCCTTTTACCACAGTCCTTGGTATTTAATGACTGTGGTAAAGTAGCAAAAGTTGGGGGATTTAAACTTAGTTATTTACATTAACCATTGCCAATGCCATCGCTTCGGCGATTTTAATACCATCGATACCTGCTGACAATATTCCACCTGCGTAACCAGCACCTTCACCTGCAGGGTAAAGCCCTTTGGTATTAATACTCTCTAACAAAATCTTATCTCGAGAGATTTGTATAGGAGAAGATGTTCGTGTTTCAACAGCCGTTAGTGTCGCATCGTTATTAGCAAAACCTTTAATTTTTCTTTCAAAAGCAGGTATGGCTTCACGAATAGCATCAATAGCATAACTGGGTAATGTTTCACTTAAATCACAATAAGTCACACCGGGCTTGTAAGAAGGCACTACTTCGCCATGTTCACCACTAGCACGTCCGGCAATAAAATCGCCCACGAGTTGTGTAGGAGCATCATAGTTTTCGCCGCCTAATCTAAAAGCATTTTCTTCTAACCGGCGTTGTAGTTCAATACCGGCAAGTACGTCTTCTTTGCCATCTATTAACGGATAATCTTCTGGTGAAATACCAACAACAATGGCACTATTAGCATTACGTTCATGACGTGAATATTGGCTCATGCCATTAGTTACTAATCGCCCTTCTTCAGATGCAGCGGCTACTACCGTACCGCCAGGGCACATACAAAAGCTATATACCGAGCGACCATTTTTGCAGTGGTGCACTAATTTATAATCTGCCGCCCCTAGAATTTCATGGCCGGCAAATTTACCAAAGCGGGCTTTATCAATGGCTGATTGTTCATGCTCGATTCTAAAGCCAACTGAAAATGGCTTAGCTTTAATAAATACATCATTTTTATAGAGCATTTCGAAAGTATCACGAGCACTATGGCCAATTGCTAGAGCAATATAGTTAGACTCAATTTTTTCACCAGTAGCTAGAGTTAAGCCTGTAACTTGTCGAGAATCGCCCTCGCCTTCAATGTGTATTTGATCAACTCTTTGATTAAAACGTATTTCGCCACCAAGTTCGATAATTTTAGCGCGCATTTTCTCAATCATAGTTACCAGTTTAAAAGTACCAATGTGAGGTTTACTGACATATAAGATTTCTTCAGGTGCGCCTGCGTCAACAAATTCATTAATCACTTTTCGGCTATAGTGTTTAGGATCTTTAACTTGACTGTATAACTTGCCATCAGAAAAGGTACCTGCACCACCTTCACCAAACTGAACATTTGATTCAGTATTTAAAATTTTCTTACGCCAAAATCCGAAGGTATCTTTAGTGCGTTCGCGAACTTCTTTACCGCGCTCTAAAATAATGGGCTTAAAACCCATTTGTGCTAATACTAAACCGACAAACAAACCACAGGGACCAAAGCCAATAACTACTGGCCGATGAGTGAAGTTTTCAGGCGCTTGAGCGACATAGTTATAGCTCATATCGGGAGTTATTTTAACATTGTGATCTTTTTCAAAAGAAACTAACAAACGTTCTTCAAGGGGCGTTTCAATATCTAACGTATAAATAAGCGTGATTGCATTTTTTTTACGAGCATCGTAACCACGTTTAAAAACAGTAAAATCAACAAGTTGCTCATCACTAATATTGAGCTTATCCAACACAGCCTGGCGTAATTCTTCTGGTTGGTGATTGAGATCTAATTTTATATCAGTTAAACGCAACATAACGGGTCCAAATAGCACAAATTTTAAGGGGAAAAACAACAACCGCTATTTTAGCGTATCAACGCGTAGATAAGAAACTTATTTGTTTTATAGTAAAAAGATAATTTGTAAATGACCTTCAAAAATCAATTATTCAATCTGTTTGGTATTGCGTTTAATCCAAGGTATGATCGCCAACTTAAATCAACCTATCTTAAATAGTTTAAAAAATTCATCTATGGCTTTTGTGGTAACCGATAATTGCATCAAATGTAAGTACACTGACTGTGTCGCAGTTTGCCCTGCTGATGCATTTTTTGAAGGTCCTAATTTTTTGGCAATCAGTCCTGAAGACTGCATTGATTGTGACTTGTGCCCAGTAGAATGTCCGGCTGGCGCTATCTATCAAGAAGATGACGTACCAGAAAATCAAAAGGAATTCATAGAGCTTAACGCCGAACTTGTAAAAATTTGGCCACGAATAACCGAAATAAAAGCACCACCAACAGATGCAAAAAAATGGGACGGTGTCGCCAACAAAATTGAGCTTTTAGAGCTAGGTAATGATAAAGATTAGCACTAGCTACTAATAAAGTTACTGATAAAATTAGACAAATTAAGTTTAACTATTAATCTTAATGGTTAATGATACAAGTAACTAAAACGCAAAAATCTTCAATTACTCTCACTTTGTTGCTGATAGTATTATCTTTGGTATTGCCTTCAAACACCCTGATTCAAAGTGCCGACTTTGCCTTTTTTGATTGGCAATCAAAGCAGCTCTCCCCGCAACTTATAGCAGACAAAGATATTATCGTTATTGCCATAGATGATTATAGCTTGGAGCAAATGACCCCTATTGCTGGCCGATGGGTATGGCCCCGGACAGTACATGGCCAAATAATAGAATCACTCAACCAACAATCAATAAAAGCCATTGCTTTTGATATTCTATTTGCCGAACAAGATATATACAGACCCGATGCCGACGATTATTTCAATGAGGTTCTTAACGAAACTAACCATGTATTTTTTGCTACATTGGAGCAAAAAGTAACCAATGATGGCGGCATATTATTATCGAAATATCCTAAACAATTAGGGCTAATTCGAACACCCTTGGCGAATGAGGCGACTAAAAGTAGCTTTTTATTACCAACAGCCATTAATCAAAAAAACTGGCAACTAGGCACGATTAATTTCGAGTCAGACTTTGATGGCATTGGTCGTAATTATGATATTTATAGAGAACTATCAGGCTGGCAGATGCCTTCACTGCCAAGTAAAATCATTAACTTTTTAAAGTTGCCAACAAGCAAGCAGCAGAAGATAAAATTACAATGGCATGGCAATACAGAACAACCTTACAAAACAATCAGTTTTTATGATGTTTATCAAGCAGTAAACCAAAACGATGCAGATTTTTTAACGCAGTTTACTGATAAAATTATCCTAATAGGGGCAACAGCGTCAGGTTTATATGACGCACGCGCGACACCTATTAATCATCATTTGCCCGGTGTTTATATGTTAGCAACGGCAGTAGATAACCTTAAAAACCAAAGCTATTTATCGCCAATCGGCTACCCCATTCAGGCTTTTGTTACTGTATTTATTATTATCATTATTGCCAGCTGCTTTATTACCAACAAAAGTTATCAAAAAATGATGATAACTTCTTTAGCAGCAATGATTATGGTTAGCTCCACACTAATAATCGGCAGTTACCAATTACTACAGCAACAACAATTGTTTTGGCTGGGCTCTGCTTTTAGTTTTATGTTCATTAGCTGTCTTTTGTTTGCATTAATTTATGGCTATTTAGAATTTAAAAATCGCCAACAAACCTTGTCCTTATTTAGTCGGTTTCTAGACCCTAATGTAGTGAGTAAATTATTAAAAGACGATGCATTATCCCCCGAGCAACTTAATAAGAAACAAATTCTCACGGTACTTTTTTCTGATATTCGCGGTTTTACCGAACTTGCTGAAAAAAGTGAAGTAGAGCAAGTGGTTAAGTTGCTTAATCAATATTTGAATAAACAAGTAAATATCATTTTTGAACATCACGGTACTTTAGATAAATTTATTGGTGATTGTATTATGGCATTTTGGGGAGCCCCTATTTCACAGCAAGAACATGCTATTTTCGCGATAAATGCCGCTTTAACAATGGAGCAAGCGTTAATTTCATTTCAACAAACCTTACCTAAGAGTTGGAGAAATTTTGATATTGGTATTGGCATTCATACCGGTGAATGTATTGTCGGCATGATCGGCACCGATCTACGAGTAGACTATACTGTCATTGGTGACTCAGTAAATTTAGCGAGTCGAATTGAAGGCTTAACCAAAAATACTGCCCGTATTCTAGTATCGGAACAAACAAAGTTGCTTGCTAATGACGCTTTTGATTTTATTTATCAAGGTGAGTTTCAAGTAAAAGGTCGAGTTTCAAGTGTCAAAGTTTATCAACCTCAAAGGAAATAAAACCCATGGTAAAATATTGTTTATCAATGCTAATCCTAGTGTTTATTTTATCTCAATTGAGCTGGGCCTCTGAAAAAAAAAGTACTAGCCCTTCAAAGCAAAAACCTAAAACAGGTATCACAGTACATAAAGCACACCTACTGATTGAGCCGGAAAACCAAAGTGAATTAGGCGAGCTTATCGAAGCAAACAGTAAAGTCACAATCCTTTCAAGAAAACGAGCTTGGTATAACATTTCTTCCAGTAGTAATTCATCTGGTTGGTTGAACATGCTTAATGTTAGATTCACAGCGGCCGAAAAACGTGAGGGAGACTTAGGCATTGGCTCCCTTTTTTCCAGTGTAACAAAAAGTACCCTACCGACGGTTTCAACTGGGGTAAGAGGTTTTGATGACGTTGATTTAGCCAATGCACAAGCTAACTTTCAGCAAGTTGAGTTGCTCTCTAGTTATTCAGTTTCGAGTACTGAAGCAAAAGCATTTGCTCAACAAGGCCAATTAAAAATCAAAGCAATTACCGTGAAACCGCAGGAGCAATAAAATGAAACAACTATTCACTGTTTTGCTTATTAGCTGCTCTTTAATTGCTTGTCAAAGTACCGGATTAAAAATCGGCAACTTTGATGTCGGCAAACTCATTGATCAAGGGGTAAAGGTCTTTGATGCCAATAACATAGATCAAGACCAAGAAATTCAATTAGGTCAAAATATGTCTGCGGTGTTATTAGGTACAAGACCTTTATACCAAGACCAAGCCCTTAACCTTTATGTTAACAAAGTTGGTATGTGGTTAGCATCCAATAGTGCTAGAGCCGATTTACCATGGCATTTTGGCATTATTAACAGTTCGTCAATTAATGCATTTGCAGCCCCTGGTGGTTATGTATTTATTACCTCCGGCATGTTAAGACAATTGGAGAATGAAGCACAACTTGCTGCAGTATTAGCTCACGAAATTACTCATGTTGTACAGCAACACCACTTAAATGCAATAAAAGAGGACGCCCTAAGAGGAGCTTTAACCGAAACTTTATTTGTTTCAGCTGATGCTTATCAAGGCAATACTCAAGCGAGCAACAAACAAAAACAATACAGTCAATGGGCTAAACAAATTACAGGTGCGGCTCAAGTTTTATATGCCAAAGGGTTAAATCGAGATGATGAATTTCAAGCAGATAAATTGGGCTTAAGGTTATTGGCTAGATCAGGCTACGATCCTTTTGCTTATGTTGATAATTTACAAGTATTAGCGGCGATCTCTGCTGACGATTCTAGCTTGGCATTGTTATATAAAACTCACCCAACGCCGAATAATCGATTACAAGCATTGAGCACAGAAATAAACAAGATTAGCTCTGTAGAAGGAAAACTTCTGGCCAATAGGTTTACTCAAGCAGTAGCTAAATAACGTGAACTCGGGATAAACTCATAATATTATAAAAGTCATCCCCGAGGTATTTTTGTCAGGGATCTTGCGATTAAATTGTAGAGATTCCGGTCTAAAACCTTACCGGAATGACGAATCATAAAACAAATACCTTAAACCGAGTTGAGGTTTATTGGGAAATAACGCTCTAACGTGAGAATTGAGGTTAAATTGAGAAAGAAAACACCAATAGCACTTCACCTTAATCCTGCTTAGGTTACAATCTTATCTATTAAGAAAAAGATCGAATCAAAGTAGCATTAAGGAAGCGAATGAATCACCTAATTAACGCCGAAAATACCGGCACACCACTTACCATTATAAACAAAAGTAATTATAACAATTGGCTGAATTCACAAAGCCAACACCACCAAACTTGGTTAGCTAATACCGGTTATAAAGGTGAAGGTTTATCTTTATTACCCAATGCTGAGGGCGAGTTGAGTTTGGCATTATTTGTTGTTGAAGATGCCAGCCATTACTTTGCTTGTGGTGAATTAATTAAACAACTGCCCACTGGTCAATACTTATTACAAGCAGAAAATGAGCATTCAAGCTCCATCTGTTTTTCTTGGTTAGTTGGCGCTTACAAATTCGACCGTTATATTTCAAAAAATAGCAATGATAAGTCCCTGCCTTGCTTAGCGGTTAATGATCAACAATTAGTTGATAGTGCAATTAAATACGCAGAGGCAACGGCTTTAGTTCGTGATTTAGTCAATACTCCTGCAGCAGATATGATGCCCAAAAACTTAGGTGATTGTGCACAAAATCTAGCTGACAGGTATCAAGGAAAAGTTAAACAAATTATTGGTGAAGAATTACTAGAACAAAACTACCCTACTATTCACGCCGTTGGTCGCGCAAGTGCTAACCAACCAAGATTAATTGATTTAGCGTGGGGCGATCATTCTCATCCTAAAGTAACCTTAGTGGGTAAAGGGGTATGTTTTGACAGTGGTGGTTTAGACCTTAAACCTGCAGCAGGTATGCGCAACATGAAAAAAGATATGGGCGGCTCAGCACATGTTTTAGGGTTAGCGCAATTAATCATGTCTCACAACCTGCCGATTAATTTGCGAGTATTAATTCCTGCAGTCGAAAATTCGGTATCGAGTAATGCAGTTCGCCCTGGAGATGTTATTACCACACGCACTGGCACAACCGTAGAGATTGATAATACCGATGCAGAAGGCCGTTTAGTTTTATGTGATGCCTTAGCAGAAGCCGATAACGATAATCCTGATTTAATCGTAGATTTTGCCACATTAACTGGCGCGATGCGTGTTGCATTAGGTACAGAACTTCCGGGCTTTTTCTCAACAAGCGATGAAGTTGCCGCTGGTATTACTGAAGCTGGAAGCAAAATATCCGATCCGGTTTGGCGTATGCCTTTGTATAGTGCATATCGAGACTTACTTAAAAGTACGGTAGCTGATATGACCAACTGTGCAACTGTACCTTTTGGTGGTGCTATAACTGCCGCTTTATATTTACAAGAGTTTGTAAATAAAGACACTGACTGGGTACATTTTGATGTGATGGCTTTTAATATTAGAGCCTTATCAGGCCGACCTTTAGGCGGTGAAGCTTTTGGTATTCGTGCAGTATTTGATTATTTAGAAAATAAATATCGAAGCTAAATATTCATAACAAAGTATAAAGGATAGGGGCTGTTTATTGCCCCTTTTTTATTGATGAATATATTCTTTAATAAATGCCAAACTCTGTTGATACAACTCTATTTTGTTAGCCGTATTTGTAAAACCATGCCCTTCCTTACTTTTATATAACCACTGGTAAGGCATATTGCGATCATCCAATGCATCTTTTAAATTCCAGGCACTTTGTGGTGGTACACGTTTATCTCTTCCGCCAGTGACAATTAATAAAGGCGTTTTAAGCTTATTAATATAAGTTAAAGGAGACTGGGTTTTCCAAAGTGCCTCATTGTCGCCATATTTTTTCATTGCGCCAACTGAAACCGAATCCTTAGACATATAATCTGCATGAGTCATTTGATAAACCATGTCATAAGGGCCATAACTTGGAATAGCACATTTATATAAATCAGGCTCAATTAAAGGTGCCATTAAAGCAGCATAACCACCAAAGCTACCACCAGTAATGCATACTTTTTCATTATCAATACTGTCTTGAGCAAGTGCCCATCTGGTGCCATCAATAATATCATGTTGAATTAAGCTATCTCGCATTTGATAAGCAACTTCCTCGTATGCTTTACCATAACCACCAGAGCCTCTAAAGTTAATTTGCAGTACGGCAAATCCTTGGTTGGCATACAACTGAGCACTGGTATCAAAGTACCATTTATCTTGTACACCAAAGGGGCCGCCATGAACGTCAACAATCAAGGGAGCAGGTGATTTACTTTTGTCAGGCAAAGTTAAATAACCGTATATTTTCATGCCGTCTCTGGCGATAAAATTGATTACTTGTCGGGGCATCATTACATTAGGGTCGAGCCAAGGTTTTTTACTCAATAAAAATCTAACATTTTTCTTTTTTTGATCGAATAGATAATAATCACCAGGTATTTTATCACTGCTAACCAGAACGATTATTTCATTATCCTCAATAGAATTAGCATATATTTTTATATTATGATCGGTAAATGCAACCACTAATTTTTGGTGAAGTTTGCTAAAGACATTGTCATTATCTAGGTAATGATATTTCACACCATCAAACATGGTTTTTACGCCAACAATAGTGTTAGTCGCTGGCTCTTTAATAAAGTCAGCAATATCTACTTTTGGGTCATTGAATAACAGGGTTAGTTGCTGAGTAGCCATTTGATATTGGTATAAGCCATTCGTTCCACCATCTACTGACTTTTGTAGATATAAAATTGAGCCATCATTATTCACTGAAACAAATTTATAGTCATTTAATGCTTGTTTGTTATCAAGCTCTTGCCATCGATTATTGACATAAAGATAACTGTGTTTTTTTCCTTGCCTATCTTTACCACTGCCAGCAAAAGGTTGACCTGATTTTGTTAACGTTACTGAAAAGTGACCAAAAGGTGTCTTGGTAATTAGTTTTCTCTTTTGGTTGTAAGTATTGATCTTATATATTTTTTTACTGACATCAACATCATCACCCGCTCTTCGAACAGAGACTAAAATGTGGGCATCATCATCTGGCAGCATATGCAAAATTCGTCCATAAGCGTTCAGGGAACGTTTGCTCTTAATTTTACTTTTACTGGCATTAAAACCAAAAAGTTGAACCCGCTTACTGCCATCAATATTAGCAGCAAAGATTTCCCCTTTAGTTACCTTCTGTTCTTGAGAGCCTTTTTGATAACTCTTGCTATAAACTAGCCGTTGATTATTCAACCAATAAAACCTGCCTACATGCTCATAATCCCCAAAACCATAAGCAATAATGACTTCCATCGTAGATCGCTTTATTACCACTAACTGAGTGGTTTTATCTTTTGGCACCGTTGCAGCAAAATGTTGGCCATCAGGCGACAACTTAATACTGTTAAAATTTGATTTTTTTGCAAATAACTCTATAGGCAAAGACTTGGCGCTTGTTTTATCAATAACGCTGAAACTAACAACAAAACAAACTAAGATTAATAATGCTTTCATCATTTTTACTGTCCTTAATAAAGTATAATTAAACCTTGGTCGCACTTTGCTGGCTAAGGATTTCCCCTGAAAAATCACACTGAGATGCATTGTCTAACCGTTGAATCACTTTGCCGTAAATAATCAATGCAATAGCTGATACAGTGGCGATTCCAGCAAAAATATACCAAATATAATGGGCATTTATAGCCGCTTCTTGCCAAGCTTGATGAGAGGTAAACTTACGCGGGTCAGGACAGTAGGCATTCAACAAATACCCCGAAAGGCCAAACCCTAATAGTGAACTGATAAACGAGTGTAAATGAGAGAAGCCAAGATATAAGCCCTCTTCTCCTTTAGGTGCTTGTAAAGAAAAATACTCTAAAAATCGTGGCGAGATAAACGATTCAGCCAGCCCTTGAAATACAATGCCTATGATCATCATTAACGCAATTGGATGTACTTGCATAAAACCAAGGTCAATGTCATTCGAAAACATATTACCTGATGCCATAATGAGAGCAGAAAAAGGCATAATCAACATGCCTGTGGTCATAGAAAACAACGCACTGCGTTTTCTCATTAATGCCGTAACAAAACTTACCGTCAGCACCACCACTAATGGATTAACATTAGCATACCAAGATGGCGATGCGCCCTCACCAGCCATACGTAAAACATATTTTGGCATGGTGGCATAAAGTTGATGCTGTACCATCCAAAAGCCGGTGATAATTAAAATTAATGCCACCAACCTACCGTTTGACAATACTTTGGTAAATGCTAACCAAACTTCAGCTAAACTTTTGCTGTTTTCATTATGCTGAGTGTTTTTAAAGAAAAATAATATGCTGAAAAAAGCAAGTAAGGTCATGCTTGCAGCGAAGTAGTTAAGATTAATCAGCCCTAAATCCCCCATGGACTCACGTAAAGGTTTAACGATAGTTTTACCAGAAAAGGCGCCAATATTAACCATCATATAAAAAATAGAAAAACCCTTAGCTCGATTTTCTGCGGTAGTAGTTCTTGCCACTGTGCCTGTAATAACTGCCTTTATAAAGGAGCCACCGATCATGATCATCACCATAATTGGCACGATTGCCCAACGAACATCTGCACTAAGTAAACCAGTAAATACCACTTGCTGACCGTACTTTACCAAGCCTTGGCTTTCTAATAAAACAGGGAAAATGGCTAATCCTAAATAACCGAGTGTTAACAAAGAAAAAGCGATTAATAACGAAGACCTAAAACCTATTTTATCGGCTAGAGCACCAGTAAAGGTGGGTAAAAAATACAAACCTGCAGAAAAACATCCTGATATCCAAGCAGCTTCGATATCGTCAAAACCTAATATTCGAGACAAATATAAAGTGATAACAATAAACACCCCATAATAGGCTGCCCGCTCTAACAGCTCCACGCCGTTAGCGGTCCAAAAGTCTTTTTCAAAACCAGCAAATAATTTACTGCTCTTTTTTTCTTTAACTGAGTTGTCACTGGTAGTTGGGGTCATAAGTGCCTCATATAATTGTTATTTTGTCTATGCTATTTATTGTTTTTTTTATAAGGTGGACGATAATCTTCGCCTTTGCTCAACCAAATAGGGGCAGGTTTACCCAATAAATAATGATCGAGGTACTGCTTTACTTTAATGGTGTAATCCAGTTTATTCGGGTATTTTTTTAGATGGTGGGGTTCGCCTTCATATTGTAACAAAACAGCGTCTTTATTAAGACGTCTCATCGCCATATATAATTCAACACCTTGTTGCCACGGCACTGCATCGTCCCTATCGCCAAATTGAATTAATAATGGGGTATTGATTTTATCGGCAAAAAATAAGGGTGAATTATCAATATATAACTGGCGTTGCTGCCACAAGTTAACGCCTAAGCGGCTTTGACCTGTTTCATATTGAAACTGGCGCGCCATACCACTTTTTAACCTTATACCTGAATAAGCACTTGTCATATTACTTACGGGCGCCCCTGCAATGGCTGCAGCAAACACATCAGTTTTTGTAATCGCATAAGCAGTACCATAGCCGCCCCAACTGTGACCATGAAGTGCAATAGCATTGGCATCAGCTATGCCCATATCGATAAGTTTTTCCACTCCAGGGACAATAGACTGAACCATTGCATCCCCTGGTTGACCGATAACTTGATGAATATCAGGTTGGAAAATAACATAACCATTTGAGGAGTAATAAGGGAAGTTAGGTCGATGATTAACTTTCATTGCAGCAAAATTATTCAAACGGTCACTGTAGTTTTCATAAAAATATACTAAAACAGGATAGCGTTTATTGGCATCAAAGTTTTCAGGGGTAATTAAACGACCCTGAATACGTTCGCCTCCCTTGTTTTTCCACTCAATTAACTGGCTACTTCCCCATAAAAGATCTTGGGTTTGCTCACCTAAATGACTCAATTGCTTAGTATGATTCAAAGTTCTTTGACCAAGCCATAAGTCAGGAAATTCTTGATAATCTTCGCGGGTATATAAATAATTCTCACTATTTTTTGCCTTAACAACAAAACGATAGCGCTTATCACCCTCTACTAATTTGTCTAACTGGTTTGTTGCTAAATCGAGTTCAAAAAAGCCATGTTGTTTATTCTTTGTATTGAAACTTGAAAGCAAAAGTTTTTGCTTAGGGTCAATAAAACCTTGTTGTGGATCTGTGTTGATAATTCGCAAGACTCTATTTTGATCACGACCAGAGCTCAGTTTTGATGCTTGACCATTGTTAATATCAAACAACCAAAGATCAAATTTGTCATAGGCTAAAAAACTATCAGTATCTGCGAGCCAGCCATAAATACCATAAGATTTTGCCGGTTCTGGACGATCATTATCCTCATCAACAAAACTCTCTGCCAGAGCTAGAGAAAGATTACGATGAGTTGATTTTTCACTATCAAATACCCATAAATGATTCTCTTTAAAATAACTGATATAACGGCCATTTTGGCTAACTTTAATTGCTTTCGAGTTTTGTATTTCCTTAACAATCAACTGTCTTTCACCTGTATTAAGATCAACTCGATAAACATCATAATAACGGCCATGCCAAGTTTGCTGTTTTTGATAAGGCTTGGCATCTAAGCCAATAAAAGCGAAGCTATTTTTGCTGACAGACACTCTTTTCAGCACTTCATCTGCCAATATTGTGATTTTTCCAGTTTTAATTTCGAAGCTGGCTAAATAGTAACTGTATTTATCCTTAACAAAATCAACAGCTGCTTGAGTTTTAATTTTGCTGTCTTGGCTGTGCCAAGTTTGCATTTCTTTTTGAGCTAAAATACGCTCGAAATCGAATAAGTTGTTCTTTGCCGCCGTAATTTCTTTTTTCGTGACAAGTTTAGGGCTATAGCCAAAAAATAACCGCTTTTGATCAAAGCTCCAATTTAATTTATGTTTATCACTGATAAACCAAGCTTCTCGTGTTGTTTTTGCTGTTTTCAAGCCTGATTCTGACTGCCATACATTAAGTTGGTGTGAACGACTAATCGCCTCTTCACGGTAATCTCCACTTAAGATGGCAAGCATGTTTTGTTGCTTACTCCAAAGTAAATCAGCAACTGACAATGATGAGGATTGAATGACATTAGTGGTTTTATTGTTGTTTAAATCAAGTATGTCTAAGCGATTACCTTCACCTGTTTTTGTTGAAATAACATAGGCGAGCAAATCTTCTTGTTCAGAAAAACTAAAACGGTGAACATTCTGAATTTGTTGTTGATCGCCTGTTATCAGATTCACTATTAATAAATCATTGCTATATGTTTTATTATTGTGAAGCTTGCCTTGATTAGGTTTTTCTTTTGCTGATTTTTCGGCTGTTAATTCTTTGTCAGTTGTTGAATCTGAATGCCCATTGAACTTATCGTCATTTTTATCATTAACTTTCTTAACTTGCCCTTTGATTAAAATAGCAACAAAGTTACTTTGGTGGGCAAACTGATAGGATTTAACTTGAGAAAAGGTCTGCTGGCCCCCCTTAACTAAATCAATTATCAGCAACTCATTGGTTAGTTTTTTTCGTTCCTTCAAACTACTTTGTTCTTTTTTCAGAAAGCTAGGAGGTTGAATAAAAGCAATAAAACGGTTGTTATCACTAAAATTCGGCGATGTGCCGCGATTAATTTGATAAGTGATATCTGTATTAACATGCCGAACATAACCAGTTGAGTCACCAAGATCTGGTGTTGACTGAAAAGCGATCCATTGTCCATCATCAGAAATCTTACTAGCCTTAATACTATTAAATTTCATAACATCAGTGATGGTTAATGCTCTTTTTGGCTCAAGTTCCACCGAAGTACAGTCTGAACTAAAACACAATAGTGTTAGTATAATTATTAAGAAAACAGCAAAGCGTGGCATCATTATGTGTAGTCCAGGTTATTGTTGAGTGATAACGAATCACGGCTAATTTGTTTGCCAAACAGCTCAACTTAGGCAAAGTTGTTATCTAGCATAAATGCCATAAACAAGAGAAGTTAGAATAATAGAATTTAAATAGAAAATTGATTTAAGTGAGTATTAAAGCTCCCTCAAGAGAAACTTTAATACTCAAGTCACGTATAACTAATATGAGTTATTAGTTATAGATTACCCGTTAGAACTTAATTTCAGCACCGGCATAAGCAAATCGCCCCATACCACCACCATAAGTTCCATCGTAGTTACCTTTACCGTCCTCGATAAAATCACCATTGTTATCAAAGATGTTGTTAACACCTGCGAATAAACGCAAAGTTGATTCAGACAAGTCCATTTTGTAAGAGATAGAGATATCATGTCGAATATAAGAGCCGATATTTAAAAACTCTGGTGCTTCGGGATTAGCAATACAAGTATCAAGTCCTTCGGCACATCGCTGGTCATTTACAACAAAAAATCCTTCATTACCTTCTTCAGTGCTGTAAAAGTCTTCTTCCCAACTATCATCTGAAATAATGCTGCCTTTAAACTTAGTACTCCAACGCAAACGTAAACCTTCACGGTACCAAGTTACTGATGCAGCTGCTTTATCTTCAAAAATATCATGATTTAAATAGCCGGCATATTGGTTAGTTATGCTAGTACCATCTTCATCAAAGGTTTTAGAAAATTCAAGCACATGATTATAATTGGCTTTAAAGCTCAAACGACCAAAGTCATTTAAGTCATACTTGTATTCAGCAACGATATCAAAACCACGCGTCGATAACTCATCTAAGTTATATGAACGCTGTAATATCTCGATCAAGCCACCATCACCATCACGGGTTAAGTTTTGACAATGTTCATTGTCTGCCCCCCAAGGGGTTCCTGCAGGAGATGCATAACAGCCTTTCATAATATCGTCGTTATCAATTTGAGCAATAGCATCTTCAACCGTGATATCGTAATAATCGATGGCTAACTGAAAGTCTTCGATAAACTTAGGTGCTAAAGTCATACCCAAGGTAATGGTTGTCCCTGTTTCTTCGACAAGGTCGGCATTACCAGCATTAGGTGAGTAGTTATTGTCTGACGACTCCATAATACCTTCTTCGGCAATGGCATTGGCAATCGTAGGATCTAAACGACAGTTATCATGACCTAACTCAGTAGAGTCAGCAGTTACTTCATAACAAATATCAGTAAAACTATCGTAGTCTCCACGTGCAGGTGACATTAGCTCAGTAATTGTTGGCGCACGTTGAGCAATGGCATAGTTCGCTCTAAAAGAATAACCTTCAACAGGCTGCCAAAGTAACTTAGCGGTATAACTACCGACCGTACCCACGTTTTCCATGCTGTAGTCAGCAATTCGAGCTGAAAACTCAGCATCAAGTCTTTTTGCGCCAGCAACATCTTTTAATAAAGGTAGTGCTATCTCACCAAAAACCTCATAAACATCAACTTCACCTGAGAAAGTCGGTACCACATTAAAAGTAACACCACCGTTTCGTTGCTCTTCACTGGTAATAACATCTTGACTGTCTTTACGGTATTCACCACCAAGTACCACGCCAACGCCACCTGCAGGCATTTGGAACAACTCACCTGTGACATAGCCCATTAATCCAACTTGTTCAATTTTAGTGGTGATAGTTGGGTTAGCGCGAATGTAATCTGCAGCTTCAGATGTAATTGAACCGATACCAAAGATGTTAAGTGGGGCACAGCCTTCAGCCCGGGCGGTTTCATCTGCACATTGAATTGTAGTACCATCTTCAGCGTACTCGGCATCCAAGGCATTACCTACTTTAATGGTATTTAATTCGTTATAACGTGTTTGTTCTTGCTTAAACTTACCAAAGCTAGCTGAAACATCCCAGTCCCAGTCCCCTTCTAAGAAGGTACCTTGTAAGCCGGCCCAGCTACGTATGGTTGTACGGGTATTATCTGTGATGACATCACCAACCTCCGCAAAACGTCTGTCCCAATAAATACGATCTTTGTATGGGTCACTATCGATCATTTCTTGTGGTACGTATGGGTTATCAATTGGAATATAACCAGGCCTTACTCGACCGGGCTCGCCTGTTTCAGGGTTTAACGTTAAGGCATAAGCGCTTTCATATTCATCTTCAGGTGATTTATTATTTTCAGAGTTGTTAGTGCTGTGCTGTACCTGAAAATAAGCAGAGGTGTCATCGGTAAGCTCAAAATCAAATTTAACCGCATTAACAAAACTTTGATCTGGAACCTTTAGCGCAACCCATTCTTGGGAGTTCACACCATAGCGCTCTTCGTTGCCAGCCCAGTCATTACGCAGCCCTGATTCATCATACCAAAATTGTTGATCATTCCTGCTACTTTCAAGGAAAACGCCGCCTAGGGTACCATCACTGAGGTTGCGCCAATCAGATTGCGCCATCTCGCTCATACATTGATCATCACCATCGGCATTTTGCATAGTGTTACACATTTTATCGCCATCGTAATCATACAAGTCTTGTACTTGTGCACGGTCACGATCTTGATAAAACAAGCCATATTGCTTGTCGTAAGTTGAACTGAAATACATATAACCACGGTCATCAGCAAAAGAAGTGCCGTAATTTAAATCTAAAGTAAACTCTTTACCGCCACCTTCTGTTGTTTCGCCACCACGCGCTTTAAAAGCAAAACCTTCTTTATCGCTTTGAGTAATAATGTTGACAACACCAGCAATTGCATCAGAGCCATAAGCAGCAGAAGCACCACCACTGATAATTTCAACTCTGTCTACCATGCCACTTGGAATAGTACTTAAACTTATATAATTTCCACTATAGCTGTTTGAAACTACACGGCGGCCATCAATTAAAGTTAAGGTACGATTTGTGCCCAAGTTTCGTAATTGAATGGTTGATAAACCGGTATTTTGCACACTTGATTGAGAGTTTGAATTACTACTGCCAGCACTCAAAGCAGGTATTTCATCCACTAGTATTTCTGACAATGAACCTAAGCCGCTATCTTCGATTTCTGTTCGGCCCATAACCACAATTGGTGTGGCGATACTGAAACTGTCTCGTCGTAAACGAGATCCTGTAACTGTGATTTTTTCATCGACCTCTTCGGCCTTTATCTCTTTTGTTGTCGCTGCTTTGACTTCAGTTTTCTCAACTTCTTGTTCAGCTAAGGCAAAAGCTTGCGGCGCTAACACAAGACTACCGGCCAATATGGCACTTTGAATGGCGATGGTAAGTGGTTTCTTCTTCATGTTAATTCCCCGTTATATTATGTTATTTTTAAATAGTAATTTTTTGTTATTATTTGTTACCCATTTGTTTTAAGGAATTGTTTGCCAAAGCACAATCAATTGAGGCTCACTTCTAGCTCAATTCAATATCAATTTAATCTCAATTTAGATTTAACATTAAAAAACATAAGGTTGAGATAAATGTTTTTTTTGGAGAACAGTTAAAAACATAACGAACTTATTACGAATAGCGTTATAATTTAGCCGTTTATTATTGGTAAAACAGATAAAGGCTAAATAAAAACAATGGATTTACAAATAAAGTGGTTACAGGATTTTTTACAACTAAGCAAAAGCTTAAATTTCTCTCAAGCAGCCCATTTGCGTCATGTTAGCCAACCTGCTTTTAGCCGTCGAATTCAAACATTAGAAAGCCACCTAAATTGCAAATTAGTAAATCGATTAAGCCAACCAATTAAACTCACCGAACAGGGAGTTCTTTTTTCACAAACCTGTCAACTAGTATTAACAAACCTTGAACAAGGGATAAATAAACTTAGGGTACAAAACAGCAACATTGAACTTAAGTTTGCCGCAAGTCATTGCTTGTCTATGGGGGTTTTTCCTGTGTTATTGCAGCATATGGACCAACTGTCAAAAAAAATCACTAGTAAACTAAAGGTAGCAGATGCCGATGATAGTGTTGATTTATTAATCAATCATCAGTGTCATTACTTATTAGCCTTTAGTGATTCATTATTATCAGCAAAACACCAGAACTCCTTGTTATTAGGCAAGGTAAAGTTACTCCCCGTATGTAAAGCTAATGATTTAGGCTTGCCTATTTTCAGTTTATCAGACGATATTCTTGATGAGAAATCAGTTATTCCATACCTTGCTTATCAGAAAAATATTCATCTAGGGCGAGTGGTAGAGAAAATTATCAATAGAAATCGAGCATATTCACACTTTAATAAAAATATAGAGTCATCTATGGCCGATGGCTTAAAAATGATGGCACTGAAAGGATTAGGGATTGCCTGGATTCCAGAATTTAGTATTCGAGGAGAATTATCTAATAAACAATTAGCTATTTGTGGAGATAAACAATGGCAAGAAGAATTAGAAGTAAGAATCTACCGTAATAATCAAGAAGAAAGTGATTTGGATTTTGTCTGGGACAAATTAGCTAAACTCCAAATTTAAAAGGATACAGCCTCACTATGCAACTTATGCATAACACTTAAGTCAAATCAGCATTGGTAAGTATTAGTATTTCCCTTTACCTTAGCGCCAAATTTACACTGGACTTACTAATATGACTTCTTCCACCCTTGAAAGCTTTCGCTTTGAACATGACTTACTGGGCTCTATGAAGCTTAACAATCAACTTTTGTATGGCATTCAAACTCAAAGAGCCCTTGATAATTTTCAACTGTCAGCAAATTGTTTGCAAGATAACCCTGAGCTGATTCAAGCATTAGCTTTGGTAAAGTCAGCCTGCGCTCATGCCAATTTGCAACAAGGACTGTTAAGCAAACATAAAGCCGGTGCCATCATTAACGCTGCAGAGCGAGTAGCTAAGGGTGAGTTTAATGACAGCTTCCCCATTGACATGATACAAGGTGGCGCTGGCACCTCCTGTAACATGAACATCAATGAAGTGCTGGCCAATATTGCTTTAATGGCTATGGGACACAGCAAAGGTCAATATCAATTATTGCATCCTAACTCTGATGTTAATATGTCGCAATCTACCAATGATGTCTATCCAAGCGCGGTTCGTCTGTCGATATTATTAAAACAAAAACCATTGTTAACAGCCCTAAAAAACTTGATAAACGCCTTCGAAAGTAAGTCAGCAGAGTTTAGCGGGGTAATAAAATTGGCAAGAACACAATTACAAGATGCCGTACCCATGACTTTAGGCCAAGAGTTCAACGGGTTTGCTTCGACATTAAAAGAAGATATTAAGTTATTAGGCACAATGTCGACTTTATTAACTAAAATTAATTTAGGTGGCACTGCGGTAGGAACCGGTATTAATACCAAACAAGGATACGGTCAACTAGCAGTTAAAGCACTTAATGAATTAACAGGTATCAACTTTATTCTCGCCGATGATTTAATTGAAGCCAGTTCAGATATGGGCGGTTTTGTTATTTATTCTGCTGCTTTAAAGCGGCTATCGATAAAACTATCAAAAATAGCGAATGATTTACGCTTACTCAGCATGGGACCAAGAGCAGGGTTGAGTGAAATTAATCTACCCGCTAGGCAGCCAGGCAGCTCAATTATGCCGGGTAAAGTCAACCCAGTAATTCCTGAGGCAGTTAGTCAATGTGCCTATCAAGTAATTGGTAATGACATGGCGGTTTCTATGGCTGCAGAAGCAGGCCAGCTGCAACTTAATGCCATGGAGCCATTAATTACCGCGAATATTTTGCAATCAATCAATTTATTAATAAATGCTAGTAACATGTTTAGAGAGTTATGTGTGACCGGTATAACCGCCAATGAAGATCGATGCAAAGATTTACTTGATAACAGTTTAGGGTTAATCACTGCACTCAACCCTTATTTAGGCTATGAAGTGTCTAGTGAAATTGCTCAGCAAGCCCTTAAAAGTGGTACCCCTGTTATTGACCTCATCAAAGAACAAGCATTATTAACTGATAGCCAATTGACGGATATTTTTCAAGCCAGTAAGATGACTCAACCTAGTTAAAATAATCATAACTGCCAATAACTCCTTCGAGGCCTCTAACTATTAATGAATACTAATGACTCCTTTACAATTGGCCTTTACAAAGTAACTCCTGAGGAAAATAGTATTTGCTTAGCAGATGGTGACAAAACACTGGTGCAGGCTAAGATCATGGAAGTATTAGTTTATTTAGCGTCAAGTTACCCAAGGCTGGTAAGTCGTAGCGAGTTAATTGATAGTATTTGGTTAGGCAATTACCCTGTTGGTGAAAAAACATTAACCAATGCAATCTGGCGATTAAGGCAAATACTCAAACAAGATAACGACTCTCATATAGAAACTGTTCGTAAAAGTGGTTATCGCTTACTCGTACAACCTGAATATAGCCAAGCTTCGCAGAGTGGCCTTTCTTTTGAAGATAGCGAAAACTCAAAAACAACATCAACAACGAGCAAAAGACAAGTCAATTGGTTATTTCCAGTTGTCGTTTTATTAACCTTGATGTTTGGCTACTTATTAACTAAAGGTAGCGATAAGAAAGAAGTAATTATCGATAATCTAACAGCAGATCCCGGTCGAGAGCTTTTTCCTAATGTATCCCCTGATGGCAATAAATTGGCTTATATTTGGCGTCATATGGACAGTGAAACTGATATTTATCTTAAAGACTTAACACAACCTAGCTTATTCCCTAAACAATTAACATTTAATGATGATAGAGAAAGCTCACCATTGTGGAGTAAAGATGGCCTTCATCTATACTTTTCTAGTCGAGCTAGAGATAAAAGTTATTGTTATGTAATGCAGTTAAACATAGTAACCACAGAGCAAAAATCACTGGCTAATTGCACAGCTAAACCCAGTGCAGAATTAGCTTTATCAAGTGATGGTAATACCTTAGCCTTTACTGGTCATGATAAAGATGCCACTCAATCAGGTATTTACTTTTTAGACTTAACTGATGAGGATGCTAAACCACTGCGATTCTCTTGTGATAGCAACTGTAAATACCAAGACAGAAATTTCGCTTTCTCACCTGATAATAAAAGTCTGGCAGTTACTCGACGAGTCGAGAAACTAGTAGAAAATATTTTCCTGGTTAATATAAGCGATAAAACATCTCGGCAGCTAACCTTTGGCCCAGGGGATATTAAAGGCCTTACTTGGCATCAAGAAGGTGAAAAAATCATTTATTCATCAGCAAATTCAGGTCGCAGAGAAGGTTATGCTGTCAATATCAAGACCGGTGATATTGTTTCCTTGAATTTACCCGGTTTTAGCTATCCAAGCTACGTTCCTGATACCAATGATTTGGTTTATCATCAATGGCAAGTTCGTAGCTACCTTTCCCAGCTAAGCTTGTCTGATACCTCTGTAGCTTCCTCCTTCCCTGTATTGCAATCAAAATTTGATTATCACTCAGCAGACTTTTCATCTGTTAACGAAAAAATAGTGTATATCAGCAACGAATCTGGCAACAACGAGGTATGGACTTCAGATACTCAAGGGCAGCAACGACAACAGGTTACCTATTTACATAGCCAACTTTCCTATCCGCGCTGGTCACATGATGGTAAAAAAATTGTTTTTCTTGCTGCAAAACACACTTCATTAGGAAATGATATCTATATTATCGATGTAGCAACACAACGAATTAATAAATTAGCAAGTAACTTTTCTGCACATTTTCGTCCTAGTTGGTCGATTGATGATCAAGCAATTATTGTTATCACATCAAAGGAGCAAAAACGTAAGTTAATTCAAATTTCATTAGAGAGCGATACTGTGGAAGTGTTGCTCGAAAAATTTGTACGACAAGCAGTGCAAGATCATAATAAAAACATCTGGTTTACCACCAACAAAAAAGATGGTCTATGGCTATACCAACCACAAAGTCAAAATGATAAATTCAAACAAGTATTAACTGATGAACTTTTCAATGCAGATTATAATTGGACAGTAACAAATAAGGGTGTTTTTTATCAATTTGATGAAAAAGAACATCACAACATCATGTTTTTTCAATTTGAAAACAATCAAACAACAACTTTGTTAAAGCTGCCGTTAAGAACATTAGACAAATATTCTTCAATGACCTACCAGGCCGAACAAAACAAGTTAATTTTCACTCAAACTGAATTTCCTCAAGTTGATATAAAACGCTTGTCCAATATGGTAATCCCCTAACTAACTTAATCACCATTACTATGGTTAAATTACAACAGCTTTAATTTGTTGAAAAACTAGTAAATAGCTTATTGCCTGCTAATATCTAAGGAGTATAAAAAACAATCACAACAACTTACCCAAATAGATTGCAGTTTCATCTAATTGTCTAAATGGAGTAGACACTGTTGAGCACATTGATAAGTGAGCTTAAACGAAGAAATGTAATACGGGTAGGTCTGGCCTACTTTGCTCTAGGTTGGGTTGTTGTTCAAGTTACCTCTCTTGCTGTACCAGCACTTAATTTACCAGAGTCCCTCAATGCTATTGTTTTTTATTTAGGGTTAATAGGTTTTCCTTTTGCATTATTAATTACTTGGGCATTTGAATTAACGCCAGAAGGCATTAAACGTACCCATGAGGTTGAAGAGCACGAATCTATTGCTCATATTACCGGTAGAAAGCTTGATTACATTGTTATCGGCTTACTTAGCGTCGCACTCTTAGGTGTGGTTTATGATTCCTACCTTTCTCCCGATGAAATACCCCCCTTAGCTATTGATGACTTGACAGAAAATACTCCTTCCATTGCCGTATTGGCTTTTGAAAATATCAGCCCGGATAAGAACCAAGACTATTTTGCTGATGGTATATCTGAAGAAATCCTCAACTTATTGGCAAAAACTCAAGCAATGAAAGTTGCCGGGCGTACCTCTAGTTTCTCTTTTAAAGACTCTAAAGAAGATATTCCAACCATCGCTAAGAAGTTGAAAGTTAATCATGTCTTAGAAGGTAGTATCAGAAAATCCGGTGATACTCTTAGAATTACCGCTCAACTTATTAGAGATGACGGCTATCACGTTTGGTCAGAAACTTATGATCGAGAAATTACCGATATATTTAAAATACAAGATGAAATATCTGCCGCAATATTAAGTGAGTTAAAAGTACATCTATTAGGGGAAAATAAAACTATCGAGCCAATACATGACACGACGAACTTAGATGCCTTACAAAAATATTATATGGCAAGAGAGCTGATTCGAAACCGTCAAAAAGAGTCAATGGAATACGCGTTAATCGTATTAAAAGATGCAATAGCACTTGATGCCAATTATGTCTCAGCCCACGCGCAAATGGCGATAGCTTATTTGCTGTTACATAATGGCCAGTACGGTGACTTAACCCATGGTGAAAGTATGTTACTCGCCGAAAGATCCCTTAATATTGCCCAAGCTATAGATGATAATAATGTTGATTATCTTGCTGCTATGGGTCTTTACCATTTACACACTGAATCACTCAATAAAGTAGTTCGTTTTTTAAAACGCGCTCTGGCCATCCAGCCCAATCATGAAGAAGCCCTGCGTTGGAATGCTAATGCACTTGGTCAGATGGGTAGACTAAAAGAGTCGACGGCATCAAATAAAAGCCTTATCGATCAAAACCCACTTTGGGTGGCTGCCCTTAATAATTATGCTGATGGCCTTGCAATGCTAGGTAAGTTTGAAGAGCATAACAAAATACAAAAACAAATTGAAAAGCTCAACCCTACATCCCATTTCTTGGTTAATTTAAGAGCAAATATTCCTGGAATTAAAGGGAAAGTTGCCAAAGCGACAACAATATTCTTATCGGATCCGCTAAAAACAACCACACCTTTTAATAAACAAATCGCCATTGGAAACTTTTTCTCTTTAGGAATTATCAATTTAGTTCCTATTCATGTAACTAACTACTTACCTCTTATTTACCTTGCTCAGAATAACAGGGATAAAGCTAGACAATGGGCAATTTCTCATTCAAAAAATAGTACTGATATTTATGACCCGCTAATTGCAATAATGACATTTATCAGATTAAAAGAATTGGACACTGCTTTTAAAGTTGCGAAAGAAACTGTAGAGAATAACCCAAGATTATTTATTAATAATGATGCTAGATATTTGAGTTGTAACTTTGGTTTAAAAGTAGTGTTACTTTACAAACATTTTAATGAGCTAGCTAAAGTAAATGCTGTTGTTGAGTCTTGTACAACATTGGTCAAAAATATGGTTCAATCAAAAGCACTACCTCAGATCCTACTGAACGCGCAATTTCATTTAGCCGTTGTTAAAGATGATTACTCTCAAGCAATGATGTTTTTAAAACGCTTTATTGAGTACAAAACCTTGCTAGATGCTGAAGTAGAAATAGATTGGCCATTTTATGACAAGTTAAGATCAATGCCAGAGTTTAACCAAACAATAGCAGATATTAATAAACACAAAACGTCCGAAGCTAATAAATTATTAACATGGCTTGATAAGAACCCAGGGACCCTCGACAGTTTTTTTAAGTAAAAAAGAATAACAAAGCGACAACAATCGCCAAACTGCAAAGTAGTGATATTTCAACTGAAATAGGTAGTTTTTTTAATTTACGCGGATGATTAGCACTAAACCTCATCATAATAGATCTCCTAACAATATAAACCGTAATACAAAATTCATGGTATTAACTTCACAACGCGTGTGTAAGCATCACCATATTTAGTTCTCTGTTAGCTTTCCGAGCTCTTCCAATGACCTTTTAGTTTTATTTTTTTGCATTGATCTATTAATATAATAGGCCTTTTTATCTAATTTATAAAGTACATTCTCACTGTCTTGCTCAACTACTTGAATTAGATAAAACTCTTTTTCTTCATCAACAAATGACCAACGACTGTCCAACGTTAACAAACGGTTAAATTCTTTTTCTGTCATCACACTAACGTTACTATCTGATTCAACACCTATAGTTTTTCTAGTTTCAACTAACTGTTCATCACTTTTCAAAGCTGAATAATTAGAAACTTGCAATTGCTTTAACTGTTTTTTCTCTTCTTTGCCTTGCAGGCTAATACGCTTCATTGATTGCGGCTTTCTGCTCATTCCTTTGTGCTTGATTAACATTTCTTTTGACTGAACAGACATTGCCGGTGCAGCTTGTAACATCTCTGCGGAAGCTTGAACAGTGCTATCACTAGCACGAACATCATAAAGTTGATCATTCATTAACTCCTCCTGCTTGCCTGCTGTTGATGGGCTACCTGAGAATGATATTTCAGATTGCATTACAGGATCATTTAACTGATTAAAAAATAGTGACACGACTAAAATAACAGATGCCGCTGAGGCGATCGGAACATACCAAGCTCTTTTAGTATTAACTAACTTAGGAGTATAACCAACAGAGCGATGAGCGGCAGCTAAGATTTTTTCATCCATCGCCTTACTGGGCTGCTCTTCTTTTGATGACTCTTGAGCTGCTAAATCATCGTATAAAGATTGAATAAAGGCTTCATCATCATTAAGTTGTTTGTCTTGCATCTGCTGGTCACCTTGATGACCATATTTATTATTGTTAGTTGGCATAAGCACTTAACCCCTCTCGCATCTTTTGTAATGCATAACGCCAATTACTTTTTACTTTTTCTTTATGTTGTTCGGTAATTTTGGCTATTTGTTCAATGGTAAAACCAGCATCTTGCTTAAGTAAAAACACTTGTTTTTGCTCAAATGTTAACTTTGATATTTCATTTTTTAGTGCCTGTTTTAGCTGATGATTTGAAACTGTTTGTGATTTATCATCAACTTCAATCTCTGGTTCAACTACTTCATTAAAATATTGCTCGTTTGTCGTACTTTTCTTTTGACTAAAATCAATCAATACCCGTCTGGCAATAGTAAAAAGGTAAGTACGAAATAGCGCTGACACTTCATAAGTTTTACGTGCATTGATCACTTTTAGCCAAGTATCATGACAAAGTTCTTCTGCTACTGCTAACGAGATATGCTGTCTAAGAAAAAAACGATGCACCGCTACTTTATGGCGATGATAAAGCACATCGAATGCACCGGTGTCTCCTTTAGCATAAGATAACATCAGTGCTTCATCAGTTATTGACTGGTCAACATCGTTTGCTATAAAACTCGTCAAATGTTCGATATTCCTTTTCTCTATGATACAAGATCAGTATTTAGCAATTGAGCTTTTATTGTTAACTCGTTTAGGCGCTAATGCATCTGCCAATTTAACCATATTAATGAATTCACCGCGATAGCCATGTTGATCTTCACCTTTACTTTGTTGAGCTAAAGTTATTATTTGTGAAATAGTCATGGTTGATAAGTTCTCCCCACCCGTCAATAATTGACCAAAACCAGCTACTGCTGCAGAAAACTTAAAGTTATTACTAGTTTCTTCAAGGCTACTTTTCATATTAGACAGTATAATTGGCTGCTCAATTAAGCGACTTTTATCTTCACCTACTTTTTTATAACGTAATCGTAAATAAGCAAGTTCACCCACTTTACTGTTTGATTTGCTCTCATTATTATATTCCCCATGAAGATTAGAGCCATAACGAAGGGGATCCAATGATTGATTTTTACCACCAACTAAACTCACTTCATAAAGCGCTGTTACAGTATGACCTGCACCAATGTCACCAGCATCCACTTTATCATTATTAAAATCTTGACGTTTTAGTGCCCTTGTTTCATAACCTATTAATCTATACTCGCTCACTAGGTTTGGATTGAATTCCACTTGAATTTTAACATCTTTAGCAATAATCATTAAAGTTGAGGATAACTCTTCTACCAGTACTTTTCTGGCTTCGTTTAGGGTATCGATGTAATAGGCATTACCATCGCCATTTTGTGCTAGTTCTTGCATTAATGCGTCATTGTAATTACCCGCACCGAAACCAAGAATACTTAAAGCTACGCCTGACTCTCGTTGTTTAATAATTAATTCTTTCAATACTTGTTGATTGGTTGTACCCACATTAAAGTCACCGTCAGTGGCTAAAATCACTCGGTTAATGCCATCTTTAATAAACGATGCTCGCGCTAATGCATAAGCTGCCTCAATACCTGCACCCCCATTAGTTGAACCACCTGCTGATAACCTTGAAAGCGCATCAATAATTGCTTGATTATTATCTCCTGCTGTTGGCTCAAGCACGGTACCTGCAGCACCAGCATAAACAACGATAGCCACTTTATCTTGCTCATTTAGCTGATTGGTTAACATCTTAAGCGCACTTTTTAATAAACCAATTTTATTGGCATTGTTCATCGAGCCAGAAACGTCGATTAGAAATACTAAATTTGATGCAGGTCTTTTTTCTTGAGCAATATCTTTGCCTTGAATACCAATATGTATAAGTTGTTTATCCCTATTGTAAGGACTAGGCCCAACTTCGCTGTAAATACTAAAACTCTGTTCTTCATCAAAACTTTGATGACCATAATCATAAGAAAAATAATTAATCAGCTCTTCAACTCTCACTGCGCTATGTTGTGGTAATGAACCTTGATTTAACAAACGACGTACATTCGCATAAGAGGCGGTATCAACATCAATAGAGAAAGTTGAAACCGGTTGTTGGCTCACTTGAAAAGTTGGATTGGCATCGATTTGTTTATATTTTTCATTATCAACCACTCTGTCACTGTAAATAGGTTGAGCAGCAGCAATGTGCATAATTGAAAGACCAGCCTGACTTTGCTCTTTACGCATCATTTTTATTGGTGATGCACGATTATGATTTTTCTTATTATCTCCCAGAACAGTACGATGCAATTCAACTTCATGCTGCTGTATTTGTTGTGTTGAATTGTTTTTTTGTTTTTGTTCTTTAACCACCAAATCTTCTTGCTGCTTATTTTCACTATCGAGTTTTTCTTGTGCGCAAGCCGATAAAAGTAAAGTGGTTGAAATAAATAGTAGTGAATGTTGCTTTATCATAATGAATCTCTCTATTTTTTGATGTTCCTATAGAGATAAACGATTAAAGATCAATAAAGGGTTAAATAAAATCAAAATAAGTTAAATTAAATGCAAAATGACTAAATTATTACTAAATAATAACTGAACATTGTCATATAATTCATTTGTTTTTAGATGCCTGAAATTTAGATTAATGTATATGTAGAGATAATTCATGTCATTAAATAAAAAGCGGCCGCAGTTTTTTATTCGAGATTTATAATGTTTGATGATATCCGCCCATTTCGCGATAACGAAATCACCACAATTATTGACAAGTTGATTAACGAAGATGAGTTTCAAGCTTCTGTTGCCCAATTAGCGATCCCTCGTATATATCGTCTATCTCCTTGGCTTGCTAAAAAAATCAGCAAGGTTTCATTAAAATATCGTAGTAAAGGTTTTACTTCCGTTAATAAGATTCACTTTGAAGTCGCTAAATACCTTAAAAAAATCATCAATAAAAGTGCTCAGGACTTCTCATACCATGGTTTAGAAAGGCTAGATGTTAATAAGCCTGCATTATTTATCAGTAATCACAGGGATATTGTTCTAGATGCTGCGTTAGTTAATTTAGCACTTCATCAAAATGGTATAAATACGGTGGAATCAGCAGTAGGTGATAATTTACTCACCACCCCTTGGGTTTCAGACCTGATGCGTTTAAACAAAAGCTTTATAGTGAAACGCAGTGAAACAACTAAACGAGCGATGTTAAACGCCTCTAAAGACTTATCTGCTTATATTCATCACGCCATAACTCAGAGCAAACAAAATATTTGGATTGCTCAACGTGAAGGCCGAGCGAAAGACGGATTAGATAAAACTAACCCGGCACTCATTTCGATGTTACTGCTTAATAAAGACAAACAAACACCAATCAACGACTATTTAAAACAAATTAATATTATTCCTGTCGCTATTTCTTATGAATTTGACCCTTGCGATCAACAAAAAGCAATAGAGCTTGCCACTAAAGAAAGTACTGGCGAATATACTAAGACAGATAATGAAGATTTAACGAGTATTACCAAAGGCTTACTCGGACAAAAGGGACGAATTCATTTAGAATTTTGCCCAGCTTTACAAGGTGACTTTGAAAATAGTAAAGCAATTGCAACAGCCATTGATGAGCAAATCATTAGTCATTACAAATTATTTGACAGTAACCTTGCAGCCTTTGCCCATTTAAATAATAAGTTCGCCGACAGCATTGTGCTTAAAAAATTAAAAGAACGAATGAAAAACCTCGATGAGTTGCAGCAACATTGGTTATTAACCATGTATGCAAACCCTGTTTTAGCTAAGCTTGCATTAAACCAGTAAAACCTAGTGTCAGTGGTACTGATACTAATCTTTTTTCTCAATAGTAATTTCTAAGGTTTTACTATTGCCTGAAAACCACTTTTGCACATATAAGGTACCTAATATTGGTGGTTTTCCTTCCTTTGGTACTTCTTGGTAACGAACACTATTTTTTGTTGCCTTCTCATATTCAAACTTCAGTATTTCTTTTGCCATCTATATTTTCCTTACGTATTGCGAATAAAAATCAATTAGCTATGGTTTATTATTTAACCTATATCAAAAACTCTGCTATTGTCATAGTTAAATGATATGACTTAAAACAATATTATTAATGAATTCAAAAACCTTGTAGTTTCATTTTGGTGCATTTTTGCTAGAATTGTAACAATTTTTTAAACACACCTTTAACATAATAATATCAATCAGACTCGAGAATGACATGAAACAACTTTTATTCGTTTTACTGGCAATGTTTGTTCCTAGCATTGCATTTGCATCAGACGCTGCACATCAAACCATCGACTTAACCAGTCACTGGATTGGTTATACAGCTATCGCTATTTTTGTACTTGCTTACACACTCGTTATTTTAGAAGAACAACTACATTTAAGAAAATCTAAACCGGTGTTACTTGCCGCTGGCTTAATGTGGATTTTAATCGCCGCCTATTACGGTTCTCAGGGCATGCCACATGCAGCAGAGGTAGCTATTCGTCATAACTTCCTAGAATATGCCGAGCTCTTCTTCTTCTTACTTGTTGCCATGACTTATATCAATGCGATGTTAGAACGTAATGTTTTCGATGCATTACGTGATTGGTTAGTTGCTAAAGGTTTTAGTTATAAACAACTTTTTTGGTTAACAGGTATTCTTGCTTTCTTTATCTCCCCTATTGCTGATAACTTAACAACCGCCTTAATTATGTGTGCGGTGGTCTTGGCGGTTGGTAAAGATGAGCCAAAATTTGTTGCTATTAGTTGTATCGGTATAGTTGTTGGTGCCAATGCTGGTGGCGCATTCAGTCCATTTGGTGATATTACAACTCTGATGGTTTGGCAAAAAGGTATCGTACAGTTTACTGAGTTCTTTGCATTGTTCCTTCCCTCTGTTGTCAATTATCTTGTCCCTGCAGTTATTATGCAGTTTGCTATACCAGCGGGAAATCCAAAAGCTGTTAGCGGTGAAATGACATCAATTAAAATGGGTGGTTTAGTTATCGTTGGTTTATTTATTTTAACCATTATTACAGCAGTTTCTTTCCATAACTTCCTACATTTACCACCAGTATTTGGCATGATGTTAGGTTTAGCTTACCTTAAGTTTTTCGGCTACTACATCCGTAAATCTGGTCAAGAAGAAATCGATCACTCAGATATTCCGACAGGCCATCAAATTCAAGACCAGGGTTTTGATGTTTTTGATAAAATTGCTAAGGCCGAGTGGGATACCTTATTCTTCTTCTATGGTATTATTTTAGCGGTAGGTGCTTTAGGCTTTATTGGTTATTTAGGTATGACTTCTGAATTTATGTACGGTCAATTAGGTGCTACCTATGCAAATATACTTGTTGGTATTTTATCAGCTATCGTTGATAACATCCCGGTAATGTTTGCCGTATTAACCATGAACCCAGAAATGTCTCATTTTCAATGGTTATTAGTAACGCTAACAGCTGGTGTTGGTGGTAGCATGTTGTCTATCGGCTCTGCCGCTGGTGTTGCACTAATGGGTCAAGCCCGTGGTTACTATACCTTCTTTAGTCATTTAAAATGGACACCTGTTATAGCGCTAGGTTATGCCGCTAGTATTTGGGTACATTTCTTAATTAATGGCTAATAAATAAGATTTTCCCTGGTATTGTTCACAAAACAAAATCAAAAAGCTACTAAAGGAATTTAGTGGCTTTTTTTATATTCCTTTAGTTATTAACTCCTACCTCAAGGCCTGTTAGCGAATTATGCAATCCCGTTGATGCTTAAATTTATTTTCCTTTGGTAATAACTTTTTACATTTGTTCAAGTACCTTTATTTGACCATGGTGTACTGGTGATGTATAACACCATTAACAATTAAATTAATACTGGTGGAATTAGTAATGACAACACAGTGGGATCCAGATAAACCTATATACCTTCAACTATACCAGCAAGTGGTTGCCCGTATTATCGATGGATTTATAAAAGAAGGGGAGGCACTACCGTCCGTTAGACGTGTGGCTGCTGAATATCAAATAAACCCAATAACAATTTCTAAGGCATATCAAATGTTACAAGATGAAGAGTTAGTTGAAAAGCAAAGAGGCAAAGGGTTGTTTGTTAAACATGGCTCTCAAAAAATTATGTTAAATAGAGAAAGAGATTCTTTTTTAACTGAGCAATGGCCTGAAATCCTACAGCAAATTAGCCGATTACAATTATCAGCTGAACAACTGCTAGCACCTTGTGCGGAGGCAGAATAATGAACACTTTAATCTCTGTTGCTAACATGAGTAAAAGCTATAAAGACAAAAAAGTTGTTAACGATGTTAATTTATCAATTTCAGCTGGACAAATTTTAGGTCTTGTTGGGCCAAATGGTGCAGGTAAAACCACTTGTTTACAGGCGATTTTAGGCTTAACTGACTTTAACGGGGATGTAGATGTATTAGGTTTTAACCCTAAAACTCAGCGCGAAGCCATGCTCAATGAGGTTGCTTATATCGCTGATGTTGCGGTATTACCTAAATGGCTTAAAGTTGAGCAGGCACTCACTTATATGGCGGGTGTTCATCCCAATTTTAATATTGATAAAGCTAGAGAGTTTTTAGCTAAAACCAATATTGATGGTAAAAGTAAAATAAAAACCTTATCTAAAGGCATGGTTACTCAGGTACATTTGGCGTTAATTTTAGCCATTGATGCCAAGGTTTTAATTCTAGATGAACCCACCCTAGGCTTAGATATTTTGACTCGTCGCCAATTTTATACCCATTTACTTGAAGATTTTTATAACGAAGACAAGTGCATCATAGTGACCACTCATCAAATTGAAGAAATAGAACATATTTTAACTGATGTTGCTTTTATTCAAGAGGGAAGGATTGTACTTTCTGACACTACTGACAATGTAAAAGAACGCTTCAAGTTAGTATCTGTTAGCCAAGAGAATGTTGAACAAGCTCATACGTTAAAGCCGTTATTTAGTAATAGTTTAATGGGCCTAACCTCAATGTTGTTTGATAACAAAACAAAAGAAGAGCTACAAACATTAGGACAAATTAACTCACCTAGTTTGGCCGATATATTTGTTGGTGTGATGACTAAGGAGACCTGTTAATGAATACTTTACAATTAACAACATCGATTAAAAAAGAGCTTTGGGAATACAAGAAAATATTTTTCTGGATTCCATTGATCATTGCAGCATTGATCATTGTAGCTCCGGTGTTGATTTATTTAATCAATGGCGCTTCTTCAACAGAACACTGGTTACCAAGGTGGCAACAACTTGCAGAACTACAGCAAATTGAATTCTTTAGCCGACTTGTCTATGGTTTTGTATCTGTGCTGTTTATTCCTTTTTTAGCAATAGCTACAGTTATTCAATTTTATTATTTACTCGCCTGCTTATATGACGAACGTAAAGACTTATCAGTGTTATTTTGGCGCTCTTTACCGGTATCAGATAGCATGAGTGTCGCAGTTAAACTATTAACTGGCAGTGTAATTGTACCTGTGATTTTCATGCTAACAGCGACAGCAACATTAGTAATATTCTTAATCTTAGCCTTTATTTTATGTGCTGTGCTTTCACTAGGTTATGACATCTCGTTATGGAGTTTGTGGGGAGCTAGTGACATTTTTACTAACCTATTTAGCGTGTGGATAAGCTTACTGCCTTATATTTTATGGTTATTTCCTCTGTATGCTTGGTTAATGCTAGTATCAATGTTCGCCAGTAAGGCACCCTTTTTGTGGGCTACACTACCTGTAGTTGTGATCTGTTTAATTGAAGTGTTTATTAGTCATTACTTTAAGCTAGACGGTACCTTTATTAGCCATGCATTAGCAGAATATTTTTCAATTACTGCTGACACGATGAATGGCTATGTACAAGCTAACCAAGCATCACCTAGCTTTAACCTATTACCATTTTCGGTA